>Ga0299913_10003513_pt1 | contig 12837 bp, 15 predicted proteins | sample RVTome_9_FD_201360 | JGI IMG/M metagenome (GOLD analysis project Ga0299913, IMG submission 201360) | Soil microbial communities from uranium-contaminated site in the Upper Colorado River Basin, Wyoming, United States - RVT155D38 (version 2) ... | reverse complement strand
GGACCAGAACGGGTCCAGGCGCGGATCGTCGCCATGCTGGCCCGACGTGAAGCGCGGGTGGTGAAGGTAGGCGAGCGTGCAACGCGCGTCCTCCGCCGCCAGGTCGGCAACCAGCCACTGGTGCTGCGCCGAGCCCTCCTCGCAGCCGATGCGGTCACAGTTCGAGTTCAGCACGACGACGTGCCACGCGCCGAGGTCGTACGAATACCAGCTCTCTCCCGGCTTGCCGGCCGCGTCGCCGAACGTTGCGTAGTAGGGCGCTCCCGCATCGGCGTCGAGGTCGTGGTTGCCGATGGCCGGGCGTGAGCGATCCACGAACTGGCCCCAGGTCGGGTCGTAGCATGAGTCGAACCGCTCGGCGGTGGCCGTCGGATAGGCGAGGTCGCCGAGGACCGCGATCGTCGCATCCGGGTACTCGGCCAGGATCTGCGAGGTCACCGCCGCGCCGGCCATCGAGCAGTCGGCGACGTCGCCGGCCGCGAGCAGTTCGACCGGCGCCTCGGGGGAGGCGGACGGAGCGACGGTGGGAGTCGGGGTCGCGGAGGCCAGCGCAATCGACGCCGGAGGGGTGGTGGCCGCCGCGGAACGGTCGGCGGCAGACGAGCAGCCGCCCATGACGAGCGCGAAGACCGCCGCGGTCGCCGCGACGAGGATGGCGCGCGGTCGATCATTTGATGCGGACGCGGGCGAGTGCCGCAACGATAGCCTCAGGACAGGATGGCGATCGAGGCGGTGTTCGCGGCGAAGCCGAGCAGCCCGAGACTCGTCGCGGTGGCGCCGCCCCAGACGAGCAGCCGCCGGAATCGGCCGGCGGTGTACGTCAGGAGAAGCACGGTGGCGACGATGACCGCGCCCTTCACCAGCAGGACGCCGTCAAGGCCTCCGGCGTGGTAGATCGCGGTCGCGATGCCGTTGCTCTCGAGCGAGATCCCGTAGCGTGAAACGCCGATCGTGAAGGTGAACGCGTCCGCGAGCTGCGCGAGGACGAGACCGAAAAGGATGAAGCGTGTCGTGAACACGCCATCCGCCGATGCAGGATCGGGGCCAACGGTCCGGGGGCCGGATGGCTCGTCTGGCCCATGTGCGCCCGCGCCACGCGGGACGATACTGCCGCCGATCAAGCCCTCATCCGAGGTCACTCAGCTCATGCAGTATCTCCCGCTCTTCCTCTTGTTCATGGCCGTCCTGATCGCCGCCTACTTCTACCTGGAGCGCGCCAAGAAGCGCGATGCCGGCAAGGCCGATGCGACCGCCGCCGCCACGACCACCGAGCCCGAGACGACCACCACCCCCCACTGAGGTCGGGCTTGACCCGGCGGCGCATGCTGGATCGCGATGAAGGCCATCCTGCTGATCGTGCTCGTCCTCGTGATTGCTGGCGGCGCCCTGAAGGCCGCCGGCGTGCGGCTGCCGCTCATCGACTATCCGATCGGTCCGTTCGGCATCTATGACGGCCGTGGCCCCGCGATGCCGGACGTCCAGATCGAGCCGCCCGGCTTCGGCGACTTCCCCGCGCCCTAGCCGCGGATGACGGAGCTCGCGACCGCGGCCGGGCCGATCCAGGACTCCCGACCGGTCCCCCGGCGCCGGCGGGTCGCCGTGCGCCTGGCCCGCATCGTCGTCCTGGCCATCGTCATCGGCATCGGCTTCAACCACGTCTGGTGGTCGATCACCGACTGGCACCTCGACGACATGAACGCCTACTGGGACGCCGGCATGCGGCTCCGCACGGGAGGCGAGCTCTTCCCGCCGGTCTCCGACGTTCTCGCCTCCGAAATCTACCGATACAGCCCGTGGTTCGCGTGGCTGTGGACGCCGCTGACGCTCCTTCCCCGCCTCCTCGTCGAGGTCGGGTGGTCGATCGTCCTCCTGGCTGCCAGCGGCCTCGCGATCTGGCCGCTCGCCAGGCGCGGAGCCTGGCTGGCGGTGGCCTTCTTCCTGCCGATCCTCATCGGCATCTCCTCGGGCGGGAACGTCCACGCGCTGCTCATCGCGGCCCTCGTGCTGGGGGTCGAGCGTCGGAGCGGACCGCTCTGGATCGGCATTGCCGCCTCGCTGAAGCTGTTCCCGATCCTGTTCGTGCTGACCTACGTCGGTCGCCGGCAATGGCTGCGCGCCGCGGTGGCCTGCGCCTTGGCCGGGCTGCTGCTCGCGCCGTACCTGCTGTACGACCTGTCGAACTACGTCACGACCGCCGGAGGCGCCGCGCTGCTGTGGGACTGGCCTATCGTCTACGCCATCGCCGTGATCGCGGCGATCGTCGTGGCGCTGCGCCTGGCCCCCACACGGCACGGATGGCTGGCGGCCGGCGTCGCGGTGGTGCTCGCCCTGCCGCGGTCGTTCCTGTACGACGTCACCTGGGTGATGGCCGGCGCTCCAGACTCCGCCGACGAGCGCTGATCGACCCGCGGGGCGGACGATTGGGCCATTCACCCGCAGCCACCGCGTCCGTACCGTCAGCCGTGGTGCCGAGTCGCACCACGCTGCTACCGTAACCACCGCCACGCGCTGCCCACCGCTCGAGGAACCCCATGGCCCCAGACCAGGATCACGCCCAGCAGCCGACCCGCCCCGATGTCGTCGTCGTCGGCGGTGGGGGGCATGTCGGCCTTCCGCTGAGCCTGATGCTCGCCAAGGCGGGCCTGCGGGTCGGCGTGTACGACATCTCGCAGCCGACCCTCGACCGCATCGGGCGCGGCGAGATGCCGTTCGTGGAGAACGGCGCCGATGCGCTGCTGGCCGAGATCCTCGAGGGCGACCGCCTGACGCTCTCGAGCCGGCCGGAGATCCTGTGCGACGTCGCGCAGGTGATCGTCGTGATCGGCACGCCCATCGACGAATTCCTCAACCCGTCCATGGCGATCTTCGAGCGAGCGGTCGAGGAGCTGGCCCCCTTCCTCGCGGACGGCGCGCTGGTCGTCCTGCGGAGCACGGTCTATCCGGGCACGACCGAGTACGTCACCCAGGCATTGAAGGACCACGGCCGCACGGTCGACGTCGCCTTTGCCCCGGAGCGGATCGCCGAAGGACACGCGCTCGAGGAGCTGGGCAGCCTGCCGCAGATCGTCGGCGCCGATGAGGAGCGAGCCGGCGACCGCGCCGAGGCGCTCTTCGCCCGGCTGGGTGCCGAGATCATCCGCACCAGCAGCCGGGAGGCCGAGCTGGCGAAGCTGTTCACGAACGCCTGGCGCTACATGAAGTTCGCCGTGGCCAACCAGTTCTTCATGGTCGCCCACGACGCGGGCGTCGACTACAACCGCGTGCTCACCGCGATCCGTCAGAACTACCCGCGCGCTCAGGACCTGCCGGGACCGGGCTTCGCCGCCGGGCCGTGCCTGCTGAAGGACACGATGCAGCTGGCCGCCTTCACGCCGGACCACTTCCCGCTCGGCCAGACCGCGGTGCAGATCAACGAGGGGCTGCCGGCCTACGTCGTGAACGCCATGGAGCGTCGCTACGGGTCGCTGAAGGGCCGCACCATCGGGCTGCTGGGGATGGCCTTCAAAGGCGAGTCGGACGACATCCGCTCCAGCCTTTCCTACAAGGTCCGCAAGCTCCTCGCCTGGAAGGGCGCGCACGTGCTGTGCACCGATCCCTTCGTGGCGGACGACCGGCTCGTGCCTCTCGACCAGGTCATGGAGCAGGCGGAGATCCTCGTGCTCGGCGCGCCGCACAGGGCGTACCGGGCGCTGGAGGTCGGCGGCCGCGACGTCGTCGACGTGTGGGGGCTGACCGGCGAGGGCATCCGGCTGTGAGGGTCCTCGTGACTGGTGCCGCGGGGTTCATCAGCGGCTACCTGGTGCAGGAGCTGCTCGACCGCGGCCACGAGGTCGTCGGCATCGACAACTTCAGCAAGTACGGCCCGGTCGCCAAGAGCTACGACGACCACCCGGCGTATCGGCTGGTGGAAGGCGATGCGAAGGACGTCGAGCTGCTGACGCGGCTGGCCGGGGACGTCGACCAGGTCGTGGCCGGTGCGGCGATGATCGGCGGCATCAGCTACTTCCACGAGTTCGCATACGACCTCATCGCCGAGAATGAGCGGATCCTGGCCGCCACCTTCGATGCGGCCATCGCGGCGCATCGGCATGGGAGCCTGGAGCGGATCGTGGTGCTGTCGAGCTCCATGGTGTACGAGTCGGCGACCGTGTTCCCGACGCCGGAGGGCGCGCAGCTGACGAGCCCGCCGCCGGTCAGCACCTACGGCTTCCAGAAGCTGGCCAGCGAGTTCTTCGCGAAGGGCGCGCACGAGCAGTACGGGCTGCGGTACACGATTCTCCGCCCGTTCAATTGCGTCGGCATCGGCGAGAAGCGGGCGCTCCGCGACACCGATGTCATGAGCGGCAACATCAAGCTGGCGCTGTCGCACGTCGTCCCCGACCTGGTGAACAAGGTGCTGCAGGGCCAGGATCCGCTCCACATCCTGGGCGACGGCACACAGGTGCGGCACTACACCTACGGCGGCGACCTCGCGCGCGGAATCCGGATGGCGATGGAGTCGCCCGCGGCGGTCAACGAGGACTTCAACCTCTCGACCGCCCAGTCCACGACCGTGATGGAGCTTGCGCAGCTGATCTGGCACAAGATCAACGGCGGGGAAGAGTTCCGGCACGTCAGCGACCCGCCGTTCGAGCACGACGTTCAGATGCGGGTCCCGGACACCCGCAAGGCGAAGGCCGTCCTCGGGTTCGAGGCCACCACCGGCCTGGACGAGATGCTCGACGAGGTGATCCCGTGGATCCGCGAGGAGATGGAGGCCGGCACCCTGGCATGACCGTGGTCCCGGAGCTGTCGATCGTCATCCCGGTCTACAACGAGCCGGACAACATCGGTCCGACCCTCCGCCGGATCACCGAGCAGGTCAGCACGCCGCACGAGATCCTCGTCGTCTACGACTTCGACGCCGATACGACCGTGCCGGTCGTCCGCGATCTCCGGCCGTCGCTGCCGTCGGTGCGCCTCCACCGCAACGACATCGGTCGTGGGGTGCTGAACGCGATGAAGGCGGGGATCGCCGGTTCTGAAGCCCCGCTCGTCCTCATCACCATGGCCGATGGGTCGGACGAGATGGACGGCGTGGACGAGATGGTCCGACTGGCCGATGCCGGCGCCGTCGTGGTCGCCGGCAGCCGCTACATGAAGGGCGGCCGCCAGATCGGCGGGCCGATGCTGAAGCGGCTCCTCTCACGCGCCGCCGGCCTCTCGCTCCACTGGTTCGCGCGTGTCCCGATCCACGACGCGACGAACAACTTCAAGCTCTACCGGCGCGACTTCCTGGACTCGGTGACGATCGAGAGCACGGGCGGCTTCGAGCTCGCGATCGAGCTGACCGCCAAGGCGACGCTGGCGGGGCACCGCCTGGCCGAGGTCCCGACCACCTGGCGCGATCGGACCGCCGGCGAGTCACGCTTCAACTTCCGGGCCTGGCTGCCGCGCTACCTGCGCTGGTACCTCCACATCTACCGCGGTCGCCTCCGTGGCTGACCGGACGGACCCGCCACGCCGATCGGTCTCCCACTCTGCGGGCATCGACTCGATCTACGACCTCCGCTTCGGCGAGGCCGAGCGCAGCCGGAAGGCCGGCGTGTGGCGGGAGATCTGCGGATTCCTCCAGCGCCGATACATCCCGGAGTCGAGCCGCGTGATGGACGTCGCCACCGACCTCGGCTACTTCATCGGCAACATCACCGCCGCCGAGCGCTGGGCATCGGACCTGCGCGACACGTCGGCGACGATGCCCGAAGGCGTCCACTTCGTCCAGGCGGATGGGCTGAAGCTCGCCGAGGTCGTTCCCACGGAGCACTTCGACGTCGTGTTCATGAGCAACTACCTCGAGCATCTCGACTCCGCCGAGAGCGTGATCGAGCAGCTGCGAGTGGCGTGGCAGCTGCTGCGGCCCGGGGGCCGCGTGATCATCCTCCAGCCGGACATCAAGCTGGTCGGCAATGCCTACTGGGACTTCATCGACCATCGCGTCCCGTTGACCGGCGAGAGCCTGGCCGAGGCGGCGGCCTTCGCCGGCTTCGAGCATGACGTGCTCGTCGGCCGGTTCCTGCCGTACAGCACGAAGGGCCGGCTGCCGTCGCATCCGCTGCTCGTGCGCGCGTACCTCGCCTTCCCACCGGCATGGCGCATCCTCGGGAAGCAGGCGCTCTACATCGGTCGCAAGTGACGGGCCGGCGCTGGGTGGTGGCGGTCGCCGGGCTCGCCCTGAGCGCCGGCGCGCTGTGGATCGTGCTCCAGACCGTCGACGTGGCCGAGGCGGCCGCCGTGCTCGGCCGCGCCCAGGTGCTCCCGCTGCTCGGCATCCTCGGCGTCGTCGCCGTGCAGGCGGTCGTGCGCGCGGTCCGATGGTCGGTCGTCATGCCGCCGCGCGTCGACGGGACCCGCGCGCCATGGCATCGGCTCCTGCCGCCGATGCTCGTCGGCTACCTGGGGAACGCGATCCTGCCGGCCCGCCTGGGTGAGCCGATGCGCGCCGTCGTCGCGGCGCGTCGCGAGCGGATCGGCACCGCGGAGTCGCTCGGGAGCGTGCTCGTCGAGCGCCTGGTGGACATCGCGATGCTGGCCGTGGTGGCCTTCGCCGCCGCGCTCCTCGTCGGCGGCCCGGCCTGGACGATCCAGCTGCTGGGCTTCGCCGCGGCAGCCGGCGTGGCTGGGATGGTCCTCCTGCTGACGGTTGGCCTGGGGCCGGTGCTGTGGGTCGCGGATCGCCTGGGGCTGACGCGCCGGGCCGGCGTCCGCGACGCGATCGCGCGGTTCGTCGCCACGGTCGGCGGACCGTCTCGGCGGCGGGCGCTGCTGGGTGCAACGGGGCTCAGCATCGTTGCGTGGCTCCTGGACGCCGGCTCCTTCTGGCTGGCCGCGACCGCCGTGGGCGTCGATCTGCCCTACGCCGCCGCCATGCTGATCTCCGGGGTCTCGGTTCTCGGCACCGCGGTGCCGTCGGCGCCCGGCTACGTCGGAACGTTCGAGCTCGCCGCGGCCGGCACGGCGGGGGCGCTGGGCGTGCCCGCGGCCGAAGCGCTGGCACTGGCGATCGTCGTCCACGTCATGACGCTCGTGCCGCTGGCCCTGGGCGGTGCGGTCTCACTCGTGGCGATGGGCGCGAGCTTCGGCGACGCCGTCCACGAGGCGGAGCGAACGCGCGGGGTGTGACCCGCCGCACTCAGGAGGTGGTCGCGACGGCAGGGCGGGAGCGAAGACGCTCGAGGTCGGCGTCGACCATCATCTTGATGAGCTCCTCGAAGCCGACCTTCGGCTCCCAGCCGAGCAGCCGCTTCGCCTTGGACGCGTCCCCGCACAGGGTCTCGACGTCGCTGGGACGGAGGTACGCGTCGCTGGTCACCACGTGATCGCGGTAGTCGAGGCCGACGAGCCCGAAGGCATACTCGGCCAGCTCGCGCACCGAGTGCTCGACCCCGGTGGCGATGACGAAGTCCTCCGGCTCGGAGTGCTGGAGCATGCCCCACATGGCTTCGACGTAGTCGCCGGCAAAGCCCCAGTCGCGCTTCGCGTCCAGGTTGCCGAGCTCGAGCTTGTCCTGCATGCCGAGCGAGATGCGGGCGACCGCATCGGTCACCTTGCGGGTGACGAAGTGCCGGCCGCGCCGCGGGGACTCATGGTTGAACAGGATCCCGGAGACGGCGAACATCCCGTACGCCATGCGGTAGTTCTTCGTCAGCAGGTGGCCGTACACCTTGGCCACCGCGTACGGGCTTGCGGGGACGAGGAGCGTCTCCTCGTTCTGCGGCGACTCCGTCGTGCGGCCGTACATCTCGGAGCTGGACGCCTGGTAGAAGCGGATGGCAGGGTCCGTCTCGCGGATGGCCTCCAGCAGTCGGGCGACGCCGAGCGCGGTCACGTCGGAGGTCAGGACCGGCTGGCCGAAGGAGTTGTGCACGAAGCTGTGCGATGCGAGGTTGTACACCTCGTCGGGCTTCACGCGCTTCAGCGCGCGGACCAGGGAGCCCTCGTCGAGCATGTCGCCCTCGACGATGCGGACGTGTCCGAGGATGTGGTCGATCCGCTCGTACGTGCCGAGGCTCGTGCTTCGAATGAGCCCGGACACCTCGTAGCCCTTCGAGAGCAGGAGCTCAGCGAGGTACGAGCCGTCCTGGCCGGTGATGCCCGTGATGAGCGCTCGTGGCATGGATTCTCCCTACGTGTCGCGCAGCCCGCGCCGCATGCGGATCAGCCCGCGCAGCGCGTTGACCGCCTCGCCCGCCGACATGTTCGACGTCCCGAGGCGACGGTTGATGAAGGTGGTCGGGACCTCGCGGATCTCGAGCCCGGCGCGGTGGAGGCTGTACGCCCACTCCGATAGGCTGATGTAGCCGGTCTCCCGGAGGCGGGTCCCCGCCAGGTGATCGACGGCTCGCCGGCTGTAGAGCCGGAACCCGTTGGTGAAGTCGGACATCGGGACGCCGAGGACGGTCCGGATCATCCGGTTCGACATCCGGCTCCAGACCTTCCGACGCCACGACCACCCCTCGATACCGGCCGTCCGCAGGTACCGAGAGCCGACCACCATGTCGGCACCTTGGCTGGCGCCGATGAGCCGATCGATCTCCTCCGGCTGGTGCGACAGGTCGGCGTCCATCTCGAGGAACCAGTCGACCTCGGCGTCCTCCCGGGCCTTCAGGAGTCCCGCCAGGACCGCGCCGCCGCGGCCGGACTTCGTGGAGCGGTCGAGCACTTCGACGCCGAGGTCATTGGCCACCGCCGATGTCCCATCCGGCGATCCGTCGTCGACGACCAGGATACGAGCGTCGGGGGCGGCGGCCCGGATGCGGGGCACGAGATGCGGAAGGTTGAGCGCCTCGTTGTAGGTCGGGACGATGATCGCGAGGGTCACGCCGCATCCCCCAGCACCCGGTGTGCGATGTCAGCGATGTAGTCGACGTCAGCGTCGCTCATCCTGGGATGGCAGCCGATGTAGAACCCGTTGGCCTGGGCGTGCTCGGTGACGGGGAACGTCCCGGGCGAGTACTCGAGGATGCCCCGGTAGCACGGCTGGCCGAGGATCGGGAGCAGGAAGCGGGTCTCGACGCCTGCTCGCTCGAGGGCAAGCACCAGGTCGTCCCGCTGGCCGGGCCGGCGGCAGACGATCGGATACATCATCCAGGCGTGCTCGTTGCCAGGCGCGACCGACGGCAGCTGCAGGTCGGGGTGGGCGAGGGCCTCGGTCAGGCGTGCGGCGATCTCGCGCCGGCGCGCCAGCGCCTCGTCCAGCCGCTCCAGCTGCCCGATGCCGAGCGCCGCCTCCATCTCCGTCGCGCGGTAGCTCTGGCCGAGCCACACGAACTCGTAGCGGCTGGCGACGACCGCCAGCAGGTCCTCGTCGCTGAGCCCCTGGTCGTCGTCGATCCGCAGGTAGCGCGGGTTCCGCCCGTGGTTCATCAGGCTGCGGAAGCGCGTCGCCAGCTCGTCGTCATCGGTCAGGGCCAGCCCGCCCACCCCGGTCGTGACGAGGTGCGCCATGTACGTCGAGAAACAGGCGAAGTCACCGAACGACCCGACCATTCGGCCCGCGTGGGCAACGCCCATCGTCTCGCAGCTATCCTCGACAACGCGAAGGTCGTGGCGCCGTGCGACGGCCATCAGCTCTGTCATGTTCGCCGGCTGGCCGAACAGGTGAACGGGGACGATGGCGACGGTGCTATCCGTGATCGCGGCTTCGGCGGCGCGCGGATCCATGTTGAACGTGGCGGGATCGATATCCACCAGCACGGGCGTCAGGCCGTTGTAGAGCACGGTGTTCACCGTGGCCACGAACGTCATGGCCGGCACGATGACCTCGGCCCCATCCGCCCAACCGTCCCGCTCCTTCAGTGCCTGGATGGCGAGCTGAAGCGCGCCGGTGCCGCTATTGCACATCGCGGCGTGGCGTCGCTCGTGGAGCGCGGAGACCCGTCCTTCGAACTCCGAGGTGACAGGCCCAGGGGAGAGGCGACCCGATCGGAGAACGTCCCGCACGCGCTCCTCGTCGGCGGGCGTGATGGACGCCGTGCCGACGCCGATGCGCCTCGCGCTCACCGTGGATCGATCATGCGACAAATTCGGAGGTCTCCCGGGATTGGCGGTACGCAGGAATCTGGATGGCCGGTGACGATCAGTCGATGTGACTGCCGTACTATGCGCCCCGCGCTCATCGCTGAGCGCCCCATGCGTGGGACGACAGTCCCGTTGCGCCCGTGAGGCGCCCTGTCATCATCGCCCATCCGATGACCACCGAACCGATCCACGGCCGTCACGTCGCCTGTCGAGACCGTGCATGCTGCTAGCCATGGGACGCCCGCATCGGTCTGCGCGACTGAGGATCGTCCTCGGGCTCGGCGTCAGCGCTCTCTTCATGGCCTTCGCCCTTGCGAGGACCGACCTGGATACCCTAGGGCGCCTCGGCGGTGAGGTCGCGCCGATCCTCGTCGGCGTCGCCGCGGCCGTCTCACTTTCAGAGGTCGCGGTGCGGGCGGTCCGATGGACCGTCCTATTGAGCCCGATGGCGACGGTTCCCGTCCCGGTGGCACTCGCGTACCTCGGCGTCGGGCACCTGGCCAATGCCGTGCTGCCCGCCAGGCTCGGCGATATCGCGCGGGCGTACCTCGCCGGGGGTCGCCTCGAGATGAGCCGGATGAGCGTGCTCGGAACGATCGCCACGGAACGGATCGCCGATGCCGGACTCCTGCTGTTCGTTGGCGGCGGGGCCATCGTCGTGGGCCAGGGCCAGATGTTTCCCTCGCTGACGCCACTGCTCATCGCGGGCGCCGGCATCGTGGTCCTCGCCGGGATCGCGGCGCTCGCCTTCGGCCTCCCATCGGTCGTCGCTACGTCGCTCGGCCGAACGGCTCGCGAGCTTGCCGGAAAGTTTGTTCGAGGGGCGTCGGCGCTTCGTCGCGGCCGCACCCTGGTGCCAGTCCTGGTCCTGACCGGGCTGTCGTTTCTCCTGGCAACGCTCATCATGCAGGCCGGGGCGGCGGCGGCAGGGCTTTCGCTCGCCCCTCTCCAGGCGGCGCTGATCATCGCGGCCGTCACGCTCTCGACGGCGATCCCTGCGGGGCCGGCATCGATCGGCACCTACGAATTCGTCGGGGTGACGGTGATGACGGCGATGGGATTCCCCGCTGAGCGTGCGTTCCTCTCCATCGTGCTCGTCCACGTGATCGCGACGCTCGTGCCGGCGCTCATCGGACTCGTGGGGATGTGGGTCCTGGGAATCCGCCATCTCGTGCCGGCAGATCACGCTTCGAACGGATAGCTCCGATGACGGCCGCCGTACTCAGCGTCGTGGTTCCGGCACACAACTCCGGCCGGCTCATTGACGCGACCGCGGCGCGGCTCGCCGACAGGCTGCGCGGAACGGAGGCCGAAGTCATCGTCGTCGAAAATGGCTCGACCGACGACACCTGGGAACGTTGCACGAAGCTGATGAGCGAGTGGGACGTACCCGCTGTCCGGTTCCACGCCATCCAGAGTGAGCGCGGCATGGGCAGGGCACTGCGCGCGGGCGTGCTTGCCAGCAGCGGAGCGCACGTCCTCCTGACTGCGGACGACCTGCCGTTCGGTTTCGACGACCTCGACGGCTTCGAGCGCGTCCGTGCCCGCGACGGCGCGGCGCCACGGTTCCTGGTCGGGTCCAAGGCGCATCCCGAGTCGGTCGTCCAACGTGGAATGAAGCGCGGGGTCATGACTTGGGCCTTCTCCACGCTGTGCCGAGTCGTGCTCGGGATGCGAACCAGGGATCCGCAGGGAACGTTGCTGGTGGATGGAGGGCTGGCACGTCGGCTCTGCGAGAGCGCCGGCGAAGAGCGGTTCCTGTTCTCGACCGAGCTCGTTCACATGGCCGAGAAGGCCGGCGTCTACCCGGTCGAGGTCCCTGTGAGGCTCGCCGACGACCACATGGCACACGCGAGCCGGGTGTCACTGTCTGATGTCGGAGCCATGGCCTTTGGCCTGCTTCGGCTCAGACTCCGTCATCGACGGCTCGGTCGCGTCGTCAGCTGATCCATCGGCGTCCTTCTCACGGGCGCTGGCGAGCTCCAGGAGGAGCATGAGGAAGTACTGGGGAAGCCAGTAAGGGCTCGCTGCCATGCTGGCGAGCCCCAGCCTCTGCCGGGCGATGAGCACGACCGCGAGCGGCAACCCGATGACCACCCACCACAGGCCGATGATCCGGGCAGGCCCGAGATCGCGCGAGCTGGCCTCGACCGCATTCGTGACGCCGATGAGCACCTCGACCCAGTCGGACGCATACCCGGTCGCGACGACGAGTGCGGCCGATACCACGACCATCCCCGCGAAGCGCAGCCGCCACTCCGGCCGCTTCCAGAGCACCCAGGCCAGGACGGGAAGCATGACCGGCCGAGGCATGAGGACAGCGAGGGTCAGGAAGCTGAACGTGCCGACGGGGTTGCCCCTCAGGGTCCAGTAGGCGGCCACGAAGACGAACGACATCGTGTTGCCGTTGTAGACGTCCGCCCAGAACGGCCAGCTGGCGAGGACGAGAAGCGCCATGCGGAGATTCCTCAGGAGAGCGAGCGCACCGAAGTGGAAGATGCTCCAGCCGAGATAGCCGATCGGTGCCAGAGCGGCGAACAGGTACGCCAGGAGCGGCGAGTAGGACCACGCGTACACCTCGCCCCACTCGTAAAGGGCTGGACTCCCTACGCGTGCTCCCGCCTCCCGATAGATTGCCCAGTCGTACCCAGCGTCCGATACGAAAAAGCCGTAGATCGTGATGACAACGAGGATTGCGTTCGCCGTGATGAGCGCGGCCATCAGCATCCGGGCGCCGAGGCGGTGCCATGGAGTGTGGCGGTCGTTCATCCGCTACAGCCA
>Ga0299913_10003512_pt1 | contig 12842 bp, 11 predicted proteins | sample RVTome_9_FD_201360 | JGI IMG/M metagenome (GOLD analysis project Ga0299913, IMG submission 201360) | Soil microbial communities from uranium-contaminated site in the Upper Colorado River Basin, Wyoming, United States - RVT155D38 (version 2) ... | reverse complement strand
ACGTGTTCCATGGTCCGCTCCCTCGTTCTCGGAGCCGGTCCCCGTGGATCAGGACGGCGCGACGCTCTCCGACGTTAAACCGGGCTCGGCCGCGGGCGCATCGAGCCGGCGCGCCACCGTCGCCTCAAACGTGGCCCCGCGGCCCGGGGCCGAGGCCACCGCGAGGTCGCCCCCGAGCAGCTGGCAGAGACGTCGGGACACGGCCAGGCCTAGGCCCGTGCCGCCGCGGCTGCGCGTGTGCGGCTGCTCCACCTGCCAGAACGGCTCGAAGATCCGCTCGACGTCCTCCGGGGCGATGCCGCGGCCGGTGTCCGCGACGACGAACGCGCACGTGGCCTCCCCGACATCGACCGAGAGTCGCACGCTGCCCTCCTCGGTGAACTTCACCGCGTTCGTGAGGAGGTTGAGCAGGATCTGGCGCACCTTCTGAGGGTCCGTCCACAGGTCGTCGTCCGGTACGTCGTCGACGATGAATCGAAGGCCGCTTTCGCGGGCCAGGGGCTCCGACACCGCCACCACGTCGGCGACGATGCTGGCGAGCGGCGTCCGCTCCACCCTCACCGTCTCGCGGCCCGCGTCCATGCGCGAGTACGTGAGGATCTCGTCGATGATCTGGAGGAGATGACGGGAGCTGATCCGGATCTTGTCCAGGTGGGAGCGCTGCTGCTCCGACACGGGTCCGCCGATGCCGGCGTGGATCAGGTCGACGTAGCCGAGGATGGAGTTCAGCGGCGTGCGCAGCTCGTGGGACATGACGGCGAGGAAATCCGACTTCGCGCGACTCGCCGCCAGCGCGTGCATGTAGAGGTGGGCATTGTCGATCGACAGGCCGGCGCGCCGGCCGAGCTCGGCGGCGAGCGCGACCGCGGCGTCGGCGAACGTCGGCCGATCGGTCTGCACCAGCGTCATGGCCCCCAGCACGCGGCCCCGCGCCGTGATGGGCACGGACAGGCTGGAGCGCGACCCCAGCCGGGTCGCGATCTCGGCCCGCCGCGGATCCTCCACGAACCGGCGCACCGCGGCCGGGGAGACGTCCTCCACGAGGGCGACCTGCCCGCTCCGGATCGCGCGCGCCGCGGGGTGGTCCGACGCCGGATCGAGCGTATAGCGGGCCTCCAGCTCGCGCAGCAGCGGCTCGCGCTCCGCGACGCCGCCGGCGCCGCACACCCGCCGCGGCGATTCGCCCGGAACGAGCACGTCGATGCAGCACCAGTCGCACAGGGCCGGGGCGACCAGGTCCGCCAGCTTGCGGATCGCCTCGATCCAGTCGAGCGATGACGCGAGGGCGCTGCTGGCGTCGAGCAGGAATCGCGCCTCGGACGGAAGCAGGTCGCGGTCGCCGTCCGCTGGCGGAAGGTGCACCGGTCGGGGCGCCGTCGGAGCGTCATCGGGTGGCGCACCGTTCACGGCGCCGGAAGGCTCGAGGTCAGGGCGTGGGGAGAGACCTGTCATGGCGCCGGAAGCCCCGCCGCGGGCAGCGTGGCGGCGAGGACGGTCGAGGGGTCCCCCACCCGCGTCCAGGCGAACACGAGCTCGTCGCCCGCGACGACGAACCGCGGGAAGCCGCTGGCGCGCTCGGCGCCGGTCCGCGTGATGACCACGGGCGCACCCGCGGACCCGTCCGGGCGGACCCGCCGGACCCGCACGTCGGCGCCGTCGGCGGTCCTTTCCAGCCAGCTTACCGCGGCCGATTCGGCGTCCACGAACTGGAGGTCGACGCGCCCTTCCGGAGCGCCACCATCCACGCGGATCGGGGGGCCGAACGAGCGGCCCGCGTCGTCCGAGAACGCCACCCGGACCCGGGGAGTGTCCTGCGCCGCGGTGAACCACGCCACCGCCACGCGGTCGCCCGCGGCCGCGATCGCCGGTCCGTTCACCGGGCACGCCGGGATGCGCCAGCCGTCCGCGTGCACGATGCGGGACGGCTCCCAGCCGTCCCGCGTGCCCCGCCGGACCGCGATGTCGCGGACCTCGTCCGGACTGCGGTCCCGGTAGGCCACCACGACCGCGTCCCCCACCCGCACCGCGTCGTTCTGGCAGCAGTCGCACGTGCGGTCGTCCAGGAGCGCCTCGTCCAGGGGCCCGCCGCCGGCATCCTCGAAGCGCGCGTAACGCAGGGTCATCGCGCCCCCGCCGTGCCCGCCCGCCGCCGCTGCGTCGGCGCCGGGGCGGTCGCCGGCGGCCTCCGTCGGGGGGTCCCCGGCGTCCGCGTCGGGGCCGTCCCCGGCGCCATCCGCGGCTTCGCCGTGGCCTCCGCCCATCTCCCGGCCGTCCAGCCATACCGCCCCCACGCCGCCGGCCGGCGCCGGGAAGAGCGCGACGAAGCCGTGCTCCGTCTGCGTGCCGTCGGTGTGCGGCGTGAACGGGTCCGACCACGACGCGCCGCCGTCGTAGGACAGCGCCATCATCACGTCGTAGGCGTAGGTGCCTGGGCCGGAGCGCACCAGCCAGTGCGCCGCGAGCGTGTCGCCGGAGAGGGGGAGGACGCTAGGGAAGTCCGCCCAGTTCACGAACCAGTGCTCGCCCGTCGCGATCGTGCGCGGCTCGCCCCAGGCGCCGGCATCGCCGCGCCGGGCGAAGCGCAGAGTGTGCGCCCCCTCGCCGGCGGGCTCCAGCCAGCTGGCGATGACGCCTCCATCCGCCGCGACGGCGAGGTTCGGCTCGGCGGCGCCGGAGCCGGCCCCGACCGCCGTCGTCGCGATCCTGGAATCCGGCGTCTCGGCGCACCCGGGGGCGTGCGCGGCGACGGCGAGCAGGGCGAGCGCGGCGATGCGCCTCATGAACTGGCCTCGCGGGTCGTTGGAAACGCGGATGCGCAAAATGCGGCCGCGCGGCCCAAAAAGGAACTCCGCGATGAAACCACCGCGCGCGAAACCGTGTAGGACGCTCGAAAGGCTATTGACGCCCGACCCGCGAGCGGGGTACCCTGGAAGTCCTGTCCGAGGAGTACACCACCCGCGAGCGGGCGGCGACGGGCCGCGCCGCGGCCTGCCGCGTTCATGAAAGTCTGACCCGAAGTCGATCGAGGCGGATCGGTGCGCAACGCGTTCGTCACAGCGCTGCTGCTCGGAATCTCGTTGGGCACTGCCCCCGCGTGGGCCCAGTCCCTGCGCGGATCTCCGGCTTCCCTCGACCGCCAGAACACCATCGCACGCCAGCACGACTTCACGTATCTACGCACCCGCCCGCACGTGCAGAGGTTCGTTGGCCTGGGGCTGCTCGTGCCGGTGCGGCGCACGGCCGACACCGAGCTCGTGGCGGTGAGCTTTCCGTACGCGCGCCCGGAGGTAAAGCTCTTCATCGACCGGCTTTCGTCGCAGTACCGGGCAGCCTGCGGCGAGCCCCTGGTCGTGACGAGCCTGACGCGTCCGAGCACGAATCAGCCCCGCAACGCGTCCCCAAGGTCGGTGCACCCGACCGGGATGGCGCTGGACATCCGGATGAGCCGGAACAGCGCATGCCGGCGCTGGCTGGAGAGCACGCTGCTCAGCCTGGAGCGCGCCCGCGTGCTGGAGGCGACGCGCGAACGGCGTCCACCGCACTACCACGTGGCAATCTACCCGCAGCAGTACCAGCGCTACGTAGAGGCCCTGCAGCGCCCCGCCCGCCCGGAGACGCGCCTCGCGTCGGCCGAGATCGAAATCCCCGGGGACGAGTACAAGGTGGGCCGCGGCGACACGCTATGGAGCATCGCGCGGCAGGTGGGCGCTTCGGTGGAGAGTATCAAGGCGGTGAACGGGCTCGGCACGAGCCGGATCTACGCCGGCCAGACGCTCAAGCTACCCGTCGGCTCGCCCTGAACCCTCCGCCTTTCGACCCCGGATGCGCCAGCGCCGTGCCCGCCCCGCCAGCCGCTGCGCGTCCACCCACACGCGCCGCGCGGCGTCGCGTCCGCCCGCTCCCGCATGCGCCAGGCGCGCCCGGAAGCGCTTCGCGAAGCTGCGCACCTTCGCGCCGAAGGAGCGCTGTGCCTCCGCCAGCTCCGCCGGCTCGAACCCCAGCGCGTCGGCGATGACGCGCAGCCGGTCTTCGCCGCCGGGCTCCCCGGCCGTGGCGACGACCGCGAGGTCCACCAGCTCCTCCCGCTCGGACACCGATAGCTCGCCGACCGTCGCCGCCTCGCCGGGCGGCGTCGCGGGGAACTCCCGATCCGCGATCCACGCCCGCAACGGTTCCATCGCGCGGTGCGACACCGCGGGCACGATGCCTCGCACCTCCAGGCCGGCCTCGGCGGCGAAGCGCCCGATCGCCGCGCGCGCGATGGCCACGGTGGACGCGTAGTTCAGCGCCCCGGCCACGACGGCGCCCACGCCCGGAACCACACGGGCGATCCCGCGCGTGGCCACCTGTCGGGCGGCGGCGCGCCCCACCGCCTCCCCGACCGCCGAGCCCGCGAGGGCGGCGCCCGTGGAGGTGAGGAACAGCGCCCGCACGCGGCCCGTGGGGTCGTCCAGCTTGACATCGAAAAGGGCCGCTATCTCCAGCACCAGGTCGCGCTGCTGCGCGGCCACGTAGCGCCAGTCGGCGACCACGCCCAGCGCCGCGATCGCGGGCCCGAGGACCGGGATCATGGAGGGAATGGTGGTCACGGCGCCGATGGCCGCCGTGCGCCGGGCGCGCTCGCGCGCCCGCTGCCACGCCAGCGCGACCGGGTCGGCCTCCCCCTCGGCCTCGGCGCGCAGCCTCGCCACGTCGCCCGCGATGCGCAGGGGCAGGTCCTCCGGCACCTCGAGCGCGTCGTCGATGGCGTCGGCCAGCCGGCGGGCCACCCGGTCCGCGTCGGCGCCGCTGAGCCTGCCCGGCGTCTCCGCGAGCTGACGCTTCAGCTCCCCGGCCGTGTCGGCCGCGAACTCCCTCCAGCGCGTCTCCCCGGTCTGGTTCGGGTCCACCCCGCCCACCCCGCCGCGCCGGGCCGCGCCCCCATCGTCGGCGTCCGGCGCGCCGCCGCGCGCGTCCGCGTCCGGCGCGCCGTCCGCGTCCGGCCCCTTCGGCGCAGCCCCGGTCACACCAGCACCGCCGAGGCGCCGAGCACCAGGATCACGATGCCGGCACCCGCCTTCATGACCACCGAGAGGGCGCGGCCGAGGACCGCGCCGGTGCCGACCCTGCCCGCGGCCACCGCCTCCCGGGATTCCCAGTAGGTGACCACGGCGGCTCCCACGAAAGTCCCGACGAGGCTCGTGAGAAGGGGGCCCAGCACGGGCACCGGCAGTCCGACGAAGAGGCCGAGGAAGCCGCCCGCGACCGCGCCCCAGAAGGCGCGCGGACTCCCGCCGAACCGCATGGAGACGTTGCGGAGCAGCAACCATTCGCCCAGCTCCGCGAGGCCGGCGAGCCCGGCCGAGGCGAGTAGGACCCCTCCGCCGATCGACCCGAACAGCCAGCCTAGCAGCAGTGCGCCGACCATGATCCACAGTCCCGGAACGCCGAACGGCACCGCCACCAGGCCCCCCAGCAACAGCGCGATCAAGGCCGCCCCGATCAGCCCGTCCACGCCGTCCCTTCCCTGCGCCGCGACGTCGTCATGCGTCACTCGTCGGCGTACATCTTCACGGTCACGGCGCCGTCCGGCCCGATCCACCCGCGGTACATCCCCTCGGTGTTGAACTCCATCGCGATCTCGCCGTCGGCCCCCATCACCACCACCCCGCCGAGGACCTCCTGCTCGACGAGACGGCCGAGGATCACCGCGCGCGTAGCCTCGGTCACGGTCGCGCCGGTGTACTTCACCCGCGCGCAGATGTCGTAGGCTACGACGTTGCGGATGAAGAACTCGCCCTGCCCGGTGGCCGATACGCCGCAGCTCTCGTTGCTGGCGTAGGTCCCGGCGCCGATGATCGGGGCATCGCCGACCCGGCCCCACAGCTTGTTGGTGATGCCGCCCGTCGACGTCCCCGCGGCAAGATCGCCGCTCCGGTCCCGCGCCACCGCTCCCACGGTGCCGAGCTTCTCCGACTCGGTGGGCAGCGCCGAGGACCGCTCGGCGGCCGCCCGCTCCTTCGCGCGCTCCAGCGAGCGCATGCGCGATTCGGTGTGGAAGTACTCCTCCGGCACCAGCTCTAGTCCCTGCTCTTCGGCGAAGGCCTCGGCGCCGTCGCGCGCGAACATCACGTGCGAAGAGTTCTCCATGACGGCGCGCGCGAGCAGGATCGGGTTCTTGACCCGCTTGACCCCCGCGACCGCGCCCGCGTTCAGGTCGGCGCCGTTCATGATGGAAGCGTCCAGCTCGTTGGTGCCCGAGCTCGTGAACACGGCGCCCTTGCCCGCGTTGAAGAGCGGCGAGTCCTCCATGATGGTGATCGCCGCCACCACCGCGTCCACCGCGCTGCCCCCTTCGGCGAGCACGGCGTGGCCGGCGTTCAGCGCCTCGGTGAGCTTGGCACGGTACTCCGCGGCGCGCTCCTCGGTCATCTCCGAGCGGCGGATGGTGCCCGCTCCGCCGTGGATCACGAGGCCCCATTCCACGCGCGGAGCGGCGTCGGCGGGCCCCCGCGCGCTCGCGTCGCCCGGGACGATCTCCTGGGCGCGCGCGGCGCCGGGAAGCAGCAGGCCTGCCAGCGTGAGCGGCGCGACCAGCAGCGCGGCGATCCGGAGCGGCGCCGCCATCGGGCGCGGCCGGGTGGTACGGGGGCTGGGTCCGGGGTCGGTCACGGTCTTTCTCCTTCGGCGAAAAACGGCCTCTCGGCGCGCGCAACTGATCATGGCTCGCACGGTCCCGCACCGGTGCACTCGTTCCGGGCGTTTCCGCCTCGACAGTCTACCGACGGGCGGCGTCCCCGCACCAGCGGGGACCGCGGGGCTGGCGGGCGGAGGCGATGCGCCTGGTCCCGCGCGCCCTCGGAGCGCCGCGCAGGAAAAAGGGCGGCCCCCGTGGGGAGCCGCCCCTTCCGCTTCCACGCGCGTGGCCGGTCGACGCCGAGCCGGTCGACGCGCGTCGGCTGGCGTCTCGCTAGAAGATGCGCACCGGCGTCCCGACCGGGACGATCTCGAACAACTGCTGGACGTCGGCGTTGGCCATGCGGATGCAACCGTGGCTCGCCGCGAGGCCGATCGAGTTTTCGTTGTAGTCGTGCGTCCCGTGGATCAGGTATCCGTCGCCGAGGACGAGCTTCACCGGCCCGAGCGCGTTGGGCACGCGGCGTTGTGGGGAGTCGAGCGGCGGGATGAACAGCTTGCCGTCACCGACGATGTCGAAGCCCTGGCTGATGGGGTTGAACTGGGAGTGGCGCCACTCCCTGCCGTCGAAGATCCACGCCCGCCGGCCGACGACCTTGTCGCGGACCTCGATGATCGTGTTGTCGGAAAGCTCGACGCGGTCGCCCTCCTTCAGCTGCACCGGGTCGAGGCCGCGCTGGACCGACCGCTCGTAGTAGTGCCAGTCGGGCGGGATCCAGTCGGGGTCTTCGTTCTTGGCGAGCACCGTGCGCGTGCCTCTGGGCGTCCGGAAGTCGTACACCTTCCCGTTCAGCTCCCACAGCCCGCCGCGCCCGATCGCGATCGGAGCGGCCAGGATCGTGTCACCCGAGGCGCTCACGTAGGCGAGCCGCTTCTCCTCGAGCGACACGCGGATCTCCGCGGTCTGGGCCGTCGCTGTCCCGGTGCCCGCGAGCAGGAACACACCCGCCAGCAGCGCCGCCGCCGCGCCCCGCCCGAACGGCCGGCGCGCGCGGCGAAATCGCGAGAGACGAGAAGAAGCTTCGATCGACCGCATGGGTATGACTCCGGTTGCCACGGTTTCCACGACGTTGCGTGGGCCATCCGCGTCGCAGGGCCGCGGATGCGGCTGTCTACTGATACGCCGGACCACCCGCCCACGGTCCCTGGGGAGAGTGCAAACTCCGCGCCCGGGACGCGCTAGCCCGCGCCCGGGACGCGCAAGCCCCGCGCCCGCGACGTGCAAGCCCCGCGCCGCACTCCGGCAGGATGCCGACCGGCGCGTCCGGGGTCAACGAAATCGTTTTCGCGGGGGTCGCCTTTTTTTCGCGAGCCACTACATTAACGGGCTTTTGACGCTCCGCCGTCCGGAAGCCGCCGACGAGGGCGGTTCCCGCAGGACACGGACCCAGGCAACGGATGCGCATCGGTGAACGACACCTCACGCGCTTTTCTGGAGCGGCTCCTCGGCACACCCGGACCCAGCGGCCACGAGGCCGCCGCGGCGGCGGTTTGGCGGGAGGAAGCGGCCGCGTTCGCCGACGAGGTGGGCGCGGACGTGAGCGGCAACTCCCAGGCGACCGTCAACGGCGGCGGCGCGCCGCGCGTCATGCTGGCCGGGCACATCGACGAGATCGGCTTCATGATCACGCACGTCGACGACGACGGCTTCCTGTACTTCGACGGGATCGGCGGCTGGGACCCGCAGGTGGCGGTCGGGCAGCGCGTGATCCTCCTGACCCGCTCCGGGCACCTGCGCGGGGTGGTCGGCAGGAAGCCCATCCACCTGATCAAGGACGAGGAGAAAAAGAAGGCCGCCAAGCTCACTGACCTGTGGATCGACATCGGCGCCACCAGCGGCAACGAGGTGACCGAGAGGGGGGTTAGGGTCGGCGACGCGGCGGTCGTCGACGCCCCCGTCCTGGACCTGGGCAACGGCCGCATCGCCAGCCGGTCGATCGACAACCGCATCGGCGCGTTCGTCGTGCTCGAGGCGCTGCGACGCCTGGCGGACGGGCCGGCGCCGGCGGCGTCCGTGACGGCCGTAGCCACCGCGCAGGAGGAGATCGGCTACCACGGCGGCGGCGCGCGGACCAGCGCGTACCGGCTGGAGCCGCAGGTGGCGGTGGTGGTCGACGTGACGTTCGCTACCGACTCGCCCGGGATCGAGAAGAAGGAGCTGGGCGACCACAAGCTGGGCAGCGGCCCGGTTCTCGCGCGTGGCTCGGCGGCCAGCGGCATGGTGTTCGAGCGGCTGGCGGCGGTGGCCGAGCGCGAGGGCATCGCGCACTCGATCACCGCGTCGCCGCGCCACACCTCGACCGACGCCGATGCGATCTACCTTACGCGGGCGGGCGTGGCGACGGGGCTGGTGTCGGTGCCGAACCGCTACATGCACTCGCCGAACGAGATCGTGGCGCTGGCGGACCTGGACGCCGCCGCCGACCTCATCGCGGCGTTCTGCCGGGACCTGACGACCGAAGACGACTTCGTGCCGCGCTGAGCGGCGCGCGAATCAAAAGAGGAGATCGATGATCGACGCGACGACGACACTGAAGGACCTGCAGACGATGCGCGAGGAGGGCTACCTGTCGGACCCGATCCTGCGCAAGGCCGTGCGCCAGATCAGCGAGGCAGACGACCGCTACGACTGGGTCGGGGTCTACCTGCTCGACGCCGAGAACGCCGAGCTCTGGCTGCACAACTACGTGGGCGAGTCGACCGAGCACGCGAAGATCCCGGTCGGGGAAGGCGTCTGCGGCACGGCGGTGAAGACCGGCGAGAACCAGAACGTGCCCGACGTGCACGCTATCGAGAACTACATCGCCTGCACGCCCGACGTGCAGTCGGAGCTGGTCGTGCTGATTCGCGCGGGGGACGAGATCCTCGGCCAGATCGACATCGACTCCAACACGCCCGCGGCGTTCACCGCGGAGGACGAGAAGACCATCTCGACCATCGCCGACAAGCTCGCCGAGGTCCTGATGGCGGACCGCAGGTGAGCCCCCTCGCGGGAACGATCGGGCCCGCCGGTCCGGTCCCGCTCCGGTGACCCGGCCCCGGGAGGTCGACGGCTTCCCGGGGCTCCGCGTGCTGCGCGCGGAGAACCCATCCCCCCTCACGCTCGACGGCACGCGCACCCACATCCTGGGACTGGAGCGCTGCGTCGTGGTCGATCCCGGGCCAGCGGACGACCGGCACCTGGACGGCCTGGACGAGGCGCTGGCCGAGGCGTTCGAGGTCCGCATCGCGCTGACCCACGACCACCCGGACCACGCCGCGGGAGCGCCGGCGCTCGCCGGCCGACTCGCGGGCCGCGGCGTGGCGGTGGCGGCGCTCGGCGTCGCGGCCGGGACGCTCGAGGAGGGGGATGTGCTGGACGCCGACGCCGGGCGGCTGGTCGCCCTCGCGACGCCCGGCCACACCCGCGACCACGTCGCTTTTCACTGGCCCGGCGCGGGCGCGGTCTTCTGCGGCGACCTCATGATGGGCGGGCTCGACACCGCGCTGGTTGCGCCTCCCGAGGGGCACCTGGGCGACTACCTGGCCTCCCTGGACAGGCTCGCACGGCTGCGCCCCCGCGCCATCTTCCCGGCCCACGGCCCGCCATTCACCACCTCGCCCGGGGGCGCCATAGCGACGTACGTGGAGCACCGGCGGGCTCGCCTGGCGCAGGTGCGGGAGGCGCTCGCCGAGGGGCTGGAGGAACCGGACGCGATCGCGACGCGGGTGTACGGGGACGCGCTTCCGGCGGGGCTGCGCGCGGCGGCCACCGCCGCGCTGCACGCCTACCTAGACCACCTCGGCGGTGAGGACTAACGCCTAGCCGGCGGGACGCCCGCCCGGCTGCGCCTTGTCCTGGTACAGCGCGCGGTCGGCGGCGGCGATTAGGTCCTTCACTTCCTGCATGCTCGCGTCGTAGGTGGCTACGCCGGCGCTGACGTCGAGCGCCGGGCCGCCGAATCGCGCCGCGGCGGTGCGGAAGGCCCGCCGCACGCGGTCCACGTAGACGGCGGCGCCCTGGGCGTCGGCGCTGGACAGGACGACCGCGAACTCGTCGCCGCCCAGCCGCGCCGCCAGGTTCATCGCGCGCGTCTGCTGGTCCAGGCAGCCCGCCAGGGCGCGCAGCACCTCGTCGCCGGCCGGGTGGCCGCGCGCGTCGTTGAACGCCTTGAAGCCGTCCAGGTCGAAGAGCGCGAGCGCCAGCGGGCGGCCCCTCGCCGCCGCCGCGAACTCCCGGCTCAGGTGCTCCATGAGGTGCCGCCGGTTGGCCAGCTCGGTGAGCGGGTCCGTGAGGGAGCTGCGGCGCACCTCCTCGAACAGACGCGCGTTCTCTATCGCGGTCGCGGCCTGCTGCCCGAGCGCCTCGAGGAGCTGGACCTGCTCCTCCGTGAACGGCTCGGTCTCTTTGCTGGCGAACAGCGCGCCCAGGGCACGGTCGCGGAACATGAGCGGCACCGCCGCCACCGGCCTTCTGCCCATCAGCCGACGCCCGGCCTCCGTGAACGCCGGGTCCTCGTCCGCGTGCTCGGCGACGCGGGTCCTGCCCGTGCGGACGACGGTCCCCGTAAACGACCCGTTGACGGGGAACTCCATGCCGCGGCCCCCGTCCACGCCGTGCAGCGCCTCGATGCGGAGCGTCTGCCGGTCCTCGCTGAGGAGCTCTACGCCGGCCGAACGCGCGCCCGTGAGCTTGACCGTCCACGCCGCGACCAGGCTCAGGATGGAGCGCAGCTCGGTCGCGCCCGCGAGCGCCCGGCTGAGCTCGACCAGAGCGCGCGCCTGGCTCACCTCCTCCTGCTCCGCCTGAAGCCGCTCCGCCACCAGGATGGCGCGGCCGATGCGCCACGCGAGCAGGCCGAAGACCAGCCCCAGCGCGCTGGCCGTGGCGAGCGTCATGGTGGGGTCCATCACCGCGTCCACGAGCACGATACCGACGATCAGCACAGTGCCTGGGATCGCTACGTGGCGCAGCGTGTCGGCCATCCAGCCGGACGCCGCCGGCCCCTCCGCGATGGGCTCGCGCTGGGCGGCCAGAGCGGCGTACACCACCGCCGTCCAGCCCGCGAGCCAGACGCCGAGGAAGGAGAGCGCGGGCGGCTCGGGCGCGGCGGCGAGCGCCGCCGGGGCGAGCACGGTGCCCACGGTGAACAGGCCCGCCGCGGCCGTCAGGCCCCCTACGGCGTGCACGGGCAGCGCCGTCTGGCGCCAGAACAGCATCAGGCCGAGCGCGAAGAAGGACGCGATCGCCGAGGACTGCACGAGACCCGACGTGAGCGCGTCGAGCGTGCCGTCCCCCGCCTCCAGCAGCGGCTCGGTCACGAAGCGGAGCACGAACAGCACCGCGGCCGCGAACACGAGCCCGGCGTCGAGCGTAACCTCGCCCCGTCGCGACCCGGCCCGCAGCGGCCGGAGGGACACGGCGATGCCCGCCGCGAGCAGGGGCGGGAACACCAGGAAGAGCCGCAGCGGCAGGAGCAACCCGATGGTGTCCGCGCCCCGCGCGAGCGGCACCAGCGGCGCCACCCCCACGATCGCGGCGCCCACGGTGATGGTGATCCACGTCGCTCGCGAAGCGCTGGACACGCTGCGAGCGGCGTGGAGGCACGCGGCGGCGGCCACGAGCGGCATCGCGGCGAGCGCCAGCGCCGCCGCCTGGCCGCCGCGCACGCCTCCGAAGGCCGCGACCCCGATGGCCAGCAGCGCGATGACGGCGACGACGCCGGTCAGCAACATCTGAACGGTGCTTCGCATTCGCTCCCCGGTCCCGTTCGCGCGGGGAGGGCCGCGAACAAGCGGGTGTCGAGCGGCGATGTCCCTGGGCGCCGCTCGTTACAAACGGGATGGGGTATGCCTGCGAAGTTAGCGACCCGGCCGCGGCGGTTCAAAGGTTTCGTGGAAGGCCGCAGCGTCTGCGTCCTCGTTGCCGCGGGGGCGAGCCTAGGCCGGCGTGTCGGCGTCGCCTTCTTCCCTTGCCGCCTCGCGCAACGCCGACCACGCACGCGCGACGTGCTCCTCGCGCGTCGCCAGGTTGCCGACCGCGAGCCGCAGTCCGTAGACGGAATCGGCCCCCGGGCGGCGCAGCACGGTGTGCGACAGGAAGACCTCGCCGCCGGCGTTGACGCGCTCGAGGATGCGCTCGTTCGCGGCGTCGTCCGCCCGCCAACGGAACACCACCAGCGACAGGC
>Ga0299913_10003511_pt1 | contig 12845 bp, 3 predicted proteins | sample RVTome_9_FD_201360 | JGI IMG/M metagenome (GOLD analysis project Ga0299913, IMG submission 201360) | Soil microbial communities from uranium-contaminated site in the Upper Colorado River Basin, Wyoming, United States - RVT155D38 (version 2) ... | reverse complement strand
CCTCGCCCTGGCGCAGCCCGCGGGCCTCCAGCAGCGGTCCGAGCTCGGCGGCGTGCCGCCCGTCCGGTGTCCAGAAGCTCAGCACCTCTATGTCGTTGTCCCGGCAGTACTCCACGACGGCGTCGATCTCGTCACGCATGGTGGCGTCGGGACGGTCACGCACGGCCACCGTCACCTCCGGCATCATCCGGTCCATGGTGAGCGCCCACTCCAGCCGCCGCGTGGTGTGCACCTCGCCGCCCGACGCGTCCGCGAGCCGCCGCAGCCAGTCGAGGTGGTTTTCCACGCAGGCCGTGCGCAACTCATCGACGGAGGCATCCCGCACCAGGAAAGGCATCATTCGGCTCCCGGGCTATGGCGGTGACACCGCCGAGGGTGGTGGGATCACAACGCAACCGTGCACGCGCTGTGATGTCAACACCGACCCGCCATGACCCATCCGCCCAGGCCGATCCGGGGCGTGACTGGCCGGCGGAAATCGAGACTGGGGAAACCGTTGACGCAAGAACTTGGCACCGTATCCTCAACCCATGCCGGCCAATGGGCAAGACAGTCCAGCCACTTTTGACGCAGCGATCGTGCCGCAGCCGACCCCGCGGTGCGAGCTCTCACCGGACGAGTTGTTCTCGTTGGTCGCCGCGGAACTCGACGGATCGACCCGCGACCTGATGGTCTATGTGCACATACCGTTCTGTAGCTCGAAGTGTCACTTCTGTGATTTCGTGGCCGACCTGGCCGTGCCGGACCTTATCAGCGGCCCGAACGTACGCAGTCGCTACGTGACGGCGTTATGTCAACAGATCTCCGCATACGCTCCGCGGCTGACCGAGCTCGGTTATCGGCCGCGGCTGGTCTACTGGGGTGGCGGCACCCCGTCGCGGCTGACCGCCGAGGAGCTCGAGCGGGTCCTGGCGACCATCTCGGCGAGTTTCGACCTCAGCGGGGTGGAGGAGCACAGCTTCGAGTCCAGCCCGGAGACCCTCACGCTGGAGAAGGTGGAGGCGCTGCGCCGCGGCGGCGTCGACCGGATCAGCACCGGCGTGCAGTCGTTCGTCGACGCGGAGCTGCGGCGGGCCGGCCGTTCGCACTCCGCGGAGCAGGCGGTCGCGGCCGCGACCGCCGTCCGACGTGGCGGAATCCGGAACTTCAACATCGACCTGATCGCGGCGTTTCCCGGGCAGTCGCTCGCCGACCTGCGCCACTCGGTCGAGCAGTGCGTCGCGCTCGACCCGACGCACGTGACGGTGTACCCGTATCGCGCGGATCCGCGCACCATCATGGCGCAGCAGATCGGCCGCGGTAGCCAGCCGGCGCTGCAACTGACCAATCTGGTCGAGTCGTTGGAACTGTGCCGGGCGAGCCTGGCGGCCGCGGGTTACGTCGAGTATGCGGTCGGACACTTTGCGCGAGGCGATTACCGATTCCGCGGCGAGAGCTACTACTTCGACCTCGGCGGCGAGCTGGCCGGTCACTTCTTCGGCTTCGGCAGCGGGGCCGGATCGTCGCTCGGGCACTACGCGGTCTCGAACTCGCACCGGACATTCCAGCGGTACCGCGACGACCCGCTGACGATCGAATGCTGTGAACGCTATTCGCCGTACAATATCGGCATCATAGGCAAGACATTGCGGCTGGCACTGTTGAACTGGAGCGGGATCAACTACGAGCGGTTCGAGAACATCTTCGGCTTCCCGTTCGCGGCGCTTCGCAACGAGCCGATCTTCGAGCAGTACCTCACCTACTTCCAGTCGCTCGGCGCCGAAATCGTGGAGGACGAGCACGGCATCCGGGTGACCGAGGAAACCAGGATCGGGGCCCATCTGCGGTCCTACATCAAGTCGCCGGAATACGTCTACGAACCGTACAACCATGGCGGCGCCGAACCGACCGGCCGCATGGTGCGGGCGCCAGCGGCGCGCGGCTGAACCGGCAACTCATAGGGGCGGCGGTGGACCTGAATCGGACGCGACTCCTGCGCGAGGGCGACTTCGTGCGCGATCATCTCGTGGCGCGCCTGCCGGTCGTCGTCGCCGGCGAGGTCGAGCAATGGCCGGCATTCCGGAAATGGACGTGGGAATACCTCGTCGAGCAGTTCGGCCGGCGTACGGTAGACCTCTACGACGACTGGTTCATGCCGACCGGAACGGCCTCGTTCGCCGACTTCGTCGCGCGCAGCATCGGGGTGGCCGAGGCGGATCCCACCAGGTCATACGTCCGCTGGTTCGCCAGCCATCGGCCCGGCGGCGGGCACTGGGCCGACGAGGTGTTCGCGGCGATCGAGCGGGACTGGGCGCAGCCGTCGTTTCTGCCAACGGACGGCTACGTCGTGCCGTTCGTCGAGCCGTCGGCGCGGGTGAGCGCGGTGCGCGACCCGTTCCCCTATCGGGGTCTGTTCATCTCCGCCAAGGGCGCGCGCACCAGGCTGCATCGCGATCCGTGGGCGAGTTCGGCGGTGTTGTGTCAGGTGGTCGGGACCAAACAGGTTTGGATGTACTCGCCGGATCAGGAGGCGATGTTGCTGGCGGCCGCGGCCGGCGAGCGCGGAAACGTCGCCGGGGGCCAGGTCGAGCCCGCATTCGAAGGGCTGCTGCACCCGGGTGAGGTGTTGTTCGTTCCGGATGGCTGGTGGCACCACGTCACCTCGCTCACCGACAGCGTCTCGCTCACCTGGAACTTCGTGCACGGCAGCGTGGCGGACCGGCTGGAAAAGCACGCCATGGACTTCCCGGAAGATCCCGAACTCGAGGTCGTCGAGCACTTCCTCGCCCACTTGCGGCCGGGCGCCGCCGCCCGATACGACGTCGGGCATTTGGTCGCCGCGGCGCGCGCCGCCGGCGCCGAAAGCTGAATCCGCGAATCACGCCCGTTTCGCCGGAAATGGCGCGGCCGGCCGTTCCACTATGCGCGCGTTTGCTGGCGCGGTGCGCACTCGCGAACGCCCCGGCGAACCGGCCGATCAAGGGTCTGTCGCAACAGGTTCTCCTGTCATATCGTTGCGCTCATGCCAGCCGGAGGGGTGACCGATTCGCTGGCTGACCTGCTGTCCGAGCTGGCACGCCGCCGGGTGCGGTTGCGGCTCGAAGGCGGCCAGGTGCGCTGCATCGCACCGTCCGGGGTGCTCACCGGCGACCTGCTGGTCAGGATCAAGGCGGCGAAGCCGGAGCTCGTCGACCACCTCAAGGAACGCGACCTGCTGCCCGTGACGGACCGGACCGGACCGGTCCCGCTGTCCTTCGCCCAGGAGCAGCTGTGGCTGGCTGGGCACCTGGACCCGGACAGCTCCGCGTACCACATCCCGCTCGCCGCGCGGCTGGCCGGACCGCTGCGGCCGGCGGCGCTCGCGCACGCGCTGGCTCAGCTGGTCCGCCGGCACGAGGCGCTCCGCACCTCGTTTCCGGTCCGCAACGGCCGGCCGTGCCAGCGGGTCGCGGACTTCGCGCCGCCGCCGCTGCCGCTGGTGGATCTCTCCGCGCTGCCGCCGCGGCTGCGGGACCGCACGGTCGAGGCACTCACCGCGGCCGAGGCGAGGCGGCCGTTCGACCTGGCCGCCGGGCCGGTGCTGCGGGCCGCCCTGGTGCGGACCGCCGCCGCCGACCACCGCCTGCTGCTGACCCGCCACCACATCGCCAGCGACGGCTGGTCGTTCGGGATCCTCGCCGCCGAGCTCAGCGCGCACTACCGGGCCGGCCACGCCGGTGCGCCGCCGCCGGCGGCGTCGTTGCCGCCGTTGCCGCGCCAGTACGCCGACTTCGCCGCCTGGCAGCGCGGCGCCGACCAGGACGCCGGCCGCCGGCAGCGCCTGCAGACCTGGGTCCGCCGCCTCACCGGCGCCCCGCTCGGGCTCGACCTCGTGGACGCACCCGGCGCCGGCCCAGCCACCGAGCCGGCCGCCGCGGTCCGGCGGGAGCTGCCGGCCGAGCTGTCGGCCGCCGTGCGGCTGGCCGCCGCGGACGCCGGCACGACCGTGTTCACCGTGCTGGCCGCCGCGTTCGGGCTCGCGCTCGGGTCCGCGGCCGGCCAGCGCGAGGTCGTGGTCGGCTGCCCGGCGAGCGGCCGGTCCAGGACCGAGCTGGAGAACCTGATCGGCTGCTTCGCGACCGTGCTGCCGCTGCGGCTGGACCTGTCCGGCGCGGCGAGCTTCGGCCAGGCCGTCTGCCTGGTGCAGGAGACCCTCAACGAGGCGCTGGGCAACCAGGACGTGCCGTTGGAGCAGATCGCGGCCGGGCTGCGGGCGCAGCGCAGGCACTACGGTCGCACGCCGCTGTTCTCGGCCGCGCTGGCCTTCCAGAACACCCCCGACGGCCTGGTCGACCTGCCCGGCGTCGAGGTCGAGCTCGCCGAGCCGGCGGCCGTCAGCCCGAAGTTCCCGCTCACCGTGACGGTGACCGAGGACGGCGGCGGCTACCGCGTGCTCGCCGAGCACGCCCCGGCGGCGATCGGCGCCGCCGCCGTCCAGGACGTGCTCGGCCGCTTCCACGCCATCCTGGCCGGCGGCTGCGCCGATCCGGCCGTCACGCCGGCCGAGCTGGTCCGCGCGGCCGCGCCGGTGCCGGCCGCCGTCGAGGTCGCCCCTGACGGTGTTGGCATCCTCGGCGGAGTGGGTGCCGCTGGCGGCGCGGCCGCACGTGCACTTGGCGGCGCGGCCTCCCTCGCCGCAGCGGCATCGGGCTCGCTCGGCGCCGCGTTCGTGGCGGCCGCCGCGAGGACACCGGATGCCATCGCGGTGAGCCAGGGCGAGCACCAGCTCAGCTACGCCGCGCTGCACCGCAGGGCCGGGCGGCTCGCGGCGGCGCTGCGGCACGCCGGCGTCGCCCCGGAGGCGCCGGTCGGCGTCTGCGCGGGGCACACCCCCGACCTGGTGGTCGCGGTGCTGGCGGTCACGCTGGCCGGCGGCTGCTACCTGCCGGTCGACCCGGAGGACCCGCCGGCCAGGCACGAGGCGGTGCTGGCCGACGCCGGGGCGATCGCGCTGGTCACCACCGCCGCGCAGGTGGAGGCGTTCGCCTGGTTCGACGGCCCCGTGCTGTCCGCCGACCGGGACCGCGGCTGGCCGGCGGCCGACGCGCCGGTGCCGGCGCCGGCCGGCGTCGAGCCGGACAACCTGGCGTACGTCGTCTACACGTCGGGCTCCACCGGCACGCCCAAGGGCGTCATGGTCAGCCACCGGAACCTGCTGACCCTGCTGGCCGTCGCCGGCGACCTGTTCGACTTCACCGGGCGGGACACCTGGTCGCTCACCCATTCCAGCGCGTTCGACTTCTCGGTGTGGGAAATGTGGGGGCCGCTGCTCTCCGGCGGGCGCCTCGCGGTGGTGCCGCGCGCCGCGGCCCGCGATCCGGACGAGCTGTGGCGGCTGCTGCGCGCCGAGCAGGTCACCGTGCTCAGCGCCACCCCCAGCGCGTTCCTCGCGCTCGTCCCGGTGGCCACCGGCGGTGCCGGCGCGCTGCGCACCGTGGTGTTCGGCGGGGAGCGCTGCGAGCCACGGAAGCTGCTCGGCTGGTTCGAAGCGTGCGGTGACGAGCGGCCGGCGCTGGTCAACATGTACGGCATCACCGAGACCACCGTGCACGTCACCTGGCGGCGGCTGGCCACGGCCGACGCGGCCGACGCGGTCAGCCCGATCGGCCGCGCACTGCCCGGCGTCGTGCTGCACGTGGTGGACCGGCACGGCGCGCCGACCGCGATCGGCGGCCAGGGTGAGCTGCTCGTCGGCGGCACCGGGGTGGCGCGCGGCTACCTCGGGCTGCCCGGCCTGACCGCGGACCGCTTCCGGCCGGACCACCTGGGGTCCGCGCCCGGTGCGCGGCTGTACCGCTCCGGCGACCTCGGCCGGCGGTTGCCCGGCGGCGAGGCCGGCTATCTCGGCCGCACCGACCAGCAGGTCAAGGTGCGCGGCTACCGGATAGAGCCGGGCGAGATCGAGGCCGTGCTGGCCAGGCACCCCGACGTGGCCGCGGCCGCGGTCGGCGTGGCCGGCGACGGCGACCGGACGGTGCTGGTCGGCTACCTGGTGCCGGCCGCGGCGCGCGGCGGCAGCCCGGAGCTGTCCCCGCGCGAACTGCGCCGCTACCTGTCCGGCTGGCTGCCGCCGTACCTGGTGCCGTCCGCGTACGTCCTGCTGGACCGGCTGCCGCTGACCAGGAACGGGAAGCTGGACCGGGCGGCGCTGGCGTCGATACCCGCGATCGGGCCGGCGGTCGGCCGGGAGCCGGCCGCCGAGGCCGACCCGCCGGGCACGCCGACCGAGGTGGCGCTGGCCGGGCTGTGGTGCGAGCTGCTCGGGCTGGCGTCGGTCGGCGTCCACGAGAACTTCTTCGACGTCGGCGGCGACTCGCTGCTGGTCACCCGGCTGCACGCGCGGCTGCCGGCGCTGTTCGGCGTCGAGCTGCCGATGCGCCGGATCTACCAGGCGCTCACCGTCGTCGCCCAGGCCGAGGCGGTCGACGCGCTGCTGACGCAGCAGCAGCCGCCGGCGCACGCCGCCGTCGGCAGCCCGGAGCCCGTTCGGTGACCGCGGTGCACGCGCCGGCGACCCGGGAGCCGAGGGTCGCGGTCCGGCCCGACGCGGCCGCGCCACTGTCCTACGGCCAGCAGCGGATGTGGATGCTCTCCGAGCTGTCCCACGGCGCGGCCGCGCTGACCGTGGTGATGGCGGTGCGCCTGACCGGCCGGCTGAACGTGCCGGCGCTGCGGCAGGCGCTCGACGACGTGGTCGCCAGGCACGAGGTGCTGCGGTCGGTGATCGTCGTGGTGGGCGGCGAGCCGGTGCAGCGGCCGGTGCCGCAGCTGCGGGTCCCGTTCCAGCTCGTGGACCTCGGCGGGCTGCCGGCCGCGGCCGCCGCCGACCGCGCCGACGAGCTGCTGCGCGGCGCGGCCGCCCACCCGTTCGACCTCGCCGCCGGGCCGTTGGCGCGAGCCACCCTGATCGCGCTGGGCCCGCGGGAACACGTGCTCGCCGTGGGGATGCACCACGCGGCGACCGACGCGTGGTCGGCCGGCCTGCTGGCCGGCGAGGTCTCGGCGCTGTACCGGGCGTACCTCGCAGGGCGGCCCGGCGAGCTGGCCGACCGGCCGGCCGTGCAGTACCGCGAATTCGCGCGGTGGCAGCGCTCCATGGCCGACGAGCCCACCGGCGAGCTGGCCGAATGGATCGACCGGCTGCGCGACCTCACCGGCGGTGGGCTGCCGCTGGACCGGCCGCCGACCGACGAGCGAAGTCGCGCCGCGGCGATCTGGACCTGCACGCTGCCGCCCAGCATGACCAACCGGCTCGGCGAGCTGCGCCGCCGCGAGGGCGGGTCGTTGTTCATGCTGGTGCTGGCGGCGCTGATGACGGTGATCCACCGCGTCGACGGCCGCGGCGACGTGGCCGTCGGGATGTTCTCCGCCGGCCGCACCAGGCCCGAGTTCGAGTCGGTGCTCGGCTACTTCGTGAACGTGCTCGTGGTGCGCTGCGACTTCGGCGCGGCGACGACCTTCCGGGAGGCCTGGCGGCAGGTCCGGGAGCGGTGCGTGGCGGCGTACGTCCACCAGGACCTGCCGTACGAGCGGCTGCTCGAACACCTGAGCCCGGACCGCAGCGCCCAGCTCGCCCCACCCGTCTCGGTGCTGTGCGTCATGCAGCAGCCGGCGCCGCACGTCGAGCTGCCCGACCTGGTCGCCGAGCCGATCGACGTGCCGCACGCCACCGCCCGGTTCGACCTGACCGTCGAGGTGCGAGAGCGGGCCGGGGTCGTCGAGCTCGCGTTCCAGTACGACACCGACGTGCTCGACGCCGGCACCGTCGAGCTGCTCGGCCGGTACGTGCGCGGCGTGCTCGCCGGCGCGGCCGCGGACCTCGACGTGCCGTGCGCCACGATCGCGCTGGACCCGGCGGTGCGGCCGGCCGCCGGCAACGGCCACCGGCGGGCGGCGGGCAACGGCCACCTGCCGGCCGCGGGTGCCGGCCACCTGGCGGCCGCGGGTATCGGCGCCACCGGCCATCGGTCGGTGCCGCCGGCCGCCGAGTCCGCCGGCGACGTGACCCTGCACGGGCTGTTCGAGCTGCGGGCCGAGTCGGCGCCCGACGCGGTCGCGGTGAGCCATCGCGGCGCCGCGCTGACCTGCGGCACCCTCAACGCCATGGCGAACCGGCTGGCCAGGCACCTGGTCGCGGCCGGCGTCGGGCTGGACGACCGGGTGGGGATCTGCCTGCCGCGCTCGCTCGGCTCGGTGGCCGCGATGCTGGCCGTGCTGAAGGCGGGCGCCGGCTACCTGCCGCTGGACCCGGCCGCCCCGGCCGAGCGGCTGGCCGGCCTGGTCGCCGACGCCGGCGCGCGCGTGGTGTTGACGACCGCGGACCTCGCGCCGCGGTTCGCCGGCCTGGCGCGGACCGTGGTCGCCGCCGACGCCGACGGCCACCCGGTCGGCGACCTGCGGCTGCCGGTGTCGCCGGACAACCTCGCCTACCTGCTCTACACCTCGGGCAGCACGGGCCGGCCCAAGGGCGTGCCCGGCACCCATCGTGGCATGGTGAACCGGCTGCGCTGGATGTGGCGCAGCCACCCGTACCGGCCGGGCGAGCGGGCCTGCCACCGCACCCCGCTCGGCTTCGTGGACTCGGTCACCGAGCTGTTCGGCCCGCTGCTCGGCGGCATCCCGGTGGAGATCGTCGACGACGACCGGGTGGTCGACCCCGGCCGGCTCGCGGACGCCATCTCGGCGGCCGGGGTGACCAGGATGATCGTGGTTCCCTCGCTGCTGCGGGTGCTCGTCGACACCGTGGCCGACCTGCACCGGCGGCTGCCGGTGCACGGCGTGTGGGTATCCAGCGGCGAGCGGCTGCCGGCGGACCTGGCGGACCGCTTCCACCGCGCGCTGCCCGGCCGTGTGCTGCTGAACCTGTACGGCAGCACCGAGATCGCCGGCGACGCCACCGCGGCGCCGATTCCGGCCGGCGCCGGCAGCGTGCCGATCGGGCGCCCGATCGACGCGATGACCGCCGAGGTCGTCGAGCCGAACGGCCGGCCGGCGCCGTCGCTGGTGGCCGGCGAGCTGTGGGTCGGCGGACCCGGGGTGGCGCGCGGGTACCACGGCCGGCCGGGCGAGACGGCGGCCAGGTTCGGCCCCGGCCCCGGTGGCGGCCGGGTGTTCCGCACCGGCGACCGGGCCCGGGTCAGTGCGGCCGGCGAGCTGCACTTCCTCGGCCGGCTGGACGACCAGGTGCAGGTGCGCGGCGCGCGCGTGGAGCCGGGCGAGATCGAGGACGCGCTGCGCCGGCATCCCGAGGTGGCCCAGGCCGCCGTGGCCGCCTGGCCCGACGCCGCCGGGTCGGCCTCCCTCGTCGGCTACGTGGTGCTGCGCTCGCCGTGCCCGGCGGAGGCGCTGCTGGCGTTCCTGCGCGACCGGCTGCCACCGCACCTGGTGCCGTCGGTGCTGCTGCCGCTCGACGAGCTGCCGCACACGAGCAGCGGCAAGGTGGACCGCCGCCGGCTGCCGCCGCCGGCGGACGTGCCGGCCGAGCGGGCCACCGTCGCGGTCGAGCCGCGTGACCCGGCCGAGCGGGCCGTCGCCGAGGTGTTCGCAGAGCTGCTCCCGGTGCCGTGGCGCAGCCTCGACGACGACTTCTTCGGCCTCGGCGGGCACTCCATCCTGGCCATCGCCGCGGTGCACCAGATCAAGCAGCGCTGCGGCGTCGAGCTCGGCATGCGCGACATCTTCGCCGCCCGGACCATCGCCGGCCTGGCCCGCCGGGTGGAGCAGGCGGCCACGAGCGCCGAGGCGGGGCCGCTGCGGCCGCGGCCGGAGGAGCAGTACGAGCCGTTCCCGCTGACCGAGGTGCAGCAGGCGTACTGGATCGGCCGCGACTCCGGGCTGGAGCTGGGCAGCGTCGCGACGCACGCCTACTTCGAGGTGCACGCGCCGGAGCTGGACGTGGACCGGTTGGCCACCGCGCTGGACCTGCTGGTCCGGCGCCACCCCGCGCTGCGCACCGTGGTGCGGCCGGACGGCCTGCAGCAGGTGCTGCGCGAGGTGCCGCGGTACCGGCTGCCGGTCGCCGATCTGCGGTCGGTGACCGCCGGGGAGCGGGAGCGGCGGCTGGTCGAGATCCGCGAGGAGCTGTCGCACCAGGTGCTGCCGGCCGACCGGTGGCCGCTGTTCGACATCCGCGCCAGCCTGCTGCCGGAGCCCCTCGGGGACACCCCGCGCCCCGGCACCGTCGGGGACACCCCGCACCCCGGCGGCCCGGCCAGGCTGCACGTCAGCATCGACGCCCTGGTCGCCGACGCGTACAGCGTGCGGATCCTGATGGACGAGCTCGCCGCGCTGTACCACGACCCGGGCGCCGAGCTGGCGCCGATCGGGCTGACCTTCCGGGACTGCGTGGTGGCCGACGACGCGGCCCGCCGCTCGCCGGCGTACGACAGCGCGCTGGACTACTGGCGGCAGCGGCTGCGCACCCTGCCGCCGGGGCCGGAGCTGCCGCTGGTCCGGTCGCCCGGCTCGCTCGACCAGCCGCGGTTCCGGCGCTGGTCCGCGGTGCTGCCGCCGGCCGACTGGGACCGGCTGCGGCAACGCGCCGCCGACGAGGGGCTGAGCCCACCGGCCGTGCTGCTCGCCGCGTTCGCCGAGGTGCTCACCGCGTGGAGCGCGCGGCCGCACTACACGCTGACCCTCACCCTGTTCAGCCGCCAGCACGGACATCCGGACGTCGACCGGGTGGTCGGCGACTTCACCTCGCTCAACCTGCTGGAGGTCGACCACCGCGAGCGGCAGGACTTCGTGGCCGGCGCCCGCCGCCTGCAGGAGCAGATGTGGGCGGACCTGGACCGCCGGCTGGTCAGCGGGGTGACCGTGATGCGCGAGTGGACCAGGCTGCGCGGCGGCCGGCCGGGGCTGCTCGCGCCCGTCGTGTTCACCAGCAACCTCGGCCTCGACCCCGAGCCGTCCGGTGGCCGTGTCTCCCTCCACCGGCCGGGGGGCCGCCCACCGGCCATCGGGGAGCTGGGCTTCGCGCTCACCCAGACGCCCCAGCTCTACCTCGACTACCAGGTCGCGGACGGGCCGGACGGGCTGGCGCTGAGCTGGGACGTGGTCGCCGAGCTGTTCCCGCCGGGGCTCGTCGACGACATGCACGGCGCATACCTGCGGCTGCTGACCGAGCTCGCGGACGGCAGCCGGCCGTGGGACTCGCCGGTCGCCGGGCTGTTGCCGCGGCCGCAGCTGGAGCGCAGGGCCGCCGCCAACGCGACCGCCGCGCCGCCGGAGACGGCCTGCCTGTACGACCTCGTGGCCGGCGCGGCCGCGCGCGACCCGCTGGCCACCGCGGTGATCGACGGAGACCGCAGGCTGAGCTACCGGGAGCTGTCCGCGATGGCCGCGCGGGTCTGCCACCGGCTGCGCGCGCTCGGCGCCGGCCCCGGCGAGCTGGTCGGGGTGGCGGCCGCCAAGGGCTGGGAGCAGGTGGTCGCGGTGCTCGGCATCGCCGCCAGCGGCGCGGCGTACGTGCCGGTCGACCCCGCCCTGCCGGCCGCGCGGATGGAGCTGCTGCGCCGCCAGACCGGGCTGCGGTTCGCGCTGACCCAGACCGCCATGCTCGACCGGCTGCCCGGCCTGTCCGGCGCGCGGCTGCTCGCCGTCGACGACGAGGCGCAGTGGGCCGACTGGCCGGACACCCGCCCGGAGCCGCTCGCCGACGACCGCGCGCTGGCCTACGTGATCTTCACCTCGGGCTCGACCGGCGTCCCGAAGGGCGTCATGATCGACCACCACGGCGCGGTGAACACCGTGGTCGACATCAACCGCCGGTTCGAGGTCGGGGCCGGCGACCGGGTGCTCGGGCTGTCGTCGCTGAGCTTCGACCTGTCGGTGTACGACATCTTCGGCGTGCTCGGCGCGGGCGGCGCGCTGGTGCTCCCCGACCCGCAGCGGCTGCGCGACCCGGCGCACTGGGTGGACCTGGTCGAGCGCGAGCGGGTCACGCTGTGGAACTCGGTGCCGGCGCTGATGGGCCTGGCCGTCGAGCGGCCCGGCGGCGCTGCCGGGCTGCGCGGGCTGCGGCTGGTGCTGCTCAGCGGCGACTGGATCCCCGTCGACCTGCCGGACCGGGTCCGCCGGGTGGCGCCCGCGGCCGAGGTGGTGAGCCTCGGCGGGGCGACCGAGGGCTCGATCTGGTCGGTGTTCCACCCGGTCGGCCGCGTCGACCCGGCCGCGGTGTCGATCCCCTACGGCCGGCCGCTGGCCAACCAGCGGCTGCACGTGCTCGACGGGCGGCTCGAACCGCGACCCGACTGGGTGCCCGGCGACCTGTACATCGCCGGCGACGGCGTGGCCGTCGGCTACTGGGCCGACCGGGAGGCCACCGCCCGCAGCTTCCTGGTGCACCCCGGCACCGGGGAGCGGCTGTACCGCACCGGCGACCTCGCCAGGTACCTGCCGGACGGCGACCTGGAGTTCCTCGGCCGCGAGGACCGCCAGGTCAAGATCAGTGGCTACCGCGTCGAGCTCGGCGAGATCGAGTCCGCGCTGGCCCAGGTGCCCGGCGTCGCCGCGGGCGCGGTCACCGCGATCGGCTCGGCCCGCGGCGAGAAGCGGCTGGCCGCGTACTACGTCGCGGAGGCCGGCGCCGGCGCATCACCGATCGACTCGGCCACGGTGCGCGAGCGGCTGCGCGCCGCGCTGCCGGCGTACCTGGTGCCGACCACCTGCACCGAGCTGCCGGCGCTGCCGCTGACGGCCAACGGCAAGGTCGACGTCGCCGCGCTGTCCAAGGCGGAGTCCGCGCCGCCGCCGGCCGCCGGCGACCGGCCGCTTCCGGCGAGCGAGCCGCTGCTGTCGGCGCTCGCGCAGCTGTGGGCCACGGTCCT
>Ga0299913_10003510_pt1 | contig 12846 bp, 17 predicted proteins | sample RVTome_9_FD_201360 | JGI IMG/M metagenome (GOLD analysis project Ga0299913, IMG submission 201360) | Soil microbial communities from uranium-contaminated site in the Upper Colorado River Basin, Wyoming, United States - RVT155D38 (version 2) ... | reverse complement strand
AAATGATGGAGATCCGGCTCCTCGAGGCACGCGGCGAGGGTTCCAAGGCCACTGCCCGGGACATCCTCAGCCGCGACTTCCTCATCGCCCGCCCGCTCCTTCAGGCCATCGAGGCCGCTCGAGACGGGCGGCGCCCCGTACTGCTCATCGACGAGCTCGACCGAGCCGACGAAGAGTTCGAAGCTTTCCTGCTCGAGCTCCTCTCCGACTTTCAGGTTTCCATACCCGAGATCGGGACCATCCGGGCCGACGATCCGCCGATCGTGATCCTGACATCGAATCGCACCCGGGAGATCCACGACGCTCTCAAGCGGCGTTGCATCTATCACTGGATCGACTATCCGACGCCGGATCTCGAAGCCTCCATAGTGGCTCGCAAGGTCCCTGGCGTGGAAAAGGACCTCGCCGAGAGTCTCGCGGCCGCGATGAGCAAGCTGCGCGGGATGGACTTGTTCAAGCCGCCAGGGGTCGCCGAGACCCTCGACTGGGCCGAATCCTTGAAGCTGTTACAGGACGGCCAGCTCACACCGGCTCTGGCCGAGCGCACCCTCGGGGTCGTCCTCAAGTACAAGGACGACATCGACGCGGTCAAGGAGGCCGGTCTAGAAGCGCTGGTCGGCTGACCATGACACCCGGGGCGGACCGCCACGGTGCCGGGCCGGTTCGCGACCTCGCGACGTTCGCGGAGGCCCTCAGGGGCAGGGGGTTGACGGTCACCCCGGACCAAGTGGGTGACATGGCCCGGGCCCTGATGCTGGTGGACGCTTCCAAGCGACCGCATGTGTACGCCGCGTTGCGGTCGCTGGCGATCACCGACCCGGACGAACGGGTTCCATTCGACCAGGAGTTCGCCCGATTCTTCGGGAGCCCACTGGAACAAGAGCCCTCGACGGAAGGGCACTCCCGGCTCGCCTCGTCGACCGCGGTCAAGCCCGTGCTCCAGTCGGTCGGCCAGAAACCCAGCACCGACACCGAAACCCAGAGCGGAGCGTCCGCGGTCGAGAACATCGCCAGCCGTGACTTTGCGGGGCTGGAAGAAGACCAGCTCATCGAGGCCAGACGTCTCGTCATGGCGATGCTGTGGCAACCGTCGGACGTCAAGACCCGCCGCTGGCTGGCAGCTTCATCGGGCCCGAGCCCTGATCTGCGCCGGACTCTGCGGGGGGCGGTGCGACCCGAGGGTGACCTGATGCCGATTGTCCGCCGTCAGCGTCGCAAGAGACAGCGCCCCCTCATCGTCATCGCCGACATCTCGGGGTCGATGGAGAAATACGCCGACCTGTTCCTCGTGTTCGCCCACGCCGCCCAACGACGTCTCGACCACGTCGAGGTGTTCACCTTCTCCACCGAGCTCACCCGCATAACCGAAGACCTCCGACGCCGGGATACCAAGACTGCGCTGAGAAACGTATCGACCACGGTTCGCGATTGGTCGGGAGGGACCATGATCGGAGAGGCGCTCGCGGAATGGAATCGGATGTGGAGCCGCCGTCTCTCCCGAGGCGGCCCCATCGCCTTGATCCTCTCCGACGGCTGGGACTGCGGAGACCCCGAGCTCCTTCGACGTGAGATGGCTCGGCTTGCCCGCTCGGTACACAGCGTCATCTGGCTCAACCCCCTCGCCGCGAGGGCCGACTACCGGCCGGCCACGAGAGGGATGCAGGCGGTCCTGCCCCACGTCGACCATCTGCTCCCCGCGGCGAGTGTCATGGACCTGCGCGGAGTCGTGCGCCTGCTCGACTCGATGAGCCTGTAGGCCCGACGATCCCGTGCGAACGCGTTCACCAATACTGCACACCTCGAACTGCCGCAATCGTTGCGGTGTCAACGGGCAAAGACATTTGTGCGTCCTACGGTCTCCCGAGCCGAGGCCTCTGTGTAGGCTGAGAAGAGGCCAGTGACACTGTTCACACGGACCCCTACAGGCATGAGGAGGTTGTTGGTGGTTCCGGCTCTTGCGTCCTTGCGTCGGTGCGATGCATTTCCCCCTCTGCGCGTGGGGGGTGTGCGATGACCGACGAGCGTCCCGGTCACATCCGGGGCAACCCGAGGCTCTACGAACTGATCGAGCACTCCCCCAAGACCGGCGAGAGCCCCACGATCTGGGCTTGGCCCCAGATCATCGACTACCTCAAGGTGGCCGGACAGCCGGTCCAGGGTCCCTGGCCCCCACACCAGGAGCCGAGACCCGACCCCACCGACGAGTCCCTCCCGATCGCTGTACCCGACCCACAGTCCAGCCAGCACGAGCCCTCCGGTGAGCCCGGCGGGATGTCCCCGGCCTGAAGAGGAGCCAGCCATCTATCCCTCTCGTCTCAAGTACGAAGCACCAAGATCGCTCGAAGAGGCGGCAGCCCTCCTCGCCGACGGCGGGGGTGACGCCAAGATCCTCGCCGGCGGCCAGAGCCTGGTGCCAATGCTGAAGCTCAGGTTTGCCTCCCCCGAGATGCTGGTGGACATAAACGAGCTGCCCGGCCTCGGCTATCACCAGCGCGATCCCGACGGGACGATCCGCATAGGCGCCCTCTGCAGGCATGCCAGTCTCGAGGCCTCGCCCCTGTTGGCACAGCACCAGCCCACCATGATGGCCGCCGCTCCCCTCGTAGCCGATCCCATCGTGCGCAATCGCGGGACACTCGTCGGATCGCTATGCCACGCCGATCCGCAGGGAGACTGGGCTTCGGTGATGACCGCACTTGACGCGTCCGTGGTGGCCCACAGCGGGCGGGGACGGCGAACGATCGCCATCCGAGACCTGGTGAGCGGTCCCTTCCAGAACACACTGGCCATCGACGAGATCGCCGTCGAGGCCGTCGTACCTCCTCCACAGGGGGTGGCCGCCGGCGGCTATCTGAAGCTGGAGCGACGTGTCGGCGACTTTGCCACCGCGGGTGTGGCCGTCGCGATCGATCGCGTCGGCAACGACGTCGTCAGAGCCGGGATAGGCCTCACCGGAGTCGGCGGATCCACGATCTCGGCCGATGAAGCAGCCGGCATCCTGGTCGGTGGCCCACTCTCCGCGGAGGCCATTGGTGAGGCCGCTGAGCTCGCCGCGCGAGCTGCGCAACCGCATTCCGACCATCGAGGCAGCGCCGACTACAAACGTCAACTGGTGAGGGTGTTCACCCGGCGGTTGCTGTCCGGACTGATGACGTCGAGCGAGGAGGCCGCCTGACATGACGAGTCTGTTCGAGGAGATCAGCCCGACTCCCGCCGACGAGGTCCCCGTGCGGCAGATCACCCTCACGGTGAACGGCCAGCGCAGGTCGGCCGTCGTCGAGCCACGCCTGTTGCTGGTCCACCTGCTCCGTCAAGGGTTTCGGCTCACGGGAACACATATCGGATGCGACACCACGAACTGCGGAGCGTGCACCGTCTTGTTCGACGGCACGCCGATCAAGAGCTGCACGATGTTGGCCGTCCAGACCGATGGGCACGAGGTGATGACCGTCGAGGGGCTGGCGGGTCCCAGCGAGTTGCACGCAATCCAGGAAGGTTTCAAGGAGGAGCACGGTCTGCAGTGCGGTTTCTGCACTCCCGGGATGATGATGACCTCGAAGGCGTTGCTCGAGGAGAACCCGAACCCGACTGAAGACGAGATCCGCTGGGCCCTCGGTGGCAATTTGTGCCGGTGCACCGGCTACCAGAACATAGTCAAAGCCGTGATGTGGGCTGCCGGCAAGCTCGACGGGGCCGGTGGCGGCGAGAACGCGGAGACGGAGGAGGTGACGTCATGACCGCTCTCGACGAGGTCAAGATCGGCGGAATGGGAGCGAGCCGGCGTCGGGTCGAGGACAACCGTTTCATCAGGGGCAAAGGCAACTATCTCGACGACATCACCCTCCCCGGCATGCTCCACATGGAGATCCTGCGAAGCCCGGTGGCGCACGCCAGGATCAACTCGATCGACACTTCCAAGGCCTGGGCCATGCCCGGCGTGCGACTGGTGCTCACAGGCGAGATGATGGCCTCGCGCAATCTCGCCTGGATGCCGACTCTCTCCTACGACACCCAGGCGGTGCTGGCCACCGACAAGGTCCGGTTCCAGGGCCAGGAGGTGGCATGTGTCATCGCCGACGACCCCTACATCGCAAAGGACGCATGCCAGGCAATCGTCGTCGACTACGAGCCGCTGCCCGTCATAGTCAACCCGCAGCAGTCGATGGCGGAAAGCGCCCCCGTCATTCGCGACGACAAGGTGAATCAGCCCGACAACGTGATCTACGACTGGGAAGTGGGAGACAAGGAGAGCACAGACCGCGCCTTCGCAGAGGCGGACGTGGTGTCCAAACTCGAGCTCCACTACCCGAGATCACACCCCTCGCCCATCGAGTGCTGCGCGTCGATCGCCGACTTCGACAGGGCGACCTCCAAGCTCACCGTCTACCTCACCACCCAGGCACCGCACATAATTCGAGCCGCGGTGGCGTTGGTCGCCGAGCTTCCCGAGCACATGATCAGGGTGATCTCCCCCGACATCGGCGGAGGATTCGGGAACAAGGTGCCCGTGTATCCGGGCTATGTGGCCTCGATCCTCGCCTCCATCCTCCTGGAGCGCCCCGTGAAGTGGATCGAGGACCGCACAGGCAACCTCATATCCACCGGGTTCGCCCGTGACGTCTACCTCCAGGGCGAGTTGGCACTGCGCAGGGACGGGAAGATCCTCGGAGTGCGGATGAACACCCTGGCCGACCATGGCGCCTTCTTCTCCGACGCCCAGCCGTCCAAGTTCAAGATCGGGCTGATCCATTCGGCGTTCGCCTGCTACGACATCCCGACGGCCCACCTCCAGGCCCGCGGCGTCTACACGAACAAAGCGCCGGGCGGGGTGGCATATCGCTGCTCGTTCCGGGTCACCGAAGCGATGTTCTTCCAGGAGAGAATGGTCCAGGCAGCGGCGGACGACCTGGGGATGGACCAGGCCGAGTTCAGACGGGTCAACTTCGTCCGTGACGACGATTTCCCCCATCGGACGCCGTTTGGCTTCCTGACCGACTCCGGCCAATACGCCAAGTGCCTCGACGTCGGTCTGGAGGCGATCGGATACCAGGACTTCCTGAAGGAGAAGGAGGAGGCGGCGAAGCGGGGTCGTCTGCTCGGGATCGGCATCTCCACCATGACCGAGCCCCTCGGTGCCGGCAACAGCCGGGAGTACGACATCCTCGGTATCAAGATGTTCGATTCCGCCGAGCTGCGGATCCACATGACAGGCAAGGCGCTCCTCCGAACCGGCGCCAAGTCCCAGGGTCAGGGTCATGAGACGACTTGGGCCCAGATCGTGGCCCACGAGTTGGGCATCCCCGCACAGGACGTCGTCGTCGAGGAGGGTGACACCGACACAGCGCCCTTCGGAATGGGCACCTACGCCTCCCGGAGCACACCGGTGGCCGGAGCGGCGGTGGCGATGGTCTCACGCAAGATCAGGGCCAAGGCCCGCAAGATCGCCGCCCACTTGCTCGAGATCTCCGAGGAGGACGTGGAGTGGGAGCTCGGCCGCTTCTATGTGCGCAGCAACCCCGAGCGCGGGGTGACCATCCAGGAGTGCGCCGCGGCTGCCTATTCGAACATGCCCGACGGCATGGAGCCGGGGCTGGAGAACGTGGCCTACTACGACCCGCCCAATCTCACCTGGCCGTTCGCCTGCTACATCGCCACCGTCGAGGTCGACCCGGAGACCGGGGTCTGGGACGTCCTCCGCGTGGTCGCGGTCGACGACTGTGGTGTCCGCATCAACCCGATGATCGTCGAGGGTCAGATCATGGGTGGGCTGACCGAGGCCTATGCCATGGCGAACATGCAGTTCATCACCTTCGACGAAGAGGGCAACTGCATCGGGGCCAACTTCACCGACTATCTGCTGCCGACGGCGTGGGAGACCCCCGGCTTCGAGCTCCACGAGGTCGTCACCCCGTGCCCGCACCACCCCATCGGGGCCAAGGGAATCGGCGAGTGCGCCGCGGTCGGTGGGCCCGCCGCCTTCGTCAACGCCGTCATGAACGCGCTCCAGGGCACGGGTGTGCGCAACATCGACATGCCGGTGTTCCCCGACCGTGTCTTCCGGGCCCTCCAGACCCGCGAGGACATCGGCGGAGCACCACCGGTCAGGGCCGAAGTGTGAACGCATCTCCTGGCGGCAGCTGGCGCATCATGGAACGGGCGAGTGAGCTCGCTCGCCGGGGGGAGAAGTTCGCACTGGCCACGGTCGTCTGGCGTCAGGGACCTTCATCGGGTCAACAGGGAGCGCGGGCGATCGTCACTGCCGACGGTGAGATCGATGGCTGGATCGGGGGCGCATGTGCCGAGCCGGTGGTCATACGCGAGGCACAGCGGGTCATCGCCGAAGGCGAGCCCGAGCTCATCCTGCTCGGGGATCCGGAGGAATTCGGCCACGTGCCGGAGGGGATGGTCGCCGTCCCGATGGCATGTCAGTCGGAGGGGGCCTTGCAGCTCTACATCGAGCCCGTCCTCACCACACCCCATCTGCTCGTTGTGGGTCGGTCGCCGATGGCCACCACGCTGGTCGACCTCGCCTCCGTCTTGGGATGGCGCGCCGAGCTGATACCGGCACAGGAATTCGGAGCCGACCCCATCGACCCTACCGACATCGTGATCGTCGCGACACAGGGGCACGACGACGAGGACACGCTGGAGAGAGCGGTTCGCGCCGAGCCGGGATTCGTGGGGCTGGTCGCCTCCCACAAGCGAGGCGAGGCCGTCGTCGGCTATCTGGCAGAGCGTGGCGTGCCCGCGGGGTTGCTCGACCGGGTGCGGGTGCCGGTGGGACTCGACCTCGGCCACACGTCGCACACCGAGATCGCGGTCGCAGTGCTGGCCGAGTTGGTGGCGCTCAAGGCAACCGGCGAGCTTGGGCCGGCACATGCGGAGTCCTCAACGGAGGCGACGCCCGAGACTGTCATCGACCTCGTTTGTGGGATGACGGTCGCTGCTGATGAGAGTGGCCGCCCGTTCCATCACGAGGGAACTACGTACTACTTCTGCTGTCCGGGCTGCCGGGCCACCTTCGTGAAGGACCCGGCGAAATACATCGAGGAGGCCACCGTCAATGCTGATTAAGAGCGCCATAGAGGTCGATCAGCCCATCGAGAAGGTCTGGGAGTTCTGCCAGGACGTGCCACAGGTAGCGGCGTGTCTCCCCGGCGCCGAGTTGAACGAGGAGATCGGACCCGATCAATACGCCGGCCGGGTGGGCATCAGCATGGGCCCCATGAAGATGCAGTTCGCCGGGACCGCCGATGTCACCCACCGGGACGAGGCCAACAAGACCCTCATCATCGATGCCGCCGGCTCCGACGAGAAAGGCCAGGGCCAGGCCAATCTCGGCCTCGCCGTCAGACTCGTCCCGACCGCAGGAGGAACCCGTCTCGAGGTAGAGCAAGACATCCAGCTGTCCGGGGCGGCGGCGCAGTACGGGAGAGGCATGATCGGTGATGTCTCCCAGGTGCTGATGCGCGACTTCGCCTCCAACATGCAGACCCGGCTCGACGCCTTCGAGCGTGGCGTGTCACCGGACCAGGTTGGAAGAGCGCAGAGCGCCAGCGGTCTGGCAATCGGGTTGAGAGCAGCGTGGATGGCGCTGAAGCGGGTGGCACGACGCTTCTTCCTGCCATACGAGCCGGGTCGAGTCTGAGGAGGTCATGATGGTCTGGTGGTGGATAGGCAACGCAGTACTGCTTCTCGTCGTGGTGCCGGTCCTCGTCGCCCTGCTCAACCGGGTTCTGGCCGCGTTGGAGAGGATCCGGGCGGCCTCCGACGAGATTCTCGCCGGAGGCGTTCAGCTCATCGGCGAAGTGGACAGGGTGCCGGAACTGCTGGCGACGACTGACGAGACCATCGCTGACGTCTCGCTCGGGGCTGTCAGGTATGCCGGCTCGGTCGCCAAGTTGTTGGGCTGAAGGAGGATTGAGATGCCTGCTGCTGCAATCGCCACCCTGGTGATAGCGACTCTCATCGTCGCCGCTGCCGCCCTGGGACTGATCCGGGTGATCGGCCATCTGATGGCCGTGCTCGAAACCCTTCGCGCTCTCACAGGTGGTGTGGAGGTGGTCGCCGAGAAGACGAGCACCGTTCCGGCGGCCGTCGCCTCCGTGAACGCCAACCTCAAGCCGGTCAGCGACTTCGCCGAGTCGATCTAGGGGGAGAGATGATCATCAACTTTGCCCAGACCACCTCGAACACCGGATGGGTCATCGGCTTCACGATCGGCATAGTGATCGTTCTCGTGGTCGTGGCGCTCGTGGTGCCCATCCTGATGCTCGCCCACAAGATCGGCAAGGAGGCCAAGCTCATCGATGACAGTCTCACCGAATCGGTGCACAACACGGCCGCTCTCAACGACCTGAACAGCACCAATCAGATGGCGATCAACGTGATCGAAGGCCTCAAGCGCGGCCGCGAGCGGTTGGGAGGATGACATGATCTTTGCGCTCACAGAGACCCAGGAGACCTTGTGGTGGGTGGCCATCATCGCCGGTTTCGTAGTCGTGCTCGCAGTGGCTGCCCTCCTGACGATCCTGGTGAGACTGGTCCGCACCATCGACCTTCGGGTCGTGGACATCAAGGCGACGCTCACACAGGCCGAGGCGAACACCGCCGATGCCGCCCTGCTCGACACGACCTCAGCGGGCGTGGACCTGGTCCTCGAAGAGGGCTTGGAGCATCATCTCTTCCTCGGCCGCGTCCTGGGGAAGGTGCGCTCGTGACCACGCTGATCGTCCTGACCGTCGTCGACATCGTCCTGTTGATCGCTGGTCTCGCCCTGTATCTGTGGATCGTCGGCTCACAGCTCACCCGAATCGCCACCAATCTCGAAGAGTGCAACCAGCTGGTCCGGAAGATCAACGCCAACGCGTCCACGATCGAGGGCAACCTCGAGCACGTCAACAGGACCGGAGGCGTCATCGCCGGGGCTCTGCCCCTGCTCTACGACATGGCCGAGGGCATCGTGGTCGGGGCCACCTACGATCCCGAGAAAGTGCCGGAGCGGGGCCCGGCCGCACCCGCGTCGGGCCGTCGCCGGTCGCGATTGCACGACGCGGTCGGCTACCGCCCCGAGTGACGCCCAGGGGGTGACCGCTACCGCCGTTCCGGGGGATCCCTACGTGTAGTGAGCGGCCCCGTCGTCGGCGCCCGATAGTCACCGATCCATTCCTCCCGCCATGTCTGGTCGTATTGCTCGGGATTGCAGCCGGGCTGGTACACCGCGATCAACTCCCTGGTGATCTGTTCACGATGGCCGGCGAGCGCCCCCGGTGCTTCGAGCGTGCAGATGTGCAACCTGAAACGGTCGCGATCAACTCGATCGAGCCAGCAGCGGGCCATCGGGTGGTCGAAGGGCAACCTCTCCCGGGACAGATCCTCGGCGTGAGCGACGTACAGGACCCCGTAGCGCTCCGGCCTGGTTTCCGGATCCGGCTTGTAGAGGATGGCAAAGACACCCGGGCGCGCCGGCGGGGTCCAGCCAGCCAGCAACCTGGGCCCGTCGAAGGCATACCCCGCGAGAGTGCCGAGACGGATCAACCCTCCATCCCTTCGGACAGCCCTCGACCCTCGGGGATGTCCGCGAACCAGTCCATCCCCTCCTCGTCGGCGACGGTCTCGACGTTGACGATCGGCCAGCGGGGTAGCCCGGCGCGCTCGGCTGCGGCCGCAAAGATCGCCATGGCCCGTTCAACGGCCGCGTCGCTCGACTCCGCCTCCACGACGATCTGGGCCCCGTAGGCATGAGTCCCCATCCCGGTGGCGATCCCCTCGTTGCCGGCAACGGCATCTGCCAGCTCGACGACCTCCTCCAGCCCGATCTCCCGGTCACCCTCCGTCTGCAACCAGACACTCCACCTCATGACGCGGCTCTCCGACTCATCGCAGGGCCGGGATACGGTCCGCCAGCGCCTCGAGCCCGGCGAGGTCTCTTCCCGACATGAGCAGGTCGATGTGGGGTGCGGCCACCATCATCCCGAGGGTGTTGGGAAGGTGATCACGGTCTTCAGCGACGTGGGGGTTCACCCAGACGATCTTGTGGCAGAGAAGGGAGAGACGCTCCATCGCGGCGGCGAGCACCCCGGGGTCACCCCGGTCCAGTCCGTCGGAGCAGATGACGACGATGGCGCCCCGGCTCATCCCGCGACGGCCCCACTGCTTGACGAAAGTCTGGATGGAGTCTCCGATGCGGGTGCCTCCCTCCCAGTCGAACACCGATCTGGCCGCTCGATCGAGGGCATCGTCGGGACGTCGGCGCTCCAACGCGGGCGTGATCCGGGTGAGGCGTGTGCCGAAGCAGAACACCTCGACACGGGTGCTTGCCCTTCGGGCCGAGTATGCGAATTGGAGGAGGTTGCGGGAGTACTCCGCCATCGATCCCGACACGTCGAGGATCAACACCAGCGGGCGAACCCTGTGCCTACGGCTACGCCAGAAGAGCTCTGCCGGCTCGCCGTGCCGGCGCATCGTGGCGCGAACCGAACGTCTCAGGTCGGGCCGGCTCACCGCCCGTGTCGGCTCGGTCCGGCGGGTGCGTCGACGAGGCGGGACGAGCTTCATCCGGTTCATGATCCGACGTAGGGCGGCGAGCTCTTCTTCGGTGCAGGCGGTGAATGTCTTGTTGCGCCATATCTCTATGTCCGAGGCCATCAGTCCCAGCCTGGCCTCCTCCTCGTCCCCGCCTAGAACGCCCGGTTCGGAAGAGGGCACCTCGATGACGGAGTCGTTCTCGATCTCCGAACGCTGCAGCACCCGGCGCATCGGATCCGGGAGACGTTCCTCGAAACCGAGAAAGAAGCGGCGGAAGACCCGGTCGTAGACGGAGATCTGCTCGTACTTGGTGAGAAGGGCGGAGCGCCCGGCCCAGTAGAGATCCAAGAGGTCACCGGGGTTCAGGGACGCCAAGGCTGCGCAATAGGTCAGCAATTCACCAGACCCGACGGGCACCCCGGCATCTCTCAACTCGCCTCCGAAGTCGACGATCATCTCGACGAACGGGACCCGGTCCGCCGACGGGAGACCGTCGAGGGTGATCGAGTCAGCCATCGGCGACCAGCTCGTCGAGATGGTCGAGAACCGTCTCGAGGTCGTCGCGCTCTTTGACCACGGCGCCCAGGGTGTCCCGGGCTGTCTCGACGTCGAGGTCGGGCTCTCCGAGCACTTCGAGCGTGGCCACCCAGTCGAGTGTCTCCGAGACGCCCGGTGGTTTGGCCAGGTCGAGCTGTCGAAGCCGATTCACCGCGGCGACCACCTTGTTGGCCATCGTCTCCGTCGCCCCAGGCGCCCGAACCAAGACGATCTCCACCTCACGCTCGGGTGTCGGGTAAGGCACCCAGTGGTAGAGACATCTCCTCTTCAGGGCGTCGTGGAGCTCCCGGGTCCGATTCGAGGTGAGAACGACCAGTGGCGGGGCGTCGGCTCTGATCGTCCCGATCTCGGGGATGGTTATCTGGAAGTCGGATAGGAGCTCGAGGAGGAACGCCTCGAACTCGTCGTCGGCCCGGTCGATCTCGTCGATCAGGAGCACGGCCCGGCTCCCGGCGCGGAGCGCCGTGAGCAGAGGCCGTTCGAGGAGGAATCTGGGCCCGAACACCTGGTCTACCTGATCGTCGTCAGCCAGCTGGTGCTCCGAGAGTGCCCTGATATGGAGCATCTGTCGGGCGTAGTCCCATTCGTACAGGGCCTGGTTGGTGTCGATTCCCTCGTAGCACTGGAGACGGATCAACTCACGGTCGAAGGTGGTGGCGAGGGCTTTGGCCAGCTCCGTCTTGCCGACACCGACCTCACCTTCGAGCAACAAGGGGCGGCCCAGTGTCATGGCCACATAAACCGCGGTGGCGAGCCCGCGATCTGCGAGGTACCCGCTCTTGCGCAGCCTCTCGGTCAGCTCGGCGACACCCGATGGGCCATGATCAGCTCGCTGATCGGTCACAGCCGAACCGTTCGCAGCCGCGAGGCTTGCGCCTGATTCAGCGCTACTCGCCCTGACCGAGGACGAGGTCGCGAAGACTGCCGCCGGTCTCGCTCAGCTTGCCCTCGCGGGCAAGCTGAGCCCGCCATGCATCGGCTATGTCGCCTCCGCCCTCGGCGTAGCCGTCGAAGGTGACGCCCTTCATGTTGCGACATGGCTTGGTCGGGCTGCAGTCCTCGTCGAGCTCGGAATGGTCGTGACTGACCATCCAAACCGATTGGAGCACATGGGCCGTGGTCTCATCGTGGACAGTCATCGAGATCTCCTCATGGCGATCGCACCTGGTCGCATCAAGTCTAACGGAGCCAGCCTCCTGGCTCCACGGTCAGGGGAGTCTCCGCTCCGAGATGGCCTGGGCCACGATCGACACCGCGATCTCCTGGGGAGTCGCCGCCCCGATGTCGAGGCCGGCCGGACCACGGACCCGGGTCAGGTCCGTGATGCCACGGTAGGCCAGCCAATCACCCCGATCCGCCTGCATCTTCTTGCTTCCCACAGATCCGATGTAGCCACAGCCACTGGCGAGAGCCGAGGCCAGGGCGGCCCCGGCCAATTCCAGGTCGTGGGCGGCTACGACCACCATGTCGCGTCCCGACAGCTGCGCCGTCAGCCCGCTCACGACTCCTGGCTCACTCGCCGCCCGGGCCTGCCAGCCGACCCAGCCGGCCAACTCGACCAGCGCCTCGGCGACGGGGCCGTCTCCTACCACCACCAGCTGGGGCACGGCGATGAACACAGATACGAGCCGCTCGCCCTTCTGTGTCGACCCACTGGGCCCGCCGAACAGCTCTTGCACCTCGATGTCGGCCTCCGCCAGGTTGTCGTGGGAGAACACCGCCATTGCGACGACCTCGTCGCCACTGAGGTCAGACACCACA
>Ga0299913_10003509_pt1 | contig 12848 bp, 11 predicted proteins | sample RVTome_9_FD_201360 | JGI IMG/M metagenome (GOLD analysis project Ga0299913, IMG submission 201360) | Soil microbial communities from uranium-contaminated site in the Upper Colorado River Basin, Wyoming, United States - RVT155D38 (version 2) ... | reverse complement strand
TGTCACTGTATACCGATGCCTACGGTCGCGGTTATGCCCGCTATGAACCAGGTACGGTCGGAGAGTCGGTGGTGATTACCGTGGATTTTGGGGTATAACCGTTATGGCTTTGGAGTTGTTAGCCGGACCGGTACCGGTGCAGCGGTATGGAGAACAACCTTGCGAGTCCTATAGCCATGCGGCGCCGTTTTGGTTGGATGATGTCGGATTAGTGACCTCGGCGATGACCGCCACTCGCTCGGGCTGGCTGTATTCAGTGATTCAATTGGATGGGTCGTTATGGGAGCGGTCGACGTTCGAGCCGGGCGTAACCGCGTTAAAATTAGGCTGGGATTTTCAAACGCAACGCGTCATGGGGCTAGACGGCAGTGCGCGTTTAGCCTTTTTCGATCCCCTCACCGGGCGCCTGGGTCCGCGGGTATTAGCGACGTCATTATTGGCCTGGCAATGGGCGCGCTGGTATGACCGCTTCTTAGAAGCCCTGTCTGGAAAAATGTATTATCTGCCGTTGACTACCACGACCGCCATCGGCACGGCGGAGTATACGTTTTCGCAGGGAGGCGGGGCGGGTCGGGGGGTGATTTCGGATGCCGGCGACGGCACGGTGTATGTCGGGTTTACCGACGGCAAACTGTATCGCTATAACCCGACCACCCGGCAAGAGGTCGGGTCGTGGAAGACCTTGGGGCTTGCCAATAAGGGGATTTGGTATAGCCGCCGCTTTGGGGTGTTGATTAGTTTGCACGCCAATGGCGATAATACCGATAGCCTGCGGGTGTGGTCGCCGGAGGTGCGCCCGGATCAACTCTCGGCGCCGGTACCGGCCTATACCTTGCGCGCCGGTCGGGTGACTCGCTTTCAGGCCACCGTGCAAGGCGCCCAGGGAGAACCTTGTCCGGAGCATCCGGTCGGCTGGCGTCTTGAGGGTCCGGGGCAATTGTTGGCGGCCCAAAGTAATACCGACGCGGCTGGGGTGGCGACGGTAGATTATCAATGCCCGTTGGGGGCGACGGGCGCCGCGACGGTCACCGCGGAGGTCAAATACTGATGCTGGAATTGCAGCTGACTTGTGATCCCCTCAGCTATCGGACCCATGCGGAAATGGCGCCGAACGGCTATCATTCAATTATTCGCTATAACGAAGAATTGCTAGACACCCTGTATGGCGAGCGACTCTATCACACCCACCCCAAAGCGGTGTATGCCCGTCGCGACCCCCGCCACCCCACGGAAATTACTTTGTCGGTGTTGGCCTGGTTGGAGCAGGTACCCTGGCCCGGGTGGAACGCCAGTGTCTGGCACTTCAATGCCACCACCGGTCAAGAAGTGGGGCGGGCATTCAAAGGTATCTCGATTTTTAATTACTGGATTTCGGTATCGCGCAATGGGGAAATGTTTACCCGGGATCATTGGTCTTCCATTAGAGCGATTGACCCGGAGACCTTTCAATACACCGGGGAAGCCTTTTCCCCCAGTTATTGGCGATTTCCGGATGAGCAGAACGGGCGCTTTACTAGTATTGTGGCGTATTGGGTATTGGTGGACCGCCCCGCCAATCTCGCTATGGTGATCACCAATCGGGATGGTTTAACGTCGGTATCGAAACATCGGCTCTCCACGGGTATGTGGTTACAACGGTATACCGTGGCCGATCGCCCCAAGGAGATTCACGCCGAAGACGAGGGACGCTGTTTTGTCATCTCGGATCGGGGGGTGATTACCTTGTTAGATTATCAGCATAATCAAATTTTGGGGGTGTTAAAACACCGCTTACCCGTCGGGGTCCAGCGGATTTATGGTTGGGATCAGTTTTACCGGCGCTTGCTGGTATTTGAGCGCCGGCCCGACGATCCCGCGACCGGGGCCTGTCAGTCCCGGATTGAATGTTATCGCTTGCAAACCGTCTCTACGGGATTACAGGCGCCGCTGCCGCTACAGGCGCCGCGGGCGGGACGGACGGTTCCCATCCTGACCCGGGTGTATGGGGAAATGGGGGAGGGGCTCGCCGGGCAACCGTTGACGGTGACTGATCAAGGCGCGGCGACGGTGCGGCCGTCCCAAGTAACCACGGTGCACGGCGGTTGGGCGCGGGGCTCGGCGGTCTGTAACGCCGCCGGGGAAGCGGTGGTCACGGTGACGTTAGGCGGGGCGGCGGTCGTGGTGCCCGACCCCGAGGGCGAATTGGATCTCACTCCCGCGCCCGGGACCGTGCCCCCACCCGGCTTAACCTTGACCACCCAAACCATGGCCTGGCCCTTTGCAGTGCAGGTGGTGAGTTTCGACACCGATGAAGGGGTCGCGTTACAGTTTACTACGCCGGCCGAACCGGCGGTGGAGGCCCGGGAGGGCACGATCATTTTTGAGCAGTATGTCGATTTTGAAACCAATTTCAAATTAATGACGTTGTCTCCTTATGCGGGGGATTTTCGGACTGACGTGCTACCGGCGGTGCACTGGGCCACGGGCCCGGCTGGCAGTATTGATTTTTATATTGAAGTCGATCCGGAAGCGACCACGCGCACCGATCGGCTCCGTCTGGAGCCCAATACCACTTATTATCTTAATTTACGGAATGCCTCGGCGGTGACTCCCACGGTGGATACCTGTCCGCTGGGCGCGGCTTGCGGCGTGCAGCTAGCGATGACCTTTTATGGGGATACCCCACTATGACCACCTTGACTAGCAGTGGCACGTTTACCATTGGGGAGAGCTTGACGGAGCAAGCCAGCACCACGGTCACGGTATTACCGGTGGCGGCGCCTGGGGAAGGCCGGGGGCGGTTGGTGCATCCAACCCTGGGGAGCTACGATTATCCGTATGCTCCGGATGAGTGGGATAATCTGCACCAGGATGTGATTATTCCGCCCGTTTGGGCCCATGCCCGGACCCTGGAAGGGGCCCAAAATACCTTGTGGCCCGGGCATATTAAAGATGTGCGCTGCGCGGAACGCTGGATCAGCGATATCTCTATGCCGATTGCCATGTTGGAAATGTTATTATTATTTTGGACCAACCCCCCCGATCCGGCGACCGGCTATGTGGTGTGGTACCCGAGTTATGCCACGGTGCTGGGTTATCAGGTGATTATCGAAGTGCTCACCGTGGGCGGTAATCAGATCAGTCTGGACTATATTGCGCGCCAGGGCTGGACGGTGGGGGTGGTAGAGCAAACCTTGCGGATCGTTGATTATGCGCAGTGATGTTACCGCTTACACCCGCCCCGACACCCGCCGGCAGGTGACGATCACCTTGTATAAAACGGCGACGCTGGAGCAGTTGCTGTTAAATACCGCAGCGGCCGGCTTTGAGCTAACCCCTTATGTGACCCAGGCCCAGCATACCCAGAGTGAACTCAGCGTACATCTCCATTTTGACCAAACGGTGTTGACCCTGCACCCGCGGGTCGGCGATTTAGTGACCGCGCAAGTCGATGGCTGGCGGGCCTTTACCGGTATTATCCAGGGGATTGCCGAGTTTGAAGAACAACGCGGCCGGCGGCAACTCTCCCTCACGGTCCGCACCCGCGATGGTACCGGGCTGTGGCGCAATACCCGGGTGTTATCCGGGGTGTTTCCGGTGGGGACCGAACTCACCCGAATTGCCGAGAGTATCTGTCACGGGGTGGGATTACAACCGGCGGAATATAACTTTCCGTTGATCAGTTATTATTCTCCTCATACCACCGCGCAGATGGCCGATATGACCCCGTGGGCGATGCTGGAAACGGTGTTATTACCACTGGGGTTAACCCCCTTTACCGATGCGCTGGGGCGAGTGCGGGCCTATGATCGCACCCTGGTCCGCCCGGCGGATGTCATCTATCCCAAAACCCTGACCTTACAGATTGGCGGCAGCCGCGCCCGGCCGGCGGCCAATGTAGTGAAACTGCGCTGGTTGGATAAGCAGCTCACTAAAACCCAGCAAAGTGACCAGTTACTCGCCACCGAATCGATCACCGCCGGCTTTTTTAAATTAGAGCAGAAGCGGCGAGTGTATTTTTCCAATGATCGTACCCAACGGGCCGAAGCGACCCGATTGGTGATTAAACAATCGGTCAACGATGGCCTCTTGCCGGTGGGTAGTGAAAGCTACCGGGAAATCGATCCTTTTCAGGGCGAGATTATCGTGACTACCGCGGCGTGGGTACCCGGGTTGGCGACGCTGTCTATTGCCGCGATGCTGTTGACGACCAAGCAACCCGATGGGGTGGTCACCGATCCGGTGTCGGGGACTGGCTGGACCATCTCGCAGGGTCGCATTGTCCATGGGCTGGCGGAGGCGGCGATTCTGATCACCCTGATGTCGCTGGGTACCGGCGTGTATGAAGTGTGGGGGGTCCCCTATGATTTTATTCATACCAAAAACACCACCGAGGCGTATAATGACACCGCCCCGCTGTGGGATTTAGCGGAAAAAGAGCTGGATAACGACTTTATCACCGATGAAGCCCATGCCCAGGCGGTGGCGACCCGGGAATTACTCTATGAAAGTTTTGCGGCGTGTACCTGGGGGTGTGAGATTGTGGATAACCCGCAACTGGAAATTGGCGATATTTTGGAACTCCCCGACGGGTCGCGGCTGTTTATTACCGGTTACCGCCGTGATCTGACCCCCGGGGCGCCGGCCAAGCTGGCGCTCGACGGGTTTCGCGCTTAGGGGCCGCCGCGATGTCGATGCTCACTTATTTAGTCGAGGCGGAGATTCGCGATAATGTTCGCACCCTGGTGGGCAAAACGTTATCGCGGCCGCAATTGCTATTGACTGACGGGGTCAATCTCACCTATGCCGTCGATGTCGATATCGGCGAAAAAGATCGGCTGTTGAATATCCCGCTGGCGGCGAATAATTTAGAATTACGCTACGCGGAGGTGGGCTCCGCGGTCACCCTGACCCGTTCGGCGACCGGGCGTTGGGAAGTCACCGGCTTTGCCAAACGGATGCCGGGCACTTATACCCGGGTACCGGTTCAGGTGCCGGAGTGCGGTTACGGGATTCCGCACTACACCATCGGCACGCCGTTTACTCTGGGCTGGTCGATTCGGGCCATTCCGTATGGCGATTTTGTCGAGTATGGCGGCTATGGGGTCATCCCGTATGGGGCGGTGGCGGTGTATCAAGGGGATGATTTACGGGAGATTCGCTAATTATGAGCATTACCTTAGAACGGTTTCAACCCCAAGATACGACTTATATCAGCAAACACAATGCTAATGTCGAGCAGTTAGAGCAGATCATCAACACCATCCTGACGCAGCTGGGGCAACAATCCGGCGGGATTATCAGCGTCAGTACGGTGATGGAGGCCTTATTTGGGCCGCTGAATGCGGTGATCGGCGCCGGTTCCTATCTACCGACGCCGTCTGGCAGTAATTTGAGCGTGGCGGCGGGCTATGCGTGGTTGACGGTCAGCGCCGAAGTTGTCAAGAAGCTGAGTTCAACCACCATTAGCTTTGCCGGATTAGCGGCCGGGACTTATTATTTAATAGTCAACAGTTCCGGGGAACCGGCGCGCAGTACCGATCCCAGTCAGGCCCTCTATCAAATAGAATGGACCGGCAGTGCCTTTGGGACGATTACCCGGCTCGCCAATGTGGCTTGGGGCTATCAGACTTTTAACATTGCCAAAACCAGTACGGTACTGGGGCAAACCTGGCAGGAATTAGATGACCGGCTGGAGGCCGGCGAAGCCCTGTGGACCGCGCCGCAACCGTATGATGTCGCCATTTATATTCCCGGGGTGCCAACCGCGGGGGCGACGTTAATCACTAAACGCTTTACCCGCTCGGTGACGTTTCCGGCCGGGTTCGCCGACAGCCAGAGCGGTTGTGAGGTCGCGGCGACCGCCAGCACGGTGTTTAGTTTGCGGAAAAATAACAGCCAGATCGGTACGGTGACCATCGGGGCGGGCAACACCGAGGGAATTTTTGCCCTGGCGACCGAGATTACCTTTGTGGCCGGCGATCGGCTGACGGTGGTCGCGCCTGATCCGGCCGACGCGACGCTGGCGGGGTTATCATTAACGCTGGCGGGTACCCGCTAAGTACGGATACGTCCATGTATATGGATACGTCCATGTATATTTTGCAATCGATTGCAATCCAGGAGTATTAAGCATGGCGACTATTGCGGTATTGGAACAAGCGCGCGCCGCCGCGCGGCTACTGTATGATCCGGTCAATGCGCTGCATACCCCCGAGCAGCCAGATCAGTCGTTAGTGAGTGTGCGGCCGCGCTTTCTGGCGATCGAAGGGATGATGGCCGCCACCACCGTGACGGTGCAAATCAAAATTCATCAACAAGCTGATTGGCATGATTACCAGCGGGTTGATAATAGCGTGCCAAATGCCATTATCGAATTTTTTCACGCCCCCAATTATGTCCGGGTGATCCGGAGCGGGGACGATGACTTTAAGGTATTTGTCCAGGAGTAAGCAGCCATGACGGCATCTACGGTATATGGCCTATGGTTAGGCCCGGGTGGTACCTTAAGCCAGACCGAGGCGGATTTGCGCTATGTGCGCCTGAGCGGGGATACGCTGACCGGGCCGCTCGCCTTCTCGGGCGCGGATCATGCCGGTATCCGGTTAAATAACCTCACCACCACGGAACGCGAGGCGCTGACCCCGGCCGCCGGCCATCTTATCTACAACACGACTGATAATCGGTTCGAGTTTCGCAATAACGCTTCGTGGGAGCAGCCGGTTAGGCGCAGCGGGGATACGCTGACCGGGCCGTTACTGCTGGCTGCTGGCGGCAGTCAGACGGCTCCCATTCTCGCCTTTGCAGGGGAAACGAATACCGGATTTTACAGCAATACGGGCGGTCTTATCTTTGTAACGAGTGGGGCGCGGCGAGCGGTGCTATCGGGGGGACTGCTTCAGCTCGGGGCTTCCGGTATCCTGGGCTGGTCCAGCATTACTCAGCCGTCAGGGACCGGCTCGGACCTCGAACTCACCCGCGACGCCGCCGATATCCTCGCCCAACGCCGGGGCACCAACCCGCAGACCGCTCGCCTTTACGGAACTTACACCGACTCTAGCAACTACGAACGCCTAAGCCTCACCGCCAATGCCACCGCCATTACCCTAGCGAGTGAAGCGGCGGGGACCGGAACGCGCCGCAATCTCGCTGTCGATGCGCCGCAGGTGTCATTGGCCGGGCCGCTGGTGGTTTCGGGCGGGACGGTGACGGCCGATGCGCCGCTGTTGAATCTGAGCCAGACCTGGAATGCTTCGGGGGTTACGTTTACCGGCCTCAAGGCCAATGTCACTGATACCGCGAGTGCATTAGCTTCGATGCTCATAGACTTACAGGTGGGAGGGGTCAGTAAATTCAACATTAGGGCGAGCGACGGAAAAATTACGGGTGGCGCTGCCCTCCTGCTTAACTCTTTAAGTCTCGGCCAAACGGGCACCGGCCAGGTAACCGTGCGGGCGGCGGGGTCGTTCGGGTGGGCCAATGATAACGTTGGCACTGCCCCGCAGGATCTATCGCTCTACCGCGACGCCGCCGACATCCTCGCCCAGCGCCGGAGCACCAACCCGCAGACGTTGCGGGTGTACGGTAGTTACACCGATGCCAGCAACTATGAACGCGCTGGGCTGCGTTGGAACGCTAACGTCTTTGAGATTGGCCCGGAAGCAGCCGGTACGGGCACCCAGCGGCAACTGGCGTTTCCCTTGGGTACGGTCGCCGCGGATACGCCGTTAAACATTACCCAAACTTGGAACAATGCCGGCGTGACGTTTACCGGACTCAAGGCCAATGTCACCGATACCGCCAGTGCGGCGGCCAGTCTGCTAATGGATTTGCAGGTAGGTGGGGTTAGTAAGGAAAAAACGGACAAAGATGGAAATAAGACACTGACGGGCCTTTGCCAAGCCACGGGATTTACGTTTGGGAGTGACCGGACTTATAGCTATGTAGCCTCCCAAGGCTATCTCATTGCAAGACTCGGCAGCGGCATTTTCGTTGGCGCTGAAGGGGGTTTCGCCGATAGGCTGTTTTTAAAAAGCACCGGATCACTAGAATTTAGTAATTCGGCGAGTTTGCCAGGAGCGCCGGATCTTAAACTATTCAGGGACGCCGCCGACACCCTTGCCCAGCGCCGGAGCACCAATCCGCAGACGTTGCGGGTGTACGGGACTTACACCGACTCTAGCAACTATGAACGCTTAAGCCTTACCGCCAACAGCACGGCGATTACCTTGGCCTCGGAAGCGGCGGGGACCGGGACGCGGCGAAATATAGCCGTCGATGCGCCGCAGGTGGCATTGACGGGGCCGCTGGTGTTCCAGGGTAATCAGGCCGGGGCCATGCTGATCGCGGACAACGGCAGCGTTATTGCCAACTCTAACCCTGCGGTCAATTTCCGTATTCAGCGGAATGATGGCGTGGGGCAATTTCTCCACAACTTAGTTTGGAGTGGTTCGCAGTGGCAAATTGAAACAGCCAGCAAGACGGCCAATCTACTTGAATGCGGACAAGAGGGCATCGGCTTTTTTACGCTCCCTTCCGGAGCGGCTGGCACCGGGGGATTGGTCGAGATTATGCGCGTACGCGACGAGGGCGGCGTGGTCATTCTGACCGGCCAAGCGCTTGGCGTGGGCATTAGCAAAGCAGCGGCTCTGCAAAATCCACTAACGATCTCAGGGACGGCTCCGACACACGGACTTATCTACGCAACCCGGGAGTCATCACTGACCAATGGAATAGCCTCAGGACTGCGTATCCGGCACAACACGTCGGCGACCATCGCCGAGGGTTTCGGCTGTGCCGTGCAGTTTTCTATTGATTCGGGAGCCATCGCTGAGACGCTGATCGCTGACATTACCGCTACGCGTTCGGGGGCAGACAATTCAGGCGCATTCGCTATCCGTACAGCCAGCGTGGGATCATTAACCGAGAAAATGCGGGTTTCTCCCGCTGGAGATGTCGGCATTGGTGTTACCGATCCCAAATTCAAAACTCACATTGCTGGCCGCTTGGCCTACGGCGTACCCGCTACCGCCCCCACCGATGCCGATCTCAGCGCGGGCCAAGTATCGGCCTACCTCGATGAAACCACTCACAAACTGCTATTCCGGGTGAAATACGCCGACGGTACTACGCTGAAATCCGGGGGAACCGTCCTGGACGGCGGCCGGCTGCAGCTCCCGGCCCATGACGAGGCCACAGCCTCCCCCACGATCAGCGGCGGCACGCTCACCCTGGATCTCGCCCAAGGTAATGTCTTTAACGTGGCGCAGGATGCCGACATCACCACGCTCGCTTTCAGTAATGTGCCCGCCAGCGGGCGCCTGGTGTCGGTCACTCTGATCCTCACGCAAGATGCCACTGGCGGGTGGACGATTGCCTGGCCGGCGGCGGTCAAGTGGGACGGCGGCGTCGCGCCTACGCTGGTGACCACTGCTGCGAGCACCGCCTTGCTCTCGTTGCTGTCCTTCGATGGCGGCACGACCTGGCTCGGCTTTTTGGCCGGGAGCGATCTGAAATGATCGGCGCCGCGTTGCGGACTCACCTGGGCGCGAGTCTGACACGCCGCCGCCCCCGCTTTGTCGCGTTAAGTCCGCGCGCCGATGGTTCGCTCGCCTTCCTCACTCCGGAGCGCGGCAGTGGCGTTGGCACCTTTACCCGCGCCTCGACTGCCCTGGTCCGCAATTGGGAGGGAATCTACCGGGAATGCGCGGTCGATGAACCACGGGTGGAGGGGGCGCGGCGGGTTAGGAATCTGCTCCAACGCAGCCAGAAATTTGATTTCGGCTATTGGAGCAAGGTGGGAGTCATCATCACGCCCAATGCGGCCCTCGCTCCGGACGGGACTCTGACCGCGGACAAATGGATCGCCGACAGTGGTACTAACCTCAAGCGCGTTGAGCGTCCTTTCACGTTTATCACCGGAGTCACCTACACCGCGAGTTTTTATGCTAAGGCAGCGGAATTTAATCAGATTACGGTGCGCTTTGGTTCCGGCGGGCTGAAAACGGTCATTTTCGATTTGGCGGCAGAAACCGTGTCAATCGGCTCAGAGGTGAGTGGGGCCAGTGCCGCGATCACAGCCGTCGGCGATGGCTGGTACCGCTGTGCCTACACGCACTCCACGGACCGCCCGCAGACTGGGGTCTATATCGGCTACACCAACGCCAACTACACGGGCAACGATAGCGACGGCTTCTTTATCTGGGGCGCTCAGCTCGAAGTCGGGGCCAGTGCCAGCGAATACCTGGCGACCGTGGCCGCGGAAGTGACTCGCCACTACTGGCGGGCCTTAGACGGCACGTCCCTGCACCCGACACGCCTGATCGACGGCGTTGCTGAACTCGATTACACCATCCCCGTTCGTACTCTAAGCACTGCTTACAGCGTAGGGCAACGGATCATTCCCATCAATGGCGGGATGCCGGCCGGCGGCAACGGCTATTGGTATGAGTGCACCGTAGCGGGCACCAGCGACACGGGTTCGCCCACCTGGCCCACGACGGTGGGCAATACCGTGGTGGATGGGGGCGTCACCTGGCGCTGCGCGGGGCTGTTCCGGGTCGCAGGGTATGAGAGCGAGGGGGCCAGCACCAATTCTTGGCTCGATTCCCGGAATTTTGGCAACAGCACGACCTGGCTACAAACCAACACGCCCACGCTGACCCAGGACCAAGTCGGCATCGACGGTGTGGCGAATACCGCCTGGACGTTGGCCGACAATGACGACACTGTTATAGCAAGTATTCGCCAGCAGTTTACCATTGCCGACGACAGCGCTACCCATTGCGCGGCGGTGTTCATCGCTAAAGATAGCAATGAGTCCCGCTTCCCAAGATTAGCTTGGCAATTTATCAATGGCACAACGTCCCGCAATTTAGAAATACGCGTCAATACTAAGACCGGCGCGAGCTATATTCATTCGAGTGCCGGGACCAGCAGCCACAGCATCACCGACGCGGGCGATTGGTGGCGAGTGCTTATGTCACTGACCAATAACAGCACCGGCAACACGTTGGCGCGGTTCACTATCGTGCCTGTCGATGCGGCGACCCTGACCGGCGCGGCGGATAGCACCCTCACCGGGTCTATCGTCGTTGATCAGGCGGATTTACGCCTGAATACCGCCCTTATGGACTCCCCCATCATCACCACCAGCGCCGCCGTCACGCGGGCCAGTGAAGCCGGGAATCTCCAGTGGCCCCAAGCCGGGAACTTCAACAACAATCAGGGCATGTGCGTCTTTGATTGGACGCCGGGGTATGATTCGGCGGCGACGGGGCTAACGAATATTTCGGGATTGTTGACACTGAACAGCGACAGCTCGACCAACCTCGCCTATTTCTTAGGCGCGTCGCCGGGAAGTGTACGGACCTTTGCTGGTGGCACGGCCTCCACATTGAATACCGGTGGCTATAGCGCCGGCCAACGGCTGCGATTGGCTATTCGGTGGAACCTCGCCGCGAACCAGTACCAAATCGGGGCACGGAACCTCACCACGAACAGCGCCTGGGCGTGGGGAACCCTACCGGCCTATAGTGGTTACACGCTGACCGGCGGCTTGCTCCGGCTATTGGCAACCAACAACGCCCCCAACCGCCTCGCCAACCTCCGCCTCTACGACCGCGACCGCGGCACAGCGTATATCCAGGCGCGTTTTTAAGATAATGATGAGTAGTTAACTAACGGGAGTAACATTGATGCCTTCTTTACCTGCTGAAATTACGTTACCCACGCTCACGGCGGAAGAATATCGACTGCTGTGGGAATGCGTGCGAGTCGCTAATGTGAACATGGAACATGTGGAATTAGCGACCCGTCTGAAACAAAAGCTTCTGGCGCCGCTGGCTCCGCTGGGTGAAGCGGCGGCCGAGTAAATAGCCGCGGCAAGGGTCACCCTGGTTGAAATGGCAGTTATTAAAAGGGTATGTATATGACGGCATCCACGATTTATCGTTTATGGGTCGGCGCGGCGGGGGTCGCGGCGGCCGATAACACTTATCGAGGCTATGATTTAGCCTGTTATTTACCGGGTACCCTGCCCGTGGGGGTGATTTTAATGAAATTATTTGGCCGGGCCGTCACTTTGCCGGCCGGCCTCGCCGGTAGCTATGGGGCGTGTGTAACGGCGGCGACCGCGGAGACGGTATTAAGCCTGCAAAAAAATGGGGTGGAATTTGCCACCGCCACGGTGGCGGCGGATGGCACGGCGGTGAGTTTTGCCGCGGCGGCCGAAATCGCTTTTGCCGCCGGCGATCAGTTAACTGTGGTGGCGCCGGACCCGGCCGATGACACCTTAGCCGGGTTGAGTCTGACGTTGGTGGGTAGCCGGGGGGAGGGCTAACCGATGGCAATAACGACTCTATTTTTGGACGGCTTCGATCACTACGTCACGGCGGATATTACCCGGAAATGGACTACGGTTTCCGGAGCAAGTGACGTTATCATTGATACGAGCGTTACACGCTCGGGCGCGCACGCCCTGCGGGTACTAAATGGGTGGACCCGATTCGTGACGCGGACGCTGCCCTCGGCGCTGCGCACCCTGGTGGTGGGGTTTGCCTACCGGCCTGAGGGTAGCGGCACCGACTCGCTGTCCTCGGTTGCGCCCTTAGGGCCTTTGCGTATTATGTCGGGCAGCTCCGGGCAGTTGGCGTTGCGCTTGCGGGCCAGTAATCAACTCGCGCTGATACGAGGCAATCAGAACGGCACAATCCTGGCAACCAGCAACACAGCGCTCGCCTCGGGCACGTGGTATTACCTTGAGCTTCGGGTTTACATCGATTCGACTAATGGCGAATATGAGCTGAGGATTAACGGCGTTACCGAATTCTTGGGCAGTGGCGCCAATACGCAAACCCTGACAGACAATA
>Ga0299913_10003508_pt1 | contig 12850 bp, 12 predicted proteins | sample RVTome_9_FD_201360 | JGI IMG/M metagenome (GOLD analysis project Ga0299913, IMG submission 201360) | Soil microbial communities from uranium-contaminated site in the Upper Colorado River Basin, Wyoming, United States - RVT155D38 (version 2) ... | reverse complement strand
GGCGTCGTTCGGGGCACTCGAGCCGCTCGGTGGCCGCGTGCTCGACCCCGCGACGATCGACTCGATCGCGGTGCCCGGAGTCGCCTTCGACCGTGCGGGGAATCGGGTGGGCTACGGCGGTGGCTTCTACGATCGTTTCCTGGCGCGGACGCGCGACGACGCGTCGCGCATCGGGGTCGGCTTCGCGCTGCAGCTGATGCCGCCGGGAGAAGCGCTGCCGGCCGGGCACCACGACCTGACCGTCGACCTGGTCGTCACCGAGGGGGAGACCGTGCGCTGTCGTCCGCCGACTTGAACAACCGTTCAATCCTCTGATAGAACCCCAGGCACGGCCGACGAGGAGGCATGGTGAGCCAGAGCAGGGAGACGGCGTTCCACCCGATCACCTCGGCCAAGGCCGCCGGCTTCATGGAAGAAGCCGGCTGGCTCTGGGTGACGAACTACGGAGACGTCGACGCCGAGTACCGCGCGGTGCGCGAGGGCGTCGGCATGTGGGACCTCTCGCCGCTCAACAAGTGGGAGTTCAAGGGACCGGAAGCGCTCGAGGCGGCGCAGCGTGTGCACTCGAACGACGTCCTGGGCATGCGCGACGGCCAGGTCCGGTACGGCGCCTTCCTCGACGAGGACGGAATGCTGGTCGACGACGGCACCGTCTTCCGCCACTCGCCCGAACACCTGTGGGTGTGCACGAACGGGGATGAGCGAGCCGGGTACTTCGCCGCGGCGACGAAGGGTCTCGACGTGGAGATCACCTACATCGCGCCCGAGCTGCCGAGCATGCAGATCCAGGGGCCGGCGAGCCGAGATCTGATGCGATCGATCGTGTCGGGGGCCGACGTCGACGATCTCCGGTATTTCACCTTCTTCCCCGAGCCGGTCACCGTGGGCGGTGCCCCCGTTTGGCTCTCCCGCACCGGGTTCTCCGGTGAGCTCGGCTACGAGGTGTTCCTGCGGCCGGAGCACGCGCGCGCGGTCTGGAACGCCGTCGAGCAGGCCGGCGCCACGCCGTACGGCGTCGACATCATCGAGCCCGTCCGCGTCGAGACAGGCATGATCGTCACCGACTACGACTACGAGTCCCACCGAAGGACGCCCTACGATCTCGGGCTGGACCGACTCGTCGCCCTCGACGCCGACGGCGATTTCATGGGCAAGGAGCATCTGCGCGAGATCGCCGACGATCCCCCGAATCGGTTCGTGACGATCCGCCTCCAGGGCGAGCCGCTGCCCGAGTACGGGGCTGCGGTGAGGGCGGGAGGCGAGGAGGCCGGGGTGTTGACGAGCCCGGCGACGAGCCCGGCGCTCGGCCCGCTGGGCCTCGCGATCATGCGAACGGAGCACGCCGCGCCGGGCACGGTCGTCGAGGTCGCGATGCCCGACGGATCCACCACCTCCGGAACCGTCGACGTCCTGGCGGTGCTCGATCCGAAGAAGGAACGTCCGCGCGCCTGATCGCGCGCGCCACGCCGACGCACACGAGATGAGGAGGAGATCGCGATGACCGAGGACAAGCGCTCGCCGCTGCACGAATGGCATATGGCCAAGGGTGCCGATGTGGTCTGGGAAGACGGATACCCGTGGGCGATGCACGAGGGTGGCGATCCGGCCGACGAGTACGAGGCGGTGCGCAACGCCACCGGGATCTGGGATCTCTACTCCACCTGCAAGTACGAGGTGACGGGGCCCGACGCAGCCAGGTTGATCCAGCGCCGCTTCACGAACGCCGTGGACGGCATGCAGGCGGGATCGGTGCGATACGGCGCCTTCGTCAACGCCGACGGGCTGATGATCGACGACGGCAACGTCTACAAGCTTGCCGACGATCACTTCCTCGTGATGATCAACACCGCCGAGCTCGACGGCTGGTTCCGCGAGACGGCCGACGGTCTCGACGCCCAGATCGCCCACCGGACCGACGACTACGCGATGATCGCCGTGCAGGGTCCGACGTCGCAGGAGACACTGCAGCCGCTGACCGACCGGGATCTCGGGGACCTGAGGTACTTCCGGTTCTGGCCCGAGAAGACCAGCGTCGCCGGGGCCGACGCGTGGGTGCTCCGCACCGGGTTCAGCGGCGAGAAGGGCTACGAGGTCGTCTTGGCCCCCGGCGACGCGCAGCGGGTCTGGGACGCGCTGATCGATGCGGGCGCCACACCCTTCGGCCTCACGGCCATCGATCTCGCCCGCACGGAGGTCGGCCTCATCATCATCGCGGTGGACTACGACCCGGGGAAGACCTCCCCGTGGGACCTGTCCATGGACCGGTTCATCAAGACCGATACGGAGTGCGTCGGTGCCGCCGCGCTCGCCGAACGAGGGGCCAACCCGCCCAAGCGGTTCAAGACGCTGAAGATCGAGGGCGACGTCGTGCCCGAGTACGGCGCGACCGTCTCCAAGGACGGCCGGGACGTGGGCGTCGTGACCTCGCCCGCGAGCTCACCGCGACTCGGCACCATCGGCCTCGCGATCCTCGATGCGGACGCGGCCGGCGACGGCGAGAAGGTCGAGGTGGCCGTGGGGGACGGCACAGCACCGGCGTCGGTCGAGGTGCTGTCCCTGCTCGACCCCGAGAAGCGACGGCCCAGGACCTGACCGGCGGCCCCCAGCGGTCTCGCGTCGCGATCGTCCGGGGGGCGGGGCTCTGCGTTCCCCCGTCCCTATGCTGGACGGCATGCGGCCGCGAGAGGTGTACGGGGTCGTCCCGAACTTCAGCGAGGGACGGCGGAGCGACGTCGTCGAGGCGATCGTCGATGCCCTGCGGGTGCCGGGCGTCCGCGTGGTCTTCGCGGAGGCCGACCCCGACCACAACCGCCTGGATACGACCGTGCTGGGGGATGCCGCGGCGGTGACGGCGAGCGCGCTCGCGGGTGCGACCGTCGCGGTCGACCTGATCGACATGGAACGGCACCGGGGGGGTCATCCGCGCATGGGCGCCGCGGACGTGATCCCGTTCATGCCCGTCCGTGGCGTCACGATGGACGCGTGCGTCGATGTCGCGCGTGGCTTCGCCCGGGACCTGGCCGAGCAGCTCGATCTGCCCGTGTACCTCTACGATCGCGCGGCGTCGGTGCCCGAGCGCACCTCACTGGCCGACGTTCGGCGGGGGGAGTTCGAGGGCCTGCGTGACGCGGTCGCCAGGGGGGAGCGCCTCCCCGACTTCGGCCCCGCCCGGATCGGGAACGCGGGGGCCACCGCCGTGGGCGCACGCAAGCCGCTCGTGGCGTTCAACGTCTACCTGGATTCCTCCGACGAGGCGGCGGCGAAGGACATCGCGAGATCGCTGCGCGCCTCCAACGGAGGGCTGCCGGCGGTCCGGGCGATCGGGTTCGCCGCGCCGGAGCGAGGCGGGGCCGTCACGGTGTCGATGAACCTCGTGGATCACGAGGTGACGGGCCTCGGCGCAGCCTTCGAGGGTGTGGCCGGGCTCGCCGAGGGATACGGGATGGACGTGACGTCGTCGGAGATCGTCGGGCTGGTGCCGGCCGCGGCGCTGGCGGAAGAGGACGTCGAACGCCTCCGACTCGAGGGGTTCGACGCGGATCGCCAGGTGCTCGAGCGCCTGCTCGACTCCGGCGACGAGACCGACGAGACCGACGAGACCGACGAGACCGACGAGACCGACGAGCGAGGAGCATGATCGATGGGCGATGCACGGATCGGAGCCATGACGGTCGAGGAGTTCCTGCGAACGATGGCGTCCAGCGACCCGACGCCCGGGGGCGGTGCCGCCGCGGCCACGGCAGGCGCGACCGGCGCGGCGCTCATCGCGATGGTCGGCCGTCTGACGCTGGGCAAGTCCGACTTCCAGGATCTCGACGAGCGGATGGGCGCGATGATCGAGCGGGCCGACGAGGCGCGAGCGGAGTTCCTGGAGCTCGGCGACCGCGACGCCGAGGCGTTCGAGCTCGTGATGGCGGGCTACCGCATGCCCAAGGAGAGCGAGGTCGAGCAGGCCTCGCGTGCCGATGCCATCCAGCGCGCCCTGGAACAGGCCGCCGCGGTGCCCCTCGAGATCGGCCGCCGTGCCGTCGACCTGATGGAACTCGCCGAGGACGCGACCGCGATGGGCAACCCGAACGCGGCCAGCGACGGCATGTCCGCGGCGGCGATGTTGTTCGCCGCGGTGCTCTGCGCCCGGGCGAACGTCGAGATCAACGCGTCGTCGTTGCACGACGAGGCGCGCCGTCAGGCGCTCCTCGACGAGGTGGCCGGCATGCGCGAGCGGGCGGACACGCTGCTCGAGCAATGCCGCACGGCCTTCGGACTGCGTTTGACATCCTGACCGGGCTCGCTCGGGCGCTCACGCCCGAGCGGCGCGGCCTGGCCCCGGTGACGACCCAGGCGTAGGCTCGCCGCGTGCGCATCGACGCCATCGTGGTCGACTGTGAGGACGCGGCGCCGCTGGCTCGCTTCTGGGCTGCCGCGCTCGGGTGGCGCGTCGCTCCCTACGACGCGGGCGAGCTGGAACGGCTGGCCGCCAAGGGCATCGACGACATCGAGCACGACCCGAGCGTCATGGTCGAGCCGCCGGACGACGACCTCCCCGGATCGCCGGTGCTGTTCTTCACCGAGGTGCCGGAACCGAAGACCGGCAAGAACCGGGTGCATATCGACGTCGTGGCCGACGAGACGGTCGACGCCGAGGTGATCCGGCTCGAAGGCATGGGCGCGACCCTGCGGAACTGGGCCGAGGACGAGGGCACCGTCTGGGCCGTGATGCTCGACCCCGAGGGCAACGAGTTCTGTGTGATGCCTCCCGAGCGCTGATGCGACGAGCGGCGTCAGCCGGCGATCGTGAGCACGTCGTCCACGAGCCCGATCGTCCCTGCGATGACGCCCACGACCAACGCGGCCAGGGCGGCGCCCCTCGCCGGCCGCGCGAGCGCCGGACCTCCGACCGCCGCCGCGACCCCGCCCGCCGTCACGCAGACGACCACCGCCGCGCCCAGCGGGCCGGCGACGCCCGCGAGCACCGCCAGTCCGGCCACCCCGGCGACCAGACCGAATCCAGCGCCGAGCACGGAGATCGGAGCGAGCCGGACCAGCGGGGGCTGCACGAGCCACCGCTCGAAGCGCTCGGCGATCCAGATCGCCGAGCATCCGAAGGCGGGGAACAGCGCCGCGAACATCGTGACGTTGAGGACGCGGTTGCCCACGATCGTGAAGTCGGGGTTCGCGGGGTCGATGACCGCGGGGCTGAACAGCGCGAGCATCGCGACCGAGACCCAGAGCGGCAGGAGCCGTCGCGGCAGGACCGTTCGGAGCGCGGCGAGGAAGAGGCCGGTCGCGAGGCCGGCCGCGAGGCCGACGAAGGTCATCAGGGCGAGCGTCCCGTCCCCCGAGATCCTGCCGATCTCGTTCCCGTTGTCGGTGATGAGGCCGAGGCGGGAATCGTCGGCCGCGACCGCCGACACGCGCATGACGAGCCGACCGCCCACGCCGCCGACGACGACGCCTGCGAGCGCGCTGCCCATGCACGAGGACGCCAGCAGCAGCACGGGGGGAGTCCCGATCAGAGCGCGCGCCCGACCGCCGGGACGATCGCCGGCCACCACGGTTGTCTCGACCATCGCCCGCATCGTCGCTCATCGAGGCCATCGGCGCGAGGGGGCTGGCTCGCGAACCGGCGGTGGTGCTCCCACCCCTCAGAACAGTCCGACCGTGCGGCCCTCGTCGTCGATGTCGACCTGCTGGAAGGCGGGCGTCCGGCCGAGCCCGGGCATGCGCTGCATGTCGCCGCAGAGTGCGACGACGAACCCGGCCCCCGCGCTCGGCACCACGCTTCGCACCGGCAACCGGAACCCGCTGGGGCGGTTGAGCATCAGCGGGTCGTGGCTGAGCGACAGGTGGGTCTTGGCCATGCACACGGGGACGGTGCCGAATCCGAGATCGTGGAGCCGCTGCAGGTCCTTCTCGGCCTGCGGGAGATAGTCGACCCCGTCGGCGCCGTAGAGCCGCGTGGCGATGGCCTCGATCTGCCCGGCGAGGTCGGTGCCTTCCGGCGTGAGGAAGTCGAACGAGCTCGGCTGCTCGCAGGCCTTCACGACGGCCTCGGCCAGCTCCACCGCGCCCTCGCCGCCTCGCGCGAACGCTCGATTGACGACCACGGTCTCCGCCCCCGCCTCCACGGCGAGCTCACCGATCAGCTCGATCTCGGCATCGGTGTCGGTGGGGAAGTTGTTGATCGAGACGACGCAGGGCAGGCCGTACTGGCGCACGATGTTGATGTGCGCGCTCAGGTTGTCGATGCCGCGGCGGAGCGCGTCGAGGTCCTCGTGCACGAGGTCGTCGAACGGCATGCCGCCGTGCGACTTCGTCGCTCGAACCGTCGTGACGAGGACCGCTGCGCTCGGTGCGAACCCGCCGGCCCGGCAGACGATGTCGCAGAACTTCTGGAACCCGAGGTCGCTCGCGAACCCCGCCTCGGTCACGACATAGTCGGCGAGCTTCAGCGCCACCCGATCCTCGATGATCGAGTTGTTGGCGTGGGCGATGTTGCCGAACGGGCCCGCGTGCGCGAGCACCGGCTGGCCTTCCAGCGTTTGGACCAGGTTGGGCTTGATCGCGTCCTTCATGATCACGGTCATGGCGCCGCCGGCCCGCAGGTCGTCTGCGGTCACCGGGTGGCCGCCGTGGGTCGAGGCCACGACGATGCGGCCGAGCCGGGCGCGCAGGTCGCGGAGGTCGCTCGCGAGGGCGAACACCGCCATCACCTCGCTCGCGGCGGTGATCACGAAGCCGTCTTGGCGCGGGTACCCGTGGGCCCGCCCGCCGAGGCCGGCGACGATGCTGCGCAGCTCGCGGTCGTTCATGTCCATCGTCCGCGGCCACGTGATGGTCTGCGGGTCGATGTCGAGCGGGTTGCCGTGGTACACGCTCGCGTCGAGCGCGGCGGAGAGCAGGTTGTGGGCGGCACTCACGGCGTGGAAGTCGCCGTTGAAGTGCAGGTTGAACTCCTCCATGGGCACGACCTGCGCGTAGCCGCCACCGTTCCCGCCGCCCTTGATGCCCCAGACCGGGCCCATCGACGGCTCCCGGAGGCAGAGCATCACGTCGCGGCCGATCTTGCCCAACCCCTGCGTGAGCGAGACGCTCGTCGTCGTCTTCCCCTCGCCCGCCTTCGTGGGGGTGATCGCGGTGGTGATGACGAGCTTGCCGTCGGGACGGCCGGCCAGCCGGTCGAGGATCGAGAGGTCGATCTTCGCGCGATATCGACCGTACTGCTCGAGCTCGCCGGGCTCGATGCCCGCGGCGGCGGCGACGTCGGCGATCGGTCGGAGTTCGGCTTCCTGCGCGATCTCGAGTCCGGACTTCATCGTCGTGGTCGATCCTTCCTGTGGTCGTGCGCTCTCGACGTGCTCGGACGATACGACCACGGGTCGCGGCGGACCAAACCGGGGTTGCGCGGGCCGCGACCCACGGTCACCGCCGGCCTCCCGCGTGTTCAATGGGGGGCCGCCGACCCCGAGGAGCCCGCGTCGTGAGCATCGACACCCTTCGCCGAACGATCGCCGATCTGATGCCCGAGGTGCTCGACGATCTGCGTTCCCTCGTGCGGATCCCCTCGATCGCGTTCCCGGGCTATCCGGAGGCGCCGGTGCACGAGGCGGCGGCGCGCACCGCCGAGCTCGCCCGGCACGCCGGGTTCGCCGACGTCACCTTGCCGGCGGTGCCCTGGGGCTACCCGCCCGTCGTCGGCGAGATCGCCGGGCCGCCCGGCTCACCCTCGGTCGTGCTCTATGCCCACTACGACGTGCAGCCCGCCCCGCCGGAGCAGGGGTGGTCCGCGGACCCCTGGACGCCGGTGACGCGATCGGACGGCCGGATCGCGGGACGGGGAGCCGCCGACGACAAGAGCGGCATCGCGATCCACCTCGCGACCGTGCGGGCCCTCGGTGGGCGTCCGCCCTGCACCGTGCGGCTGATCGTGGAGGGCATGGAAGAGACGACCTCCAACCTGGAGTCGTTCGTGCAGGCGAACCCGTCGATGTTCGAGGCCGAGGCCTTCGTGGTCGCCGACATGGGCAACCTCGAGGTCGGGTCGCCCGCGCTCACGACGACCCTGCGCGGCGAGGTCTCGTGCATCGTGACGGTCACGACCCTGACCCACGCGTTGCACTCGGGCGTCTTCGGCGGACCGGCTCCCGACGCCCTGATGGCCATGTCGCGGCTGCTCGCGAGCCTGCACGACGACGCGGGGGACGTGGCGGTCGAGGGCTTGCACGTCGCCGATCCCTTCGACGGCGACGTGCCGGAAGCCGGCTTCCGGGCGATGGCCGACGTCGTCGACGGAACCCGGCTGATCGGCAGCGGCACGATCGGACAACGGCTCTGGTGCCGGCCGAGCATCAACGCGATCGGGCTCGACGCGACGCCGATCGATCGTTCGTCGAACGTGCTGGCCGACACCGCCCGGGCCAAGCTGTCCATGCGCATCGCGCCGGGCAGCGAGCCCGACGTGGAGCTCGAGGCGCTGGAGCGCCATCTGGTGGCGCACGTGCCATGGGGGGCGAGCGTTGAGGTCGAGCGCGTGAAGGCGGCGCGGCCGTTCCGCTGTGCGACCGACGGGCCGGCCGGACGGGCAGCGCGCGCGGCCCTTCGCGAGGCCTTCGGACGACCCCCGATCGATGTGGGCTCGGGGGGCACGATCCCGCTCCTGCATGCCTTGCAGGCGGTGAGGCCCGGGGCCGAATTCATCCTGTGGGGTGCCGAGGACATGGCGCACTCGCGGATCCACGCATCCGACGAGAGCGTCGATCCCACGGAGATCGAGCGGCTGGTGCTCGCCCAGGTCCTCTTCCTGCGGGAAATCGCCGACGCGTGACCTTCCGGCGCACCCGGCCGATACTGGGGGCATGGCCACGACCGAGCCACTGCGAAGAAACGTCACGACCGCACGGGTGACCGCGGTGCATGCCGGTGTCCGGAGCGAACGGCCGGACACGCTGGCCACCGAGGAGCCGATGGAGATCCGGGCGGGCGGGCCGGGGCAAGTGGCCCGTCCGGTCGCGGTCACGATGCGCACGCCGGGCGCCGACTACGAGCTCGCCGCCGGGTTCCTGTTCACCGAGGGACTGATCGGGCCGGAGGACGTGGCCCGCGTGGCCTACTGCGACGACCTCGAGGACGCCGAGCAGCGCTACAACGTGGTCACGGTCACGCTCCGGCGGCCCTTCGACCACGACCGGCTGCAGCGGAACTTCTACGCCACGTCGTCCTGCGGCATCTGCGGGAAGGCGGCGCTCGACGACGTCGAGGTGCGCTGCGCGCCGGTCGCCGAGGGGCCGGTCGTCGAGGCCGAGCTGATCGTCACCCTGCCCGACCGCCTGCGGGAGCGGCAGCGGGTCTTCGATCGGACCGGGGGGCTGCACGCGGCGGGTCTGTTCACCACCTCGGGCGAGCTCATCGCCTTGCGCGAGGACGTCGGCCGGCACAACGCGGTCGACAAGGTCGTGGGCGAGCAGATGCTCGCCGGACGCATCCCGCTTGCAGACCGCGTGCTGCAGGTGAGCGGCCGCGCGAGCTTCGAGATCGTGCAGAAGGCTGCGGTCGCCGGCATCCCGATCGTCAGCGCGGTCAGCGCCCCGTCGTCGCTCGCGGTCGAGGCCGCGGAGCGCTTCGGGATGACCCTCGTCGGTTTCGTGCGGGACGGCCGCTGCAACGTCTACACGCGGCCGGAGCGTGTCGGCTGACGTGGCCCCTCAGGGTCGTTCGTGCCAGTCGTAGACGACGCTGGTCGAGAACAGCAGGTCCTGGACCGACGCGTTCCTGCGGCTGACCGCGCTCCAGAACAGCCCGACCGGCACGGCCACGCACGCGATCGCGCGCAGGAACGACCGCCCGAGATGCGGCGGGGAGCCGTCGGTCCCGAGCACGCGCAGGCCCATGAGGTGCGCACCGGGACTCCGGCCGGTCGAGGTCCACGTCACGGTGAGCAGCACGACGGCAACGATCAGTGCCAGGGAGGCGAGGGCGGGAAACGGAAGCTCCGGCCAGGCGAATCGCCGGGGCGCCCGGAGCAGTCGCACGCCCGCCCACAGGCCGTAGCCGGCGGCCACGATCGCCGCGGAGACGGCGGCGTCGACGACCATGGCAGCCGTGCGAGAGACGACCCCGGCTCGAGCGCCTTGTCGCGCGCCGGCGGGCCGGGGGGCGGCCGTGATCTCGCGGTTGGAGTGGTCGGCGACGCTCACGACGGGTCCTTCGGGGGCGGTGCAGCAAGGTCGCGAGCCTCTCGGCGGAGCACCCGGTCCACGATTCGCGCCACGAGCCGGTCGGCGTTCATGCTCTGCACCCGAGCGCTGCGCACGGTCTCGCCCGCCAGCGCGCCCGACGACTCCCGGATCACGCGGGGAAGGTCGACGTCCTCGATGACCTCTTGCGCGATCGCGGAGACGTCGAGCCGCTCGACGATGCCGAGCAGGTCGGTGCGATCGACGATCCGATCCACGTCGACCCGGTCGACGACGGCGTTGACATCGAGCCCCTCGACCACGGTCTCGACGGGGAACTCGCGCGCCAGCCGTTCCATGTCGATGCGCTCGACGATCGCATCCACGTCGATCCGCTCCGCCAGCGCGTCGACGTCGACGCGATCGAGGATGCGCTCGAGGTCCACGTCGTCGACGATCGCGTTCACGTCGACGCGTTCACGCACGAGGGTCGTGAGGTCGACCTGATCGGCGAGCCCGCGCGCGATCTCGGGCACGAGCTCGTGCAGGAACGACGTCGCGGCCGCGACCATCTCCGCCTGGGAGGCCTTCCACTGCCCGTCGAGCACCCGGGCGGCGCCCGCCGCCACCTCGGTCGCGTCCTTCGCGAATCGAGGCTCGACGAGCCAGCTGAGCGCCGGCCCGATCGTGTCCGCGACCTGGGTGGCCGCGCCGGCCGCGGCCTCGGCCGCCGTGACCGCGGCGCCGAGCCCGGCGCCGGCCAATGTCGCCGCCGGGTCCTTCCCCTGTTCGGCTTCGGGATCCGCAGGTCTGGTCGCCCGCAGCGCGTCGGCCAGCGCGGTGGCTCCGGCCGCGAACAACCCGGCGCTCACCTTCACCCCCTGGCCCATCAGCTCGGCGATCTGTGAGCCCGGGGAAGGCTCAGAGGACACCTCGTCGTCGGTCGCGTCGGCGTCGGCCGCAATGGCCTCTTCGTAGCTCAGGTCGCCGTCGGCGGCGTCCTCGGGCCCGGGCGCGGGGAGCCGCACCACGTTGTCGGTGTCGTCTGGTTGTTCGCCGATCGGGATCCGGTCCATGGGCCCATCATGGACCGCCGGCGCCCGACCGGCCAACCCGACGACACCGGGCTGCTGCCGATCGCGGCGATCTTGACGCCCGGTCAGGAAGCCGGGTGGCTCGATGACCGGCGCAGATGGTCAGAGCCGTAAGATGGGGTCGACCGGCGTTCGCCGGATCGAAGGAAGGAGTGACGCACGTGTCGATGAGCACGACGCTCACCCGACTGACCGAGCCGATGGTGCGCGACCGAGGCGAGCTGCGCGTGGCCACCTGGGACGAGGCACTCGACCGGGCCGCCCGTGGGCTCCGAGCCGCGGCCGACCGCAATCCCGGCTGGGGAACAGGGGTGTTCAGCTGCTCGAAGGCCACGAACGAGATGAACTTCGTCGCCACGAAGTTCAGCCGCCAGGTCCTCGGCAGCAACAACATCGACAGCTGCAACCGCACCTGACACGCGCCCTCGGTGGTCGGTCTGGCCACCATCTTCGGCGCCGGAGGCGGCACCAGCTCATATGAAGAGGTCGAGAACACCGACCTCATCGTGCTGTGGGGCTCGAACGCCAGAGCCGCGCACCCGATCTTCTTCCACCACGTCCTGAAGGCGGTGCACCGGGGCGCGAAGCTGATCGTGGTGGACCCGAGACGCACCGAATCCGCCGAGTGGGGCGACCTGTGGCTCGGCCTCGACGTCGGCACCGACATCGCGCTGTCCAATTCGATCGCGCGTGAGATCGTCGTGAACGACCTGCAGCACCACGCATTCGTCGAGCACGCCACGCTCGGGTTCGCCGAGTACGTCGACTCGATCATGGACTGGACGCTCGAGCGGGGAGAGGCGATCACCGGCGTTCCGGCCGGGGTGATCCGCGAGGTGGCGCACGCGTACGCGAAGGCCGACCGCGCCATGATCTGCTGGACGCTCGGCATCACAGAGCACCACAACGCCGTGGACAACGTGCTCTCGCTGATCAACCTCGCCTTGCTGACCGGCCACGTCGGCACCTACGGCAGCGGCCTGAACCCGTTACGAGGTCAGAACAACGTGCAGGGGGGCGGCGACATGGGCGCGATCCCGAACAAGCTGCCCGGGTTCCAGGACGTGCTCGACGACGCGGCACGCGGGAAGTTCGAGGCCGCGTGGGGCAAGCCGATCCTCGCGGAGCACGGCTGGCATCTCACCGACATGTTCCGCGCGATGGAGCGCGGCGAGCTCACGGCCGTCTACTGCATCGGGGAGAACCCCGCGACGAGCGAGGCCGACCGGGAGCACGCGGTCGAGCTCCTGCGCGGGCTCGACACGCTCATCGTGCAGGACATCTTCATGACGAAGACCGCGGAGCTCGCCGACGTGGTGTTCCCTGCGTCCAACAGCGCGTTCGAGTCCGAGGGAACCGTCACGAACTCCGAACGCCGGGTCCAGCGGGTGCGCGCGGCGCTGCAGCCGCCCGGCAACGCCAAGGACGACGTGTGGATCATCGAGCAGCTGGCGAACCGCATGGGCGCGGGGTGGGGCGAGGTCACGCCGCGGGAGGCGTGGGACGAGTTGCGCTCGCTGAGCCCGATGCACGCGGGCATGAGCTGGGAGCGCCTCGAGGAGCTCGGGGGGATCCAGTGGCCCT
>Ga0299913_10003507_pt1 | contig 12851 bp, 10 predicted proteins | sample RVTome_9_FD_201360 | JGI IMG/M metagenome (GOLD analysis project Ga0299913, IMG submission 201360) | Soil microbial communities from uranium-contaminated site in the Upper Colorado River Basin, Wyoming, United States - RVT155D38 (version 2) ... | reverse complement strand
GTCGCCGGTGGCGACGAGCGGCCGGCCGATCTCGCGGGCGTAGCGGACGATGCCCTCGTTCGCCTTGTCCTGCTCGGGGATGCCGTTGACCTGGAGCTCCATGTAGACGTTGTCGGGCCCGAACGTGTGCAGGAGGTCGTCCAGGTGCCCGCGCGCGTCCGCGGGCCGATCCTCGACGAGACGCCGGCAAAAGCGCGATTGCAGGCAGCCGGTGAGCGCGATCAGCCCCTTCGCGTGGCGCTCCAGCAAGCCCATGTCGACGTTGGCCTTGCCCCTCCCGAAGCCTTCGAGGAAGCCTGCCGAGCTGAGCTTCACCAGGTTGCGAAAACCCTCGTCGGAGGAGGCCAGGAGGGTGAGGTGGTTGCGCTCCGAACGCCGGTCGGCGACCTTGTGATCGTCGACGAGATACGCCTCCAGGCCGAGGATCGGCTTGATCCCCGCCGCCTTGCACGCCTTGTAGTGCTCGACCGCGCCGTTCATCACCCCGTGGTCCGTCAGGCCCAGGGCCGGCATGCCCAGATCCGCGGCGCGCTGGGCCATCCTGTCGATCTTGCAGGCGCCATCGAGCAGCGAGTACTCGCTGTGGACGTGCAGGTGGACGACCGATCCGCTCACCTTCCGCATCTTGCCAGCGGGGTCAGATGCCAACGCGTGGCATTCCTGCAACTTGCGAGGAGCGCGGAGCGCGGATTCAGCCGCCGTTGAGCAAATCGAGCAGCCGGCGCTCGATCGCGCTCATCTGCTCGGCGGTCGACTCCTCGCGCTCGATCGCCTCGCGGACCCGCAGCTCGAGGGCGGCGGCGTCCGCCGCCAGCTCCGCCGCGCGGGTCGCTTGGGTGGCTGCGCGCTGGGCCGCCCCCTCGAGCTCGGTGACGTGCGACTGCGACTGCTCGATCCGCCCGACCGCCATGTCCGCACGCTGGATTGCGGCGGCCACGCGTTCCCCGGCTTCGCCCTCGCCCCGTTCCAATTGCGCCGTAGCGTCACGGACCCGCTGCTCTGCCGCCTGCAGCATCTCGCTCGCGCGCTCGCCCTCGGCGCGAACGGCAGCCGCATGCTCTTGCCCCTTCTGCTCGAGCTCGGCCAGCGCTCTGCGAACCCGGCGCGAGCTCTCCGCACGGACGAGCTTCAACTCCTGGCGGCGATCCTGGCGGGCGAGACCCTCGCGTGCCTTCTTGATCTCGCTCAGCGCTGAGGAGGTCAGCTCGCTGACCGCCTCGAGCTTCAACTCGCCCCGCTCGCCGAGGCTCTTTACGGCGTCGGACAGTCGCGACGATACGAGCGCCTCGGCGTTCGCTGCGAATTCGTCACGCTGGACACGGGCTGCATCGCTGAGCGCGCTCTCCGCCGCGGCAACGCGATCACGGAGGGTCGCTTCGAGCTCGTCGGAGCGACGCTCCGCGGTATCGCGTACGGCCGCCTGCGCGGTTGCGAGCGTCGCTTCCTGTTGCGACGCAAGCGCCCTCGACGTCGCTTCATGTTCGGCCCTGAGCGATCGCAGCGTTTCGTCTCCCCAGCGCCGCACGTCCAGCTCGGCGGCGGCCAGGCGTGAATCGGCCTCGTGCCGAGCCACCGCCGCCGCCGCGGCACGCGTCGCCACCCGGTCGCGATCGGCGGCTTTGGCGAGGTCTTGTTCGGCGGTCGCAACGCGCCGTTCCACTTCGTCGCGCACCGCAACGGCTTGGGCTTCGCTGACCTCGCCGGCCTGCGCGCGCAGCGCGGCCAGCGTGGTGTCGACGTCCACGCGGAGCTCTGCGGCCGCCGATTCGCCCCGCCGATCCGCAGCCTCGGCGGCAGCATGGCTTGCCTCCTCCGTGAGCGTCTCGATCCGCCGCGTGAGCGACTCCTCCAGAGCCGAGAACCGGGCCTCGTCGTGACTGGACGCCGTGGCTTGGAGCTCATCCATCCGCGCCGCGAGGCCGGTCGCGACCATCGTCTCGAGGCGCGCCCGCAGATCCTTCAGGCCCGCGTCGAGCCCGGCCGTGTTGCGCTTCGCGCCCTTCCGCAAGCGCTTCTTCAGCGACTTCTTGAGCCGAGCCGTGCGCTCATCCAACCGAACCTCGAACTCGAGGCGATGCTCGTCCAGGGCCTTCTCGAGCTGGTCGGAAAGCTGGCCCGCGCGCTCGGCGAATGCCGAGTGGGCGCGAGCCGCGGCATCGCCCGCGGCGGCGCTCACCGCGGATCGCGCCTCCGACTCGTACTCACGCAGCGCCCGCTCGAGCTCAGCCGACGCGATCCGGGCGAGCTCGTCCGCCGCCTTGGCGCGGAGCTCCATCTCGTCGTGCTGCACCTCCGCGGCAACGTCACGCAGGCTGCGCTCGATTGCGTCACGCGCACCCGCTATCCGAGCACGCAAGCCTTCGCCGCCGGGGGCCGGGCCACCCGGCTTCATCCGGTCGTCTCTTCGCGCCACCGTCGCGGATCCTGCCCCACGCGTCGGTCGGCAAAGCTCGCGACCGCGTGCCGGCCCGCCCCCAGTTCGAGGGCATCGCGAGCGAGTCGAGACGGCGCCGTGCGGGCTGGCCCGCGGCGCTAGCCGAGCACGATCAGGCGACGCTTGATCGCCATCGCCACTGCCTGCGCGCGGGTGCTGGCGCCGAGCTTCGCCTTGGCGTTTCGCACATGGGTCTGCACGGTCGCCGGCGAGAGCCCAAGCTGAGCGGCGATCTGCGGGTCCGTCGAGCCCGAGGCGAGCAGGCGCAGGACATCGCACTCCCGCGCGCTCGGCGACCGCCCAGCGGACCGTGGCGGTCGGGCCATGGGCTCGACCGCCGCGAGGGGCGTTGCCGGCTGCGCCGGCGCCATTCCGGCACTTACCGGCGACAAGACGATCAGGTGACGACCGGGGACCACGTCTTCGGTCATCCAGACCTGGACCTCGCCTCCGCCTCGCAGAGTGACCGGTCCCGCACTTCCACCCGTGACCTTGAACGCCGCCCAGATGTAACGGATCCGATCGCGCATCTCGCGCGCCATCAGCGATTCGATTCGGGTGCCCAAGATCTCGTCGTGAGCCCGTCCCAGAAGCGTGGTCGCGGCGCGGTTTGCTTCCACGCAGCGGCGGTCTCCATCGACCACCAGGACCGCGGGCGCAGCCGGCTCGATGCCGGCGGCATCGAGCTCCGCGGCCGGTGCGAGGCTAGCCACCAGACTCCCTGCTCAGCTCGCTCAACAGGAATCGCTCGCTCGGCGACCGGAGCGACCGGTGCGCGTCGCGGAACGCCTCCACCCCGGTTTCGAAGAGGATCAGCGCGTCGCCGAGAACCGAGCGATGCTTGACGTAGTACAGGTCGTGGCAGAGCTTCCAGGCCGTGCCCAGGTCCGACCCCGCGTAACCGCAGCGCAGCTGGGCCCAGCCGGCGATTCCCGGCTTGACAAGGTGCCGGCGGGCATAGTGCGGGAACTGGCCCTCGATCTGGGCGACCATCTCGGGACGTTCCGGTCGCGGCCCCACCAGGGTCATGTCGCCGCGAATCACGTTGATCAGTTGCGGAAGCTCGTCGAGGTGGGTACGCCTCAGGACGCGCCCGACGCGGGTCACGCGAGCGTCGCCGCGCGTCGCCCAGCGCGCGGCGCCGTCGGCCTCGGCGTCCTCGCGCATCGTTCGCAGCTTGAGGATCTCGAACTCCCGGCCGTGCTCGCCGACCCGGCGTTGGCGGTAGATCACCTTGCCGCCATCGCTCAGCTTCACGGCCAGCGCGGCGCCGAGCAAGAACGGCGCGAAGAGCGCCGCGATCAGCGTCGAACCGGCGAGGTCGAACGCTCGCTTCGAGGTCGGCGAAATCGACCGGAACCGGGGGTGCATGATGTAGCGGTACCAGGCGGAGTCGATGGTGCCGATCGGGACGTGGCCCAGCAGCTGCTCGTAGAGCTGGTTCGCCCCGATCATCCGTACCGGCAGGTCGAGGCAGAAATCGGCGACGGCTTCGACGACTGCGCGGTCCTCGAACGCGTTCAGATCGTCACCCGGCGCGCACACCAAGAGCTCGATATCTCCTGCGAGCACCGCTTCGCGCACATTCCGGAGCGTGCCCAGCCAGGCCAGCCCGTTTCCGTCCGGCCCGGGCTGGCCGATCCAGCCCATCAGCTTGTGATCGCGGATCCCGGCGGCGTCGAACTCCCGCGCCAGGTCGACGGCGAACTCCCGGGCGCCGATCACGGCGATCCGCGCACAAGCTGTTTCCGCCACTCGATACCTGATCCAAGCGCCGAGCGCGAGCACCAGCCAGGAGCCCATCACCGCGGCGCTGAGGTCCGCAAGCGGGATTCCGGCTCCCAGCACCGTCATCAGGATCGATGCTCCGGCGACGCCGATCAAGGGCGTCAACATCGCCAGTGCGATGCGCGCGGTCGGGACGAGGGCGAGTGGGAAGCGGGCGCGCTCCAACAGCTGACCGGCGACGAGCATCGCCGCGAAGACCACCGCGCTACGGCCAAGCCCGGCGTGCGAGAGGATGATCAGCGCCCCGGACAGCGCCGGCGCGATTCTCAGCGCAATGAGGTCGATGGTGCGGCGCGCGTCGAGCGCGCGGATCCGACGCCGCACCGTTGGCGCGGAATACGCCGTTGCCGGGACGGAACCGTCCCCCGAGTTGTCGAGTTGATATTCGATGCTGATCACCCCCCAAGTCGCAGCGCGCGGCTTCCATGAAGGCGGCCAGTCGAGCAAACCGGCCGGGGTCGAAGACTCAGGATGCCCGCCGTCAAGGCCCAAGGCAAGCGCCGACCCAGATATCTACCCGGGATCGGTGCCGGGTTACCACATTTCGGTTAGTGGTATTCTCGCGCAGGTCAGAAGGGGAACGTTTTCAAAAGGGGTACTTCTTTTGCCTGGTATCAGAATGAAGGGCAACGGCACACATAAACGAAGTACGACCCAGGAACCCACCCGACCGTTGAGCGGTCGCGAGCGCGAGATCCTGGGGCTGCTGGCAGACGGAATGTCCGGCGCCGCGATCGCCGAGCACCTCGTGCTCTCCCCCGAGACGGTGCGCACCCACATTCGCAACGCGATGGGCAAGCTGGGCGCCTCGACCCGGTCGCACGCCGTGGTCCTGGCGCTCGAACAGGAGGAGATCGAGCAATCGGCGCCGGCTCCGGCGCCGGCTCCGGCGCCTGTCAGGGCCGAAACCGACGACTCCCGGGCGGCCCTCACGGAGCTGGTCGCCGGGTTGAGCGCGCTCGCCGACATCGACGCGGCCTCGATCTACCTGGCGCGCGAAGGCGGGATGATCCTGCGCCTCGCGGCGCACAGCTCGGAGCGCGCCTCCGGTTCAACGGCGCCCGCCGGCGAGATCGGCCTGGGGAACGAAGGGATCGGCCGCGTCGCCCTCGAGCGTCGCGCTCAGGTCGTCCCCACTCACGGCCCAGCCGGATCCATGTTGGTCGCCCCAATGGTCCGCAACGGGCGGCTCGTGGGCGTCCTCGCGCTCTTGGTGCGCTCCTCGCGACCCACCAGTCACGGCGAGCTGCTGTTACTCCAGGTCTTCGGCACCCGGCTGGCGGAGATCCTCACTGCGGGCACCGAGCCGCGCGCGCTCCAGGGAGCGTTGCAGCGATTCCGAGCCTCCTGGCGCGGCGCGCTCGATACCTAGCTGGACAGCGCCCGGCCGCGCGGCGCCCGGCTCAACGCTCCGGCCGGCGCGGGAGCTGCGATCAGGTTGCCCTGGACCATGTCGATGCCGAGCGCTCGCGGTGCCACCATCATCGGCTCGGAGTCCACGAGCGTTGCGACGGTGGTGCGGTTGGTTCCCCGGGCGACTCGGACGATCGCCTCGGTGGTCGCGCGGTCCCCTTCGGCTCCAGCGAGGCCCTGAACGAGGGTTCCGGCGAGCTTGATCTGATCCACCTTCAGCCGCTCGAGGTATCCGAATGCGCCGAACTCGCCTGAGAATCCGTCGAGCGCGACCGGGCATCCGACACGGGCGAGCTCCTCGACCGTCGCGACCGCCCGGTCGATGTCCCGCGCCACCGAGCCCTCGGCGAGCTCGAATGCGAGGCTCCCCGACTCGATGTTGGAGGACCGGACCAATTCGCTGATCCTGCCGATCGCGCCGTCGTCCGTCACCGATTCACCGGCGAGATTCACCTGAACACGCTCGCCGCGGTACTCGTCGCCGAGCAGCTCCGTCGCCCGCCCCGTCATCCACCGGTCGATCTCCGCACAGAGGCCTGGCTCTCTCGTTGCCGCTCCCAGGAAGTCCGCCGCCGCCAACACCTCGCCTGAGTCGTCGCGCAACCGCACCAGCAGCTCGTGATGGGCCGTGTGCCCGGTTGTCAGGTCCACCACGGGCTGGGCATAGACCAACAGCCTGCCTTCGACCAACGCCGACCGGACCCGCTGCGCCAGCGTCAGCCTGGGCGTCGCCGGCGACGCCGGTCGCGCGAGGCCGCCCTCGCGCTCCGCGGGCTGATCCGGCTGCCCCTCCGGAATGTCAGCGAGCTCAGTGACCCCTCCCCCTCGTCGCTTCGCCCGGTACATCGCCGCGTCGGCGATCGCCATCGCATCGCCCGCGCTGAGCTGACCGGCTTCGGGGAGGCGAACGACGCCGATGCTGATCGACAGGGTCCGTGCGCCGATCTGCTCCCGCCCCAGTCGGGCGATGAGGTCGGCGCTCAGCGACATCGCCTCCTCCGGAGCGCAATGACGGAGGACCATCGCGAACTCGTCGCCGGAGATCCTCCCGATGATGTCCGTCGATCGCAGCCGCAATTGGATGGCTTCGGCGATGCGCTTCAGGGCGATGTCGCCGGCGGCGTGCCCCTCGTTGTCGTTGACCGCCTTCAAATGATCGACGTCGGCGAGCAGCAAGGTCGCGGGCTCGTGATGGCGGCGCATCAGCATGAGCTGGGACTCGAGCTCCTCGTGGAAGCGCCGGCGGTTGAAGAGGCCGGTGAGCGCGTCGTGGTCCGCGACGTGCCGCAGCTGATCCTCGAACTGCTTGCGCTCGGTCACGTCCTGGACCAGGACGACCCCGCCGGCGGAGCCGCCGGGCAGGGATGGGGTGCTCGCGACGTCGAGCCGCAACCAGCCGGGACGTCCGCCCCCGAGGGTGGCTCGCTTCTCGATTGAGTAGCGGCTGATCTCACCAGCCACGAGACGGCGGCGCAGTCTCGAGTCGAGGGCCGCGTCCTCCTCGGCGCATAGCGAAGCCAGCGCGGAGCCGATCAAGTCGTGCTCGGAGCGGCCGACCAGCTCGCACAACTCCGGGTTGGCCTCGACTATCCGTCCCTCACCGGCGGCGTCGAAGCCCACGGTCGCGATTCCCAAGGGCGCGTTTTCGAAGGCGCAGCGATGCTGGGACTCGGTCGCAGCCTGAGGCCGCGCGACCGGAACGGGCAGGTCGATCTCCTGGCACGTGCCGAAAACCCGCTCGAGGCCACCGGTCTCGGCGCTGAACGACGGCTCCCCGTGACAACGGACTGCGCGTCCCTGCCCGTCCCCACGCACGATCCGGTGGTGGAACGCGAACGGCCGCCGCTCGCGAATCGCCGTCTCGACCGCGTTCTGCACCCAGGCGTAGTCGTCGGGATGCACACGCTCCATGTACGCGTCGAACGTCGCCTCGTAGGAGTTGGGCTCCAGCCCGAGGATCCTGTAGAGGTTGTCCGACCACAGCACACGGTCGTCTCGAACTCGCCACTCCCAGCTACCCAAACCGGTCAGTCGCTCAGCTTCCGCCAGCATCGTGACGCCATCCATGAGCCGCCGAAGGTACCCGCGAAACCGTCGGTGTGCATCGCTCGAAATTTGCCCGAGCGCGAATGCGACCTCAGGTCACCCGAAACGCGGTAGGCGGGCGCTTGCGATTACCGCAAACCGGGATCAGCCGCCGTCGTGCGCCGCGACATCGTCGCGCGCGCTGACGAGCTTCGCCGCGCTGCCGATGTCGCAGAGCTCGAGCACCCGCCGGACCCCTGATCGAGGCGGCACTACGACGATCAGCGACTGCCGCCTCGCCTGAAGCTGCCGGGCCAGCCCGAACAGAAGCTCGACCCCGGTCGAGTCCATGTAGGACACGTGGGTCAGGTCCACTGCCAACATCCGGTCCGCCGAGGCGACCTGCGCGGTGATGGTGCGTCCCAGCTCAGCTGCATTCGAGTCGTCGATCTCGCCGCGCACCGTCGCGAACATGATGCCGCCAGCGGAACGGTCGACCTGCAGGTCCGCGAGTCCGCTGGGGCTCACAGTCTGGCCCCGCTGCTGCGTCGGCGCATGCGAACGGTTGTGCCCTCGGTGCCGCGCTCGATCTCGAGCGAGTCCGTCAGCTGCTCGATCAGCGCGAGGCCGCGCCCACCGGTCCCGCCGCGCGGCAAGCGCCATTCTCCGGAATCCTTGACCTCGATAGTGAGCTCGTCGCCGTCGCGGTCCGCGCGGACGAGGAAGGTCTCCTCACCGGGCGGGTACGCGTGTGCGATCGCGTTCGCGCATGCTTCGCCGCACGCCACCTGCAGCTCGTAAGCGTTCGCCGGGTCGGTCCCAATCGACTGCAGCCAGCGGCCCAGAGCCTGCCTGACCCCCATGAGCGATGCGGGCTCGGCGGGGACGACGAGGTCGAGTGACGGCGCGGGGACATCCAGGCGTGCGACCAGCAGGGCAACGTCGTCATCGGCCTCGGTGCGCACCATCACGCGGTCGAGCAAGGCCTGGCAGCCTTCCGCGGGCTCATCGGGAAGTTCCACTCCCGCCCGGCGCAGATCGGCCATGCCTGCCTCGAGCGGGCGCTCCGAGCCCTCGACGAGACCGTCCGTGTAGAGGACCAACGCACTGCCCGCCGTGAGCGCCAGAGTCGTTTCCTCGTAGTGGGGAAATGGCTGAGCGCCGAGCGGGTTTCCGGACGGGCTCCGTCCGAACTGCGGGGCTCCCTCGGGGTCGATCAACAGCGGCGGGGGGTGCCCGGCGGATGCGAACCGGACCGTCTCGTCGCCCGGATCCACGAGCGCGAACAGCATCGTGGCCGTGCAGCGGCGCTCCAGCGCCAGGACGAAGCCGTTCATGCGCTCGAGCACCAGCGCAGGACGCAACCCCTCCAGGGCGTACGCCCGAACGGCGCTTTGGAGGTGGGCCATTCGCGCCGCGGCTGCGATGCCTCGGCCGACGACATCGCCGATCACGAGCGCCAGACGGCCGTCGCGAAGCGGGATCGCGTCGTACCAATCGCCGCCGATCCGGGCTTCGCTCGAACCCGCCACGTACCGAGCTGCCATACGCACGCCGGCGACGTCGGGAAGCTGCTCGCGCAGCAAGCTGCGCTGGAGCGTCTCGGCCGTCGAGCGCTCGACCTCGACCTCGTCGGCCGCGCGCCGCAGCCCCTCGAGCGCAGCGCCCAAGATGGCATCGCCATCGCCTCCACGAGCGTCGCCTGCCAGCTCCCGATCGGGGTCTCCCTCCCGGTGTCGCCGCCTTGAATTCCGATCGGCCATCACACCCGAGTCTAGTTCAGGTCTGACCCGGAATCCCGGTGCCGCCGCCGGGTGGACTACGGTTGGCAAAGCGTGCACGTTCAATCACCGGCTGACGAGATCGCCCGGTCACCGGCGGCCTGGGAGCGCCTGGCCAAGGACTGGCTGCTCGAAGTCATCGAGCGCACACCGCTGGCCGAGATCGACGGCGTGCCCCTGGCCTGGATCGCCGACGAGGCGCCCCCGCTGATCGCAGAGATCCTCGGCCAGGTCTCCGACCCGGGGGCCGATCGCGACCTCGTTCTGCCACCCACCGCGCTCGGACGTGCCGCGTCGCTGGCGAGCCGGCGGTCGGAGGCGGGCGCCGCCGCCAGGCTCCCGCGCGAGCTGGCAGCTCTGCAGGCGCTCTTGATCGCGGCGCTGGGCAAGGAGATCCCCGAACGTGACCGCGGCGAGTTCGCGAGGGCGGTCGGTCGCCTCGCGGAGGTGTTCGGCGCTGTGCAATCGGCGGCGATGGAGTCACTGGCCAAGGAGCGCTCGGGTGGGGTGCCCCGCGACCCGGACACGGGTCTGCCCGGGCCAGCCGAGCTGCACGAGTGGCTGCGCATGCTCGCGAGCGACCACCGGCGGTCCGGCGCACCCTTCAGCATCCTGCACCTGGAGATCGAGGGCATCGAACGCGTCACCGCCGGCTACGGCGAGGATGCAGCTTGGCGCATGGTCGCGGCGGTCACCGCGGTCGTCAGCGGCCAGCTCGCGGGTCGCGAGCGCGCCTTCCGCGTCGGCCAAGGACAGCTGATCGTGCTCGCCCCCGGCCGCAGCGCAGCCGAGCTGGTGGAGCTCGCCGACCGGCTCACGGAGATAATCGCCTCGTCGCAACCGGAGCGCAGCCCCCGGGTCACCGTCACCGTCGGCCTCGCCGCCTATCCCGAGCACTCGACCGACGCCGAAAGCCTCTTGGAGGCGGCCGAGGAGGCAGCCTGGGCGGCCCAGGCATCCGGGGACGAAGTTGCCGTCGCGCCTGTAGATTCGTTGCAAGATCCCTAGCAGGGACTTGCCAAAACACTGCGGATGCTCGGATAATCCGCTGTGATCTTGCAATGAGCGGAATCCGAACGGCCGCGGCGGCCGAGATGCTGGGCGTGAGCCCATCGACTCTGCGCTCCTGGGAGCGCCGACTCGGCTACCCGCAACCCCGTCGAACGCCCGGCAACCATCGCCAGTACGAGCTCAGCGACATCGAGACCCTGCGCGAGGCGCTGCGCGAGACCAACAACATCTCCTCGGCGGTCGAAGTGGCGCAGCGCCGCGGCCGCGGCCCAGCATCGCCGGCTCGTCTCCTGGCCGCGTTCGACCGCTTCGACGAGGCCGGCGCGGACCGCGAGCTCGAGGAGAGCCTTGCGGTGCGGACGCTTGAGCGCACGCTCCAGGAAGTCTTGCTGCCGGCGCTCGAAGCCGCCGCCGATCGCCCCGCCGGGGACGCCGAGCTGGAATACGCCTGTCGCTGGGCCACGGGCTGGCTGCACGGTGCCAGGCGCCTGGCCCCCCCGGCCTCGCGGCGCGAGGGCGTGCTGTTGCTCGACTCCGGACCGGCGCTGCGACTCGAGGCCGTCCACGCACAAGCGCTCGAGCTGTGCCTGCGCCGCGCCGGGTTCCGAGTCCTGTTGCTCTCGGCCGGGATCGCGGACCGCCGCTTCGGCGCCGCGCTGCGAGCGCTGCGGCCGAGCGCGGTGGTGCTGTGCGGATCCGAGCCGCGCCTGGACGTACTCGGCGAACCCCTGCGGCGGGCGCTGCGCGCGAACGATGCGTCCGCCTTTGCCTATCGCGCCGCCCGCCTCGTAACCGGAAGTCAGGCAATGCCGCACCTGGGCACCAGCCCTGGCACGGCCACGAAGCACCTGCTCGCCGCGCTCGCCAACGACTGACTCACCTCGCGGGCGGTCCCTTGCGATGGTGCAACCGGCGTAGGTTCGCGCGCTGAAAGCCACGCAAAGCTTGCACACGGTGCGATCGACCCTTGTATACCTGGTTCCAATGACGTGGACTTGAGTAGCGAAACAAAGGTTTTGCTCGCTCTTGGCGAGAATTCCCTACTTGAGAGCAGGTATCCGAACCATGTCCACAACCGCGCGACTCCTCAACGTCGGACAGGCCTCTGAGTACCTCGGAGTTAGCTCGGCGTCCTTGCGCAAGTGGTCGAATGACGGTCTGGTCGCCACCTATCGCACGCCCGGCGGCCAGCGCCGCTACGCGCGCGACGATCTCGACACGTTCATCGACTCGATGCGCGAGACCACGCCGGGCGATTTCGCGGTCCCCCGTCTCGGCCGTACCGGCGGCGCAACCACAGTGAGCGGATAGCGAAGCCGCGACATCGCCGAACGACTCGCCGCAGCGCGACCCCAAACGATGACCAACCGCCCGACGAAGGCCGCGATCGGCATCGAGCTGGCCGCGCTGGTCGCTCTGCTGGCCGGGGCGATCCTGGTCGCCGGCGACGCGACCTGGGACCTGGGCCTGCTGGGCATCCTGCTCGCGCTGTCGGTCGTCAGCGACCTGCGCGCCTTCGAGACTGCGGCACGCCGGGTCAAGATCTCGGGGGCCCTGGTGGCGATCGTCACCGCCGTCGCGCTGCTGGGCGCCGCGCCCGGCGTGGTCGTGGGCGTCGTGACGATCCTGTGCAGCTGGCTGAACTCGCGCTATTCCGCGAGCGATCTGCTGCTCAACCTGCTCGTCTACAGCGCCTTCCCGCTGCTGTCCGGCCTCGCCTTCCACGCAGGGGTCGACGCACTGGACCTCGCGAACACGGACATCTCCTTCTACCTGCTCGTGCTCGGCCTGTTCGTCGTCGCGCTGGCCATCAACCTGCTTTCGATCGCCCTCTACAGCGTGTATGTGGAGCGCTCCAGCCTGATCGTGCACCTGCGGCGCTGGGTCGTGCCGATCCTGCCCTCCGAGCTGGCCGCGGCGCTGCTCATTCTGGCCGCAACCCTGGCCTACATCCACCTCGGGCTGGCCGCCGTAGTGCTCTACGCGGTCGTCCTCCTCACCTTCCAGTACCTGGTCGGCGAGCTCCTGCTCTCGCAGGAGCGCTCCGAGGAGCTGGAGCTTCGCGCCAAGCAGCTCGCCGGCTTCCAGGTGGCGCTCCTCAGCGCCCTGCTGCGGACGCTCGATCTGCGCGACCGCATGACCGCGCGCCACAGCGCCGCGATCGCGCGCTACGCCCGCGAGCTAGCCGCCCGCGCCGGCCTCTCCCCGGAGGAGCAGGAGCTCGCGCACACGGCCGGCCTGCTCCACGACATCGGCAAGTTCGTGCTTCCCGACGACGTTCTCAAGTCCACGGGGCCATTGACCGAGGAGGACTGGGACCAGATCCGACGCCACCCCTACGAGGGTGCCCGGATCGTCTCCGAGATCGACGGCTACCGGCCGATCGGCGACATCATCCT
>Ga0299913_10003506_pt1 | contig 12854 bp, 6 predicted proteins | sample RVTome_9_FD_201360 | JGI IMG/M metagenome (GOLD analysis project Ga0299913, IMG submission 201360) | Soil microbial communities from uranium-contaminated site in the Upper Colorado River Basin, Wyoming, United States - RVT155D38 (version 2) ... | reverse complement strand
CCAGCGTGTCGGGGGCCAGGATCAGCTCCCAGATGGCCGTGAGGTCACGCGCGCCCTGGCGGAAGGCCTCCCGCATCCGGTCGGCGTCGACCGCCATCGGCTCCACGCCCGGGGGGATTGGCTCGCCCACGACCGGGATCGGCTCGCTGCCGCGCACCTCCAGCCACAGGTCCTCGTGGCGCTGCATCACCGTGAAGGCGGCGCCGAGCGTCTGCACGATCATCGCCGGCAGGTCGATGGCGCGGGTGCGCGAGCGGACCTGGTGGGGGCCCAGCCAGGCCTCCCAGACGCCGAAGCCGTCGGCGATGGCGGTGCCGGTGATCCACAGGTCGCTCACGTCGGTGCCGGTCCACGACCATTTCGGGTGGATGAGCAGGTGCTCGACGAGGCGGGCCGACAGCGCCTGCTGGCCTCCGAACGGATGCTGCAGCCGCCGGCCGTAGAGCGCGCGCACCAGCGGCGCCAGCACCAGCCGGGAGATCGTGCCCTCGTAGCGGTGGCGGTGGTAGGCGGCCGTGACGAAGTCGGCCTTGCCCTCCAGCAGCGGCCGCGCCAGGCGCTCGATCCAGGCCGGCGTGGCCGACACGGCGTCGGCCTCGAGCAGCACGAGCGCGCGGGCGCGCAGCCGGTGGGCGACGGTGAAGGTCGCGTGCAGCGCGGCGCCGCGTCCCGGCACGCCGTGGAAGGGGACGGCGACCCGCTCGCCGGCCGGCACCTCGTGCTCGAGGACGATGCTCGGCAGCGTGGCGGCGGCCGCGTGCTCGCGGGTGGCGTCGGACGAGCCGGCGTCGGCCACGATCAGGGCCGCCCGCGCGTCGGCCACGAGGCCGGCGCCGGCCGCCGCCGTCTGCAGCACGCCGTCGAGCGTCTCGGCGTTGTTGTAGGTGAGCACGCCCACCGCCAGGTCGACCGGGGCCAGCCGGTCGGCCGACGACAGCACGGCCCCGGACACTTCGCGCCGGGCCATGCGTCAGCGGGTGAGGTGGATGAGGAGCGCCATGTAGTCGGTCAGGTGCCGGGTCACCAGGAACGAGCGCCGGACGTGTTCCCGGCCGGCGGCGCCCATGCGGGCGATCAGCTCCGGGTTGTTCAGCAGGTGGCGCAGCCGGAACGCCGCCCCCTCGACCGAGTGCACGGTGTAGCCGGTCACGTCGTAGATGATCTGCTGGGTGAGGCCGCCGGCGAACCCGCCCACGACCGGCTTGCCCTTCCACATCGCCTCGGCCGCCCCCAGCCCGAAGCTCTCGTGCACCGACTTCTGCAGCACGATCGTGGCCGCCCGCTGCAGCGCGTTGATCTGCACGTGGGCGTCGGGCGGCAGCTCCAGCACGGTGATGTCGGCATCCTGCCGGGCGGCGTCCCGCAGCTCGCCCAGCAGGTCGCCGCCGGCGCGGTCGCCGTCGCCGGTGCCGGCCAGGACGAGGCGCACGTTGTAGTGCTTCTTCACCAGCCGGTAGGCGTTGATGACGCCGAGCGGGTCCTCGGCGGTTGTGAACGGCGCCACCTGCAGCAGGATCGGCCGGTCCTGGGGGATGCCGAGGCCGCGCAGGATGGTGGTCACCTCGCGGGAGGTCAGGTCGCGGTTCTTCTCGGACAGCGGGTCGATGGAGGGCGCGATGACGTAGCGGGGGATGCCGAGGCGGCGCCCGAAGCGCGGCAGCGAGAAGATGGCGGCGTCGTACTGGTTGACCCACGGCCGCAGGAACGTCCACGCCCGGCGCTGGGCCCGGGAGGCGTCGAAGTGACAGCGCCAGACCCAGCGGCTGCCGTCGGTCCGGTGCTCGACCAGGGTGGCCGGCTGCACGTCGTGGACGAGCACCAGGTCGGCCTCGAGCGACAGCTTCTTGGCGTTGACCCGGTTCATTTCCACGTAGTGATCGAGCGCCTCGTCGGTGATCACCCGCTCGGCGCCGTCGAGGGCGGCCCGCAGGGCGGTGGTCGTCGTGTAGAAGCCGGGGTCGCCGCCGGTGATCTCCCAGGCGGCCTCGACCCCGAGGTCGACCATCATCGGCACCAGCGTGTGCAGGATCTCGGCCGGGCCACCCCCGAACCGCCCGCCGCTGACGTGCAGCAGCCGCCGCCCGCGGACCCGGTCGGCCAGGCGCAGCAGCATGTCGACGGCGCCGGGAGGCGTCACCCGCCGGTAGTCGTCGATGGCGATCACGCGCCGGCCTCCTCCAGCTCGGCGTCGACGAGGGCCAGCACCCGGGCCCGGACGCGCTCGAGGCTCGTCATGTAGGCGTCCAGGCGCTCGATGCGGTCGGCCAGGGCCGGCAGCCCGAGGGCGCCACGGATCCACTCGGCGAAGTCGCCCGAGCGCCGGCCCAGCCGGGCCCGCGCCTCGACCATGTGGAAGTAGATGGCGCTGGCGTCCACCTCGACCAGGCCGGCCCGGAACTCCAGCAGCGTGGTGACGGCGGGGCCCAGCGGCACCTCCACGATGTGCGACTGCTGGAAGCTGAACGGCTCGCCGAACTCGACCCGGGGGATCGTGGACAGCCGCAGCAGGTGGTCGTGCACGACGGACATCAGCTCCTCGCGCAGGTCCTCCAGGCTGGCCATCTCGAAGGGGTTGATCACCGCCAGCCGCTCGGCGAGCACCTGGTCGCGCACCTGCACGGCCACCCAGGCCGCGAAGTCGTTGCCGTAGGCGGTGGTGACCGGGCGGTGGCGCAGGAAGTAGCCGTGCGTGTGGTAGAAGATCGAGCCGGGCGGCACGTCCTCCAGCCGGTCGAGCAGCTCGCGCTCGTCGCGCGCCCGGTGATCGAGGGCCTGGCGCAGCTCGACACAGCCGATGAACTGGAACTGGGGCACCGCGGGCGTCGTCATGCGCCCGCCTCGCGCTCGAGCAGGGCCACCGGGAAGGCGCCGAGGATCTCCGCCAGCGGCAGCCCGGCGACCTCGCCGACCGGGGTCGTCACCAGCCGCTCCCCGGTCAGGACGTTGCCGAAGCCCCCGGCCAGGTCGCGCGGCAGCTCGACCCAGGTGTCGGCCCAGTACTCGATGCCGAGGGGCACGGCGTCGAGGCCCCGGCGGGCGAGCAGCCGCGGGATGACGGTCACCGCCACGGCGCCCTCGGCGACCCGCGCGAAGGCGCACACGTGCTCGGCGTGGGCCCCCCGGACCTCCAGGGGGCGATAGGCGCCGGTCTCGAACAAGGCGCGCCGGGCGCGGCGGAAGGCTAGCCCCTGGTGGATCACGAACAGTTTGACGCGGCCGTCCGCCTTGGTCTTCACCAGCTCGTCGGCGAACGCGGCCCGGTCTCGGCCGGAGGCCAGGGCGGTCAGCACCTCGTCGAGGAGCCGCTGCCGCTGCCCCCAGTCCACCGGCCGCCGGTTGTCGGGATCCACCAGACTAAGGTCCCACAACTCGCTGCCCTGATAGAAATCCGGCACGCCGGGGGCGGTGAGCTTCACCAGGGTCTGGCCCAGCGAGCTCAGCATGCCGAAGTGGGCGATGCGGGCGTGGAAGACGACGAAGTCCTCCAGGAAGGCCGCCGACCGCTCGGGGTCGAGGATGCCTTCGATGAAGCTGGCGATCGCCTCGTCGTAGCGAGGATTGGGGTTGATCCAGGAGGTGTGCACCTTCGCCTCGCGGGTCGCCTTCAGCATGTAGGCCCGCAGCCGGTCCACGTCGATGGGCCAGGCGCCGACCAGGGTCTGGTAGATCAGGTACTCGGTGTTGGCGCCCGGCACCGGCGCCCCGTCGACCATCGTGTGCAGGCGCCGGTTGAGCCGATGCCAGGCGGCCAGGCGCGCCCGCCACTCGGCGGGGATCTCCGAGAGCACGTTGATGCGCGTGCGCACGTCCTCGCCGCGCTTGGTGTCGTGGGTGGAGGTGGCCGACAGCGCGTGGGGCGAGCGCCGGCGCCGCTCGAGGTTCTCGGCGTGGAACTCGGCCAGGGCGGTGCCGAAGCGGCTGGGGTCGCCCCCGACCTCGTTGAGCGACACGAGCCGGTTGAAGCGGTAGAGCACGGTGTCCTCGTAGCCCTTGGCGGTGACGGGCCCGGTGATCTGCTGGAAGCGCCGCACGAAGTCCAGCCGCTCCTGTCGGTCCTCCTCGGTCGCCCACTCGGGGAAGCGCAGGATCAGCACGTTGTGGACCCAGTCGTACACCGACTCGCTCATGGTCGGCGTGCGCCGCTTGGCGTGGCCGACGGCCCGGGCGATGTACTCCCGGTCGCGGGGGCTGACCGCCGGCTGGTCGGGCGACTCGCCCACGTAGGTCCGGTAGACCGGGAACGCCGCGATGATCTCCCGGAGCGCGGTGGTCAGGCTGCCCAGGGTGAAGTCGCGCGAGGAGCGGTGCTTCTCCGAGATCAGGTTGAGGCGGTGGCCGAGCATGTTGATCTCGGAGGCCATCGAGGTCTCCATGATGAGCCGCTTGCACTCGTCCACCACCTCCGAGAACGGCGGCCGGACCCGGATGGTTCGCGCGTAGACCTGCTCCAGCGCCCGGGCCTGGGCCCGGTCCACGAAGATCCCGTTGACCAGGTTCAGGAACTCGTACCCGGTCGTCCCCGCCGTGGCCCACCCCTCCGGCAGGTGCTCGCCGGGCGCGAGGATCTTCTCGGCCACGACGTAGAAGTCGTTGCGGTTGTCGACCCCCAGCGCCTCGGCGCAACCCTGCTGCAGCCGGCTGAAGTACGCGGCCGGGGTGTAGAGGCCGTCCGGATGGTCCACGCGCAGGCCGGTGACGACGCCGCGGCCCACGAGGTGGAAGACCAGGCGGTGCGTCTCCGCGAAGACCTCCGGCACCTCCGTGCGGATGGCGGCCAGATCGTTGATGTCGAAGAAGCGCCGGTAGTTGATCTCCTCGCCCGCCACCCGCCAGTACGCCACCCGGTAGGCCTGGTCGTCCAGCAGCGCGTCCAGCAGGTCGAAGCTGTGGGGGTCGCCCGGGGTGCCGTTGAAGATCCGCACGTTGTCCTCGACGAACTCGCGCACCGCCGGGGCCCGGGCGAGCAGCGCCGCCAGCCGGGTGCGGCCGGCGTCCATCTGGTCGGCGACGTCGGGCTGCCCACCGTCGGGCTCACCGCCGGACGGGATCGTCGTGAACCAGGCCAGCAGCGCCTTGAGCTCGTCGAGCTCCGGGTGCTCGGGCCCCAGCCGGGCCTGCAGCTCGGACAGGCGGTGGCCCAGCACCCGCCCCCAGGACCGCGGCGCCAGCGGCATCACCGTCTCGTAGTAGTGCACGCTCAAGCCCTGCTCGTCGAGCACGAGCCTCAGCTGCCCGGAGTCGAGCACGGCGCCGTACTGATCGCCGAGGATCGGCAGCAGGACCTTGCCGGCCAGCTGATCCTTCACCGGCGCCCAGTCGACGTCGAAGTACGTCGCCGCCGGCGCCGTGGGGCCGTGCTGCAGCATCTCGAGCCAGCGCTGGTTGCGGTTGGCGGCGATGCCCACGTGGTTGGGGACCAGGTCGATCAGCAGGCCCATGCCCCGGGCGCGCAGCGCGTCGGCGAAGCGCCAGAAGGCCGGCTCGCCGCCCAGCTCCTCGCGGAAGCGGTTGTGGTCGTTGACGTCGTAGCCGTGGCTGTTGGACGACGCCGTCTCGAAGAACGGCGAGGTGTAGGCGTCGCTCACGCCCAGGCGCTCGAGATAGGGCAGCCGCGCCGCCGCGTCGTCGAAGGTCAGCTGCGGCCCGAGCTGCAGCCGGTAGGTGGCCAGCGGCACCCGCATCAGGCCGCGCCCCCGTCGAGGTTGAAGCCGAGCGCGATGGCCAGCGGGGCCAGGACCGGGCGGGCGCCGGGCTGGGCCCGCCAGATCTCGAAGAAGCGCGTCTGGGCCTCCCAGAGGCCGAACGCGAGGCCGAGCGTCCCGGCGTCCTCCACCAGGCGGCGGACGGCGGCCACGCGCTCGGCTGCCGGCTCGGCGGCGAGGGCGTCGAGGGCGGCGCGCACCGCGCGCCGCAGCACGGGCCTGGCCGCGGTGAGGTCCAGGGTGAGCCCCAGCGCCCGCGCCTCGCGGACCAGCTCGATCGCGCGCTCGGGCAGCCCGCCACCGTCCTCCAGGCGGGCCAGCGTGGCCAGCGTCTCCTGCTCGAGGACGTGGCGGGCGACGATGGCCAGGGCCTCGGGCACGGGCGTGTCGGCCTGGCGCAGGTAGCGCACGAGCTTGTGGTTCTCCTGCCAGATCCGCCGGTAGGTCTCCTCGTGCTTGTCGAGCACCGAGGCGATGACCCGCCCGAGCACCCGCCGGCGCTCGTCGAGGAACAGGTCGGGCAGGCCGAACGCCTGGCCCGGAAAGAAGTCGTCCAGGCCGCGCACCATGTCGGCCAGCGAGTGGTGCGCGAAGCGGCGCAGCAGCTCCTCCTTCATGTGGTCGTAGGCGGCCCGGCCCTCCCAGGCCCGCAGCGCGCAGCTGACGTCGTGGCCGCCGAAGTGCATCAGCGCGTACATCGTCTCCCACGCCTCGCCGGTGATCCGCGACTGCAGGCGCACGTGGGCGATGCGGAGCTCGGTGCCCCCGTAGCTGTCGCGCGCCTGGTCCAGCAGGGTCACCTGGTAGGCGTGGACGGCGGTGTCGTCGCCGTGGTCGGCGAACAGATCCGTGATCGCGTAGTGCGCCACCACCCGGCGGGGGTCGACGCCCGCCGGCGCCACCAGGCGCCGGTACACCTCGCCGCCGTCGCCGTACTCGGCGAGGTTGCTGGGAGCGGCACCCAGCCGCTTGACCAGCTCGGGCTCGTGCTGGCCGCCCCCGAGGTCGCGCACGTACCGAAGAGCCATCGCCGCGTAGCGGAGCACCTGGACGGGCTCCAGCCCGGAGATCTCGTCGAAGAACCAGCCGCACGAGGTGTACATCAGCAGGCGGTTGCGCTGCAGCTCGAGCAAGCGCCGTACCGTCAGCCGCGCGGCCTCGTCGAGCGGCCCCCGCTGGTGCCGCTGCAGGAAGGCGTCGAGCGCGGCCGGCCCACGGTCGAGGATGACGTCCACGTACTCGTCGCGGGCGGCCCAGGGATCCCGCAGGTAGGTCCGGGCCCGTGTCGCGTAGAAGACGTCGACCCGGTCGCGCAGCCAGTCGAGCGCCTCGCGCAGCGGGCCGCGCCAGCCCTGGTGCCAGTCGCCGCGGATGCGGCAGCCGCAATCGTCCTGCCAGCGCCCCACCCCGTGCACGCACGACCACGACGTGCGCTGGTTGATCTGGGCCTCCCAGGTCGGTGGGTGGGCCGCCAGGAAGGCGCCGTAGCTGGTCAGCTCGACGCCCTCGTCGGCGGCGAGCTCGTCCAGGGCGGCGGCCAGCGCCATCTCCCCGAACCGGAAGTGGTGGCCGTAGGACTCGCCGTCGGTGGCCACGTGCACCAGCTGGGGCCAGTCGCGCGCGTCCGAGAACGCCGCCCGCAGGCGCGCCGCCAGCTTCTCGCCGCGGTCGAGGACCTGCTCGAAGGCGATCGCCCGCGAGATGGGCCCGTCGTAGAAGAAGAGAGCCAGCGACAGCCCCCGGGGCCCCCGCCAGAGGTAGGGGCGGCTGGGATCCACGGCGTGGCCGACGTCGTGCCAGTCGCCGTCCCCCGGCGGGCGGACGCGCCGGGCCTGGCCCGGCGCCAGGACCGTGAACTTCACGCCCGCCTCGGCCAGCACCTCGAGCGTCTCGTCGTCGGCGGCGGTCTCCGGCAGCCAGATCCCCTCGGCGTCGCGGCCGAAGCGGTGGCGGAAGTCGGCCAGCCCCCAGCGCACCTGGGTGACCTTGTCGGCCCGGGTGGCGAGCGGCATGATCTGGTGGTTGTAGACCTGCGCCAGCGCGTTGCCGTGGCCGTCGTGGGCGGCGGCGCTGGCCCGGTCGGCGTCGACGATGGCCCGGGCCACGGCGGGGGCCTGACGCTCGAGCCAGGCGAAGAGCGTGGGGCCGACGTCGAAGGAGATGCGCTCGAAGTTGTTGACGATGTCGAGGATGCGGTTGGCCTGGTCCACGCGCCGGGCGGCCGTGCCGGGCGCGTAGCACTCCGCCGTGACGCGGGCGTTCCAGTCGTGGTAGGGCGCGGCCGAGTCCTGGATCTCGACGGTCTCGAGCCAGGGGTTCTCACGGGGCGGCTGGTAGAAGTGCCCGTGGATGACGATCGCGCGCGGCGCAGCCAAGCGATGCGGGCCCCTAGAACTCCTCCAGCCCGAGCAGGAACTCGCGGCGCCCGCCCCGCGGAACCACGACGATGCCCGAGGGGTCGACGTAGTGCCGCCGCCGGTCGGTGACCGGGTCCACGCCGATCTCGCTGTCGGCCGGGATGATGTTGAAGCGATCGACGATGGTGCGCTTGAGGTGCGCGCCCTTGCCGACCGTGGTGTGGTCCATGACGATCGAGTCCTCGATCACCGCGCCCTCGTTGACCCAGACCGAGCGGCCCAGGATCGAGTTACGGATGGTGGCGCGCTTGACCAGCACGCCCTCGCCGAACTGGGCGTTGTCGATCTCGCCGCCGATGATGCGGGCGGCCGGGCCCGCGTGCTGGCCGGTCCGGATCGGCCAGCCGCGGTCGTCCAGGTCGAAGCGCGGCGACTCGCCGAGCAGGTCCATGTGGGCCTCCCAGTAGGCCTGCACGGTTCCCACGTCGCGCCAGTAGCCCTGCTCCTCGTAGGGTTTCACGCCCGGCACCTCGTTGGTCTGGAAGTCGTAGGCGTACACGCGCCCGGTCGGCACCAGCTCGGGGATGATCGAGCGGCCGAAGTCGTGGTCGGTGCTGCGGCGGGCGTCGGCCAGCAGGGCGTCGGTCAGCGCCTGCCGCGAGAAGAGGTAGTTGCCCATCGAGACCAGCGCCTGCTCGGGATCGCCCGGCATGCCCTTGGGCCGGGCCGGCTTCTCGTCCCAGGCCACCACGCGTCCGCTGCGGTCGACCTCCAGCACGCCGAACTGCGTGGCCTCGGCGCGGGGCACCGGCCGGGCCGCGACCGTGACCTCGGCGCCCGATTCCTCGTGGAACGCCAGCATCTGGTTGATGTCCATCCGGTAGATGTGATCGGCGCCGAAGACGGCCACGACGTCGGGATTGAAGTCGTCCACGACGTTGAGGTTCTGCAGCACGGCGTCGGCCGTGCCCCGATACCAGGCCGGCCCGAAGCGCATCTGGGGCGGCACCACGGTGATGAAGTAGTCGGGCAGGATGCCCGAGGTGCGCCAGGCCAGGCGCAGGTGCTCGATGAGCGACTGCGACTTGTACTGCACGAGCACGTACAGCGCGGCCATCTCGGAGTTCACGAAGTTGGAGAGCACGAAGTCGACGATGCGGTAGCGGCCGCCGAAGGGGACGGCCGGCTTGGAGCGGTCGCGCGTGAGCGGATGCAGGCGCTCGCCCTTGCCCCCCGCCATGATCATGCCCAGCACGCGCGACCGTCGCCGGAGCATCAGGGGGTCGGGGCCTGGGCCCAGGACGGATCGAGATCGGGGAACACGAAATCCTCGCGCTCGAGACGGTGGAGGATCTCGGCGGCGTCGGGCGACAGCGGCTGGCCCTGCCGCAGGGTGTGGGCCATCTCGCCCAGGCGCTTGAACTCCGCGTAGTGCTCGGCCACGCGGCGCTCGGCGTAGTCGCGGGCGGCGCCGGTGGTGATGAGGAACTGCCAGTCCGAGGCCTGCAGCAGCATCAGCTCGCGCGAGGCCTGGCCGAGCACGCGGGTGAGCTCGGCGTTGCCGCCGCCGGCGTGCTGCAGGTGCTCGACCCACTCCCGCTCGGCGCTGTAGAGCCGGTCCCACGTCCACTCGGTGTCGGGGTTGAGCCACACCCGGTGATCGCCGCCGTCGCCCCACGAGCCCTCCGGCAGCTGCACCGGGCCCTGGGCCGGCACGACCTCGAGCGCCTCGCCGAGCGTCATGGGCTGCACGCCGTTGCGCGCCATCTCGCGCACGATCTGCTCGAGCCACTGCGGCCCCTCGAACCACCAGTGGCCGAACAGCTCGGCGTCGTAGGGCGCGCACACCAGCGCGCCGCCGCCGTCGCGCGCCTGCTCGATCGTCTCCCGCACCAGGCCCACGAAGTGGGCAGCGTGCGAGCCGATCTTGCCGCCGGCGATCTTGGGGTCGTACACCTGCTTGGAGCCGAGGTCCTTCGCGGAGTCGGTGATCCGCCAGAAGCGGAGGCCCCCGGGGTGGTGCTTCTTGTGGAACTCCAGGTAGTCGTAGTCGCCCGGGTAGCCGTGGTCGCGGCTCCAGACCTGCAGCGTCGAGCGCGGATCGCGGATGAAGGCGATGGCCGAGCCGGTGCCGCCGCGGGAGGCGACGCGGTAGGGCGCGTACGGGGAGCGGCGCTCGCCCACCGGCGACGGCGCGGCGGCGGCCTCCCCCGGGTTGCTGCGCAGCGTGACGAAGTCGCGGTACAGGAAGACCGGCTCGCTGGCCGCCACCAGGTGGGAGTCGGCCACGAAGTACTCGAGGCCGTGGGCGGCCAGCAGCTCCTCCAGGCCCGCCCGCATGCGGCGCCCCCGGTCGGGCCCGGCCGGCGCCGTCCATTCGTAGCGGGGCCGGTACGCGCACTCGGGAAGCCAGATGCCGCGCGGGGCCCGGCCGAAGTGCCGCGTGTGGGTCTCGACGGCGGCCCGCAGCTGCAGGTGGATGGACTCGTCGCGGGAGAGCAGGGGCAGGTAGCCGTGGGTGGCGGCGCAGGTGATGATCTCGAGGTGCCCGCCCCGCTGCAGGTCGGCGAAGGTGCCGGGGATGTCCCCGCCGATGCGCCGGTGCAGCTCCCACATCCGCTCGTAGAACTCCTCCCAGAAGAAGGTCAGGGCCACGATCGGCTGGTTGCCCTCCCGGGCGAAGAACGCGCGGCTCTCGACGCAGGCGCGGCGCACATTCTCGTAGTAAAACGACAGCTCTTTCTGGAATTCTGGAGAGGCGAGCTGCTCGGTGAGCACCGGGGAGATGTTGATCGTCCACTTCGGCGACAGCCCCTCGGCCACCAGGCGGTGCGCGGTGTCGAGCAGTGGCAGGTAGCACTCGAACGCGGCCTCGTTCAACCAGTCGCTGCCGTGCGGCCAGCGGCCATGATTGACCACCATCGGAAGATGGGTATGGAGGACCAGTGAGAACGGGTAGCTCATCCGCAGGTACCTTTCACGTCGAATCAGACCCCGCCGCAGGTGTGACCGAGGCTCATTGGACCGTATGACGTCGCCGGGCGCAAGCCTTCATCTGGGCGCGACGGTGCACGACACGGGCACGACCTTCCGGGTGTGGGCCCCTCGCTGCCAGGCGATCGAGGTCGTGATCGAGGGCCGCCGCCCGGTGCCGCTGCCGCGGCGCGACGACGACACCTTCGAGCTATCGGTGCCGGGCATCGCCGCCGGCATGCGGTACCAGTATCGTCTCGACGGGCAGCGCTACCGGCCCGACCCGGTGTCCCGGTTCCAGCCCGAGGGCGTCCACGGTCCCTCGGTCGCCGTCGAGAGCGGCCGCTTTCCGTGGACCGACCAGGGATTCCGCGGCCGGCCGCTGGTCGATCTGGTCTTCTACGAGCTGCACGTCGGCACGTTCACGGCCGCGGGCACCTTCGAGGCCGCCATCCCGCGCCTGGCCCAGCTGGTCGATCTCGGCGTCACGGCGATCGAGCTGATGCCGGTGGCCGAGTTTCCCGGCTCCCGCAACTGGGGCTACGACGGCACCCACCTGTACGCGCCGCAGTCGACGTACGGCGGTCCCCGGGGGCTGCGCCGGCTGGTCGACGCCGCTCACGGCCTGGGGCTCAGCGTGATCCTCGACGTCGTCTACAACCACCTCGGGCCGGAGGGCAACTACCTGGCCGAGTTCGGGCCGTACTTCACCGATCGCTACAAGACCCCGTGGGGCAGCGCTGTCAACTTCGACGGCCCCGACAGCGCGGGCGTGCGGCGCCACTTCATCGACAACGCCCGGTACTGGGTGCGCGAGTTCCACCTCGACGGGCTGCGCCTGGACGCCATCCACTCCATCTTCGACAGCAGCCCCGTCCACGTCCTCACGGAGGTCGCCGAGGCGGCCCGCGAGGAGGCCCGGCAGCTCGGCCGGCCGGTGCACGTGATCGCGGAGTCGCACGACAACGACCGGCGCATCGTCCTGCCGGCGGCCGAGGGCGGGCTGGGGCTCGACGCCGTCTGGTCGGACGACTTCCACCACGCCGTGCACGGCCGGCTCACGGGCGAGCGCGGCGGGTACTACGCCGACTTCGCCTCCGGCCGCGGCCTGGCCCGCGCGGTGGCCGAGGGCTTCGCCTACCAGGGCGAGCCCTCGGAGTACTTCGGGCGGCCGCGCGGCACCCCGAGCGCGGACCTCGGTGGCGAGCGCTTCGTGATCGCGCTGCAGAACCACGACCAGGTGGGCAATCGGGCCCAGGGCGACCGGCTGTCGACCATCGTGCCCTTCGCCGCCGCCAAGATGGCCGCCGCCCTGCTGTTCGCGGCGCCGGCGCTGCCGCTGCTGTTCATGGGCGAGGAGTACGGCGAGACCTCGCCCTTCCAGTTCTTCACGTCCTTCCTCGACCCGGCCCTGGTCGAGGCCGTTCGCCAGGGCCGGGCCGCCGAGTTCGCCCGCTTCGGCTGGGAGGGCAAGATCCCGGATCCGTCCGAGCCCGCCACCTTCCTGCGCTCGCGGCTGAGCCATCCGCTGGCCGGGGCGCCGCGCCACCGGCAGCTGCGCGATTACTATCGCCAGTGGCTGAGCCTGCGCCGCAGCCACCCGGCCCTGGGCGCGCAGGGCAAGGAGCGCGCCCGGTGCGAGGTGGACGCCGCCGGCAACGTGCTCACGCTGAGCCGCCAGGGCCCGGCCGCCGCCGGCGTGCGGCTGATCGCCAACCTCACGGCGAATCCCCAGGCCTTCACGCCGCCCCCGGAGTGGCGGGCGCTGATCGACAGCGAGGACCCGCGCTACGCGGGCAGCGGCACCGTCCGGCCGCTGGCG
>Ga0299913_10003505_pt1 | contig 12857 bp, 14 predicted proteins | sample RVTome_9_FD_201360 | JGI IMG/M metagenome (GOLD analysis project Ga0299913, IMG submission 201360) | Soil microbial communities from uranium-contaminated site in the Upper Colorado River Basin, Wyoming, United States - RVT155D38 (version 2) ... | reverse complement strand
CCGGTAAACAGCGGATCGAGCTCGCCACCCACCACCGACACCATGGCATCATCGAGCAGGCGCAAACCCTCGGGCACCCGGCCGAGCGCGACCAGGATGCGCCCGTGTGTCTCCCTCGCCAGCGCAGTCAGGTTGCGATCACCCACATCGCCACCGATCGCGGCCGCGCGGGCGGCATGCCCCAGCGCCGCCGCAAGGTCCCCCTCGGAGTGCGCCCAGCCGGCCTCCGCAACCGCCACATAGCCTGCTTCCACCGTGTCCTCACGGTCAGCGGTGAGCTGCCGCATCCGCTCCAGCCAGCCGCTGGCGACCGCTTTCTCACCGACCTGGAAATGCTCGAAGAAGGCCCGCCACGCCGCCATAGTGGCGGCCGCGACCTCACCGCCGTCCTGGTGGGCGAGGTAGGCCCGGTGCCACATCGCAGCTGACTCGACCAGCTGGTCCAGCCAGAACAACGCGTCGGCAAGCGCATCAAGTTCGGCTGCCGTGAGCTCATCGGGAGGTCGCGCGGAGAGACGCCGATGAATGTCGCTCCACGTATCGAGTTGGGCTGACATCGCTAAGATCTCCCTCACGGGCCCCCACTGTGGCACGTCGACCGTGCTCACGGCCAGCCTTTGAACCGCCAAATTGAGTAGGCGTCGAAACGGGGCTTCTGTCAGGGACGTTTCTGGAGTCCGTCCAGAATCCGTCCCAAGTCGCCCAACAGCCAGCAGCAACCATAAATGACCAGTATTAACATCAAACGTGCGTCTACTTAGACTGGCCGGTTTTCACGACTTTGTGCGTAGATTCTCACCTCTGCGGACGTATTGCCAAGGTGAGGGTCGCCGGTTCGAATCCGGTCGTCCGCTCCAAGATTTCGACGAGAATGTGCGTAGATTTTATGAAATCCTGGCGGCTGTGGCTGGATTCCGCCGTCTGCGACTCCAAACAGTCCGTCAAAAGTCCGTCTCACGTCCGGTAGCGCCTGCCTGCGTAGGCAGTTGTGGATAAATGGAGGCGCTTGAAATCATCGGAACCCACGAGAGCCCCTGCGGGTGCGGACCAGGATGCGGACGGAGTCTAGCTCAACGCCCTGTCAGAGCCGAGCTCGCTGCCATCGGAGTACCTTCGGCGGCTGGCCGGCCGCAGAAGAATTGGTACTGTGCTTGCTCCGATCCTCATGGATTCACCTGATCCGCGTCGTACCCGCGAGCGGATGCAGGAGCCGAAGGGACAGAGATGGGGACTCCTACGCGACGTCGACCGACGGATCGGCTTCGCGTGCCATCCAAGCCCGTGCCGAGCTGAAGTCAACGAGATCGCACCGGACTTCGATCCTGATCTCCTCAGAACCACTCGGGACCAGGAATGGCTCCAATTCCGCCAGCATCCCCGTACTTTATTCTTTCCCCGGCGAAACTCCACTCTCCGGCAGTCCTCAGTTGCATGGAGGCAGCTTTCGCATCAGAGTCGTATTGGCCCGAGACAAAGCGCGTCTTGCGCTTGCGGAGGAGCACCTTCGGTTTACGAGAGAGGCTTAGATGGGGTTCAGGAAGTCTGCGTCACGCGGCAACTACACCGACACCATGGTGCGCTATTACGAGCGAACATGGTTCGATTACCGCTTCGTATGGGTTAGCAACAGAAACTACTTCGGTATGCACTGGGGCTACTGGGACGAGAACACGAAAAGCCATAACGAGTCCTTGGTGAACATGAATAGGGCGGTGGGAGCCTTCGCCGGCTTGGAACCGGGCATGCGAGTGCTCGACGCCGGCTGCGGAGTCGGGGGGCCGTCCATGTGGATCGCCGAGACCTACGGCGTCAACGTTGTCGGTGTCACACTGTCGGCCGTCCAGGTGGAGAGGGCGCAAAACAACGCCCGCCGACGCCACCTGGAGGACTGTGTCCAGTTCGCCCAGGAGGACTTCACCGACCTGACCTTTCCTAATGAGAGTTTCGACGTCGTTTGGTCGCAAGAAGCTGTCTGTCATTCCCGACCCGAGGATAAACAGAAGTTCTTGACCGAGGCCCACCGGGTTCTTCGCCCCGGTGGCCGCCTGGTGGTCGAGGACTGGTTCCGGCGGGGACGGGCCTATTCAGAAAGAGATGAGCGCCTGTTGAAGGAAATGCTGTGGGGGTTGGCGATCGAGGATCTCGCAACTGGGGAGGAATTCGCCGGCTGGGCGGCGGCCGCAGGCTTCCGAGAGGTTGGCCTTCACGACATCACCGCCCATGCGCTACCGTCCATGCGGCGCCTCAGGAAGCTGGCACTCGCTTGCTACCCGCCGGGTCTATTTCTGCGGGCTCTGCAGATTCGCTCGGCCGTCGAACATGGGAACCTCCGCGCAGCCATGCTTCAGTGGCCTGCTCAAAAGAGAGACCTTTGGTTTATGGCTATCCTGGCGGCCAGAAAGGAGGATCTGGCGGACCAGCAGCAGACACCACCGCCCGAGCTCAATCGGACACGCAGTTAAGTGAAGCTGGGCCGAGGTGGGACTCAGCAGAGCTCCCAGGAGCACATTGCAGAACTCGGCGGAGGGCATGTGCGACTCTGCGACTCGGGGAACTGGTTCATCGATGACTCGGTCACCCAGGGCGCGACAACCGGCAGGGTCCTCGCCGTCCTCCGCTACCTCGAGGTGTGAGCTTTGGTCGGGCTGTGGGTCTCGCTTGGGTGCTCAGCCATTCATTTAGGTCCGGTTCGAAGATGGAGGCGTTCGCCCTGAGGTCCGAAGAGGCTTAGGACCTCCGCCGGCTCATTTCCGGGGTTGACGAACGCATGCGGGATGTGAGTGTCGAACTCCACCACCTCTCCTGCCTCCAGGATCAGGTCTTGTTGGCCGAGCAGAAGGCGGAGCCGCCCGGATAAGACATAGAGCCACTCGTAGCCTTCGTGGACCTGTTGCTTCGGCGTGCCCTCCGAGGGGTTCGACGGAAAGACCAATTTGTACGCCTGAAGCCCGCCCGGCCGGCGGGTGAGGGGGATGTAGGTCACACCCTTTCGTTTGACTGGACGGGGACGGACACGCGGGTCGCCGGGTGCAGGTGCATCGACAAGCTTATCGAGGGGGACCTGATGGGCTCGGGCCAGCTGGAGCAGCAGCTCCAGGGTGGGACGACGCTGTCCGGACTCCAGGCGAGACAGCGTACTCACCGAGATGCCGGTGGCATCCGATAGCTCCGCCAGCGTGGCGCCGCGCTCAAGGCGCAGCGAACGTAGCCGTGGGCCCACGGCTTCGAGGACATCGTCGAGGGCAAGCGCGTCGTCATCCATAGGAACCAGATTGCCATATTAGCAAATCAATTTGTCAAGAGCGCAATTCAGCCGCACAATGCTTGAGTGGCCTTCGTATCTGGACGGGCCCGGGAAAGAGGTGGAGCGCAATGAAGGAAAAATATGACGTGGTGGTCGTAGGTGGCGGCGCAGCCGGGCTCAGCGGAGCCCTAGCGCTGGCGCGGGCCCGCCGCTCGGTGCTGGTGATTGACGCCGGTGAGCCGCGCAACGCTCAGGCCCAGCACGTTCACAACTATCTGGGCCGCGAGGGCACTCCTCCGGGCGAGCTGCTGGCCGCGGGCCGTTTGGAAGTGACCGGCTACGGCGGAGAGGTCGTAAGCGGAACCGTCGCCTCGGCGCAAGTAATGGGCGAAGGCGGAGGCTTCCGGGTTGTGCTTAAGGAGGGGGGAGTTGTGATGGCGCGCCGGCTCCTGGTAACCACCGGCCTCGTGGATGATCTCCCCGAAGTGCCCGGGGTGGCCGAACGGTGGGGGAGAGAAGTCCTTCACTGCCCCTACTGTCACGGGTGGGAGGTGCGGGACCAGGCAATTGGCGTGCTTGCCCGCGGTTCCCTCGGGCCGCACCTGGCGTTGCTGTTCCGGCAGTGGAGCGCCGATGTGACCCTGTTTCAGCACGATGCGTCCGCTCCGAGCCCGGATGAGCGCGAGCAGCTCGCCGCCCGCGGCATCGCTTTGGTAGAGGGTGAGGTGGCCGCTCTGGACGTGGCCGACGATAAGCTCACGGGGGTGCGGCTCCGCTCTGGTCGGGTCATCCCGCTGCAGGCGGTTGTGGTCAGTCCCCGTTTCAATGCCCGTGCCGACGCGCTCGCATCCCTTGGACTGGAGCCGGTTGAGCAGCAGTTCGGCGGCCAGGTCATCGGCAGCTACGTCCCCGCCGACCCCATGGGCGCCACGGCGGTCCCGGGAGTTTGGGTGGCCGGAAATGTTGCGGATCTGCACGCCCAGGTGATCGCATCCGCGGCGGCGGGTCTCAAAACCGCCGCAGCCATAAACGCCGACCTCATTGCCGAGGACACCCGCCTCGCCATGGCGGCTCTGGTAGCCGGCTCTCCGGTTTGATCAGGAATGGCATCAGGAGCGCTTCCGACGTTGGCCTTGCGGTACCACGTCGAGGAATCGGGGCTCCGGGTGCGGTGGCCCCAGCGCGCCGTAGTAGTTGACCCAGATCGCGAACCTGCCGTTCTCTAACTGGCGGTCCGGCACCGAAGCGAATCTGTAGCGCCTGGTCCCAACGGTGATCTCCTGCCCGTCGCGGAATTTCCTGCCGTCGAGAATGAGATCGCCCAGGCGGTTCAGGAGCCTGCCGGCCATCTCCGGAGGCATCCCCTTGACCGTTAGTTCGGGATGGTCCACCTCGACGAGTCCGATTGTGTACGCCCACGTTGAGGGCAACCGGTGACCTACCGGCACAACGGCCCATCCGAAGCGCTCGATCAAACCGTGAATGTGGAACAGAACCTCGTCGAACGTCGCACCGTTACACATCATGCACATGCTCGAAGCATGACAGCGGGGGGTGACAGAAACGCGCTCGTCTAACTTTAAGTAAGTCTGGCCGAGGACCTGTGGCCGGCTTAACAGGTAACCTGGCGACATGAGCATTTCGAGGTCGCCCAACAAGCTCAGCTCTTCCGCGGCCGCGGTTGCCGTTGCCGGGAAGTCACTGGTTTCGCTGCTTCTCCTTCCGATCTACCTTCTGCTCCAAATCCTCTTCCTTGGGTACGTGCGGGTCTTCGAACAGTTGTTCAAGCTCACAAAGGACGGAAGGGCGCGGTTCTTCCCACCCGAGATATATCCGTGGACTTCCACGCTGCAAGACAACTGGTCCAAGATTCGTTCTGAGCTGGATGCGCAGCTGGACAGCCTCGACAGCGCTCCCAACTACCAGGACGTAGCTCCCAGGCAGCGACCGCTTACTCAGGACGACAAATGGAAGGCCGTCGTTTTCAGGGTTATGGGACAACCAATCGAAGAAAACCTTCGGGCGTACCCCGAGACGGCCGAGTCGATCGAGAGTATTCCCGGCCTCGTGTACGCGATGCTCTCAGCGCTCAAGCCGGGGATGGAAATCGCGCCGCACCGGGGCACCTATGCCGGAATCCTCAACTGTCATTTGGCGTTGCGGGTTCCAAAGGAGAGCGAGGAGTGCGGCATACGCGTTGGCGGCGAGGTGAGGCACTGGGAAGAGGGACGCATGCTCGTCTTCAACGACAGATACACCCACGACGCATGGAATCACTCAGACGAGATTCGGGTCGTTCTCATCATGTATGTCGTCCGGCCCCTGCCGTTTCCCCTCTCGTCCATGAATCGCGCAACCATCTGGTGGTCCCAACTACGCCGCGGTGGGGAAATTGAGCGGATCCGTAAGCTCGCAAACGACGGCGGCAAAAAGGGAGGGGAAGGGGGACCCCAGCAGGCGCCGGCAGCATCACCCGGTTAAGCGCGGGTCGCGCCGTCCCCTCGAAGCTCGGGGAGAATTGCGCTGGTAACATTTCCTGAATAGACCACAGTAGTCTCAGCGACTCGAGGTGCGGTTTGGGCCGGAGCGTTCCACCGAAGACCTGGCGAACATAAGGCAATGTCGAGGTCGCTTGCCGTCGTCGGGAAATCAGTGGTTTCGCTTCTTCTCCTTCCGGTCTACCTGGTCGGCCTTCTTCTCCAAGCCCTCTTCGTTGTGTTCTCGCTGGTCTTGCAACAGTTGTTCAAGCTCACAAAGGATGGAAGGGCGAGGTTCTTCCCACCCGAGATATATCCGTGGACCTCCACGCTGCAGGACAACTGGTCCAAGATTCGCTCTGAACTGGATACGCAGGTGGACAGCCTCGACAGCGCTCCCAACTATCAGGACGTAGCTCCGTCGCAGCGAGTGCTTACGGAGGACGACAAATGGAAGGTCGTCGTTTTCAGGGTGATGGGACACCGAATAGAGGAAAACGCCCGTGCGTACCCCGAGACGGCCGAGTTGATCGACGGTATTCCCGGCCTCGTGTACGCGATGCTCTCAGTGCTCAAACCGGGCAAGGAAATCGCCCCCCACCGAGGCGCCTATTCCGGCACCCTCAACTGTCATCTGGCGTTGCGGGTTCCAAAGGAAAGCGAGCAGTGCGGGATACGCGTGGGCGGCGAGGTGAGGAACTGGGAAGAGGGACGCATGCTCATCTTCAACGACAGACACACCCACGACGCCTGGAATCACTCAGACGAGATTCGCGTCGTTCTCCTGATGTATGTCATCCGGCCCCTCCCGTTTCCCCTGTCGTCAATGAATCGCGCAACCATCTGGCTGTCCCAATTCCTCCGCGGCGCGGAGCTCGCGCGGATTCGTAAGCTCGCAAACGAAGCCGGCAAAAAGGGAGGGGAAGGGGGACCCCAGCAGGCGCCGGCAGCATCACCCGGCTGAGCGCGGGAAGCCGTCCTTGGGGTACTGCGACATCTTGCGGAGCAGCGTAGGTTCGGAAAAATGGGGCCGAAGGTCCTGCATATTAGTGCCATCTGCCTCCTGTAATGCCAGGCTCACAAGCGCATAGTAGAAGCATGATCGCGAACAGAGCCCTCTCGCCGCTTCAGTACCAAGCGAAAACCGACACGAACGCGAGTGTACGAACCAGCCTCGCTCACACCGCTGGAAACCTCGATCTGCTCGCATTCCGAATTAACGACGGCGCAACCCGGCCCCTCGAGTTTTTGAAAGACCCGCGCACCGCTACCGAGTCCGGCGTAGGGTTCAGCGCTTAGCCGCACGGGTCGACCAAACCAGGAATTGCGGCTGGGCGCAAGGCATGGTATATCTGGTGTGGTCACATCTAGATGGTAAAGTGGTCACATGGACGTCAGTGTTCGCGAGCTCAAAGCCAAGCTTTCCGAGATGCTCGATCGGGCCGAGCGCGGAGAGTTGGTGCGCGTGACGGATCGGGGCCGGCCCAAAGCGTTGCTCGGCCCGTTGCCGGGGAAGGTGCGGTTGGAGCAGGGCGTTGAAGACGGATGGATCACACCGGGAACCGGTGGCCCGCTCCCTCCGGTTTCGCGCGTGCGTGCGGCGCCCGGATCGCCCACCAGCGAGACGATCCTGGAGGACGACCGCGGGCGGTGACCACCTACCTGGACAGCAGTGCATGGCTGAAGAGATACGTCGAGGAAGCCGGTTCGGAGCTCGTTGCGGAGGTCGTGGAGGAGGAGCCGGTACTGATCACCTGCTCAATCGCCGAGGTGGAGGTTCGACGCAACCTCGAACGGCTTGTGCCCGAACACGCCCCGACACTAAGGGCACGCTTTTTGGATGACCTCCGGCTTTGTATGGTCGTCGATGTCGATCGTTATCTGATTCAGATCGCCGCCGGCATTGCCGAGACAACTCTGGCTCGCTCGCTTGATTCGTTGCACCTTGCGGCTGCACAGCGCGTCGGCGGAGGTCAGGCGTTGACCTTTTTGACCTTCGACCGCCGGCAGTCCCGCGTGGCGCGTGAGCTAGGCTTCAGCGTCGCCGGGGCGTGAGCCCCCTCCTGTGCCGGGTAAGCCTGGAGTCCCATCCATGACGGCTTCCGACGACGTCCATCTGTCCGAGCTGGTGGCCTGCCTGGCACTCGCAACGGACCTGGGTATGGGCCAGCCCCTGGATCACGGCCTGAGAACCTGTCTCCTGGCGGTGGGCGTGGGGGAGCGCCTCGGGCTCAGCCGCGGGGAGCTTGCCGACGTGTATTACATCTCGCTTCTGAGATTTGTCGGCTGCACCGCCCACGCTCATCAGGACTCCGTTGAGGTTGGCGACGAAGTAGCATTCCGGGCCGGGGTGGCCCCCGTCCTCAGCGGCGAAGCTCCGGAGCAGCTTCGTGTGATGATCAAGCAGATCGGCCGTGGCTCGCCGAAAGCGACACGAGTCAAAATGATCGCCGGGGCACTGGCCGCCGGATCGAAGGGATCCCGCCAGACAATCGCAACGACCTGCGAGGTGGCCCAGATGATCGCCACCTCTCTCGATTTGGGCGAGGGGGTGGTGAGCGGCCTCGCCTACACGTTTGAGCGTCACGACGGGAAAGGCTTCCCCCAAGGGGCTGCCGGGGAAGAGATCCCTGTAGCCGCCCACGTCGCAGCAATCGCTCGGGACTTCGAGGTTCTCCACCGCATGGGAGGCCGCGCGCTCGTGGTCGATGTAGTGCCCGGCCGTCGGGGGCGGGCCTACGACCCGAAGGTGCTGGACGGCTTCCTCGAACACGCCTGGGGACTGCTGGACGAACGGGAATCACAGCCCAACTGGGGTGCAGTCATCGGCGCCGACCCCCTTCCGCGGGTGCTCGGGGGGGCCCGGCTCGAGGAGGCCCTGAGGTGTCTCGGCGTCTTCTCGGACATCAAGAGCACGTATACCCACGGCTACTCGCAAGCCGTCTCCGATCTCGTCACCAGTGCGGCCGGCGCCGGCACCCTCGCTGCCGAGGAGATCAAGACCCTGGGTGCCGCCGCCCTGGTGCAGGAGCTGGGGATGACGGGGGTCTCCAACGCGGTCCTCGAGAAGGAGGGCCCGCTCACCGAGAGCGAGTGGGAGCGGGTGAGGCTCCACCCCTACCTCACCGACCGCATCCTTGCGCGATGCGCCGGCCTCTCCGCCGTAAGGTCTCTGGCGGCCGCCCACCACGAACGTATGGATGGAGGCGGCTACCATCGGGGCGTGACCGGGCCTCAGCTGGCGCCGGCCGCACGGCTCCTCGCCACCGCCGGGGCATACGTGGCGATGACCTCGAAGCGTTCCTGGCGACCGGCGCTAACGCGTCGGGAGGCTGTGGCGGCCCTGCGTGAGTTAGCCGCCTCCGAAGGCCTCGACGCCGAGGCCGTCGACGGGGTGCTCGCGGCCGCAGGCGAGCCGGTGGCCCCTCGCCGCCGAACCTGGCCGGCCGGCCTGACCGACCGCGAGGTCGAGGTGCTTCAGCTCATCACCCGGGGCCTGTCGAACCGTCAGGTGGCGGCCGGGCTGACCATCTCGGCCAAAACCGTGGGACGCCATATCGAGAACATCTACTCCAAGCTCGGCGTCTCCACACGGGCCGGTGCCGCGGTATTCGCACTTCAGAACGGGCTGGTTCCGCCGGCAGGACCGATCGGCGGTTAGTGCCGCACTAGGCACCCAATAGAGCCCAAAAGATGGGGTGAACGCCCGATGCGCCTTGCCCCTCCCGGCGCGGATACTGAGGTCCACTCGTGAGGGAGGTCCCAATGAACCGACAGATGACCCAATCACCGGCTCGCATCACTCTGATGGCGTTCGTCGCCGTGGTCTTCATCGGCGGGACGAACTTCGTGGTGGTCAAGTTCTCCAATGCCGAGCTCCCGCCCCTGTTCGGAGCCGGGCTGCGCTTTGCGGCCGCTACCTTGATCTTTCTGGCGATCATGAAGATCCGAAGGATGAAAATGCCGCGAGGACGGGAGCTCGCGGGGGCCGCGGTTTACGGCTTGCTCAACATCGGGATGTTTTATGCGCTTCTCTACTTTGCCCTGCTCGGGATCAGTGCGGGTACGACCTCGGTGATACTGGCCTCGGTGCCTCTGGTCACCCTGGTGATGGCGGTGTCGCAGGGTCAGGAAAGGTTCACCTCGAGAGGGCTCGCCGGCGGATTGCTGGCGGTGTGCGGTATCGCGGTGCTCAGCTATCGGACCTTTGAAGGCGGCCTCCCGCTGCTGCCCCTTCTGGCCGCCATGGGAGGCGCCTTTGCGGCTTCCGCATCCACGGTACTGGTCAAGGGATTTCCCCGAAGCGATCCCATTACCACCAACGCAGTGGGGATGGGCGTGGGAGCGGCCGGACTCTTGCTGGCGTCGGCCATCGTTCGGGAGCCCTGGTTGTTTCCCGCACAGATGCGCACCTGGGTGGCGCTGCTCTGGCTGGTGGCGGTGGGTTCGGTGGGTCTCTTCGGTCTGTTCATCTTTGTGATCAAGCGATGGAAGGCGTCGGCCTCGGTCTATGCCGTCACGCTCATGCCGGTCGTGGCGGTGAGCCTTGGGGCGCTGCTTGCGAATGAAACCATCAGCCCTGAAACCATCGCCGGCGGACTGCTGGTGGTCCTGGGTGTGTACGTGGGTGCTTTGTCGGCGGGCCGTCGGAAGGCGTCGTCGCACCGGCCCGTCCGCCCCGCCCTCGAGAAGGAGGCCGCCGCGTAAGCTCAGGCCGCGTTCTCACGGCCCTTTCGATCGCCTTCTCGGCGGGTGCGAAGGGGCCGGCGGCGCGTCCTCGAGCTCGAAGGTCACCGCGTCCGGGTAGCACCAGAACCACTCCTCGCCCGGCTCGTACGATCGGACGATCGGATGCCCCTGTTTGCGGAAGTGCCTCGAGGCGTGCCGGCCCGGTGAGTTGTCGCAGCAGCCGACGTGGCCGCAGGTCTGGCACACGCGTAGCTCGGTCCAGTCGTGCCGGAACCTCTCCAGGCAGTCCTCACAACCCTCTGAGGACGGGATTACCTCACGAATCTGGTCGATATGGCTGCAGCCGTTGATTGATTACCTCCTTAATCGTGCCGCCCGGCGCTATGTACGCTCACACCGTCTCCTGCAGAAGCCGCCGTACTGCCGCCACGGAGCGGTCGATGTCCGCTTCGGTCGTCGACCAGTTCGAAACCGAGATTCGCATGTATCGCCGGCCCCGCCAGGTGGTTCCGCCCATCCAGCAGGTGCCGTCGCGCTGAACTGCCGCGATGACCCGCTCGGTGCGCTCGTCGGAGCCGAAGCTCACCAGAACCTGGTTGAGGACGATGTCATTGCCTATTTCTACCCCTTCGATCGCTCCCAGCCTGTCACCGAAGCCACGGGCCAGCGCGCAGCAGCGGTCGACCAGCTCGATCAGGCCTTGGCGCCCCAGCTCTCGGAGTGCCGCCCAGGTCACGAAGCCCCGGGCCCGGCGCGACGACTCGGGCACGTAGTCGGACGGCGCACGTAACGATCCCTCTCCGTGGCCCACCAGGTAGGCGGCGGTGTAGGACATCGATGCGGCATGCGCCTGAGGGTCGGAGCAGAGCACGTAACCGGTGTCATACGGGACGTTGAGCCACTTGTGGCCATCCACCGCCCAGGAGTCGGCCCGGTCGATGCCGGTTACGAGATGTTTAGTTGAGGGGCTTACCGCGGCCCACAGCCCGAAGGCCCCGTCGACGTGGACCCACGCTCCTCTCCGGTGGGCGGCCTCGCACCCGGCGGCCAGGTTGTCGCAGGCACCGGTATTCACGTTGCCGCTCTGGAGGCACACGATGGTGGGAGCCTGCGGGCCTGCTTCCAGCACCCGGCCCAGCGCTTCGGGATCGATGGCGCCGTTGGCGCCGGCTGCGACCGGCTCGACTGCAGCGGACCCGATCCCTAGCAGCCGCAACGAGCGATCGATGGTTGCGTGGCGCTCCTCACTCGCCACGACCCGGATCCGAGGCGCCCCCATGAGGCCCCGCTCCTCGACGTCCCAGCCCGCGCTGGCCAGGACCCGGTGGCGCGCCGCCGCCAGTGCGACGGTGTTGGCGCCCTGCCCGCCGGTGACCAGGCCGAACGAAGCGTGGGCCGGCAGATCGAAGGCCTCCTTCAGCCAGTCGCCCACGACGTCTTCGACGATGGCGCCTGCGGGCGAGGTCGTGGCGTTGAAGGCCACCTGGTCCCACCCGGACGTCAGGAGGTCGGCGCAGGTCGCGGCATCGAGGGCGCCGCCGACGACGAAACCGAAGTACCTCGGGCCGGCCGTGGCGATCAGCGCATGATCCACTGCCGCGGCCAGCTGCTCGACCACCGCGGAGGCATCGGCCCCCTCGGCCGGCAGCTGCCCGCCCAGGGCGGCCCTCAGCCGGGAGGGGTCGACGGGAGGCGCCACCGGGCGATCGCCCAGCCCCAAACGAAAGGCGGACACCTGGTCAGCGGTCCAGCGCAGAAGGTCTGGGAGCTCCGGCACGGCTGGATTATAGACCGCGCTTCATCATGCTGAGCGAGGACACCGTCAACATGATGGTCCCTGTCCTCGAACTCGGCGCCGCGCGAAAAGGCGAAAGGTGATGTCTTTCTTCGTTGGCCGATCACGGCCGCCCCCCTGTGTCCTCGGCCCTCGGAGTTTCAGGCAGCCACCCGATTGCGGCTATCCTGGGCAGATGTCATCGCCAGTTTCGCTTATCGAGTTCCCCGCAGACGATACCGACCGCGCCGCGAGGTTCTGGACCGCTCTGCTCGACGTCAGTCTGCAGGACCGGGAGGCCTCTGAAGGACAGGGCTGGCAGACTCATACCGGCGGGACCGAGCTCGGCCTTCATCCTCGAGGAAAAGGCCCGGGCGACACCGTGTCGCTGCCTTACTTCGCCGTGGCCGATCTCCCGGGCGCGCTGGCCAGAGTTGGTGAGCTGGGTGGACAGGTCATTCATCCCGGCGAGCGGTGGGCGGTGTGCAGGGACTCCGAAGGAAGCCCCTTCGGGCTGACAACGCCGGCTCCCTAGCGCGGGCGGTTACTGCTCTACCTGCAGGCCGGCGTGGACATAATCGTCAACCTGGACGGCTCGTCTCCCTCCTATCAACGCGGGCGGGAGCTCGCGAAGTCTCTTCTTCTGGCCGGCGCCCATCCGGAGGCCATAGGC
>Ga0299913_10003504_pt1 | contig 12861 bp, 14 predicted proteins | sample RVTome_9_FD_201360 | JGI IMG/M metagenome (GOLD analysis project Ga0299913, IMG submission 201360) | Soil microbial communities from uranium-contaminated site in the Upper Colorado River Basin, Wyoming, United States - RVT155D38 (version 2) ... | reverse complement strand
GCATCCCCAGCGTCCGGTCGGGATAGTAACGGACCGCGATCTCACGGTCCGGTGCATTGCCGCCGGCCTCGATCCGAATGAGACCGCGGTTTCCGCGGTCATGACGAAGCCGGTTCACAGCGTGGACGAGCAAACGCCGATCGAAGATGCAGTGGCGATGATGGGCCGGTCGGGAACCCGACGGCTGGTCGTCACCGGCGAGAATGCTGCCCTTGCGGGGCTGCTCAGCGTAGATGACATCCTGGGCGTGGCCGTGGGCGAGGCCGGCGCTATCGGCCACCTGCTCGAGCAGCAGAAGCCTCGGATTCCCGCCTAGGCAAGTCCAAGCCTGGACCCCGGGGTGGCCGGAATCGACCCAGTTCTCGCCGCCACCCCGTGCCGTCCAGGTGCCCTGGCTCAGCGTTCGTCCAGCGGCGCCCTCCGGGCCTGCACGTCAGTGTTGCTGACGCTCAGCGGACTCCGGCCTGCATGGTATCGGAAACGGAGGCCGCCGATGAGTCGAGAAACGTGATATCGGTTTTCTCCACCTCGGCCGCCGGGGGGGCCGCCGCAGGCCACAGTTCTGCCACCTCCGAAGGCAGCATGCCGCGCACGTCGCGGATTTCCCCTTCCGACACCCGATCAGCGATCAGCCTGAATACCGCCCGGGTGAGGCGTTCCGCATCCACATCACGGGCGGCCCGCTGAAGACGTATTCTCACGAGCCCGAGAAATTCTTCCTTGGTCCGAGCCTTCACCGGCGTGGCGCTCGGATCCCAGCCATCGAAGTAGACCCCCTTGATGATGAGCGGCATTTGAGCCGAAAGCTCTACAGCCTCATCGGGCGGCAGCCGGTCTCGCAGCGCGTGCAGGACCGCTCGCAGCCCCAGCAGGGTAAGGGGCGCATTCGCCCAGCCGAGCTCGTCGCTCAACTTGGAGATCCAAAGGTTGCTCTTGAACTGCGCCTTGTCCCATATGTGCATGAGAGATGTCATTGTTACCTCCAGCAACGCGGTCCGTGTAGCCTGATGGAGGTACAGTACCACGGCAAGCGTGAGTATTTCGTTAAATCACGGTGAAGCACTCCGGCTTAGGCGCCCTCTCATTTTTGATTCATGCCCCCCTCATGGTCAGGCAGCGAGATTAGACTGGACCAGAACTCACGGGTGCAACTTGCCGACAACCTCCCCTTCAGTCTCTTCGAATGAGCTCCAGGCGGTGCTCGGGGCATTGCCGTTTGCCGTATTTACCTCCGACAGCGCCGGAAACGTGGATTATCTCAATCCAGCGGCCGAAGCCCTGACCGGACACAGTCGGGAGGCAGCCTTCGGGAAACCGGTTAACCAGGTTCTACCGCTGGCGAGCATCGCCGAGGGCAGGCCTCTCGACAGTCCTGCCATTGCGTGTCTGCGGCTCAACACGCCCATCGGTCCGATGGAAGCGAAGTCATTGGCCGGTTCCGAGTCTCGCCGCCGCGTGCTGGACGTTACAGCGGCCCCGATTCACGATACGGAAGGAGCAGTAGCAGGAGCGATCCTGATCGCCCGGGACGTCACCCGGGCGCGTAGAGCGGCGCGTCGGTTGACCCGCCAGGCTACGCACGACGCGTTGACCGGACTGGTGAATCGCACCGAGTTCGAGCGGCGCTTGACCCATGCCCTGGCGAGCGCATCGAAGGGGGAATCTCGGCATGCTCTCGGCTTCCTCGATCTGGACGGCTTCAAACGGATCAACGACAGCTGCGGCCATCAGGCGGGAGACGAGCTGCTACGAGAGCTGAGCGGCCTGCTCCGGCGGCGCATGCGCGCCCGGGACACGTTGGCCCGACTAGGTGGGGATGAGTTCGGCATCCTGCTCGAGCATTGTAGTCGAGCAGAGGCCCTGCGCCTGGCCGATCTGCTCCGCCGGACCATCGCTGATCACCCCTTCAGCTGCGGCGGCCGCACGTTCAGCATCGGTGTGAGCGTAGGCATCGTACCGGTCCGCGGCGGCGGCAGCACCACGACCCAGTTGCTGTGCGCCGCTGACGCCGCCTGTTACGAGGCGAAACGCCGGGGAGGGAACCGGGTTCAGTATTCTGGAATCGAGCCGAGAGGCTGTCATATCCACAAGCCGGACGTGCCGATGACACCTTGGGGAGGAGCGTCCGATCACGTGAGGGGGCCGCTATGAGCGGATTTCGCAATATCCTGATCCCACTGGATCGCTCGCCGATCGCCGAGCAGGCCGTCGCAGTCGCGGCCTCGATCGCCCGCCGGTCAGGTGGGACTCTGCGGCTGGTGACTGTCGAGGAGCCCCTGCCGGCGCTGGCGCTCGCCTCCGACGCACTCGAGGTGGTGAAGGAAGTGGAGGTAGTGGATCGTGCCCAGCTCGCCGGGTACCTCGATTCGATTGCCGGCGCGATCCGGGAGGCGCAAGGAGGGAAGGTGGAAAGTGCCGTGCTGCACGGACCGGTAGCCGCGGCCGTGAGCGAATATGCCGATGATAATGCAGTAGATCTGATCGTTTTGACCACGCGCGGCCGCAGGGGGTTCAGCCGATGGGTAATCGGGAGTATGGCCGACAAACTGCTCCGGCACATACATGTACCGGTACTGCTTTTGCACCCCCGCGACCCACCGTGGCCGATAAACTTCCGGCGGATTCTGGTTGCCCTGGACGGCCAAACTGAGGATGCTGTATTGGAGTCGGCTATTGCCCTGGGATGGCTCTACCCGGAAGCGCACTACACGCTAACCCGGGTGTTGGAGCCTCAGTTGCCCGTAGTGGCTCCGCTCGCGCCATACCCGGTCATCGTGGAGCCGGAGCGGCTGGAACATCAGGAGGCCGAGGCTCGGGCTTATCTGGAAAAGGTATGTGGTCGGCTCCAAGCCCACGGCTTGGAATCAACCTACAAGGTGGTGGTTGGGGGTGTTGCGACCCAGGTGCTGCAGCTGGCCGAAACGGTTTTGGCCGACTGCATCGTGGTGGGCACCCACAGCCCGCGAGGGATCGAACGCCTGGTGCTCGGCAGCGAGGCGGAGCGCATCGTTCATGGGGCGAAACTCCCAGTACTCATCGTGCCGGTCAAGGCTGATTAGCTACCGCCTCGGTCTCACCGCGATGGCACACGAGCACAGGCATTGAGGATCGTCTCGGCGACCTTCTCACCACGAAGCACGCCGTTCGTACGACGCCCTGTTTTGCTCGGCCAGCGCGGCCGCGACCGGGAGGGCTTCCTCCGCCAGCCTCGAGCGGTCGAAGGGAACGAGAACGGAGCGGAACACAGGAGCCTCTCAGAGCCCGAATGGATACGTATCGGGGACTCCACCGATCGGCCGGGTTCCGAGAGGAGTGACAGCGGTGGTGGCGTCGAGCCACACGTATTCATCGAACTGGTTGGGCAAGGATGCCTGGAAATAGTGACTCTGTAGCTCGGTATCGGGCCGATAGATCACTCCGATGGCCCGCTCGAGCCGGGATGGAATCAACTCCTCGCGAACCTCGGGTCTCGAGGGTTCGCGCAACGGTAGTATGAACCCGGGCACCTCGGTGAGGTGGCAGATCCGCTCATAGCTTTGCGGGTGGGCGGGACGCACCCGCATTACTTGCATTGCTTCATCCCAATTGGGTGCCGCCGCGACAGTGCCGTGGTCCGTTCCGAATCCGACGAGATAGGCAGCATCGGCAAAGGCCTCGCGGCAGAGCCGTCCTACGTTGTGCTCACCGCGGAGGCCCATCTCCGTGGCCGCAGCGTCTCCGATGTGCGAGTTGTGCTCCCAGACGACAGCCTTGGCATCCGGGCGCATTTGCAGTAGCATAGCGAGGGTGTCGAACATGTGCTGATCCCGCAAGTTCCAGGAGGCCACCGAGCCGTAGTACATCGCCCGATAATACCGCTCTGCGTTGGCTACCAGCCTCGCGTTCTGAACCGCATCCATGAAGCGTTCACCGTCCTGGCGGGCATAATCGAGCCGCTGGTTCAGCAGGTCCGACAACATCGCGATGACGTGACTCTCGCAGCTGTGCTGTCGCGCGGTCAGAGCCGCTCGGCCGTATCCGGCCGGGTCAGCGGTCCATGGCGCGAGGCAGCCATAGCGCTCACGCGCCAGCTGCGCCGCTGCGGGATCCACCCGGTCCAGATAGTCGAGGACCGCGGCGATGGAGCTGTACATGCTATAGAGGTCCAGTCCGTAGAATCCGGTTCGCCTCACCGGATCCTCGACGACACTGTTGTGTTCTCGAAGCCACTCCACGAACTCTGCCACTTCCCGGTTCCGCCACATCCAGGTCGGGAAACGACGAAACGGCTCGCCCGAGGCCGGGGCTTCCGTTGCGTGCCGTACGTAGCGATCGATCCAGCAGGCGTCCGGCCAGTCAGCCTCCACCGCGAGCAGGGTGAAGCCGCGGCGCGAGATCAGCTCCTGTGTGATACGCGCTCGCATGCGATAGAACTCAGCCGTGCCATGGCTGGCCTCACCGAGGAGGACTACTTTAGCATCACCGATCCGCTCGAGCAGCGGCCCCAGGCCCACTTCCTGAATCGAGGGGAACGGCTCCGCAACCTCGGCGAGCAGAGTCGCTACGGTTCCGGGAGAGCTGGCGGTCCCTGCGGGCAACTGGCTCATTGCGATGCCTGGGTAACTCGGAAGTTCAGGCCTAGAACGCCGGCCATCAAACGCATCATGCCGGCACCCTTCCCGCCTCTGCGGCGTGAAGGCATTTGAGGACTGCGGCATCGCTCGTGGGGGAGAAATCCCGGTACCACAATCCGACGGCCTGAAAATCCTCGGGGCACTCCAGACATACCACCTCGTCCACAAGGCGCCCCAGGGCATCGGCGCCCGGGCGCGAACAGACTGGCGCCGCGAAGATGATCTGCCGTGGCTGCTCCCGGCGGAGAGCCTCGACTGCAGCGCGCGCCGTGGCCCCGGTCGCGAGACCGTCGTCAACCAGAATTACGGTGCGGCCTCGGACGTGGAGCGGAGGTCGATTCCCGCGATAGACCCGCTCTCGGCGCTGCAGCTCCGCCAACTCACGAGCAACAACCCCCTCTACCACGGTTCGCGAAATACCCAACCCAGTTAGCAGTCTCTGGTTCAATATGGTTGCGCCCGGCGCAACAGCCCCCATGGCGATCTCTTCCGCCCCAGGAACGCCCAGCTTGCGGACGACCAGAACATCCAGGTCGCATCCTAGAACGGCGGCGATTTCGAATCCGACGATTACCCCGCCCCTAGGCAGCCCGAGAACGAGCGGGTGTTCGACCCGGTGGGGTTCGAGGGGCACGGCCAGTCGGCGGCCCGCGTCGTATCGATCAGCGAAGAGCATGGGGACCTCCACAGTGATGTGCTCTAAAGCTGTGGCAACGACGATGAAGTGAGGGTGAATTCGCTCTTAATCTTCATTCGGGTCCCATATTCGGGAAAAGAAATCTTCACGACGGCTTCATACCGACGAAGCTCCGTACCCTGTAGCTTCAGTCTGACCCCATAGAGAGGGATAAATGCTCCAGCACCCCACCCGATACGGCATCAGTACCACGGTAGACCTGCCTTTCGACCAGGCTCAGGCACGAACTCGCGAGGCACTCGCGAGCGAGGGTTTCGGCGTGCTCACCGAGATCGACGTGACCGCCACGCTTCGGAAGAAGCTCGATGTCGAATTCCGTCCGTACATCATCCTCGGCGCCTGCAACCCGCCTCTCGCCCACCGGGCCCTGGAGGCGGAGCTGGACATAGGGCTGCTGCTACCCTGTAACGTCATTGTATATGCGACTGACGATCCGGCACGGTCGGTGGTCGCCGCGCTCGACCCAGTCGCGGCGCTGAGTGTGAGCGGCAATGAAGCAATTCAACCCATCGCGGAGGAGGTTCGGAATCGCTTGCAGCGGGTTGTGGCAAGCGTTGGTGGGGTATGAATAGCGCGACCCAGGTCGACCGTAATCAGCCGTGAGGCCGCCAGCGGCTCACCCACCAGGCGCTCGAGGACCGCGAATTGCGGTTCCGCGGTGGTCGGCATATCCAACCGGCCCACAGCTCGGAGTCACGGGATGGCGGGCTCATCTCAGGCGCCAGCACTCAGGTAATACCAGACGATCAACCCAGGAGCCAGTTGCATGCGAGAACCTTACACAGGAGACATGGCCGAGTCCTCTGCAGGTTCCACCTCCGTGGACATACTGGCCGCGGTTCTCGATGCTCTCCCTGTGGGCGTCTGGATCATGGACCAGGATGGTCGCATCACCCACGGAAACCCTGCGGGGCGTCGGATCTGGGCTGGTGCCCGATACGTCGCTCCTGAGCAGTTCGGCGAGTACAAGGGCTGGTGGGCTGACACGGGGGAGCGCATCGCGCCGAGCGAATGGGCTGCGGCTCGCGCTATACAGAAGGGAGAGACCTCGCTTGACGAAGTGATCGACATCGAGTGTTTCGACGGCTCGCGCAAGACGATACTGAACTCGGCCCTTCCGGTGCGTGGGCCCGACGGGAGCATTATGGGCGCCATTATCGTCAACCAGGACATTACCGATCGCCGCCGGGCAGAATCAGAGCGCGAGCGCCTCCTCAAGCGGCTTCAGGACGCACTGGAACAAGTACATACACTTGCCGGTTTGCTGCCGATTTGCGCCGGCTGCAAGCAGATACGGGATGAGTCGAATCGGTGGCAGAGCATCGAGTCGTACATAACTGCGCGCTCGACGGCCACGTTTTCCCATGGACTGTGTCCAGAGTGTTCACAGCGTTTGTATCCGGATCTGCTCTCGAAAAAGCGGTGATGGGCAATCAGTTATCGCGTTCGTGCCGCCCACCAGGTTCCCGCACGCACAGTATCAGTGTCGGTTCTGCGAGAGAAAAAGCTCCCCCTCAGTGTATCACGCATCAGCCTACCCTCGAACCAGGTATCCATCCAGCACGACAGCTCCGGGTCGCGATAGGGCTGTAGCCAGCCACCAAGACTGCCCTCTGACGTCGTTAACGCCCCGAATCGAAGCACGACGGGCACAACGATATTCGACGCCTCCTGCGGCCGCGTCATGTCCGTGCAGGCGGTAGTTGGCACTACCCGGTGGAACGATGCGTTGCCGTACGCCGTATCTTTGTCCGGCCGCAGGTCGAGATAGATAGTCCCCACTCTCCCGGTCTGCGCACTATGAAACTCACCCCGCCACTTACCGGCGAGACGGCGTATGTCGCGTGAGTGTCCCTCGACCGGTACGGCCGAGGACTCTGGCGGTATGGACGTGCAGGCCGCGCCGAATCCCATGATCACCCACACGACCGCGGGTGCTTCGAGCCTCATCGTGCCATCTCCATAGCTTGCATGCTCGCACCTGCGCCACATTGCTCGGATACACAGCTTGGCGCACCTAATGCGAAACGTGCCGCGGCGGCATTGAGCAGGATGTGAAGCTTCTATGAGACTCTCTTCAGCTCACCGGAGGACTCAGAACAGCGGGAGTACGCTGGAGCATTTGTGTCGGGTCGGGGGGAGGATCGGGCGTGGGAGAGTCACTGACCTCGACTGAAGCCTGAAACCGTAAGGACGGCACCACTTCCGTTACGCAGCAGAAACTCTGCAACGCTCCCCAGAAACCCGCCGCTAGCGGGCCTGGCGCCGTGGTGGCCGATGACGAGCAGGTCCGCTGCATACCGCTCGACCGCGGAGAGGATCTCCAGACCTGCATCACCGAAGAGTGCCTCCACTACGGGCGCTTCGTCTCCAATGCTCGGGACCTGATGTCGAAGCCACTCCTCCGTCCGGCGGCGGAGCTGCTCCTCGGCCCGGTTCCGCTCCGAGGGCGACGCGGCTATAAGAGTGGGACCGTGCAGGAACCGATGGAGCACATGAACCGCAATTACTTTGGCTCCGAAGCGGCGCGCGAGCAGTGAGGTCCATTCGATTACTGAGGATGTGACCTCTGATTCATCAAGCGCCACCAGGATCGTGCGGAGCCCTTCTGGCGGAAGGCCGCGGGCCAGGAACACGGAAGTACGAGCTCGGCGTGCGATGTGCTCAGCGGTACTTCCGAGGAGGCGCCAAATTCCCGGCCGCTCTCCATGGGCTCCAACGACCAGCAGATCCGCCTGGAGCTCGTCGGCGACGCTGGACAAGACCTCGTGTGGTCGGCCGCCGACGCGCACTTCGGCCCTCACCCTGGCCGCGGGGAGCGAGCCGATCAGTTCTTCCAGTCGGGCCTGGCCACCACGACGAGCATCTTCGATCAGTGGCTGAGTCGGCGCGAAGAACCCGCGCAGAAACGCCGGTGGCTCTGGAACGCAGACTGCATGCGCCAGCACCAGAGCAGCATCATTCCCGAAATAACGGGCCATCCACCGGGCGGCCGCGAGAGAGGGCGCGCTGAAGTCTACTCCAACCACAATCTGACTTGGTGGCATGTTGAACCTCCTGGGCCCGTCGTTGGCGGGTATTCAGGGCGAACCGCCGTAGAGAAAGACCAGCCCCAGACCCACGAAATAGACAATCAGCATCACTAAGCTGCTCGGCTCCGGGCCGGAGCAACGGTTCTTGCTGCGGTACACGATAGTAGCGAGTCCGATAGCCATAAGCACAATGGCCGCCAGAGCGGACAGAACATGTACCAGGCTGATACTGGCGAGAAACGGTCCCCCGTCATGAGCGAGGTCCAGCGGGAGGAACATCACCATGTTGACTGCGTTGCTGCCGAACAGGTTGCCGACGGCCAGATCATACGCCCCCATTCGCACCGCCGCGAGGGAAGTCACCAGCTCCGGCAGCGATGTCGCGAAGCCGACCAGCCACGTGCCAACGAAACTCTGGGCCAGGCCAGTCAACTCTGCCACTCTCTTGGCCGAAAAGGCGAAAACGGGCGCCGCGATCAGGACGACGAGTGAGGCGAGCACGAAGCCGCCGATGGCGGAGCTCAATGGCGTTGATGCCCTACCTCTCGATTCCCCGGACAGCTCCTCACCTCTCTTGGACAACTCTTCGATCTCGAGCGTTCGCTTGGCCACCAGGCTGTTGCGGTAGACGGCCCACATTCCACCTACATAGCCGAGACCCAGCACCAACGATCCATGGCCCATGCCGAGGATAGAGCCCACGGGTCGCGTTACCACCAGCATGGCAGCAGTCGCCGTGAGCGCGATTGCCAGGGAGGCGGACAGTCCGTTGTCGAGCGCTGCTCTGCGAAACAGGTCAGCGCTAGGAACGAAACTGAGAAGGGCGAGGATCAGCATGTTGGCCATGCTGCTGCCAAATAGATCGCCCGCAGCCAGATCTGGCGCACCAAGCCGCACCGCCGCAACGTCGGTAGTCAGCTCCGGCAGTGATGTCGAGACAGCGAGAAACAATGAGCCGATCCAGATGCGACCCAGCTTGGTGCGAGCTGCGATCACGTCGCCATGCCGTGCTAGCCGTACTCCTGCGAACACGACAGCAGCCGCACTTAGTAGGAATCCCGCAACCGTCAGCGCAGCGCCAGGGGGGGTGGGAGTCAATGGTCGCAGCCAGCCGAGCCCCGGACCGCTCGCGAAGCGGAGACGAAGATCGGGGAAGCAGATACTTTTGCGGTCATGGTCATTGTGTCTCCCGCAGTCTGATCCTCACGCCCAAAGTGAGACGGCCGGGTTGAAGGTGACGCCACTATGATACTCTCTTCAGCTGGATTGAGTGCTGCACTATGACGGGTAGCGTTTCCGCTATGTTGCTCGAAGAGCCGGGGCAGCCGCTCAGGCCCACGCTTCTGCCGCGCCCGGAGCCTCGGAGAGGTGAAGTGGTTCTGCAGGTCCATGCGTGTGGCATCTGCCGGACTGATCTCCACATTGCTGACGGCGAGCTGGCCAATCCGAAGCTGCCATTAGTGTTGGGCCATGAGATCGTCGGCAGTGTCATCGCGCTGGGAGCGGATGTCGACGGCTTTATCGAGGGCGACCGGGTCGGTGTGCCCTGGCTCGGCTGGGCCTGCGGAACCTGCCTCTACTGCCGGACCGGCAAAGAGAACCTCTGTGACCGTGCCCGCTTCACCGGGTATCACCTGAACGGAGGGTATGCCCGGTACACCTCGGCCGATGCACGATTCTGCTTTCCGCTGCCGGGTGGCTATGACGATGTGAGGCTTGCCCCGCTGCTGTGCGCAGGACTCATCGGCTATCGGTCACTGAGGGCAGTAGGCGAGGCCGAACGGCTGGGTCTCTACGGCTTCGGCGCCGCGGCTCATCTCGTGGCTCAGGTCGCCCGGTTCGAGGGCCGGCAAGTGTTCGCCTTTACCCGGGACGGAGATCATCAGGGACAGGCTTTTGCCCGGGAGCTCGGTGCGGTGTGGGCCGGCGGCTCGACCGAGCCGCCGCCCGAGCGCCTCGACGGGGCGATCATTTTCGCACCGGCCGGACAGCTGGTGCCAGCCGCCTTGCGTGCTGTGCGTAAGGGTGGGACGGTGGTTTGTGCCGGCATCCACATGAGTCCGATTCCGGCCTTTCCCTATGAGATTCTCTGGGGAGAACGAGTCCTGCGCTCGGTGGCCAATCTGACGCGGCGTGATGGGGAGGAGTTCTTTCGCCTGGCCCGCCAGGTTCAGCTTAGGGTGGACGTAGAGATTCTTCCTCTGGCGGATGCGAATCTAGGGCTAGAGCGACTTCGGGCCGGTCTGGTGAAAGGTGCGGTTGTTCTGGTTCCTCCCGGCGACCCGTAGTCCTTAAAGAGACTTCGCCTGGCCTTCATCTCCACTTCATCCAGGGTAAGTCATCTTGTCTACGCACCTGGTGGTCTTGCTGGAGGGAAATGTGAGAGTCAAAGACAGAAGCACACCGCAGCCACTCAGCGTGGATGAGGAGTACGAGCGGTTTTTCGACGGATACTACAACCTTGGGCGGCCAGGTGAGATCTTAGAGCGAAGCGTGGTCTTGAGTCGTCCCAAGGGTGTCAAGGAGCGTGCGTTGGGGAACCCGCGCAAGCTGCGGCGGCACCGAAGGTCAGTCAGGCGGCTCGCGGGAGTCGAGTAGGCGGCAGGCCTCACGCGCGATAAGTCGCTCCTCGCCGGTCGGGATGGCGTACGCTGCCACCCGGGAAGCCGGGGTGGATATGCACCCGTCCCCCCCGGCATTTCGCCTTTCATCTGCCTCCAGGCCTATCGACCTCAATCCTTCGCATATTCTGCGTCTGATCTCGGGTGAGTTCTCACCGATGCCTCCCGTAAACACGATCGCTTCGGCCCCCCCGAGAACGGCCGAGTATGCTCCCACATACTTGATGATCCGGTAGCAAAAGATCTCCACGGCGAGCATGGCTGCATGATCCTTCCGGCGAAGCAACTCCCGCATGTCGTGGCTCCCGGCCAATCCCTCGAGCCCGGACTGGTAATTGAGCAGGTCTCGCAGCCGGTTCAGTGTCATTCCTCGCTGCATCAAGTGCATCACGATGCCAGGGTCCAGGTCGCCGCTACGAGTGCCCATCACGAGACCCTCCAAGGGAGTAAACCCCATAGAGGTGTCGATTGACCGACCCTTCTGGATCGCAGTGGCCGAGCAACCGCTGCCGAGGTGCAAGGTGATGATTGTAGGGCTCGGATTGCCCGACAGCTCCGTGTATCGCTCCATCACGGACCGGTGCGACCAGCCGTGAAACCCATAGCGGCGTACCCCGGCGTTATCGGGGAGTGCGTAGCGCCAGGCGCGTTCGGGGAGGGTACGGTGAAAGCTGGTATCGAAAGCCGCGACCAGGGGAATATCCAGCCCAAGCGTGGCCTCGATCCCCTCCAGCGCTGGGCCGTTGTGCAGCGGAGCCAGCGGACCGAGCTCGCGCAAGAGATTCAGCACCCTGATATCCACCCGTACGATGTCCGAAAACCGGTCGCCACCGTGAACCACCCGGTGTGCAATCGCCTCGGGCGGGAACGGGAGGGTGTCCAACGCATTAGAGACTGATTCACGATACGCGCGGCTGGTCTCCACCACCCGACCAGTCAGGAGCTGCATCCCACTCCTGTCCGCCACGTAAAGCTTGTACTTGAGCGTCGAGCTGCCGCAGTTAATTACCAGGATCCGCATGTCGCCCCTCAATATTCCGATGCTGTTGACAAGATTCTACTGCTTTTCACACCGCCTTGATGGTGCTAGCGTGAGGAGGCGAAGGTCGCGTGAGTTCACAGTTCGTGAGGAGGCAGACCAATGAACGAAGGCTCCTTGGACTTTCCGGCGCTGCTCCAGGTAGAGTACCCCGATCGCGACCTGAACCCGCTCACCACCTTCTTCAGGCCGTTGACCGTCATTCCCATTGCGGTCATTCTGGGCCTCCTATCGGGTCCCTCCATGCACGCGAACGAGGAGGACTACTCATTCGCAGCGATGGGAGTCGTGTTTCTACCTACGGCCCTCATGATTCTATTTCGGCAGAAGTACCCGCGATGGTGGTTCGATTGGAACCTGGAGCTGACCAGGTTGACGATCCGGGTAGCGTCCTATCTGGCTCTTTTGCGTGATGAGTACCCGTCGACCGATGAGGAGCAGGCCGTTTATCTCGACCTTTCATACCCCGATGGAAGGGAGTTGAATCGCTGGTTACCCCTGGTGAAGTGGCTGCTGGCGATCCCCCACTACCTGGTTCTGGCGTTCCTGGCGGTCGGCGCCGTGTTCGGAGTCATCTATGCCTGGATCGCCATTCTAATAACAGGACGCTACCCGCGCCCGATATTCGACTTCATTGTCGGAGTGTTCCGCTGGTGGCTGCGGGTGATGGCGTATGCATTCCTGCTGACGACCGACCGATATCCACCATTTCGCCTGTCGGAATGAGCCCGCAGAGTTCCAGAGTACTCCTCGATCAGCTCAGCAGCACTTGATCGACCGGCCGCCGCGGAGTGTGCCTGATTACCTGACGCATGGGGTACCCAAGGCGAAACAGCTGCTGGGGGATCCAGCCTCGCTC
>Ga0299913_10003503_pt1 | contig 12861 bp, 12 predicted proteins | sample RVTome_9_FD_201360 | JGI IMG/M metagenome (GOLD analysis project Ga0299913, IMG submission 201360) | Soil microbial communities from uranium-contaminated site in the Upper Colorado River Basin, Wyoming, United States - RVT155D38 (version 2) ... | reverse complement strand
GGTGCTGCCCCGGCTGGTCGCGGACCCAGCCGCATGACCGGCGCGATCACCGCGCTGCGACGCCCGCGCCGGCTGGTTCGCGGCGACCGGGTCGCCGTGGTGGCGCCGAGCGGCCCGCTCGAGCCGGAGTGGCTGGCCCGCGGATGCGCGGTGCTGGAGTCCTGGGGGCTGGAGGCGGTCTGCGGCACGCACGCGCTGGACCGGGACGCCCACCTGGCCGGACGCGACGAGCACCGGGCCGCAGACCTGCAGCAGGCGTGGTGCGACCCGACCGTCGCGGCGATCCTCTGCGCCAGGGGCGGCTCCGGCGCCACCCGACTGCTCGACCTCCTCGACTGGAACGTGATGCGACGGGCCGAGCCGAAGGTGCTCGTCGGCTACAGCGACGCCACCGCGCTCCACGAAGGACTGGCCACGCACCTCGGGATTGCCTCCCTGCTCGGGCCGATGCCGGCGGCACTGCCCTTCGGCGGCGAGACCCCGGATGCGACATCACTGGACCACCTGCGCCGGACGCTGTTCGACCCCGAGCAGGTACAGGTGCTCCGCGATGACGACACGACGTGCGTCACCGGGGGGCGAGCCACGGGGGTGACGGTCGGCGGGACGCTGGCGCTGCTCGCCAGCACGATCGGGACACCCGAGTCACGTCCGGCCGACGGTGGCATCGCGCTGCTCGAGGACATCACCGAGCCCGCCTACCGGCTCGACAACCTCGTGACGCAGCTGCTCAGGTCGGGCTGGTTCCACGGCGTACGCGGGATCGTCCTCGGCACGTGGGTCGACTGCGGCGACGACGCAGCGGAGACGGTCTGCGCACGGTTGGACGGACTCGGCGTGCCGTTGCTCGCAGACCTGCCGTTCGGTCACGGCGTGCCGCAGCTGACCGTGCCGCTCGGTGTGGAGGCAGAGCTCGACGCCGATGCCGGCACGTTGACCCTTGCCGTCCCAGCCCTGCGCTGAATGCACCCTCGCCCACGATCGGCAACGGTGGCTCAGCCGGCTCACGAGTCCTTCTCGGCACGCTCCTCGGCCGGCCCGCCACGACCGCTTGCTGGTGTCTCCGCCAGGTTGAGCGCGGTGTGCACCAGTGCAAGGTGGCTGTAGGCCTGCGGCACATTGCCCAGCTGGCGGCCGATGCGCGGGTCGTACTCCTCGGCGAGCAGACCGACGTCGTTGCGTAGCCCGAGCAGCCGCTCGAACAAGTCGCGACCCGCGTCGACCTGGCCGTCGAGGACCAGGGCGTCGGCGAGCCAGAAGCTGCACGCCAGGAAAGCGCCCTCGTCGCCGGGCAGGCCGTCGACGCCTTCCGCGCCGTTGCGGTACCGCAGGACGTACGTGTCGTCGACCGTCAGGTCCTCCTGCACCGCGCGCAGCGTGCCGCACACCCGTTCGTCGTCCGGCGGCAGGAAGCCGAGCTGGGGGATGAGCAGGAGCGCAGCGTCCAACTCGGTGGAGCCGTATGCCTGGGTGAATGTGTTCCGCTTCGCGTCGTACCCCTTGTCGCACACGTCCCGGTGGATCGCCTTGCGGAGCGTCCGCCACTGGTCGACCGGCCCGTCAAGGCCGGAGTCCTCCACCGTCCGTACAGCCCGGTCGGCAGCCACCCAGGCGAGCACCTTCGAGTGGGTGAAGTGCTGGCGCGGCCCGCGCACCTCCCACAGGCCTTCGTCCGGTTGGTGCCACTCGGATTCGAGCCAGTCCATCAGCTTGTTCTGCATCCGCCAGGCGTCCTCGTTGGGGTCCAGCCCATAGCTGCGTGCCAGCCACAACGTGTCCATGACCTCGCCGTAGACGTCGAGCTGCAGCTGGTCGACCGCGGCGTTGCCGACCCGCACCGGGCGCGAGCCTTCGTAGCCCGGCAGCCAGGTCAGCTCGAACTCGGGAGCGCGCCGTTCGCCCGCGAGACCGTAAAGGATCTGCAGCCCCGCCGGGTCGCCGGCGATCGCGCGCAGCAGCCACTCGCGCCACGCACACGCCTCGACCGAGTAGCCGGTCTTGACCAGCGCCTGCAGGGTGAAGGTGGCGTCGCGCAGCCAGCAGAAGCGGTAGTCCCAGTTGCGCACCCCGCCGATGTGCTCCGGCAGCGACGTGGTGACGGCTGCCACGATCCCGCCGGTCGGGTCGTAGGTCATGCCTTTCAGGGTGACCAGCGAGCGCAGCACGGCATCGCGATAGGGCCCGTCGTACGTGCAATGCGCCGACCACTCCGACCAGAACTCGCGTGTCTGCTCCAGCGCCGCAAAGGGGTCCACCGGGTCGGGCTTGTGCTGCCAGGACGGGTGCCACGTCAGCACAAAGGAGACGCGCTCGCCGGCCTCGACGCCGAAGTCCGCAGTCGACGCGAAGTCACGCCCGTGATGGGCGACGCTCGAGGCGAGCCACACCGCGTCAGGTCCGGCGATCGCCGCGATCAGCCCGTCGATATGACGCACCCACGGGGTCACGCTGCCGTAGTCGAAACGCAGCCGGAGCTCGCTGCGCATGTCCACCCGGCCGGAAAGCCCCTCGACGATGCGCACGACGTCGGGTGCCTCGCCGCGCTCGGGCATGAAGTCGGTGACCCGGACCGAACCCGTCGGCGTGTCCCACTCCGACTCCAGGATCAGCGATCCGTCGACGTAGCGGCGCCGCGTGCAGCCGCCCCCGCTGCTCGGCGCGAGCCGCCACTGCCCGTTCTCGTCTCCGCCGAGCAGGGCAGCAAAGCAGGCGCCGGAGTCGAAGCGAGGGAAGCACAGCCAGTCGATCGAACCGTCGCGGCAGACCAGCCCGGCGGTCTGCATGTCGCTGATGAGGGCGTAGTCCTCGATCCGGCCGGCCATGCGGCCTTTCTACCCGCTCACCGTCGCGGGCTCGGTCATCGGCGTGTCCTGTCGCGCCTCGCGCGCCTCGCGGCGGGCCAGCATCGCCACACCACCGACGGCGATGGCCGCGAACACGAACCACTGGAAGGCGTAGGCGAGGTGCGGGCCTGACCCGGGTTCCGGCTCGGGCAGGGGGATGGGCGTCGAGCCGGCAGCCGGCGTCTGCTCGACCAGCTCGGCGAAGCCGCCGTACACGTCGTACGGCAGGCTCGCCGCGATCGCGGGGACGTCGATGCGGCGCACCTGGCCGGCGGGAGCGTCCTCGCCACCATCGCCCGGCTCGCTCGGTCGGGCCCGGCCGACGACGGTGACCTCGCCGCTCGGTGGGCCAGGCACGTCGGGTCGCGTCCGGGCCGTGTCGCCCACCGGGACCCAGCCTCGATTCACCAGCAGCGCCGGCCCGGTGTCGGTGACGAGGGGCGTCAGCACGTAGTAGCCGGTCGACCCCTTCAGTGGGCGGTTGCGCACCAGGACCTCGTGCGACTCGTCGTACCGTCCTCGGGCCTCGACTCGCCGCCACTGCTGTGCGGGTCTCAACGCCCGGCCCACGTCCATCAGCGTGTCGGCGTCCACCAGCGCGGCTGAGAGGTTTGCGCGGACCAGGTCGTTGCGGTCCTGCCGCTGGTCGAACCGGTCCAGCTGCCAGAGGCCGAACGCCACGCAGGCTGCGGCCGCGGCCAGCGCGGCCGCGATCAGGCGCAGCCAGCGGCCACTCAGCAGAAACCGGTACACATCCGCGACGGTAACCCGGGGCACCCCGGTACGTCGTACGCTGGGGGAGTGCTGCTCGACACGTTCGGACGGATCGCGACCGACCTGCGGGTCTCGCTGACCGACCGCTGCAACCTGCGCTGCACCTACTGCATGCCACCCGAGGGCCTCGAGTGGATGCCCAACGACGACGCCCTCACCGACGACGAGGTCGTGCGGCTGGTCGGCGTCGCCGTCGCCGAGGGGGTCACCGAGGTGCGCTTCACCGGTGGCGAGCCGCTGGTGCGTCGCGGGCTGGTCGACATCGTCCGCCGGGTGGCGGACATGACCCCGCGGCCCCGCATCTCCCTCACGACGAACGGGATCGGGTTGGCGCGGACAGCCGACGCGCTGCGCGCTGCCGGCCTGGACCGGGTGAACGTGTCGCTGGACACCCTCGACGCAGCTCGCTTCGCCGAGCTGACGCGTCGGGACCGTTTCGCCGACGTGGTCGCCGGGCTCGAGGGAGCCACCTCCGCAGGCCTGGACCCCGTCAAGGTCAACACCGTCCTGATGCGCGGCGTCAACGACGACGAGGCGGTGCCGCTGCTGCGCTGGTGCCTGGATCGCGGTTACCAGCTGCGCTTCATCGAGCAGATGCCCTTGGACGCCCAGCACGGGTGGGACCGAGCGGAGATGGTCACGGCTGCCGAGATCCTCGGACGGCTCGCGGAGTCGTTCACGCTCACCCCAGCCGGCTCGGAAGACCGCGGCAGCGCACCGGCCGAGACCTGGCTGGTCGACGGCGGCCCGGCTCGGGTGGGGGTCATCGGCAGCGTCACCCGGCCGTTCTGCGGAACGTGTGACCGGGTGCGCCTGACCGCAGACGGCCAGATCCGCAACTGCCTGTTCGCCCGGGAGGAGTCAGATCTGCGCGGGCCGATGCGGGCCGGCGCGAGTGACGAGGATCTGGCTGTCAGACTGCGCGCCTCGCTGCACGCCAAGAAGGCCGGGCACGGGATCGATGACCCGGGCTTCCTGCAACCGTCCCGACCGATGTCCGCGATCGGCGGCTAGACGTACGGCTCGGGGCCGGGCTGGAGATGCGGACCGGCCCGCCCCGAGTCGTGCTCATCGCGCCACTCGACGTGCCGCGCGGGCCGCGCTACGAGCCGGTGCCCTGCTCGGCGTCCCACTGATCGAGCGGCACGGTCTCGCGGAGAAATCCCCGCATCTGCAGGAACTGCGCCAGCTGCTCCCGGTGCTGCTCGCACGTGGCCCAGGCCTTGCGCCGGTCGGGGGTGTGCAGCTTCGGGTTGTTCCAGGCCAGCACCCAGACGGCCTCGGCCCGGCAGCCCTTGGCCGAGCAGATCGGGGGCTCGTCGGCACGCACCGATGCGCCGCCTTCCGTGGTCGGAAAAGGGCGATGCCGGGCAGCCACGGGGGGAGCCGCCCGGCATCGCGTCATCGCGGTCCGGATAGTCGCTCCGGATCGCTCAGCGGGAGTATTGCACGTCGCAGTGTCACGGTGCGGCAGGTCCGTCAATCGCCTTTCGGTCTGCTGGAGTCATCACCGGAAGGCCCTCGATGCGTTCCCGACCGCTGTTTGCGAACACAACGGACAGATAGGGCAGGACGACCGCGGCGGCGATCATGACCCATCGCAGCCAGCCGTCCGTGACGACCGCGAGCAGGAAGCAGACGGTGCGGATCCCCATGGAGATCAGATAGCGACGGGTGCGGCTGTTGACGTCGTCCCGGACGCCGGGCCGGGCCCCGGTGATCTGGTAGATGGGCGACCGCCCACGTCGGCGCAGGATGGCCGGGCCACGAAACGACTTGGCGGACGTCACCCCTCCACAGTAGGTCAGCGGCCGGGGTGCCGCCGATGTCAGGACGCCTGGAAGGCGTGCCCGTGCCGCTGAGGGGTAGGCACTGCGCGGAACAGCGTCCCCACCCAAGGAGCAATTTGTGGAGATCATCGGTGTGATCATCGCCGGCATCATCATCGGCGCGCTCGGCAAGTTCGTGGCACCCGGAGACCGCGACAACATCCCGATCTGGCTGACCATCCTCTGCGGTATCGGGGGAGTCCTGATCGGCTACTACGCAGCTGCAGCGCTCGGCGTGGAGGAGACCAGCGGAATCGACTGGCTGCGCTGGATCATCAGCATTGCCGTCGCCGCCGTGCTCGTGATGCTGGCGGCCGCGGTCACCGGGCGCCGGAGCACAACGAGGCGCGACGTCGTCTGACCCCGGCCCAGGAGAGCGCCTCTTCTGCCTTCCGGCGGGAGGGGCGCTGTCATGCCCGAGGGTCGGGACGAACGTGTGAGGCGCAGGGCCCCGCTGCTGTTCCAGACCAGCCGAACGGGGGAACGGAACGTGCACGAACGTCGAGCCAACGTGCCCTGACGGCCGATTCCCCCGCGGGCTAGCCGGGAACAGAATCGGCGTTGGAGATACCGCGTTGGACCCGGGGGGCCCTGGGGTTCAGTGCGGTATCTCCATTTCGTCCCGGGGCTAGGACGCCTGGCTGACCGAGGACATGTTGAAGTCGGCACGCCTGACGCTGACCTGCGCCGATGTGCCGGATCTACCGTCTGACCTGCGGTTTCCACGGGAAGGCCCCTCATCTCTGGCCGAACCTGGCCCCGCGGCAGAGGTTCACGCGGTTGAGATGAGGGGCATCCCGGCTCCTGGGTGCGTGTGAGGCGCGTAGCACGTGCCCGAGAGTGGGGCGAACGCTAGGCCCTGATCGGGACCCAGGGAGGCAATTCTTTCAATCGATCTGCCAGGTTCCGCCAGCCGAGACAGCATTGCGGCAGAGAGTCGCAGAAGGGCAACGATCAGCCACGAGACCACTTGCCGAACCGGCGGAGATTCTTGGTGAGGTCGTCGACGGACTTCTGCACCTTGCGAGCTGTCCTGGCCGCCTGCTCGGTCGGGATGAATTCGTGGCCGTTCGCGCAGCGCCTGGTCCGCTTCTTGGCCAGATCGTCGAGGCTGACACGGACGTCGGCGCCGCACTCCGGACATGACCGGGTTGCCTCAGGTGACGTCACTTTCGCCACTCGGATCGACTCACATGTCAGAGCTAGCGGCCCCGGCTGGATCGAGGGCCCAAGTCTCCGTTGAGGACGATCCGCCAGCTCCGGGCCGTACTTGGCGACAGCGGGGGCCTGACGATGTACTCGCCGTCGGAGAGCAGTGCTGGGATCGAGTCCGACGTCGACGGGACTCTGGCCGGTGACGACGACCGCGCGCGGGGCATCCTCGACGCGGCTCGTGCGGACTGTGTGCGGACTACGGAGGTGGTCGGCTGACGAAAGCGCAGGTCAGCGGGCTAGGACGCCTGGCTGACCGAGGACATGTTGAAGTCGGCGATCCGCCAGGCCGGCATCGCCGTCCGGGTGAAGTAGTCGTTCCACTCACGCGCCAGGGTCCGCTCGGTCAGACCGACCTCGGCGAGCCGGCCCAGCAGGTCGACGGGGCTCTCGTTGAATCGGAAGTTGTTCACCTCGGCGACGACCTCGCCCCCCTCGACCAGGTAGACGCCGTCGCGCGTCAGGCCGGTGAGCAGCAGCGTCTGCGGCTCGACCTCGCGGATGTACCAGAGGCAGGTGAGCAGCAGCCCTCGCTCGGTGTCGGCAATCATCTCGTCCAGGCCGCGGGACGCATCCGCGGCCTCGAACAGCAGGTTGTCCGCGCCGGGGGTGAACGGCAACCCCGTCAGCTCGGCTGAGTGCCGGGTCTGGATCAGTGCGCCCAGCGTGCCGTCGCGCAGCCAGTCGGTCGGCTCGATGGGCAAGCCGTTGTCGAACACCGATTCGGCGGCGTTCGACGAGGCCGCGGTGACGAACGGCGCGCACTCGAGGCCTTCGGCGTGCGGGTCGCTCCACATCCGGACCGGCGTCTCGGTGAGCCGCTCGCCCACCCGGGTCCCACCGCCGGGGCGGCTGAACACCGTCTTGCCGTCGTTGGCGTCGCGCGCGATCGAGGACCAGTACTGGTAGATGAGCAGGTCGGCGATCGCACTCGGGGGCAACAGCGTGTCGTAGCGGCCGGCGGGCAGGTCGACGCGGCGCTGTGCCCAGGCGAGCCTGCGGCGCACCTCTGCGTCCAACGCGGGCACGTCCACATCGGTGAAGTCGCGCGTGCCCTGGCCGACCCACGTCGAGCGCGCCCAGTCGGCGGACTTGCCGGTCACCTCGATGCGACCGGTCGGCTGGTCGTGCCGACGACGCAGCCCGGTCGAGGACGCCAGGTACGTCGTGTTCACCTGGTGCTCGGCGAAGCCGAAGAGGTCACGTTCCTCCGCCCGAGCCGCTGCGAAGGCGTCACCGAGAGCGGGCGCGACGGCGCCGAAGACGCCGATGGAGGTCTCCGCGGGTGGGTCGTCCCAGCTGGGATCGGTGCCCTCACCAGGGACGAGCGGCCGGGCGTCCTCCGCGGATCTCGCCTCCCGGGCCGAACGCTCCGCGGCGCGCACCAGCGACTCGACCTGGTCGAGACCGACGTTGCTGCGTGAGACGACCCCCGCCGACGTTCCCTCCTGACCGTCGATGGTGGCGATCACGGTGAGCGTGCGCCCCCGGGTGACGCCGTTGGTGGTCAGGGTGTTGCCGGCCCAGCGCAGGTTGGCCTCGCTGCTCTCCTCGGCGATCACCATGCAGCCGTCCGCAGTCGAGAGCTCCAGTGCGCGCTCGGCGACATCCTGCGGCCGCAGCGTCGTGCCGGTCGACGTGGTGGTCATCGGCCGGCCTCCGCCTGGGTGTTGAGGATCCGCACGCTGCGGAACAGCGAGGTCGGGCAGCCGTGGCTGACGGCAGCCACCTGGCTGGGCTGCGCCTTGCCGCAGTTGAACGCCCCGCCGAGGACGTAGGTCTGCGGGCCACCGACCGCCTCCATGGACCCCCAGAAGTCCGTCGTGGTGGCCTGATAGGCGACATCGCGCAGCTGCCCCGCCAACTGGCCGTTCTCGATCCGGAAGAAGCGCTGTCCGGTGAACTGGAAGTTGTAGCGCTGCATGTCGATCGACCAGCTCTTGTCACCGAGCACATAGATGCCACGGTCGACCCGCCCGATCAGCTCCTCGGTGGACGGCCCGTCCGGCGCCGGCTGCAACGACACGTTGGCCATTCGCTGGACCGGCACCCGCGCCGGGGAGTCGGCGTAGGCACAGCCGTTGGAACGGCCGAGCCCCTTGAGCCGAGCCATCGCCCGGTCGAGCTGGTAGCCGACCAGAACACCGTCGCGAATGATGTCCCACGACTGGGCCTCGACGCCCTCGTCGTCGTAGCCGACCGTGGAGAGCCCGTGCTCAGCGGTGCGGTCCCCCACAACGTTCATCACCGGCGAGCCGTAGGCCAGCGACCCGAGCTTGTCGAACGTGGCGAACGACGTGCCCGCGTAGTTGGCCTCGTAGCCCAGAGCACGGTCCAGCTCGGTCGCGTGCCCGATCGACTCGTGGATGGTGAGCCACAGGTTCGACGGGTGGACGACCAGGTCGTAGTCGCCGGACTCGACCGAGGGTGCGCGCAGCTTGTCCCGCAGCAGGTCGGGGATCTCCGCGAGCTCGCGCTCCCACTCCCACCCGGTCCCGGTCAGGTACTCCCAGCCACGCCCGACCGGCGGCGCGAGGGTGCGCATGCTGTCGAACCGGCCGGACTCCTTGTCGATCCCGACTGCCTCGATCGCTGGGTGCAGCCGGACGCGTTGCTGCGTGCTGACCGTCCCGGCGAGGTCGGCGTAGAACTTGTTCTCCAGGACGGCGTGCAGCACCGCCTCGACGTGGTCGACCTGGTCGTGGGCGAGAAGCTCGGCGCTCCAGTCGGCCAGCACCGTCACCTTGTCCTGGTCCGGCACGTCGAAGGGGTTCACGTCGTACGACGACACCCAGCTGACCTCACCGTGGGACGGCTCGTCGGCCAGCTCCACCCGGGTCGTGGACAGCGGCCGGCTCACGGCGGCCACCTCGACCGCCTGTTCGGCGACCCGGACCACGGCGTCCGGCGTCAGGTCGACACCGGAGGCGAAGCCCCACGAGCCGTCGTGCACCACCCGGACCGCGAAGCCCAGGTCCTCGCTGTCCACCGCACCGTCCAAGCGGGCGTCGTGCAGGCTCAGGTGCTGGTCGCGGATGCGCTCGAGCCGGAAGTCGGCGTGCTCCGATCCCAGCTCGCGGGCCCGGGCCAGGGCCGCGTCGGCGAGGTTGCGCAGCGGCAGGGCGGTGAAGGCGGGATCGATCTCTACGGGCACCCGACAGACCCTAAGGGGCCGAGACCGTTGCACCGCACGTTGGGCGGGCTGCCGGTGCCCGATACGGTCGCCTGCGTGGACGAGTCGAGCAACGCGGGCCGGTCGGTCCTGGTCACCGGTGGCAACCGGGGGATCGGGCTCGCCATCGCCCAGGCCTTCGCCGCCGATGGGGACAAGGTCGCGGTGACCTACCGGTCGGGTGAACCACCCCCCGGCCTGTTCGGCGTCCGCTGCGACGTCACGGACGCGGCGTCGGTGGACGAGGCCTTCGACCGCGTCGAGGCCGAGCACGGGCCGGTGGAGGTGCTCGTCGCCAACGCCGGCATCACCCGTGACCAGCTGATCATGCGGATGTCCGAGAACGACTTCGCCTCGGTCGTGGATACCAACCTGGCCGGGTCGTGGCGGGTGGCCAAGCGGGCGACCAAGGGGATGCTCCGGCTCAAGCGGGGCCGGATCGTCTTCATCTCCTCGGTCGTGGGTCTGCTCGGATCAGCTGGTCAGACGAACTACGCGGCGTCGAAGGCGGGGCTCGTCGGTCTGGCCCGCTCGCTCGCCCGCGAGCTGGGGTCGCGGTCGATCACCGCCAACGTCGTGGCGCCGGGCTTCGTGGAGACGGACATGACGGCGGAGCTGGCCGAGGACCTGCAGAAGACGTACAAGAGCCAGATCCCGCTGGGCCGGTTCTGCACGCCCGACGAGGTCGCCCGGGTGGTCCGGTTCGTGGCGGGGCCGGACGCTGCCTACGTCAGCGGCGCCGTGATACCCGTCGACGGCGGCCTGGGCATGGGGCACTGACACGTGGGCGACGAGACGGAGGGACACTGATGGGACTGCTCGACGGCAAGCGCATCCTCGTCACCGGCGTGCTCATGGACTCCTCCATCGCATTCCACGTCGCCCGGATTGCGCAGCAGGAGGGCGCGGAAGTCGTGCTCACGTCGTTCGGCCGGACCACGCGCATCACCCAGACGATCGCCAAGCGGCTGCCGACGACGCCACCGGTGATCGAGCTGGACGCGAGCAACGCCGAGGACTTCGCCGCGCTTCCCGACCGGGTTCGCGAGCACGTCGACGGACTGGACGGCGTCCTGCACTCGATCGGCTTTGCCCCCGAGGCGGCGCTGGGCGGCAACTTCCTGAACACGGAGTGGCCCGACGTCGCGACGGCGATGCAGATCTCGGCGTACTCGTTGAAGGCACTCGCGGTCGCCGCCGCGCCGCTGATGCCCTCGGGCGGCTCCGTCGTCGGCCTCACCTTCGACGCCACCGTGGCCTGGCCGAAGTACGACTGGATGGGCGTCGCGAAGGCCGCCTTCGAGTCGACCGCCCGGTACCTGGCCCGCGACCTCGGGCCGAAGGACATCCGGGTCAACCTGGTGGCCGCCGGGCCGCTGAAGTCGACCGCGGCCAAGTCCATCCCCGGGTTCGAGGAGTTCGAGGGCGTCTGGTCCACGCGCGCCCCGCTGGCCTGGGACATCGCGGACTTCGAGCCGGCCGCGCGAGGATGCGTCGCCCTGTTGTCGGACTGGTTTCCGCGGACCACGGGGGAGATCGTGCACGTCGACGGCGGCGTGCACGCCATGGGCGCCTGACCCCTCGTGGCTGCGCCGCCCGAGCCGCCGGCGCCGGTCGCCCTGGTCGAGCTGCGGGTGCTCGACGGCGCGAACCTCTATTTCCCGCGTCCGGCGGTCAAGCTCACGCTCGACCTGACCCGGCTGCTCGCGATGGACGAGGAGACGGCCCGCCGGGTCGCGGACCAGATCGGCCTCCGCGGGTCGCGCCCGGGCGGCGCCGGAACCGCGCTGCGACAGCGGTTCGCGGCACGGCTGGTGGCCAAGCTGGTACGCCGGGTGGCAGGCGAGTCCGGCACCACTCGGCTTGCCGTTCGCAGTCGTCCCACTGCCGACCTGCACCGGATCGTGGTGGCCTACCCCTGGCGACGTCGTGGACGAGCGGAGGCGATGGCGCACGCCGTGACCGGCGTGCTCGACGCGTTGCCGGTGGAGGACCTGTCGGGGGTCCTGGCCGCGGCCGTCGAATCGGTGCGGACAGCAGATCCCGGGTCCTCGCCGGACACGCGTCGGCCGCGTGTGCCGTTGGTCGCCGTGACCGGGACCAACGGCAAGACGACCACGTCACGGATGGTCGCCCGGATGGGTCGGTGCGCCGGCCTGGTCGTCGGCTGGTCGTCCACCGACGGGATCTACGTCGACGGTGAGCTGATCGAGGCCGGTGACTACTCCGGTCCGAGCGGTGCTGCCGCGGTGCTCGGCGACCCGCGGGTGCAGCTCGCCGTGACCGAGACCGCGCGGGGCGGCATCCTGCTCCGTGGCCTCGGGGTCTCGCACACCGATGTCTCCGTCGTGACGAACGTGAGCGCCGACCATCTCGGGCTGCAGGGCGTCGACACGATCGACCAGCTCGCCGAGGTGAAGGCCGTCATCACCCGGGTCATCCGACCAGACGGCTGGGTGGTGCTGAACGGGGACGACCCGAGGACGTTCGCCATGAGACTGGCGGCGTCAGCGCGTGCCGTCGTCTTCTCTCGGGACCCGGCGTCGCCGTCGCTGCGGCAGGTGCTCAACGAGGGCGGGCGGGCGGTCACCGTCCTCGACGGGGCGATCACCTTCCTCGGCAGCCGGTCCGAGCCGGACGCCTTGTTGCCCGTCGTCGACGTGCCGATGACGCTCGCCGGGCTGTCCCGCTTCAACGTCGAGAACGCACTGGCGGCCACCGGCGCCGGCCTGTCGGTGGGGTTGCCCAGGGAGGCGGTGATCGAGGGGCTCCGGTCGTTCCGGCCTGGTCCGGAGGACAACCCGGGACGGATGAACGCGTACGACGTGCGGGGCGTGACGGTCGTCCTCGACCTCGCGCACAACGAGGCCGGTGTGGCGGCGCTCGTCGAGGTGCTGCACGGGTTGCGCGCTCCCGGAGCAGCGGTGCGCCTGGTGCTCGGCAGTCCCGGTGACCGAACCGACGAGATCATCCGCGGCATCGGCGAGCTCGGCGCCCGTGGGGCCGACCGGGTGGTCATCGGGCACAAGGA
>Ga0299913_10003502_pt1 | contig 12862 bp, 14 predicted proteins | sample RVTome_9_FD_201360 | JGI IMG/M metagenome (GOLD analysis project Ga0299913, IMG submission 201360) | Soil microbial communities from uranium-contaminated site in the Upper Colorado River Basin, Wyoming, United States - RVT155D38 (version 2) ... | reverse complement strand
GAGGCGCTGGCCGACGGCGTCGTGGAGCCGACGCCGGAGATGCTGCGCACCGTCCACGGCGAGATCGAGCGGCTGACGCGGCTCATCGAGGCGCTGGACCGCGTGGCCCGCGACCAGCACGCCACGATCAGCCGCGCCCGCGCCGAGGTCGACCTGGGCGAGCTGGTGCGTCGCAGCCTGGCCCTGGTCGAGCCGCAGCTGCGCTCGCGCGCCATCCACGTGCGCCTCGAGGAGAGCGCCGACGTCCCGGCCCTGATGGCCGACCCGGACGGCATCGGGCAGGTGCTGACCAACCTCGTGGACAACGCCGCGCGGTACACCGACGACGGCGGCGAGATCACCGTCCAGCTGCGCCGGGAGGGGCCCTCGCTGGTGTGCGCCATCGCGAACACCGGCGCGCCGATCCCGCCGGACGAGCTGCCGCTCATCTGGGAGCGCCTCCACCGTGTCGACCGCTCCCGCAGCCGGGCGACCGGTGGTGCCGGGATCGGGCTGGCCGTCGTGCGCCAGATCGTGGCCGACCACGGCGGCGAGGTCGGCGCGACGTCGGGCGAGGGTCGAACGCGGATCTGGTTCCGGCTGCCCATCGGCGCCTGATCGCGTGCCGGCTCACGCGGTCCCGGGCGGACCCTCCTCCTCGTCCGGGCTGGCCAGCTCACCGCGCTCGCGGTCGTACCGGCCGGCCAGCTCGTCGACGACGCTCCCCTCCCACAGCGGAACGCCGACCATGTAGGCCGCGCGGGCCAGCATGTGGGCCGAGATCGGGGTCGTCAGGAAGATGAAGACGATGATGAGCAGCGCGCGCACCGCGACGCCCATGTCGCCGAAGAAGACCGGGACGGCGAGCAGCACGCACCCGGCCCCCAGGGAGGCCCCCTTGGTCGAGACCTGCATCCGCATGTAGACGTCCGGCATGCGCACGAGGCCGACGGAGGCCAGGAGGATGAACGTCGTGCCGATGACCACGAGGGCCGCGACCAGGAGGTGGATCATCGCCCGGTCCCCTGCCCGATGAAGCGGGCGAAGGCGACCGCGCCGAGGAAGCCGACGAGGGCGAGGACGATGGCCACGTCGAGGTACACCGGCTCGCGGCTGCCGATGGCATGCACCGCCACGACGCCGACGAAGATCGTCGCCACCAGCTCGAGCGCCACGACGCGGTCGGGCAGCGTCGGCCCGCGGACGAGCCGCAGGAGCGCCAGGCCGAGCGCCACGCTGAGGACACCGAGACAGACCGAGACCACGGCGTCGAGGAAGCCGAGCGTGTCCATCAGCGCATCACCTTGAGGACGCGAGCCTCGAAGCCGTCCTCGATCTCCGCGCGCGCCTTCTCCACGTCGTACAGGTACAGGCAGTGGACGTACAGGACGCGCCGGTCGGTGGAAACGTCGATGCTCAGGTCGCCCGGCGTCATGGTCAGCAGGTTGGCGAACAGCGTGATCTCGGCATCGGTCCGGGAGTCCAGCGTGACGGCGATGATGCCCGGCCGGCTGAGCTGCCGCGGCGAGAGGACGTCGTGCGCAACGCGCAGGTTAGCGAGGAGCAGCTCCCACAGGTAGAAGCCCACGAACTTCACGACCTCGACGACGCGGGACGCGTACGGCGATCGGCCGTCGCGACGCTGGGCCACATAGAGGACCAGGAAGCCGACGAGGTAGCCGATCACGAGGTTCTCGACCTGGAAGCTGCCCGTCATGGCGCCCCAGGTGATGGCGAGCACGAGGTTGAGCAGCAGCGTGCTCATCGATCGGCTCCGAGCACCGCGTCGAGATAGGCGTCCGGTGCCATGAGCTGGTCGCCGGCCTCGAGCGCCAGCTCAAGCACGGGCTGCGCGGCCAGCCCGAGCACCACGACCAGCGCCACCAGCACGGCCACCGGCGCGAACATCGAGAGCCGCTCGCCGCGCGAGGTGGCGCGGTACTCGGCGAGGTCAATGCTCGCCCCCTCCGGCGCGGACTTCCAGAACGCCTCGCCCCACGCCACGGCCACCGCCAGCAGCGTCACCACGCTGGCCACCAGGGCCAGCCCGACCACGAGGTACTGCTCGCCCTCCAGCCCGGCCTGGACGAGCCCCACCTTCGCGGCGAAGCCGGACATCGGCGGGATGCCGGCCACCGAGAGCGCCGGCAGGAGGAAGAGGCCGGCGAGGACCGGGTTCGTGCGGTACAGCCCCCCGAGGCGCGCCAGGCTGAAGCTGCCGCCGACCAGGCGGACGAGCCCGCTGATCAGGAAGAGCGCGGTCTTGGCCACGACGTCCTGCACCATGTAGAACAGGGCCGCCCCGAGGGCGAAGGCGGTGAACAGGCCCAGGCCCATGACCATGTAGCCGACCGCGCTGATCACGAGGAAGCTGAAGACCCGCCGCAGGTCCTGCTGCGTCACCGCGCCGATCGCACCGATCACCATGGTGAGTCCGGCCACGACCAGCAGGAGCGTGTGCGTGAAGCCCACGTCGCCCACGAACAGGAGCGTGAACGTGCGGATCAGCGCGTAGACGCCGACCTTGGTCAGCAGGCCGGCGAAGATCGCGCTCACCACGACCGGCGGGGTGTGATAGCTCGCCGGCAGCCAGAAGAAGAGCGGGAAGACGGCCGCCTTGATCCCGAACACGACCAGCAGGAGCATCGCCACGGTCGTCTCGAGCACCGGCGCGTCGAGGTCGCGCAGGCGCTCGGACAGGTCGGCCATGTTCAGGGTTCCGGTGAGCCCGTACAGGATCCCGACCGCAGCGAGGAAGAACGCCGAGCTGACGAGGTTGATGGTCACGTACTTCAGCGCGCCCACGAGCTGCGCCCGCTCCCCGCCCAGCGCCAGCAGCACGAACGAGGCGATCAGCATGACCTCGAACCAGACGAAGAGGTTGAAGATGTCGCCGGTCAAGAAGGCGCCGCCGATGCCGACGAGCAGGATCAGCAGCAGCGGGTAGTAGCCGAAGGACTCGCGCCGGTTGTCGAGGCCGCCGAACGAGAAGACGACCACGGCGAGGCCCATGAGCCCGGTGATCACCACCATGCCGGCGCTCAGCAGGTCGGCCACCAGGGTGATGCCGAACGGCGCCGGCCAGTCGCCGATCTGGGTCGCCACCACGCCCTCGCTCCGGACCGTGACGAGGAGCACGATCCCGGCGGCCAGCTGTCCCACCGCCCCCGCCACGCCGAGCCAGCGCTGCACGGCGACCCAGCGCCACGCCAGCATGGCGAGCGCCGCGGCCAGGAAGGGCAGCAGCAGCGGGGCGGCCAGCTGCATCGTCATCGCTCGGTCGAAGTCATCTGGTCGCTGTCGTCGGTGCCGACCGTCTGGTACACGCGCTTCACCAGCACCAGCAGGAAGGCGAGGACGCCGAAGCTGATCACGATGGCGGTGAGGATGAGCGCCTGCGGGACCGGGTCGGCCGAGCCGACGAGGGGTGCCTCGCGGCCCTCCCGGACGATCGGCGGCCCGGTGCGGCTCACCCCGCTGACGGTGAAGATCAGCAGGTTGGCCGCGTGCCCGAGGAGCGTGAGGCCGATCGCCAGGCGCACGATCGAGCGCCGCAGCATGGTGTACAGGGCCGCCGCGAAGAGGACGCCGACGAGGATCGAGAGGATCAGCTCCATGAGTGGGACCGCTCCGATGCCTCTTCCTGGGCGGCCGCCCGCGCCGCCTCGTCCCGCTCGTCCTCGGTGGCCTCGACCAAGGTCAGCACGATCGTCAGCGTCACGCCGACGACGGTGAGATAGACCCCCACGTCGAAGAAGAACACGGTGCTCAGCTCGAGCCGGCCGCCGGCCAGGGCGGGCAGGTCGAAGAAGATCCCGGTCAGGAACGCGCGGCCGGCCGCGAGGCCGACGAGCCCGCTGGCCGCGGCGATCAGCAGCCCGACCGCCAGGACGTGGCGCGGATTGACCCGCAACGACCGGCGCGCGGTCTCGGGATCGTTGGCGACCGCGAGCAGGATGAAGGCGATCGCGGCCACCAGGCCGCCCGCGAACCCGCCACCGGGCGCGTTGTGGCCTCGGATCAGCAGGAAGATCGAGAAGACCAGCAGCAGCGGCTGCACGACGCGCGCGGCGGTGGCGAGGATCAGCGAGACCATCGGCTCAGGTCCTCCGCGGCCGCAGGCGGAGCAGGGCGTAGATCCCGAGCGCGGCGAGCGCGAGCACCGTGATCTCGCCGAGCGTGTCCATGGCGCGGAAGTCGACCAGGATCACGTTGACGATGTTCCGGCCGTGCGCGTCCGGATAGCTCGTCGCGCCGAAGAACTCGCTCAGCGGCACGTCGTTCTGGACGCTGAACGCCGCCAGCGTCAGGCCACCCATCAGGACGCCGGCGGTGCCGGCGATGACGGCGTCGCGCACGCGGGCCGCGCGCGAGGAGAGGATGGCGAACCGCGGCAGGTGGTACAGCACCAGCACGAAGAGGATGACCGTCAGCGTCTCGATCAGGATCTGGGTCATCGCCAGGTCCGGCGCCCCGAACAGGAGGTAGATGAGCGCCACGCCGTACCCCACGATGCCCAGGGCGGCGATGGCGGACAGCCGGGAGCGGGTGGTGATGGCGGTCAGGGCGGCGATGATGACGATGCCGACGACCGCGAGCTCGTGCGCCTGGACGTCGAGCGGCAGGCGCAGCGACGGCAGCGGGCCCCGGCCCACGAAGGCGAAGCCGACGAGCGCGGTCCCGGCCACCAGGATCATGAGCAGGTAGCGGCGCAGCAGCCCGTTCTGGACGTAACGGGCCAGGGCATCGGCCGCCGCGCGGATGCCGTCCATGGCGCCCTCGTAGCCCCGCTCCGGTCCGATGCGCCCGCCGACGTCCGCGCGGCGCGCCAGCGCCGCGATCGGCGCCAGGCTCCAGAAGGCGGCGATGCCCAGCAGGAGCGTCAGGCCGCTGAGCAGCAGCATCGGCGTCAGGCCATGCCACAGCGCCAGCTCCACGTCCGACGGCGTGCCGGTGATCGACGCCGCGGCCGGGCTGACGAGGCCCGTGGCGAAGGCGGCCGGGACCAAGCCGCCGATCACCCCCAGGGCACCCAGCAGGACCGGCCCGACGAGCATCGCCGGGCCGGGGTCGTGCGGCGCCTTGGGCAGGTCGACGCGCGGGCCGGCGAAGGGCCGGATGCCGGCGACCGCCGCGACGACGACGAAGACGACGCTCGGCGCCAGCACCAGCGCGGTGAGGAGCGCCGGCGGGAGCGGCTCGGCGTGGACCGCCGCCTCGTAGACGAGCTCCTTGCCGATGAAGCCGAAGAACGGAGGCAGCGCGGCCATCGAGAACGCGGCCAGCGCCGCGGCGACCATCGTGATCGGCATGGCCGTGCGCAGGCCGGACAGGCGGCTCGCGTCGCGCATCCCGGTCTCATGGTCGAGGATCCCGGCCACGAGGAACAGCGTGCCCTTGTACAGCGCGTGGCCCAGCAGGAACGTCATGGCCGCGTTGACGGCGTGCTCCGAGCCGATGCCGAGCAGGAAGGTCATGATCCCGAGGGCCGAGACGGTCGAGTAGGCGAGCAGCCGCTTCAGATCGGTCTGGTGGATGGCCAGGAATGCCGCGAGGACCATCGTGATCGCGCCCGCACCGCCGACGAGCCACAGCCACAGGTCGGTGCCGGCGAAGATCGGGCTGATGCGGGCCAGCAGGTAGACGCCGGCCTTCACCATCGTCGCCGAGTGCAGGTAGGCGCTGACCGGCGTGGGCGCCTCCATGGCGTTCGGCAGCCAGTAGTGGAACGGGAACTGCGCCGACTTCGTCAGCGCGCCGGCGACGAGGAGCACGGTCATCGGCCCGAACAGCGGGTCGGCCGCGATCCGGTCGCCCCGCTCGACCAGCACCGACAGCTCGTAGCTGCCGCCGGCCTGCCCGAGCATCACGATCCCCGCCAGCAGCGCCAGCTCCCCGGCGAAGGTCGTGATCAGCGCCTGCAGCGCGGCACGCCGCGCCGTCGGCGAGTGGCTGTCGAAGCCGATGAGCAGATACGAGGTGATGCCGGTGAGCGCCCACGCCGCGTAGAGCAGGAGGAGGTTGTCGGCCAGCACGACGCCGAGCATCGAGGCCATGAAGGCGAACAGGATCAGCGAGAAGCGGCCCAGCCGACGGTCGCCCGCCAGGTAGCCGCCCGCGTAGACCACGACCAGCGCGCCGATGCCGCTGATGAGCAGCGCGAAGAGCAGCGCCAGCCCGTCGAGCCGGAACGACGCCTCGATGCCGAGCGCCGGAATCCAGGCGACCGTCTCGCGGATCGGGCCCCCGTCCACGATCCGCGGCACCTGGGCGGCCAGCCAGGCCGCGATGAGGGCCGGGACGACTGCCAGCAGCCAGCCCGCGGCGCGTGGGGCGCGCCCGACCAGCAGCGGCGCCACGGCGCCCGCCGCGAGGGCCGCGAGGATCGTCGCCATCAGGCTCATCTGCATCGGTCCTGCTGGTCTGCGGACGGGATGGCAAAGGCGGAGGCCGCGCGCGCAGTCTCCACCTCGGTGCGCCGCTGGGTACGGGCATCGGCGCCTGCCCGGGAGCGTGTGCTGACCGCCGCTGAGTGTACCAGCGCGCCCCGGGCGGTTAGCCGGCCGCGATCCGCGTGACGACCAGCACGAGCACGAGCGCGAGGATGATCGCCGCCGCGATCACGAGGGCCTGCTCGCGATGCATGGGCGGAGTCTATCGCCCGATCTCGTCGCGCCACGCCTCCCCGATCCGCTCGGCGAGCTCGCCGAGCGAGCCGACGGTCAGCGCCGTCTCGATCCCGTCGGGGCGCTGGATCACGCCCCACGGCCCGCGCCGGAGCCAGACGGCCCGCATCCCGGCCGCGGCGGCCGGCCGCACGTCGTTGTCGATCCTGTCGCCGACGTACGCCACCGACGCCGGATCCGGCGAGCCCATCAGCTCGAGGGCATGGACGAAGAATGCGGGCTCCGGCTTGGCCACGCCCATCGTCTCGCTCATGGCCAGCACGTCGGCCTCGACCCCGATGGCCCGCAGCTGGTCGGCGCGAACCGCCGGCTGGTTCGCGACGATGGCCACCCGATGGGCCGCGCGCAAGGCCTCGAGCGCCGGGATCGCGTCGGGATACAGGTCGTCGGCGCGGAAGCCGCCGTAAGCCGCCTCGACCGACGCGATTCGCAGCGGCCAGTCGTCGGCGCCGAAGATCGGGAAGACGTCGCGGTGCTCACCGCCGCGCGCGATCACCGCGCCGAGGGCCGCGAGGAACGTCAGGCGCGGGACGCCCAGCTCGTCGGCCCAGGTCGACCAGATCCGCGTCTCGTCGATCAGCGTCTCGCCGACGTCGAGGCACACCCATCGGTCGCTCATGCGCCGATGCTACCGGTCGCGGCCTCCAAGCAGGTCGCCGAGTGCGCCACCGATGCCGCCCGTCCCGCCGGTGAAGCTGTCGAGCAGGTCGCCGAGGTCGGGGTTGCGGTCACGCGCATCGGCCTTCTCGCGGCCGAGGATGCTGCCGAGGTCGTCCAGGTCGAAGCCGCCGCCGGGCGAGGCGTCGCTCTTCTTGCCGATCATGCCCATCACCACCGGCGCGAGAAGGGCGAGCAGCTGGCCGATGCTGCCGGCGTCCAGGCCCGTTTTGGCGCTCAGGGCCTGCTGCATCTGCGGCTGCCGCTCGCCGAGCACGTGCGACAGGATCCCGGGACCGTTCGTGGTGCGCGGGCTGAGCTGGGCCTGGCCGCCGAGGTACTCCTGCAGCTGATCGATGATCGAGCCATCGTGGTCCTTTCGGATCGCCTCGCGGATGCCACCCCCGCGCTCCGCCTCCTGGCTGAAGGCGGCCATGAGCGCCGGGACGGCTGCATGGATCGCGCCGCGCGTCCTCGCCTCGTCGGCGCCGATGCGGCTGCTGATCCGGCCGCTCTGCTGGTCGAGCAGCTGCTCGAGGCTTTCGGTGAGCTCCGCCACGGGTGGTACCTCGATTCAGTGTGCGTTCTTCTCGTGCCGCGCATCAGCGCAAGAATCGTTCCCCTGACCCGGAGCCGGCCGCCCGACCGTCGGCGAGCGTCACTCCACGGTGCGCGGCGAGCCATCGTCGAGCAGGGCGCGCGCCCGCTCCGCCGTCCGGCGCAGCTCGTCGGCGCTGACCTCGGGGAAGTCGCGGCTCACGAGCCGGGTCGCGCCACTCGCGTCGTGCACCTCGTCGACCTCGCCGCGGAGGATGTCGGCGGCGAGGGCGTCACCCTCCCGGTGCGGACCGAGGTGGACGTGAAGATGGGCGATGCCGCCACCGAACACGTAGACGTACACCAGCTCCGCATCGGCCGCCTCCTTCAGGGCGGAGGTCACCCGCGCGAGCACCGTCCCGAACGTCGCCGCCTCCTCCCCGTCGAGATCCGTGACGTGCGGAACGTGCCGCTTCGGCTCGAGGTAGCCGAAGCCGCGGACGGACCCGCGGCCGCTCAGCGAGAGCCGCCAGCGGTCGTCCTCCCAGACCCGGATCCGCCCGAACCGTGCATCGGCCGCGTCGCCGTCGCACAGGAGGCAGGCCCCTTCCGGCGGCTGCGGAGTCGCCATGAACCGATACTAGCGTCCGCTGCCTGCCGCGCGGGTCGCGGGTGCCCGGCACAGGGACTCCCTCCGTCGAACGTGCCGAATTCCCACGAGTCGGGCGTTACGCGGCCGAAGGACACCAGAAACGGTCAAGACCGGGCTCTGACGCCCACCTGGTGGGCATTCGGACGTTCCGCGGCGTGGCGAGCGGCTCTACGCCCACCTGCTGAGCATTCGGACGGGTCCCCGGCGTGGCGAGGGGAATCGCGGGCCGCTAGGCCGTCTTGACGCCCTGGACGAGCGACTCGACGGTCTCCTTGGCGTTGCCGAAGAGCATCGAGGTCTTCTCCAGGCTGAAGAGCGGGTTCGGGATGCCGGCGAACCCGGCGCCGCGGCCGCGCTTCAGCACGATGACGTGCTGAGCCTGGTCGACGTTGAGGATCGGCATGCCGGAGATCGGCGAGCCGGCCTCGCGGGCGACCGGGTTGACCACGTCGTTGGCGCCGATGACGAGGGCGACATCCGTGTCCGGGAAGTCGTCGTTGATCTCGTCCATCTCCTGGAGCCGATCGTAGGGCACGTTCGCCTCGGCCAGGAGCACGTTCATGTGCCCCGGCATGCGCCCCGCCACCGGATGGATGGCGAACTGGACGTCGACGCCCTTCGCCACCAGCAGGTCCATCAGCTCGCGCACCGGGCCCTGGGCCTGCGCGACCGCCATGCCGTAGCCCGGCACGATGATCACGCGCTTGCCGTAGGCCATCAGCACCGCGGCGTCCTCGGCGTTGATCTCCTTGAGCGTCTCCTCGCCCTCGGCGCCGGCGAGCGCCTCGCCGCCCGTGCCGAACCCGGCGAACAGGACGTTGACGAGCGATCGGTTCATCGCCTTCGTCATGAGCTGGGTGAGAATCGCGCCCGAGGCGCCCACCAGCGTGCCGGCGATGAGCAGCGCGTAGTTGCTCAGGACGAAGCCCGACGCCGCCACGGCGATGCCGGTGTAGCTGTTGAGCAGCGACACCACGACCGGCATGTCCGCGCCGCCGATCGGCATGACGAGGACGACGCCGGTGACGAGCGCCAGGCCGATGAAGAGCAGGAACAGCGGGATCGAGTTGTCGACCGCCGCGATGATCACCGCCAGTCCGATCATGGCGACGAAGAGCAGCGCGGTGATGATTCGCTGCCCCGGCAGCATGACCGGCCGCGCGGCGACGATGCCCTGCAGCTTGCCGAACGCGACGACCGAGCCGGTCAGCGCCACGGAGCCGATGATCCCGCCGGCGAGCGTCGCGAGGACGAAGGGCAGCGGCAGCAGGCCGGCGCCGTGATCGGCGAACTCCAGGAACTCGGCGAGCGCCACCACCGCGGCGGCGCCGCCGCCGGCGCCGTTGAAGATGGCGACCATCTGCGGCATGGCGGTCATCGGTACGCGCCGGGCGCCGAGCACGCCGGCGACGGAGCCGATCGCGCCACCGACGAGGATGATCCACCAGTTCCCCAGCATGCCCGGCTCGCTCTCGGGGCTCGCCAGGTCGAAGGTGAAGAAGGTCCACAGGATGACGAGGGCCATGCCGCCCGCCCCGAGCAGGTTCCCCGTGCGGGCGGTCTTCGGGCTCGCCAGGAACTTCAGCGCCAGGATGAAGGTGACGCTGCCGATCAGCCAGACGAAGAACGTGGCGATCTGCCAGCCATTCAGGTCGGTCATCTACCCGCGCTCCCCGGGGCGCTTCTTGAACATCTCGAGCATCCGGTCGGTGACCACGAAGCCACCGACGACGTTGATGGTGCCGAGGATCACGGCCAGCAGGGCCAGCGCAATCCGCAGCGCGTCGTCTGAGGTGGCGGCGACGAGCATGGCGCCGACCACGATCACGCCGTGGACGGCGTTCGCCCCGCTCATGAGCGGGGTGTGCAGCATGGTCGGCACCTTCGACACGACCTCGTAGCCGACGACGGCGGCGAGCACCGTGATGAACAGCGCCGCCAGCAGGGCGAAGGGGCTCAGGGTGGTGGGATCCATCGGGTTCTAGGACTCCTTGTCGGCCGCGCTCGGCGTCGCCGCAGCTTCGGCGGGCGGTTCGTCGTCGGCGGCGGCCGCCGTCGCCGGCTCGACGACCTCGATGCCGAGGGCCGTGGCGGTCGCCTCGTGGATGACCTTGCCCTCGTGGGTGATCGTCGCGCCCCGGGTGATCTCGTCGGAGAAGTCGAGCTCGATCCTCCCGTCGCTCATGAGGTGCTTGAGCAGCGTCTGCAGGTTCTTGGCATACATCTGCGTCGCGCTGCCCGGCATGGTGGCCGGCAGGTTCGTGATGCCGATGATTCGCACGCCGTGCTTCACGACCTCCCTGCCCGCCTCCGTGAGCTCGCAGTTGCCGCCCATCTCGGCCGCCATGTCGACGATCACGCTGCCGGGCTTCATGCTCCGCACCATCTCCTCGGTGACGAGCTTCGGCGCCGGGCGACCCGGGATGAGGGCGGTGGTGATGATGAAGTCGGCCTCCCGCACGCGCTCGGCGATCAGCTCGGCCTGGCGGCGCTTGTAGTCGTCGCTCATCTCGCGGGCGTAGCCGCCGGAGGTCTCGGCCGCCGCCTTCTCCTCCTCGGTCATCTCGACCGACAGGAAGGTGCCGCCCAGGCTCTCGACCTGCTCCTTCACGACCGGGCGCACGTCGGTGGCCTCGACCACGGCGCCGAGGCGGCGGGCGGTGCCGATGGCCATCAGCCCGGCGACGCCGGCGCCCATGATGATCCCGCGGGCCGGGCGGATCGTCCCGGCCGCGGTGGTCAGCAGCGGGAAGAACTTCGGCAGGCGCTCCGCGGCGATCAGGACGGCCTTGTACCCGCCGACCGTCGCCTGCGAGCTCAGGGTGTCCATGCTCTGCGCGCGGGTGATACGCGGGATGGCGTCCATGCTGATGGCGGTGACCCCGCGCTTCGCCAGCCGCTGCGCCAGCTCCGGCTTGGCCAGCGTGCCGAGGGTGCCGATGAGCACGGTGCCCTCGCGCAGCATCTCGACCTCCTCGTCGGAGGGACGGCCCACGCGGAGCACGACGTCGGCCTGGCCGTAGAGCGCCGCGGCATCCGGGACGATCGTGGCTCCGGCCTCGCGGTACGCTTCGTCGACGTTGGACGACGCCTCACCGGCGCCGGCCTGGACGAGCACCTCGACGCCGTCGCCGGACAGCTGGCCGGCGATCTGCGGCGTCAGGGCAACGCGCGCCTCGCCTTCGGCGGTCTCGCGCGGGACGGCAATCTTCATGGAGACTCGATTCACTCGATGGGATGGGCAATTCACACGCGAACCGCCGCAGCTCAGGGCGCGTGGCGGTTCGGGAAGCAGAGTGTAGCAGAGCCCGGGGCACCGATCCTGCGGGCCCTCCGGTGGCGATGAGCATCACGACACGAGGCATCCCGGCGCTGGTGCTGGGCCTGGCGCTGGCCGCCTGCGGCCAGGACGACCCGACGGTGTCGCCGACCGCCACCGCGTCCCCCACTCCGACGACGACGAGCGATCCGACCGCGAGCGCTGCGCCGACGAGCAGCGCGAGCCCCAGCATCGAGGCCGATGCGCCCGAGGGCTGGCGACGTGTCGCGGTGACCGAGCAGGGCTTCTCGCTGGCCGTTCCCGAGGAGTGGGAGGAGCTGTCGCCCGAGCTGATCGGCGAGAGCGGCGTCATGGAGCGCATCCAGGAGGCCAACCCCGACGCGGCCGTGGCCCTCGAGCAGGCCCGCGCCGCGATCGAGAGCGGCCAGATCGCGCTCTTCGCGTTCGACGCAAGCGCGGAGGGCAGCGCCTCCGGGTTCGCGACGAACCTGAACGCGATCAACGTCGGGCCGGTGGAAGGCTCGGCCGAGGACGCCGCCGACGAGGTGGCGGAGGCCATCCGCCAGCAGATCCCCGTCGTCGGCGAGGTCGAGACGGAGACGGTCAGCCTGCCGGCCGGCGACGCCGCCCTGGTGCGCTACGAGTGGCCGGTCGACGACGGCGAGGGCACCGAGACTTTGGTGGCGGTGCGCCAGTACGCGATCATCGGCGACGGCGGGACCGGGTTCATCCTGTCCATGAGCGCCGCCGCGGACGCGGTCGGCGCCCACGAGGAGACGTTCCGCCGGATCGCCGAGTCCTTCCGGGAGGAGTCCGGCTGACGCGCTGCGGGGGCGCACCGCATCCGGTAGGCTGGGCCCGGCCTCATCGGCCCACCTGAGGAAATCTGCGGAAACCTGGCCCGAGCATGTCCCTGATCGTCGACTCCATCAGCAAGCGCTTCGGCGACGTCGTCGCGCTCGACGAGGCGTCGTTCGCCGTCGAGCGGGGACGCATCTTCGGGCTGCTCGGCGCGAACGGCGCCGGCAAGACGACGAGCATGCGCATCGTGCTCGACATCCTCCGTCCCGA
>Ga0299913_10003501_pt1 | contig 12863 bp, 17 predicted proteins | sample RVTome_9_FD_201360 | JGI IMG/M metagenome (GOLD analysis project Ga0299913, IMG submission 201360) | Soil microbial communities from uranium-contaminated site in the Upper Colorado River Basin, Wyoming, United States - RVT155D38 (version 2) ... | reverse complement strand
TTGAGACGCGCCTTCGCCCGGCGTCGTCGACGTCGCCGTCTCGGACGAGGCCGCGGGCGCGCTACTCGGCGGTCCGAACCGCCTCGCTGTCTCAAAAAATCGAACTCGGGTAGCGACGTTATGTAGACGTGGCTCGCGTTCGCGAACGAGGACGATTCAGAGGAACCGCGTGGTCCGCGTAAGACGATGTGACGAACGTCTTGGAGACGCTGGAGAAACGCGTCGCGGAGAGGGAGAACGAGGAGTGAGCAGGTAGAGCGTCTGGGTGAGGGCTTCTCCCTACTTCAGCGTCTCGGTCGCCATCACTGCAGATTGGCACGTCGATCGGGACCGGAGAACCCCGAAGGAGGAACGGAAACGTGGAGATCAATCGCAAGGCAATCGTCGCCGCCGTGGGGGCGGTCCTGATCATCATCGCAGTCTGGGCACTCGGCGACGATGCAGACGAGTGGGTGGCGTCGATCCTCGCCGTAGCGACGGTGATCGGTGTCTACATGGTGCCCAACACTCCGCCGCGAGATGAAGCGGGGCAGTTCCGCCAGACGCCTTAGTTCTGGTCGGGATCGTCAGTTGAGATTCGCCCGCCGACTCGTCTCGACGTAGTGGTTCGCGGCGCAGGCGACCGACACGGTCAGCATCGTCTTCGCCTGCTCCTCGATCAGTCCGCGATGGGCCTAGAAGGAGCGGTCCGCCTCGGCTTCCGGCGCGAGCTCGAGGCGATCGCCGACCCCGACGAGCGCGACCACCGCTTCGTCGACTTCTGGTAGCGGCCGCCGCTGCGCTCAACCCGCGGCCTAACAGCGCGATACTGGATGCTTCGCATGCCAGTCGAGGGAGCGATGGGACGTAGGCGCACGGCCGAGTTTCCGCCGGGAACGATCTTCGCCGGATACCGGATCGAACGGGCCCTCGGACGCGGCGGAATGGGCCTCGTCTACCTCGCCACGGAGCTCCGGCTCGAACGGCCCGTCGCGCTCAAGATAATCAGGAGCGAGATCGCCGACGACGAGCGCTTTCGCGAGCGATTTCGCTCGGAATCGCGAACCGCGGCCTCGGTCGAGGACCCGCGGGTCGTCACGGTATTCGCGGCGGGGGAGCGGGACGGTCTCGCCTATGTCGCGATGCGCTACGTACCGGGTGTCGACCTCGAGCGGCTGACGTCGTCGCGGGGACCGCTGCGAGCCGAGCGCGCCGGGACCGTGATCGCACAGGTCGCGGAGGGTCTCGACGCCGTCCACGCCGCCGGGCTCGTTCACCGCGACGTGAAGCCGGCGAACGTGATCGTCGCCGAAGGGGAGACCGTCAAGGACGATCCGAGGGCTTACCTGACCGACTTCGGGCTCGCGAAGTCGGTCGTGGGAGCCGGAGGACTGACCGCCACCGGCGAAGTGATCGGGACGGTGGATTACATGGCGCCGGAGCAAATTCAGGGCGGGCGCGTCGACGCGCGCGCCGACGTCTATGCCCTCGGCGGCGTCCTTTTTCATGCGATCACAGGGGAGGTTCCATACCCCGCCGCCGAGAGCTCCGCGAAGATGTGGGCGCACCTGAGCGAGCCGCCGCCCTCGCCGGCGTCCCGCAGTGTCGGTCCCGGTGTCCTCGACGACGTCATCCGCCGTGCGATGGCGAAGGATCCAGCTCACCGATACCCGTCGGCGGGCGACCTCGGGCGCGCCGCCCTCGCCGCGGTTCGAGGCGAGGCGGTGACCCAACCGGAGCATGCGGTCGGCACCGGAGAGGCAGCTCCCACCGCGCCGACGGTACGGCTCGGCGCGGAGCCGGGAGCGGCGGCGACCGAGCCGCTCCCGAGGCGGCGTCCCCGGGGAGCGCGGCGCCGACGAGGCTGGAGGATCGCTCTGGTGACGATTCTGATCGCGATCGCGGCGCTCGCTGCCGCCGCGTTCGTCGCCGTGCCGAAGCTGAACGACGCCGACAGCCCGCCCGCCGAGCGGAGCGGGGTGACGGTTCCCTTCCTGATCGGCGAGCCCCTCGACGAAGCGGAGAGCGAACTCGATGATCTCGGACTCCGCTCGAGCCGCGTCGGCGGTGGCCTCTTCGGGGTCATCGCCCCCTCGGCGTGGGAGGTGTGTGACACGGCTCCGGCACCCGACGAGGTCGCTCCCCGCGGCTCGACCGTCGAGTTGCACATCGATCGTCCGGGCAGCTGCTGAGGGCCGGCTACCTCGCCCGGTCCAGAAGCCGCTCAGCGAGACGATTCATCCCTCGCTCACGGGCAGCCTTCGCGGCACCGCGGTAGTCGGTTCGCTTGTCGCGCGGGCGGCTCACCTTCTGCGTGCGGAGGGTCGCGACGTCCTTGAAGGTGAGCAGCCGCTCGCGGTCGCCGATCAGCGCGGTCCGCAGCGCCGGGCGCGGCTCGCGGATCGCCGCGTCGAGCACCTTCTCGAGCGAGCCATGCTTGCGAAGCAGCTCGACGGCGGTCTTCTCGCCGATCCCCTTCGCCCCTGGGATCCCGTCGGAGGGATCGCCACGGAGCGCGATCAGGTCGGGGACCAGCTTGGGAGGGATCCCGTAGCGCTCCTTGACCTCCGCCGGCCCCATCGGTTGGCCGCCCTGCTTGCCGGTGCTCACGTAGAGGACCTTCGTCTTTGCGCTCGCGCACTGGAACATGTCGCGGTCGCCGGTCATCAGCAGGGAGCGGCCGCCGGCCTTCTCCTCCCGCAGCGCGTAGGAGTTGAGGATGTCGTCGGCCTCGAGTTCCTCCGAGCCCGCGATCGTCCAGCCGAACGCGCCGAAGAAATCGGCCGAGTCCTCCCACTGCGGTCCGAGCTCGTCCGGGAAGGCGGCCTCGCGGTCGGCGTGGTAATCGGCGAAGAGCTCCACCCGGTAGGCGGCCGCGTCGGGGCCGAAGCAGAGGACCACCGCGCGCGGGTTGTGTTTCTCCACCTCGCGGAGGATCAGATTCGCGGTGCCGAGCAGGGCGTTGACCGGCGTCCCGTCGGGGCCCCTGATCGACTTCGGCAGCGCGTAGAAGGCGCGGAAGAGCATCGAGGGCGCGTCGACGGCGAGCAGCGGGTGGGCCACGACGGGGAAGCTAGCGGCCCGGGGCAGCGCAGAGAAGTCGGTGGCCTACGCCGGGACGCCGAGCAGGGCGGCCTCGACCTCGCGGAGGCGATCGACGTCGCCACGGATGCCGGCGACCTGGTCGTTGAAGAGGAAGGCCTGGGCGAGCTTCACGATCGCGTAGCCGAGCACCGCCGGCTCGACGGGCGGCTCGTAGGTCCCGGCCTCAACCTCCTCCTCAATCAAACCGGTGATCAGCTCCACGATCCGGGGCTGGACGATCCCGGCGCCGGACGCGATCAACCGGAGGGCCGCGTCTCGCTCCTGCTCCACGAACGCCCGCAGCGCGGGGGCGTCGGCGAGCGCCCGGTTGAAGCGATCGAAGGTCTCGAGCAGGCCGGGGCCTCCCTTTCCCTCGAGGCCGGACCGAACCTCGGCGAGCACCGGCTCGGTGGCCTGGATGATCACCTCGCCGAGCAGCTTGTCGCGTGAGCCGAACCAGCGATAGATCGTCGCGCGCCCGAGCCCGAGCTCGGCGGCGATCGCCTGGACGTCAACGCGCTGTCCCCGCAGGTAGCGGTAGAGGCCGGCCTCGAGGACGTCCTCGCGACTCGCGGCCGCGGGCCGGCCGCGGACGCGCATGGCATTGGTGCTCCCCTCCACCACGACGAACCTATCGCCCGCGAGGGGGTGGGAGGCAGGTGTCTGGCATTTGAGACACCAGGGTACTTGTGTATTGAGACATACCAAAAACTGTGTAATGATCTCGCGCCGTGGGCAGCCTGAAGAGAGCGACGAGATTTGCCTTCATCGCGACAATCCTCACGGCGCTGTGGCTTCTCGTCGCCGTCGCGGGGGCGCCCGGCAAGCCGAACTCCACCGCCGGCTTCGAGCAGAACCCGATCGTCTTCGTTCACGGCATTGAGGGATCGGGCGCGCAGTTCCAGTCGCAGAAGATGCGATTCATGAGCAACGGCTACCCCGCGTCCTGGTTCGACGAGATCGATTACAACTCGACCCGGGCCGTCGCCGACAAGAGCGAGGTCCATCAGCAGATCGACGCCGCGATCGCCGCGTTGGAGCAGCGGACCGGCCGCTCGCAGGTCGACGTGATCGGGCACTCCCTGGGAACCACGGTGATGCACGACTACCTCACCGACGAGGCCGCGGGGGCCGCGCGGCGTGCGAACGTCGCCCACTACATCAACGTGGATGGCCAGAGCGAGAACCCCGGGGTGCCGACGCTCGCGGTCTGGGCCGGCAGGGGGGCGCCCGGGCGAAACATGGAGGGAGCGGAGAACGTCACCATTCCCAACCAGACCCACGTCCAGGTGATGACCTCGGCGGAGTCCTTCGTCGCCTACTACAGATTCCTGACCGGTAGGCCGCCCGCTCGCGACATCGTCCCGCAGAGCGGACCGATCCAGATCGCCGGCAAGGCACTCTTCTTCCCCGAGAACCGGGGCCTGATCGGCGCCACGGTCCAGGTCTGGAACGTCAACGACCTAGGGCGGCGGACGACCACCGCGCCGCTCGCCTCGATCGCGATTACCGACGGCTCGCAGGGCGGAGGGGCCTGGGGGCCGGTCACGGTCGAAGCCGGCAAGCGCTACGAGTTCGCGGCGCTGCGCACCGGCCTGCCCACGATCCACTACTACCTCGAGCCTTTCGTGCGAAGCGACTACACGCTTCGTCTGCTCGAGTCGGACGCGGTCCAGACCTACGCGGGCCTGCGGCCGGGCAGCCTCAGCGCCGTCAACATCCGATACAAGGAGCTCTGGGGGGATCAGGGCGCGGAGAGCGATCAGCTCCTGGTCAACGGGCTCAACATCTGCACCCCCGGCCTCTGCCCGATCAGCAAGCAGGTGAACGCATTCTTCGCCTTCGACCGAAATCGCGACGGACAGACCGATCTGAGCTCGCCGGATCCGGTTTTCAACGCGCTGCCCTTCCTGCAGGGAGCGGACGTCTTCATCCCCGCCAGCTCGCCACCGAGCGGGACCGCCACCTTTCGGCTGCTCTCCCGGGGCGCCGGGCCGCTGCGGACGCTGAACACCCCGAACTGGGACTCGATGAGCGACGGGGTCGTGATCCAGTGGAACGACTTCGAGCGGCCGAAGGCGCGGTAGTCCTCCCCCGCTACCAGCGGACCGGCAGCCTCTTCAGCTGGTTGAGGAAGGCAGAGACGGCGGGCTCGGGCTCGCCGGCGAGCTCCATCTCCGGGAAGCGTCGCAGCGTCTCCTCGAACAGGATCCGCAGCTCGAGCCGGGCGAGCGCGGCCCCGAGGCAGAAGTGGCGTCCCCCCGCGCCGAACGCCTGGTGCTCCGGGTTCCGGTGCACGTCGAAGCGGTCCGGATCGTCATAAGCGGGTTGCTCCTCCCGCGTTAAACGGGTTGCGCCTGACGGCGCACCCTCGCATTGTCGGAGCACCCTCGCATCTAGCGGTTCACCGCCGCCACCAGCACGTTCGACGCTCCGGTCATCCCGGCCAGGTTGGGATGGATCGAGGCAGCCGGATTGCCGGGAATGAGCGGCTCGACCCAGCGGACCGACGAGCTCTTGCAGGCGTCGTGGCCGATGCTGGCCGAGTACCAGTCGACCAGGGTCGCCCCGTTCGCCCCCGCCTGGGCGGCGACCATCTGGTTGAGTTCTCGCTGCTTCGCCCGCAGGTAGGGGACGTCGCGGTAGGCGATCGGCATCTGCGGCCAGCAGCCGAACCCGGTCTCCGGGAAGATCGCCGGGTAGTTGAGGGCGAAGATCCGCGCCGACGGAGCCCGGGCGCGGATCCCCTGGATCACGGCCGCCACCTTCGGAGCGGTGGCGGCGATCCGCTGGCTGATCTGATCGACGCCGCCGGAGTTGTAGCGATCCTGGCACGGAGTACCGAACGGGTTGAAAGTGATGCAGTTCTGCGCGATCTCGGAGAAGCCGATGTCGTTGCCTCCGATCGTGAACGAGACAACGGTCTGGTTCGCGTCGAGGGAGTTGAACTGCGGCGGATTCGGTCCGTCCGGATCGACGTTCTGGGGCTGCGTCATGTGATCCGTTCGCGCCCCGCTGCAGCTCGGGTCGCGCAGCGGCAGCCCGATCCGCCCGGCCGCCAGATGCGGATAGTTGCGGTCCGAGCGCAGGCAGCCGTACGGCGGGCCGATCTGGTTTGGGATCAAGGGCCCCGCCGTGTAGGAGTCGCCGAGCGAGATGTATCCGGCGCCCCGCGCCTCCGTCGCGGCCGTCCAGGTGGCAACCGTCGCCACAAACGCCAGAACCAGCGCGAGCAGCCGCGGGGTCGTCCTCGAAAACGACAGATCCGCACCCATTTCCCCTCCTCTCCTCGACCTGCGCGGCAAGGCCATACCCCGACATCGCATGTCCTACACCCGCTTCGTCGAGCCGGTTCCGGGTACAACTCCGCGGACGAATGACGCTTCGACTCGGGAATCGATCGCTAGCGCTCCTCGTCGCCGCGGCGCTGGTCGTGGCGATCGGCTGCGGCTCCGATGAGAGCGGCCAGGAGACCGCCGCCGAGCAGGTCTCGGTCCCGTCGGTGACCGCGCCGATCCCGACCGGAACGACGGCGAACCCGGCCCAGGGCGGCAAGACCGAGACGAAGGGCGCGCCCGCGACGGGTGGCTCGTCGGGAGGCTGTTCGATCCCGGCGAGGTATCAGGACTTCAAGTTCAGCGGCGTCGACTGCGCCTCGGCCCTCGCCGTCGCCGATGCCTGGGACGCCAGTCCCGACAAGTGCAACACGATCGACAACCCGGACTCGCCCCTCGGCTACAACCGGTCCTGCTCGGTCGAGGGCTACAGCTGCGACGCGAAGCGCGACGTCCGCTCCGACGGCCGCTTCGTCACCTGCACCCAGGGCGGAGCGAGCATCCGGTTCACCTGGTTCCCGAGCTGACCAAGGATCGGGGGTCCTGCCCGCGTGCCTAGAGTGCGGGCGTGCGACGCGAGTCACTGAGAGCGGGCATCAGGGCCGGCATCCCGTTCGCGCTTGCGGCGGGCGTCTTAGCGGTCTCCTTCGGAGTGGTCGCCGAGCCGGTGCTCGGCGCCGGAGCCACCCTGGCGATGTCGGCATTCGTCTTCGCCGGCTCCGCCCAGTTCGGATCGCTTGCCGTCCTCGCCGGCGGGGGCGGGTTGGCCGCGGCGGCGAGCGCCGCCGTCCTGCTCAACGCCCGCTATCTGCCGATGGGGATCGCGCTGGCGCCGTCGCTGCGCGGCCGGCTCCTCCGCCGGGCGGCGTATGGGGAGGCGATGATCGACGCCTCCTGGGTGATGGCGAACCGGGGCGGCGGCCGGTTCGACCCGGACTTCCTGGTCGGGGCAACGCTGCCCTCATATCCCGCCTGGGTCGGCGGCACGGCGCTCGGGGTGTTCGCGGGCGATCTCATCGCCGACCCCGCCGACCTCGGTCTCGATGTCCTCTTCCCGGCCTTCTTCCTCGCACTGCTGATCGGTGGGGAGCTGCGCTCCGGCGCGAGGCCGGTGGCGGTGGCGCTCCTCGGCGCGGGGATCGGGTTGGCGCTGACGCCGCTGACCCCGGCCGGGGTGCCGGTGCTCGCCGCCTCGGCGGCGGCGCTGCTCGGGCTGCGCCGCGGCAACCGGCGCGAGGAGGGACCGGCCGGAGGCGATTCGGCGCAGCACCCGGAGATCGAGGGAGATCCCGTTGGCTGAGGAGTGGGCACTCGTCGCCTTGCTGACCGCCACCACGGCGGTGATCCGCGCCGCGGGCCCGGTGGCCCTGGGTGGCCGGGAGCTGCCCCCGCGCGCGATGGAGGTGATCGCGCTTCTCGCCCCAGCCCTGCTCGCGGCGCTGGTCGTGACTCAGACGTTCCAGGGGGATGGCTCCGAGCTGACGCTGGACGAGCGTGCGATCGGCGTCGGCGGCGCCGGAGTCGTGCTCGCGCTGCGGGGGAGCATCCTGCTGGCGATCGCCGTCGCGATGGCGCTGACGGCGGCCGCCCGCGCGATCACCTGAGCCGGCTTTACCCTCCCGGTTGGGTGAGGAGCGATGGCGCCTGAGCGCCCACAGAACGGAACGGTCGGCTCACTGGTCGAGGCCACCGGCCGGGCGGTCGCCCCGGTCGCGCGGGCCGGGTGGCACGGCGCACGTGGGGTCGCTCGGCGTCTCGGCCTCGACCGCGCCGTCTCCGACGCGGTCGATCGCGGAATGGACAGCGAGACGGCTGCTCGCGCAACCGAGCGATTGCTCGACAACGAGACCACCAAGCGGGTCTGGGAGAAGGTTCTCGAGAGCGATGAGGCCCAGCGGCTCGTAGAGAGAGTGGCCGAGGCCCCAGAGGTCCGCGCGGCGATCACCCGGCAGGGCGTCGGCCTGCTGGAGGATCTGCGGCGCGTGGTGCGCCGGGCCGCCAGGCAAATCGACACGGGGTTCGAGCGCGCGGTCCGCGGTCTCCTGCGGAGGCCGCAGCGCGACGGGCGGCCGATCTACGCGGGGGCGTTCAGCCGCCTGCTCGCGCTCGCGATCGACGGCGGCGTCGTGTACGGCTCGCTCCTGCTGATCTCGGTGGCGATCGCGTTCCTCATCTCCGTCTTCCAGTCCGGCGACCAGGAGGCCGGGGCTGTGGTGCTGACCCTCGGGTTCCTCGCCTGGTCCCTGATCGCGGTCACCTACCTGGTCGTCTTCTGGTCAGGCGCCGGGCGAACCCCTGGAATGTCCTTCGTCGCCCTGCGAGTCCTCTCCGAGGACGGCGAGGTCGTCCGGCCCCGCCAGGCGATCAGGCGCGCGCTCTGGATGCCGATTGCGGCGCTGCCGCTGCTGCTCGGCTTCGCGGGCGTACTCCTCGACCACGAGCGCCGCGGCTGGCCCGACCGACGCGCGAGAACCGTGGTCTGCTACGCCGACCCCGAGCTGGACAAGGACCTCGTTCTCTGAGGTTGAGGCGCCCCTCGTAAGGAAGCCGCAAGGCCAGCATGTAACGGTCGACGGGATCAGGCGACGAATACAGCATGCGACGAAAGGAGCGAGGATGATCAGGCTGATCGCGATCGGCGCCGCCGCGGGTGCGCTGATCCTGGCGGGATGCGGCGGTGACGATGACGATGACGGAGGCGAGGCGACCGCACCGGCGGCAGCGGCCACCACGCAGGCCACCGAGCCCGCCACGCAGCCGGGAAGCGGTGGCGCGGGTACGAAGATCCAGACCGCCGACTCGCAGTACGGAGCGGTGCTCTTCGACGGCGACGACCGGGCGATCTACTACTTCGAGAAGGAGAAGGGATCGACCAGCGAGTGCTACGGCGCCTGCGCCGAGGCCTGGCCACCGGTGCTGACGGAGGGCGCGCCCCAGCCTGGTCAGGGGGCCCAGGCCGGGCTGCTCGGGACGACCGAGCGCGACGATGGCACCACCCAGGTGACCTACGACGGCCACCCGCTGTACTACTACGTCGACGACCCGAAGGGCGAGGTGCTCTGCCACAACGTCAACGAGTTCGGCGGCCTCTGGCTCGCGGTGCAGGGGAACGGGCAGCCGGTGAGCTAAGGCCGCCGGTCCCTAGGGCTCGGGTTCGAGCAGCTCGTTCGCCTCGCTCCAGTGGCCGGGCGGCACGCGCAGGGCGATGTCGCCCCGGCCATGCTCATCGAGCGGGTAATCGGAGGTCAGCACGGCCTCCATCCCCGCATCGGTGAGCTGCTGCCGCCAGGCGCGGCCCGTCTCCAGGTCGCCGAAGTCGCGGACGACCTCCCAGTTGTCGAAGCGGGGATCGCCGACGCGGAGCTCGGCGAGCCCATCGGGGTGAAGCGAGCCTCGCCCGACCCCGAGCAGCCCGCGGAGCTTGTCGCCGAGACCCATCGAGCGAAGCCTACGCCCGTGCCTGGATCCCCGTCAGCTCCTCGGATAGCTCGCGCAGCCGGCGGCGCGCGTCGGGATCCTCGGCCTGAGGATGCGGAGCCGACTCGCGCACGCCGTCGAAGTAATGGCCGTTCACACCCTCCACCTCGTCGGAGTCGATCAGGCGGATGGTCGCGGCGATCCCCTCCTCGAGCGGGGTAGCCGGCTCGATGCCGGCGTCCCGGACCATCTTGGTGGGCAGGTAGGTGCCGGGATGGAGGCAATTGGCGGTCACGCCCGTGTCCTCGAGTTCCTCGGCGAGATCGAAGGTGAACATGACCAGGGCGAGCTTGCTCTGGCAGTAGGCCTGAATGCCGCTGTAGCCGCGCTCGAGCATCACGTCGGCGAAGTCGATCGGCGCCTGGCCGGCGGAGGTCGCGTTGACGATCCGGGCTGGCGCCGAGCGCTGGATCAGCGGCAGCAGCTGCCTGGTCAAGAGGAAGGGGGCGAGATAGTTGACTGCAAAGGTGAGCTCGTAGCCCTCCGAGCTCTCCTCTCGGCCGCCGGCGGTGCCGATGCCGGCGTTGTTGACCAGGACGTCGATCCGATCCTCCTCGAGCAGAGCCTCGGCCAGGTCGCGAACCTCGTCGAGCGAGGAGAGATCGGCCCGGCGCCAGACCAGCTCTCCACTCACCTTCGCGCCGAGCTCCTCGAGCAGGGCCTGGCCCTTCTCCTCGTTGCGGCCGTGAAGGATCAGACGGGTGCCGCTCGGCGCCAGCTCGGTCGCGAGGCCCTTGCCAAGGCCGTCGGTCGCGCCGGTGATCACGATCGTCCGCTCGCTCACGCTCGGTGCCTTCCCCCGGTGCGGACGGCTAATCGCTCATTCGGCGAGCTCGACCCGCTCGATCACCTGCGGCTCAGTGGGCCGATCGCCGGGCCCGGTCTCGGTGCCCTCGATCGCGTCGACCGCGTCCATGCCCTCGATCACCTCTCCGAAGACGGTGTGCTTGCCGTCGAGCCAGGGAGCGGCGTCGGTGGTGACGATGAAGAACTGGGACCCGTTGGTGTTGGGTCCGGCGTTCGCCATCGCCAGGGCACCGCGGACGATCTTGTGCTGGTTGATCTCATCCTCGAAGGTGTAGCCGGGCCCGCCAGCCCCGGTTCCTTCAGGGTCTCCTCCCTGAACCATGAAGTCCTTGATCACGCGGTGGAAGATCAGTCCGTCGTAGAAGCCGTCGCCCGCCAGCTTGCGGAAGTTCTCGACGGTCTTCGGCGCGTCCTCGTCGAAGAAGCTGACCTTGATCGGCCCGGCATTGGTGTGAAGGGTGGCCTGGGACACCTAGATCCACCCTAGCGAAGCGCTCCTCCCGCGAACGTCCCGGAATGGGGGCTATGCCGGGTGCTCCGGGACGTTCGGCGCCTCAGCCGGCGCCGACGGTCTCGAGGGGGGTCTCTGGCAGCCACGGCCGGCGCCAGCCGCCGTAGCCGTGGAGAAGGTTCGAGGCGCCCTCAGGGCCCCAGCTTTCCTTGCTGTAGGTCTCGAGAGCGCACGGCTTGTCGATCAGCGGCTGGACGATCCGCCAGGTCTCCAGGACGCTGTCCTCACGCGCGAAGCGCTGCTGCTCGCCGCTGAGGGCGTCGGAGAGCAGGCGCTCGTAGGGGCCCGGCTGGCCGCCGAACTGCTGCTGGAAGAGGAGATCGAGGTGGACCCGGCGCAATTGCTCCTTGCCGGGCTGCTTCGCCTCGAGCAGGATGCTGGCGCCGGGGTCGGGATCGATGCGAACGATGATCTCGTCTGTGGCGGGAGTCGGCCCGCCGCCGATGCCGACGGGGGGCGGATTCTGAAGGATCACACGTACCTCGGTCACCCTCTCGGCGAGCTCCTTGCCCGCCCGGATGAAGAAGGGCACGCCGGACCAGCGCCAGTTTTGGATGTTGAGCCGTAGGCCGACGAACGTTTCCGTTGTCGACTTCGGATCGACCCCCTCGATCTCGCGGTAGCCCTCGTACTGGCCCCGCACGTAGCGGTTCGGGTCGATGTCCGGGATCGCCTTGAAGAGGTCGAGCTTGGCGTGCCTGATGGCGTCGGGGTCCGCGCCGGCGGACGGAGGTTCCATCGCCACCAGGGCCAGGGTCTGAAGGAGGTGGTTCTGGACGACGTCGCGCAGGCAGCCGACCGGGTCGTAGAAGCTGCCCCGGTCATCGACCCCGAAGTCCTCGGCCATCGTGATCTGGACGGACTCGACGTAGCGGCGATTCCAGATCGGCTCGAGCATCGCGTTGGCGAAGCGCAGATAGGTGATGTCCATCACCGGCTCCTTGCCGAGGAAGTGATCGATCCGGTAGATCTGGTCCTCCTCGAGGACCTCGTGGATCTGGTCATTGAGCTCAATTGCGGAGGCGAGGTCGTGGCCGAAGGGCTTCTCGATCACGACCCGCGCGCCGTCCACCAGATCGGCGCTCCCGAGATGCTCGATCACCGGGGCGAACAGCGAAGGCGGGATCTCCAGGTAGAAGACGGGATGCTTGGCGAAGGAGATCGCGCTCTTCAGCCGGTCGTAGGTGTCCTTCTCGGAGTAGTCCCCCTGGACGTAGGAGAGCTTGTCGGTGAACGTCTTGAAGACGTCCTCGTCGAACTCGTCGTGTCGGGCCTCGACCCGCTCCTCGATCGCGTCGCGGGCGTGCTGGTGGAGATCCTCGTCCTTCCAGTCGTTGCGCGCCACCCCGAACACGGGGACCTGAAGGGTGCCGTTGGCCGTCAGGTCGTACAGGGCCTTCAGCGTCATCTTCGTGGCCAGGTCGCCGGTGATCCCGAAGATCACGAGCGCGTCGGCGGAAGGGCCCTTCGCGCGGCCTGTCGATGCCTGCGCCACGCGCCCAACCTAACGGACCGGCTCCGTGACCTTAGGATTGCCGCGTCCGCGATCCCTACCCGGAGGAGGAAGCTCGATGGCACAGCTCGGAATGGTCGGCCTCGGCCGGATGGGAGCGAACATCGTCCGGCGGCTGATGCGCGGCGGCCATGAGTGCGTGGTCTACGACGTCAAC
>Ga0299913_10003500_pt1 | contig 12865 bp, 12 predicted proteins | sample RVTome_9_FD_201360 | JGI IMG/M metagenome (GOLD analysis project Ga0299913, IMG submission 201360) | Soil microbial communities from uranium-contaminated site in the Upper Colorado River Basin, Wyoming, United States - RVT155D38 (version 2) ... | reverse complement strand
CATGTCCCTCATAGCGTGGCGCTGCCGCGCTCACGGTCGCGCTGGGCGTGGCCTCCACCAGTGGATCCCCTGCGCGCGCGGCCGCGACCCTCTGGATGGCCTCGATGATCTTGGTGTAGCCAGTGCAGCGGCACAGGTTGCCGGCCAGGGCGCGGGCCACCTCGTCGTCCATTGGACTCGGCGTGCGCGACAGCATCGCCTCGGCCTTCATGACGATTCCCGGTGAGCAGAAGCCGCACTGGCTGGCGCCGGCGGCCACGAACGAGTCCGCCCATTCCGTGCGCCTGGCGCTGTCGAGGCCTTCGAGCGTGATCACCTCGCGGCCGGCGAAGCGTGCCGCGGGCTGCGCGCACGAGACCACGGCGCGGCCGTCGACGATGACCGTGCACGCGCCACACGACCCCTCCGGCGCGCAGCCGTCCTTCATCGAGCGCAGTCCGCAGTCGTCGCGCAGGAAGTCGAGCAGGCTTACGCCAGGCCCCGCCGAAACCTCCAGCTGCCTGCCGTTCAGCGTCAGTCGCATTCGATCGCCCTTGGCACGGTTCGATGGGCCAAGTGGCCCTTATCTCGAAAACGGCCCGCAATCGACTCTGGCAGCGGCGAGACTAAGCAAGGGCGTGCCGTTGGTCCCGACCTCGCGGGCCTTCGGTCGCCAAGGAGAGGTGCATGGATAGACCCGGAATGGCGACAACGGTGGTCGACAACACGGTCTACGAGCGCGCCGTGGCGCGCTTCCGCGAGCGGCGCATCGTGATGCCGACCTTCGCCCAGCTGGCCAATCCGACGACCATCCCTGCCTCTGCCACCGGTGACGCCGACCCCGATGCTCCGGATCCGCGCAACCTCTTCCGCGTCCACTGGAACAACGCCGCGGATCGTCGCGCTCTGAGCCCTGTGCCGGCGTACCTCGTTCTACCCAGCTCACTGACCGGTGTCGAGTCGCCCATCGTGATCGCGCTCGCCGACCGCTTCCCGATGATCGGCTCGCACAAGGTCCTGGCCGCGTACGCCTGCCTCGCGCCGCGCATCGTGACCGGCCAGTTCGACCCGACCAGCCAGCGCGCGATCTGGCCGTCGACCGGCAACTACTGCCGCGGCGGCGTGGCCATCAGCCGCATCATGGCCTGCCGCGGCGTGGCCGTGCTGCCCGAAGGGATGAGTGGCGAGCGCTTCGAGTGGCTGGCGCGCTGGGTTGCCGATCCGGCCGACGTGATCCGCACCCCGGGCACGGAGAGCAACGTCAAGGAGATCTACGACCGCTGCGCCGAGCTCGACCGCGAGCCCGATACGGTCATCTTCAACCAGTTCTCCGAGTATCCCAACCATCTGGCGCACTACCTCATCACCGGACGCGCGCTCGAAGTCGTGCTAGAGACATTCAGCCGGGATCGCGGGCCGCTGCGACCGTTCGCCTTCGTGGCCGCCTCCGGCTCGGCCGGGACGCTCGGGGCCGGTGACTGGCTGAAAGAGCGACTCGGGACGCGGACGGTGGCGGTCGAGGCGCTCGAGTGCCCGACGATGCTCGAGAACGGCTTCGGCGAGCACAACATCCAGGGCATCGGCGACAAGCACATCCCGCTCATCCACAACGTCATGGCCACCGACTACGTGGTCGGCGTCAGCGACCGTTCCACCGATCGACTCAACGTCCTGCTCAACACCGAGGTCGGCCGTCGCGAATTGGCCAGTCGGGGAGTGCCCGAGCCGCTTATCGGCGCGCTCGGCTCGCTGGGCCTGTCGAGCATCTGCAACGTCGTCGCCGCGATCAAGCTGGCGCGCCACGCCAACCTGGGGCCCGAAGACGTGATCGTCACCGTGGCCACCGACGGAGCCTCGATGTACGTCACCGAGCGCGACCGGACGATGGCGCGCGACTTCCCGGGCGGGTTCGACACCGGCGCCGCCGCCGAGGTGTTTGGCGAGACGATCCTGGGTGCGGCGCCCGACCACGTGCTCGAGCTGACCGCCGCCGAGCGCCGGCGCATCTTCAACCTGGGCTACTACACCTGGGTCGAGCAGCAGGGCGTGACGATCGAGGAGTTCGTCGAGCGGCGGGAGCAGGCGTTCTGGAGCGGCCTGCGCGACTTGCCGCCGGCGTGGGACGAGATGATCGGCGAGTTCAACGCGCGTTCGGCGGCGGTGCCGGTCGCATGAGCCTGCCCGTGGCGGTTCCGGCCCGGCCGACCTTGCGGCCGCCAACCGCCCTCGTCTGCGCCGGCTGCGGATACCGATCGCCGCGCGAGGCACTGCCGCTGAGCTGCCCGCGGGCGGGTCTGGGTGACGACGTCGATCACGTCATGAGGCGTACCCTCGAAGCCCGGCGACTCGAGTGGCCCTGCGAAGACGAGGCCAACCCATTCGTCCGCTACCGCACGCTGCTGCATGGCTACCAGCGCGCCCTCACCGCCGGCCTGAGCGATGACTACGTCGTCGACCTCATCCGGCGTCTCGACGCGGCCATCGCGCAGGTCGATGGTCGGGGCTTCACGGTCACGCCGTTCGCGCCGAGCGACGCGCTGGCGGGGTCGATCGGCATCTACCCGCCGGCCAGCGTGTGGGTCAAGGACGAGACGGCGAACGTCTCCGGATCGCACAAGGCGCGTCACCTCTTCGGGGTGATGATCGAGCTGCTGCTCGCCGACGTCGAAGCCACGCGGCCGATGGCCATCGCCAGCTGCGGCAACGCCGCCCTGGCGGCCGCCGTCGTCGCGCGCGCGGCCGAACGCGAGCTGCACGTGTTCGTGCCGACGGACGCCGATGCGGGCGTGCTCGCCCGTCTGTCCGAGCTTGGTGCGCAGGTGGCCGTCTGTCCGCGCAGGGCCGGCCAGTCGGGCGATCCAACGGTCATTCGGTTGCGCGAGGCCGTTGCCAACGGTGCGGTGCCCTTCACGTGCCAGGGCAACGAGAACGGGCTCGCTATCGAGGGCGGCCTGACCCTGGGCTACGAGATCGCCGACGCCCTTCGCCTCAGCGGGACGCGGCTCGATCACGTCGTCGTGCAGGTCGGCGGTGGCGCCCTGGCATCGTCGGTCATCCAGGGCCTGCAGGAGGCTAATGCGCTTGGCGCGATCGATTCGCTGCCGCGCATCCACACCGTGCAGACACGCAACGTCCACCCCCTGGCGCGAGCCTACGAGCGCGTGATGGTTCGCCTCCACGAGCGCCTCGGTGGACCGCTGGAGGGCGCCGTCGAGCGTCTCAGCCACGCCGCCAGCTCGGGCTCCATCGACGGGGAGCTGGAGTGGATCGGCAACCACCGCGCACAGTTCATGTGGCCCTGGGAATCGGCGCCCGGCAGCGTCGCCACGGGCATCCTCGATGACGAGACCTACGACTGGCTGGCCGTCGTGCGCGGGATGCTCGCCACGGGCGGCGGACCGGTCGTCGTGGACGAGCATGAGCTCGTCGAGGCCAATGCGCTGGCCCGCGCCGCCACCGGCATCGATGTCGACCCGACCGGCTCGGCCGGCCTGGCCGGCCTGATCAGGCTGTACCGCTCGGGAGCGGTCCAACCACGAGAAACATGTGCCGTGCTGTTCACCGGCGTACGGCGCAATGGAGGAACACCATGAGGAGCTTCCTGGGTCGCGACATCCTGGGGCTGAAGGACTTCAGCCGCGAGGACTACTTTCGCGTCTTCGAGGTCGCCAACGAGCTGCGCCCCCACGCGGCCAATCGGCGCAACGGCGACCTGCTCAAGGACAAGACGCTGCTGACAGCTTTCTACCAGCCGTCGACGCGGACACGACTGTCGACCGAGGCGGCCATGCACCGCCTGGGCGGCGCGGTGCTCGGCTTTGCCGATGCCAAGATGACCCGCGCCGGCGACTTCTACCAGGAGTCGGTCAAGGACACCTTCCGCATGCTCGAGTCGTATGGCGACGTCATTGCCATCCGCCACTTCCAGGAGGGCGCGCCGGCCGAGGCCGCCAAGTGGTCGAGCGTGCCGATCATCAACTGCGGCGACGGCTGGGGCCAGCACCCGACCCAGGTGCTGACCGACCTGTACACGATCCTGCTCGAGCGCGGCACGCTGGACGGCCTGACGTACCTGCTCGTCGGGGACATGCGCATGCGCACGATGCACTCGATCCTGCACGCGCTGTCGCAGTTCGACGCCGAGGCGATCGTCGTCGCGCCGCCCGAGATGACGCTCAAGCCCGAGTTCAAGGCCGAGCTCGACGACATGAGCGTGGCCTACCGCGAGGCGGAGTCGGTCACCGATGTCATCGGCGAGGCCGACATCATCTACATGGAGCCGGTCGTCCAGGCCGACTACACGCAGTCACGCGTCGAGCGCGGCGCCGAGGTCGGACAGACGCCGGCCGCCTACCAGGTCACCGCGCGGCTGATGCGCGAGAAGGCCAAGCGCAGCTCGATGATCCTGCACTCCCTGCCGCGCATGGACGAGCTGACGACCGACGTCGACGAGACGCGCCACCAGCGCTATTGGGTCGAGGCCGCCAACGGCGTCGTCCTGCGCATGGCGCTGCTGGCGCTCGTCCTGGGCGCGGCCGAGTAGGGGAAGTAGGGCCCTGCCATGCAGACCGGACTGCGCGGGCGCGACCTGATCAGCCTGTCCGAGTGGACGGTCGAGGAGATCGAGACCGTCCTCGAGGTCGCCGCAACGCTCAAGCGCGAGCGCGCGCTGGGCATCGCGCACCCGCTCCTGCGCGACCGCGTGCTGGCGATGCTCTTCTTCTTCAGCTCGACTCGGACCCGGGCGAGCTTCGAAGCAGGCATGGCCCAGCTGGGCGGCCACGCCCAGTTCATCGAGAGCCGCACGACGCAGATCGCGCACGGCGACACGCCCAAGGAGATCGGCGAGATCCTGGGCCGCTACAACGACGGCATCGCCATCCGCCACGTCGATTGGGGCGCCGGCAACCAGTACATCCGTGACGTGGCCGCGGCATCGCGCGTGCCGGTCCTGAACATGCAGTGCGACCTGTTCCACCCGCACCAGATCCTGGCCGACCTGCTGACCATGCGCGAGAAGCTGGGCCAGCTGCGCGGCCGGACGCTGACCATCTCGTGGGCCTACGCGGCGAGCTACCAGAAGCCGATCAGCGTGCCGCAGGACCTGGTCACGGCGGCGACCCGCTTCGGCATGAACGTGCGCCTGGTCCACCCGCCCGAGTTCCGGCTTATGCCCGAGGTGGTCGACGAGGCGCAGGCCAACGCGCGCAAGTCGGGCGGCTCGCTCGAGCTGATGGACGATTTCGACGCCGGCTTCCGGGGCACGGATGTCGTCTATGCCAAGAGCTGGGGCGCGCTGCTGACCGCAAAGGACGAGACGGAAGGGGCGGAGATCGCCGGCCGTTACTCAGACTGGATGACCGACGAGCGGCGCATGGCGCTCGCGGCGGACGGCGCGATCTTCATGCACCCGTTGCCGGCAGACCGCAACGTCGAGGTCGCCGACGCGGTGATCGACTCGGCCCAGTCGGTCGTCTACGACGAGGCCGAGAACAGGCTCCATGCGCAGAAGGCCGTCATGGCCCTGACGATGAGGTAGGCAGAGATGGCCAAGAGCGTGCTCGTCGTCGCCATCGGCGGCAACAGCCTGATCAAGGACCCGCAGCACATGAGCGTGCCCGACCAGTACCGGGCGTTGGGCGAAACGAGCCGCAACATCGCCGGCATCATTCGCGACGGCTGGCACGTCGCGATTGGCCACGGCAACGGCCCACAGGTCGGATTCATCATGCGCCGCTCCGAGCTTGCCCGGCACGAGCTGCACGAGGTTCCACTCGACGTGTGCGATGCCGACACGCAGGGCGCGATCGGCTACGAGCTGCAGCAGAACCTGGCCAACCAGTTCCGAACGCTGAAGGTCGACCGCCAGCCAGTCTCGATCGTGACCCAAGTCGAGGTAGCGCCGGACGACCCGGCCATGCTCAACCCGACCAAGCCGATCGGCACGTTCATGACCGAGGCGGAGGCGAAGGGGCGTGCCGAGACGGACGGCTGGATCGTGCGTGAGGACGCCGGCCGCGGCTGGCGGCGCGTGGTTGCCTCTCCGCGGCCGATCAGGATCGTCGAGGAGCGCGCCATCAAGACGCTGCTGCGCGAGGACTTCGTGGTCATCACCGTCGGCGGTGGCGGCATCCCGGTCGTGACCGACGCGAATGGCGACCTGGTCGGCGTGCCGGCGGTGATCGACAAGGACTTCGCATCGTCACTGCTGGCCACACTGGTCCGAGCCGACGTGTTCATGATCACCACGGCCGTCGAGCGCGTCGCACTGAATTGGGGCAAGCCAGGCCAGGAATGGGTTGACCGGTTGACGCTCGCCCAGGCGAAGGAGTACCTAGAGGAGGGGAGCCACTTCGCGCAGGGCAGCATGGCTCCCAAGATCGAGGCCTGCATCCAGTTTCTGGAGCGCGGCGGGGGCGAGGCGATCATCACCAGCCCCGAGAACGCCGAGCAGGCCCTCGTCGGCAAAGCCGGAACCCGTCTCGTCGCATAAAGTTGATGGGCGATTGGTTGGCATTTAGCCGTGCCGCCAATTGAAGGCCCGGGCAGGCGAGGAACCGCTTACCCGGGCCGCCTGACGTGGCGCGTGCGTAAACTGAGCGTCTGACGAGTCCCCGTAGTTCAGTGGACTAGAGCGGCTGCCTTCTAACCGTTTGGCTTGGAACGGCGTGCTAACTAGCGTGCACAGCGGAGCCGCAGGAGCGCAGTTATCTGCTCAGTTCAGGCTGGAACCTCCTCCCGCGCGCTCGTCCACTCGCAGTGCTACCAGTGTCAAGTTGCGCGGCAAGACTTGCGGCTCCAAGCATCAACTGGGGTTGCGCGCGACACCCTCGTCACTCAGTCCTCAGTCTCCCAGAAGGGCAACTTGGCGCGTCTGCAGCCGGCCGATGATGGCTCACCCAGCTGGCCGTTGCCCAGGTACTTGATCCACAGATCTCGGCCCGCCGGTCCCAGGTGACGTTGCCGCAACAATCGGGCACCCTCCACGTGGCCTTTGCCGAAGCCGTGAGCGCAATCACCCCGACCCGAGCGAACCCGGCCACCGCGCTCTTAGTATGGCCGTGACTCGCTGAGTCACAACGACGGGTCCAGTAGGAGGGCAGGATGGCTGAGCTCAGCGGTCGCACGGTCGTCGAGCGCTACGCCCGCGCGGTGCAAGACAAGGATCTCGACGCCATGGCGGCGCTCGTCACGGACGACTTCGTGGATGAGATGCCCCAGTCCGGCGAACGAGTCCGGGGCAGAGCGAACGTGCTTGCATACACGGGCAGCTACCCAGGTGGGGTAGGCACAGTCGACCCGACAAGCACACGACTCGTCGGGTCGGAGGACCGCTGGGTGCTCACGCCCATGTTCGCGCCTCTACGCATCGAAGGATCGGGCGATGTCTACACCTACGTCGGCACCGTCACCTATTCGAATGGCGAGACCTGGCAGATGATCCAGATCGTCGAACTCCGCCAAGGCAAGATCTCCAAGACCACTTCCTGGTTCGCTGCGCCGTTCGAGGCGCCGGAATGGCGAGCACCGTTCGTGGAGCGCTTCCCCGCGCTGGGCGCCGAAGCACACCTGAAACAGCGCTAGCGCTGGGTGCTAACTCGCGGCCGGCGAGCCACTGGCCGCAGAGCAGGGAGACGCTCGCCGGCTTGGGGATGCTGCCTGGCGAAGTACGACTCGAACTTAGGGGATTCCGCTGCTGGGCCGGAAGAAGTCGCGACGCTTACGGGATATGCCGCGGCCGCTTCTCGTGCCAGGTCGATCTGCAGGGGCCAGGGATTGGTGTTCCTCGTGGGCACTGTCTGCATCAGTGACTTCGTGCGTAAACTGGGCGGCAGACACGTCCCCGTAGCTCAGTGGACTAGAGCGGCTGCCTTCTAAGCAGCGGGTCGCAGGTTCGAATCCTGCCGGGGACGCCAGTGCACAACTTCCGTGCTCGGCGCCAACGACGGTTGCCCTTGCGGATTCGAGATCGTGCTCGTTACGACCGGCGTAGCGCTGGGTCAGTCCTCGTCGTCCTCGAAGTCCGGCCAGGCCGCGATATCGACGCCATGGTTCTCGGGGGAAGCGAGTGTCCACCAGTGGGGCGCGTGAGTATCGTCGGCCAGGCGTCCGCCTGCTTCGAGTGCTGCCGCGACCCTTGCCTCAGCCTGATCCGCAGGCACGCTGACGTCGATGTGGGTGCGGCCGCGGCGCGGCCTGGGTGGCTTGAGCTGCTGGAACGACACGTGCGGGTTGCGGCGGTGCCGATCGACCACGTCCTCATTGGGCCCGAGGCTCTTGTACCCGAGGGCGGCCGCCCAGAACGGACCCACGTCGCTGCCGGCGTCCTGCGCCACGGCGATGCCCACTACCTGAACCTGGGAGGGGTCCGGCTCGACATGCAACGTGCGAGCCTTGGCCGAGATACGGCGGGCCAGCTCGATATCACGCTCGCTTAGGGCTCCGTATTCTCCAGAGGCGGTCCGGACGGTCACTCCCTCGGGCCGCAGGTCCACGTCGGGGAAGTGGCTCACGGCGTCGCCTACCTCGGCGATCGCGGCGACAAATCTTGCTGCTTCCGCGAACGATCTGACGCGGAAATAGGCGTGCGCGCCGGAGAAAAGGACTCGCCAGTCCTCCACCCCGACGGCGTCGTGGAAGGCTCGAGCTGTTGTTCGCCTCTCGCTCATGGGCAAATGCTACGGCGCGGTTCCGCGTTTGGCTGCACTTCCACGACTCTGTCACTGACAACTCGCGCATTGAACTAGGGCGCCTGGGTGGCCGCCTAATCAGGCGCCGGAGTTCCGTCCGCTGATCAACGCGTAGACGCATCCGGGCCGGCGAACGCCGTCCGGCCTGTCATGCACGTCCTGCCGGATCTCCTGCAGCACGAAGCCCGCTCGCTCCGCGAGGGCGCGGCTGGGTACGTTGTCCGGGTCCATGTGCGCCTCCACGCGCTCGACGCCGAAATCGAACGCCAGGTCCGACAGGGCGCGCACGGCCTCGGTGGCGTAGCCATGTCCCGTCTCCCTCGCGCGCAGGTACCAGCCCATCGTCGCATTCGGGCCGTCGACTTCGAGCCACACCTTGCCGACGGCCCGATCGCGCGCGAACACGAGGTAGGTCGCCCCGATGCCCTGCGCCGCGTCGGCGCGTTGTCGCGCTGCCAGTTCCGCGCGCTCGTCGAGCGTCGGCGGGTCGGCGCGGAAAGAGAACCAGGGCCACAGGTGGTCGAGTGACTCGAGGATCATCTCGTGCTCCAAGCGCGCGTCCTGGTCGTCGGGCAGGCGCAGCGTGAGGCGCTCGGTATGCAGCAAGATGGGAAACGGGCGCATCCTCGGTGGTATACCACCCGAGTAGGGGGAGCACTGGAGGCCTCCCGAGGCGCCGAAACCGGCCGGGGACGCCAGATCGCGCCGAGATCGCACCCGGCGGCAGTGGGTTCAGTTCGAAATCGTGGCCTCGTCCCGCGCCTGCGGGTGGGCATCGTGAAACGCGGCGCGAGCCTCAGCCTCGACCGCGTTCGCCGCGTCGACCGTTTGCTGTGCCTCAGGCAGCCCTTCTTCACGCAAACGCCGCGCGAGCGCGGCAGCCTCGGCAGCCGTCGCGGTCGCGCGCTCGGCGGCGCGCGTTGCCGCCGCTGCTGCCTGTTCGGCTAACTCGGCCAGCTCAGCGGTCGCCACGGAGCGTTCGTCAGCGGCGTCAACGGCCTCCGACGCTACCGTCGCCAGGCGCTCGGCCAGCTCGGCAGCGCGTTTCGCATCCCGCCAAGCGTTGAGCAGATCGGCGGGTTTCACTTCGAGCCAGTCCAAGCCGTGATGTTTACGATTCGCACATTACAACCCCGTAACGGCCGAGCGATGCGCGCGGGGGTTCGCGTTGAAGCTCATGTCGCTTGAAGTCTTTTGCACCCGACCCCACGACCGGATTGCGAGAGCGCCAAACTCAAATCTGTGGCGAGGCGCGAGGGAGCCTACTCTGATTTGATGCGGATAGCGGGCGCCTTGATCGCGGCGCTTCTTGTCGGATGCGCTCAGTCAATATCGCCATCAGCGCCTCCGCCAGCGCGCTCGCCGGAACCATCACTCGCTCCGCCGACCCGCTCTCCAGCGCCGTCAGCCACGTCGACGATCGCGACTCCGCCCGCGAGCGCTTCACCGAGCGCTGCTGCTGTATGCCCGGGCGCGCTCCTCGAAGGCGTCCTCGTCGAGTGGGTTGTTGAAGTAGAGAAAGGCCCCGCATTCGGCGTTGACGACGACGGCTTACCTGGCAGCCTTGTCACGCCGGTAATCTGGCCACCGCGATACCGCGTGCGGTTCCACGACGAGCTGCTCGTCCTCGAAGACCTGTCGGGGAACGTCAAGGCGCGTGAGGGGATCTGTAACCTCGCGCACATCGGCGGCGTAATAGCTCGCCATCCGGAATCGGTACTCGGCCTGACGGATCGGCGTTCGAGGAAAGTCGGCGCGATCTTCTGGCCCTTCGGCTACACGGCCCGCGAGGAGCAAGGCGTGATCGTGTTGGTCGACCCGCACGGCACCGTCGTCGCGCGTGAGGGCGACCGTGTCGCGATGGCCGGCGGCCTGAACGTCGAGGGGGAAACCGAGGCATGTGGAGGCGTGTCGATAGTCGCCGGCGAAGAATGAGCGGGCCGCGTTCGTACGCGACGGCTATCACGTCCGCGCCGCCACGTGGCCCCGCAACGGCGCGGAAGTCGCGACACCATGAGACTTGACTGGACAAGACGTCATATCTAGGTTCGCGCCATGGCTCTCGCCGCCGACCCGACCATCAGGCGCCAGGTGATTACGGCAGCGCGCGAGGTCCTGGCGCGCGACCCGGGTGCGCCGATCGACGACATCACGCGTCGCGCGGGCGTGTCGCGCGCGACGTTCTATCGACACTTCGGCTCGCGCCGGACGCTGCTCGAAAGTGTCGCCGTGGAGCCACGCCCCGATGCTCGCACGCGGATCCTGATCGCCGCCCAGGAGATGCTCATCCGCACGTCGCTATCGGCCCTGGGAATGGACGATCTGGCGCGCGCAGCGGACGTATCGCGCGGCACGCTCTATCGCATCTTCCCGGGCAAGGCCGCGCTGCTCTCCGGGCTGATCAAGGCGTACTCGCCGTTCGAGGCGGTCCGCGCTGTGGTCGAGGCGCATCGCGAGGATCCGCCAGAGGTCGTGCTGCCGCTGATCGGGCGGGCGGTCACCGGCGTGGCCGGCGAGCGGCTGGGCCTGCTGCGCGCCGTCTTCCTCGAGGTCACCTCCGGCTCGGAAGAGGCGATGTCCGGCTTCCGGCCCGTGTTCGGGCCGGCCCTGGCCGCTCTGTCCGATTACATGGCCGCCCAGATGGTGGCCGGCCAAGTGCGAACCATGCACCCGCTCGTCGCGCTCCAGGCGTTCATTGGGCCCGTCTTCTTCCACCTGCTGACCAGGCCCGCAGTCGACCGGCTGATCGGCCTCCAGCTGACCCCCGATGAGGCGGTCGATGAGCTGGTCGCGGTGGCGCTGGCCGGCCTCCGTCCGCCTGCATCGGCCACGGGAGCGGCAGGGTGACGGCCCAGAACGGGCCGCCGGCGATCGTTGCGCGCGGGCTGAGCAAGCGCTTCGGCCCGATCACCGCGGTCGACTCGCTCGACCTCGAGCTGCCCGCAGGCCGGATCTATGGGCTGCTCGGCCCGAACGGTTCGGGCAAGACGACGCTGATCCGCCTGCTCGTCGGGCTCGCACGCCCGACGGCCGGCGAGGCGAGCGTCCTTGGCACGACCATGCCCGATCGCGACATCCTCGGACAGATCGGCTACATGACACAGGCCGACGGCGTGTACACCGACCTGTCGGTGTGGGAGAACGTGCGCTTCTTCGGGGCCTTGTCGGGCAATGCCGATCGTGCCCGGATGGAGGAAGCGCTCGAGGTGGTCGAGCTCACCGCTCGCCGCAACACACCGGCCCACCAGCTGTCAGGCGGCATGCGCCGGCGGCTGTCGCTGGCCTGCGCGCTGGTCCACCGCCCGCAGGTGCTGTTCCTCGACGAGCCGACGGTCGGCATCGACCCCGCGCTGCGCGTCCAGTTCTGGGCCTACTTCAGGCAGCTCGCCGCCGATGGCAAGACGCTCGTCGTCAGCAGCCATGTGATGGACGAGGCCGATCGCTGCGACGAGCTGCTGCTCATGCTCCACGGCCGGCTGCTGGCGCGCGGCAGCGGTGCCCAGATCCGCGCCCAGGCCGGCACGACCGACATGGAGGAGGCATTCCTGAGCCTGGGCGGCACCGAGGTGGCCGAATGAACCTGCGCCGGACGCTGGCCATCAGCCGGCGCATCGCCGACCTGTTCCGGCGCGACCATCGCTCGCTGGCGCTCGTCTTCGTCGCGCCGATCGTGATCATGGCCCTGCTCGGCTGGGTCATCCGCGACCAGCAGCCGCCGACGACGACGCTGGCCGTCGTCAACCAGGTCGGCCCGGCCGGCGAGATCGGCCGCACCAGGATCGCCGAAGCAGCCGCCGAGGCGGGCTACGAGTACCGCTCGGACATCGTGACCGAACAGGCTGCGCGCGAGGGGCTGGTCGATGAGCAGATCAACCTGGCCATCGTGCTGTCGCTCGAGGACGGCGAGCCGACGGTGCTCATCCTGACTCCGGGTGTTTCGCCGGGCGACGACTCGGCCCGCATCGGCGGGCTGCGCCAGGTCCTGGCCACCGCCTTCACCGCCCAGGACGGGCCGATCATCGAGCAGGAAACGATCTACGGGCGGCCCGACGCGGGCTTCCTGGACGCGTTCTCACCGGCGCTGGTCGGCTACCTGGTCTACTTCCTGGTCTTCATCCTGACCGGCATCTCGTTCCTGCGCGAGCGGATCGGCGGCACGCTCGAGCGGCTGCTGGCGACGCCCGTCCGCAGGCTCG
>Ga0299913_10003499_pt1 | contig 12870 bp, 11 predicted proteins | sample RVTome_9_FD_201360 | JGI IMG/M metagenome (GOLD analysis project Ga0299913, IMG submission 201360) | Soil microbial communities from uranium-contaminated site in the Upper Colorado River Basin, Wyoming, United States - RVT155D38 (version 2) ... | reverse complement strand
CCCTGACTCCGCCCGCTTACTGATTGGTACCAGCGCCCGGGGGGCTGACAATGAGCCAGGACCGAGGAAGAGAGACGGGTGGGTATCACCGACCGGTCTTGGTGGATGAGGTTGTCGAGCTGATGGCACCGGTCATGCCGGGAGTGGTGGTGGACGCCACTTTCGGCGGCGGTGGCCACAGCCGGCGTCTGTTGGACGAGTTTGGAGACGACGTGAGCCTGATTGCGATTGACCGGGACCCAGAGGCCGTTGCCAATGCCGACGCGCTCGGTGTGGTGGCCGTCCAGGGCAATTTCGCAGATCTCTCGGCGATCGTCTCCTCGGCCACGGCCGAGCCGGTGGTCGGAGTCCTCTTCGACTTCGGCATCTCGTCCCACCAGGTCGACCAGAGCAGCCGTGGCTTCTCGTACCGGCACGACGGCCCCCTCGACATGCGTATGGGCCCGGACGCCGAGATCACCGCGGGCACCATCTTCAATGAGTGGCCCGAGGCCGAACTGGCCCGGGTCATCCGTCGTTATGGCGAGGAGCCACTCGCCAACCGCATCGCCCGGGCAATTGTCGAGGCTCGGCCCCACGTTTCAACCCGCCAGGTCGCCACTGTCATCGCAGCGGCACTCCCCGCGGCCCGCCGTCGGGCGGGACATCCCGCCCGACGGACCTTTCAGGCCGTGCGCATCGCGGTCAACGACGAGCTGAACGCGATCGTCGAGGGTCTCGATCAGGCAATCGAGACGCTGTCCCCATCCGGGCGGGTGGTCGCCATCTCCTATCACTCCCTCGAGGATCGAATCGTCAAGCGGCGCTTTGCCTCGGGCGCAGTCGATTGTGTCTGTCCGCCTGACCTTCCGGTGTGTGGATGTGGCAAGACAGCAGAGTTGAGGCTCTTGACGCGCAAGCCCATCTCGCCGACTCAGGAAGAGGTGGCCGCCAACAATCGTGCCCGCTCCGCAAGGCTGCGCGCAGCCGAGAAGGTGGCGGCATGACAGCGGCCCGTCCCGCGCGGAGGGTTGCCCGGGAACAGCGACTGCGCGTGTTGGAGGGACGGCGGAGTGCGCGGAGCATCCTCCTGGCTCCCTGGTCGATTGTCGTCTTCGTGGCTGTGGCCGGATTTCTCGGGCTCGGTTTTGCCCAGACCTCATTGGACCACTCGGCCTTCGAGCTGTCGGACCTCGAGTCCGCTATCGCCGAGCAGCACGCACTGAATGAAGAGCTGAGACTCGAGATCGCACGTCTGGAGAACCCGGCCCGCATTGCTCCTCTCGCCGAGGACCTGGGGATGGTGCTACCCGTCGACACCAACACCATCCTCGTCGACCTGGACCAACCGGGACCGGCCGTCGTCTCGGCAACGCCGGCCGGCGGTACCCAATGAGCGATCTTCAAACGACGACCCGTCCTAGCGCTGGAGCCGGGCTCGTGGGCAGGGTGTATTCACCCCTACCCCCGGAGTCTCGGCCGGGGATCTGACGGCGTGGCGGCCCAACGGTCTGCCCGACTACTCGGCTCGCACCGGTTTCGCATCGCCCTGATCGCTGCCGTCATCTTCCTGGCATGGGCTGCGATGGCGTTTCGACTGGTCCAAGTCCAGGTCGTCCAGGCCTCGGACCTCGCCGGCCAGGGCCTGTCGCAACGGCTGGTCACCCAGGACCTCCCGCCACAGCGGGGTAAGATCTTCGATCGCAACGGCGAGCTGCTGGCGTTGACCGTCGAGGGTCAGAGCCTCTACGCGGTTCCCGCCCAGGTCGAGGAGCCCCTTTGGGTGGCACAGCAGGTCGGTGCCCTGCTCGAGGTGGACCCCGAGGTCCTTCTGGATCGTCTCTCCTCGGATCGAGACTTCGTCTATCTCGACCGTCAGGTCGAGCCCGTCCTCGCCGAGGAGATCCTGGGCATGGGGCTCACCGGTGTGTACTCACTGCCCGAGGCAACCCGGGTATACCCCGCAGGCCCGGTGGCCAGCCATGTCACCGGTTTTGTCGACATCGACGGCAACGGCCAGGAAGGGTTGGAGTACGCGTACGACGACATCCTCCGCGGGACCCCTGGCCATGCCGAGTTCGAACGGGACCTGAATGGCCGGCCGATCCCACAGGGCATGAGCGACATCGTCCCTGCGGATCCCGGCGCCGACCTCAACACCACGATCGATCTCCCGCTCCAATATCAGGCGCAGCAGGCATGTCTCGAAGCGGTCGAGAGGACAGGTGCCGCCTCTTGTTGGGTCGTCGCTCTCGATGTCGAGACCGGCGGGGTGCTTGCGATGACCGGCGCGCCGGCCTTCGACCCGGAGACCCGGCTCACTCTCGACCCGGCATGTGCCGATGCCGACGACCCGGCCCTCTGCGCTTTCACCAACTTCGCCGTTCGGGGAATCTACGAGCCGGGGTCGACGGAGAAGCTCATCACATTCGCCGCGGCGCTGGAGGAGCAGGAGGTGCGTGTCGGAACCCTCATCCGTGATGTTGCCGACGAGCTCGAGCTCCTCGACGGTGCCTGCGACAAGGGTCAGGCGAATCTCTGGGGCTGCTACCGCGACTTCAGATCCCATGAGACCGAAGACCTCACCGTCGCGGAGATCTTCACCCGTTCCTCCAACGTCGGCTCGATCATGATCGCCAAGCGGCTCGGGGAGGGCCGGCTCGTCTCCTATATAGAGAAGTTTGGTCTGGGCTCCCTGACCGGCATCGACTATTCGGCCGAGGCTCCGGGGATCCTCCGCTTCGAGGCGGGTTGCGGCACCTGCTGGGCATCGGCAGCCATCGGCTATTCGGTGGCGGTCACACCGCTGCAGATGGCGGCGGCCTACGCCGCGATCGGCAACGACGGCGTTTGGACCCAACCCCACATCGTCTCGTCAACCGTCGACGGCGACGGGGACACCGAGGTTGCCTCGGCAGAGACGAGAAGAGTCGTCTCGGAGGGGACCGCCGTTCTGATGAGAGAGTTGCTGGCTTCGGTCGTCGCCCAGGGGACCGGCACCAACGCCCAGGTCGACGGCTACCGAATCGGCGGCAAGACGGGCACCGCCAACAAACTCGACGAGAACGGCCGCTACACGAGCGAGACTCGAGCATCGTTCGTAGGCCTCGCCCCGATCGATGATCCCAAGGTCGTGGTGGCGGTACTCATCGATGCCCCACGGAGGAAATACCGGACCGGTGGCACCTCCGCCGCCCCGGTGTTCGCCCAGGTCATGGAGCAGGCTCTCCATCGCCTCGGAGTGTCCCCTGATGGCTACTAGTACCGTGGCCGACCTCGCCACCGTGGTCAGCGGCGAGGTCGTCGGCGATCCTGCCGTCGCAGTTTCTGACGCGACCCACGATTCCCGCCACGCCGGGCCGGAGACCCTCTTCATCGCAGTCCGGGGGGCACAGCACGACGGCCACGCCTTCGTGGAGGATGCTGTGCGCGCCGGGTCACCGGCGGTCTGTGTCTCGGAAGAAGTCGCCACCAACGCGACCAGGATCGTCGTCTCTGACACCCGGTCCGCCATGGGCCCGCTCTCGGCGAGGATTCACGATGATCCCTCGCTCGCTGTGCCCGTCATCGGAGTGACGGGGACCAACGGAAAGACCACAGTCACTCACTTCGCAGAGGCGATCCTGGGCGCCGCCGGGCGCAACCCGGGACTCATCGGCACGGTCGGCTCGAGGGTGGCGGGACGTGTCTTCCCCACAGTGCGCACCACGCCCGAGGCGACAGACTTCCAGCGTCTGCTCGCGGAGATGAGGGATGCCGGTGCCGACGTGATCGTCACCGAGGTGTCGTCTCATGCCCTCGAGTTGGGACGGGTGGCCGGCACTCATTTCGCAGTCGCGGCGTTTACCAACCTATCCCAGGACCATCTCGACTTCCACGGTGACATGGAACGATACGGAGCTGCGAAACGGCGCCTATTCACCGAATACGACCTCGGCACAGCCGTGATAAACGTCGACGACCCCTACGGCCGGTCCTTGGCCGAGGCCAGTTCTGCCCCGGTCACCACGGTGGGCCGCGGCGGTGACCTCGAAGCCACGGATATCGCGTATTCCGCGGCATCGACCACTTTCACGTTGACCGTCGGCGGTGACAGCCATCAAGTCACGGTGCCGATTCTGGGGGAGTTCAACGTCGCCAACGTCGTCATCGCCGCCGGATGCTGTCTGGCTGTCGGGGTGGATGCCGGAGCGGTCGTGGACGGGATGGCCGCCCTGAGAGGCGTCCCGGGCAGATTCGAGCTGGTGTCTACGGGGTCGAGACTCCGAGTCTTTGTCGACTATGCCCACACCCCCGACAGCATCGGGGCGGCCATCGCGGCAGCTCGCGCCATGGGCCCGAGGCGGGTGATCGCCTTGATTGGCGCGGGTGGCGACCGGGATGCCGCCAAGCGCCCCGAGATGGGCCGAGCAGCTTCGGCGGCGGATGTGGTCGTGGTCACCAGCGACAACCCGCGTTCCGAGGACCCCGAGGCGATCGCCGGCGCCGTCGAGTCCGGCCTCGCCCAGGACGTGGCCCGTCTCATCGACCTCGACCGGCGCGCCGCGATCGAGAAAGCGATCGCCATGGCCTCACCGGATGACATCGTCTTGCTGCTGGGCAAAGGCCACGAGACCGGCCAGGAGATCGCCGGCAAGGTGCTCCCGTTCGACGACCGGGCCGTCGCCGGCCAAATCCTCGATGATGCCGAATCCCACGATCCGTCACCTGATTCGGGGAGCATGGACCGGTGATCTCCCTACTCATCGGTGCCGCCGTGGGCCTCCTGGTATCGATCTTCGGGACTCCCTACGCCATCCGTTACTTCCGCAATCGAGCGATGGGGCAGTTCATCCAAGAGGACATCAAGGGCCACGCCCACAAGCAAGGCACCCCGACGATGGGGGGCGTGGTGTTCGTCGTTGCCGCCATCATCGGCTACCTGGTCTCCCATGTCCGCATCCTCAACTCCGATGGCCTTTCGGTGGACTTCATCGCAGTCGACGCCGGCGGTCTCCTCGTCCTGCTCGCCCTCGCCGGGATGGCTCTTGTCGGCTTTCTCGACGACTGGATCAAGTACTCGAACCAGCGCAGCCTCGGGTTGTCCAAATTGGCGAAGTTCTCGGGTCAGCTCGTCATCGCAGGGCTGTTCGCTTGGGGCGCAACCAATGCCGGGGTGATCACCGAGGTCTCCTTCGTGCGGCCGCTGGGCATCGATCTCGGTGTGTTCTTCGTCGCCTGGGTTCTCGTCATCCTCGTCGGGACGGCCAACGGGGTGAACCTCACCGATGGCATGGACGGTCTGGCGGCGGGATCTTCGGCGCTGGTCGTGGCCTCGTACACCATCATCGCGTTCTGGCAATTCAGGAACGACACCGTTTACGACGCCGTCGACCCTCTGGAGCTGGCCATCATCTCGGCGGCGATGTTCGGAGCCCTCCTCGGGTTCCTGTGGTGGAACGCCCCGCCGGCCAAGATCTTCATGGGCGACGTCGGCTCGCAGGGGATAGGCGGGCTCCTGGCGGCCCTGGCCCTGCTCACCAACACCCATCTGTTGCTCGTCGTTCTCGGGGCCGTGTTCGTCGCCGAGACGCTTTCGGTGATCGCACAGGTGGCGAGCTTTCGCACCACCGGAAATCGCATCTTCCGGATGTCGCCACTCCACTTCCACTTCGACCTGGGCGGCTGGCCAGAGACCGTCGTGGTCATTCGCTTCTGGATTTTGACCGGTGTCGGGGTGGCTCTCGGGCTCGGGCTGTTCTATGCCGACTTCCTCCGTCTGGAGGGAATCCTGTGAACCGGGTCCTGATACTCGGCACCGGTGTCTCCGGTTTGGCGGCCGCCCGGCTCGCCCGTCGGCTGGGATTGTCCACCTCGTTGTTCTCGGAGGGCGACGTGCCCGGTCCGGTCGTCGCCGAGTTCGGGTGCGCTACGGGGTCCTGGGATCCCGAGCTGCTGAACGGAATAGACCTCGTGGTGGCGAGTCCCGGGTTCTCGCAACGCTCGGCGCCGGTAGTGGACTCGATCGAGTGGGGCATCCCGGTGTGGAGTGAGATCGAGTTCGCCTCCCGACACCTGTCGAGTCCTCTGGTCGCGATCACGGGGACCAATGGCAAGACGACGGTCACCGAGGCGACTTCACTAATGCTGGAGACGTCGGGGCTCACCGCACCCGCGGTAGGCAACATCGGATCTCCCCTGTCGGACTGGGTCGGTGAGCAAGCCGATGTTCTCGTCGTCGAGGTCTCCAGTTTTCAACTCCGATTCTGCGAGACCTTCCATCCGCTCGCGGCGGGGATCACGAATGTCGCAATCGACCATCTCGATTGGCATGGCTCGGAGCAGGCCTATCGGGAGGCGAAGGGGATGATCTACGCCAGACAGACGCCCGATGATCTGCTCGTCTTCGATTCCGACGACGAAGGTGCGGCCAAGTTGGCCGCATCGGCGCCTTCCGAGCTCTACCCGGTTTCGGGTCGTGGAGTGCCCGAAGGCGGCGGCGGGCTTGCCGATGACAACCTCGTGGTCGATGACATCGCCATCCCTGTTGACTCCCTCTCGTCGGGCGACCCCTCACACCTGGTCAATGTGGCGATGGCGGCCGCCCTGGCGGCGAGGATGGGAGGAAGCCCGCAAGGGATCATCTCGGCAGCCGCCTCCTTCAGCCCTGGCAGGCATCGTCGGGAGCAGGTCGCCTTTCATGACGGCGTCACCTGGGTCAACGACTCCAAGGCAACCAACCTCCATGCTGCCCTGGCATCGGTTCGCTCGTTCCAGCGGGTGATCCTGATCGCCGGTGGCCTCCCCAAAGGCTCGGATCTGACTCCACTCGCGGCCGAGCCCAATGTCTTCTCCTTGATCGGGATCGGCACCGCCGGACCCGACCTTGCTGAGGCCGCGGGGCCAAGGGGGCGAGTCGCAGGTTCTATGGAGGAGGCCGTCTCCATGGCGGCGGCCGTGGCGGCTCCGGGTGACACGGTGCTCCTGGCACCGGCAGCGGCGAGTTTCGATCAATACCAGTCGTACCAGGAGCGAGGAGAGGCCTTCACCGCCCTGGTCGATGAGATGATGGGGGAGGTGGCCAGGTGACCGCGGCAAATGTGACGTCGATTGCCCGGGTGCGGGCGGCGGCCCGCAACAAGGCGGCGCTGCTCCAGTCGAACAACCGGATCGCCACGGCACTTCTGGTCGTCGTGGTGGTTCTCATCGTGATCGGGCTCGGCGCAACCCAATCGGCCTCATCGGCAGTGGGCATCGACCAGGCCCAGGACAGGTTCTACTTCTTCAAGCGCCAGCTTCTCGGCGTGGGCATCGGGACGGTGGCGCTCCTGATCACGGCGCGCATCAACTATCGCCATTATCGGAAGCTGGCCATCCCTTCGTTCCTCATCACGCTGGGGCTGCTGATCGCCGTCCTGGCGACCGGGACGGTTCGAGGTGGCGCCAGACGCTGGCTCGAGGTCCCGTTCGTCTCTTCGTTCCAGCCGTCCGAGGTGGCCAAGGTGGCAGTGGTCTTCACACTGGCGTTCATCCTCGAGCGCAAGCACAAGCTCCTCGCCAACCTAGGCCATTTCCTCGTGCCCGTGGTGGTGGTGGTCGGCTCGGTCGGGGTCCTCGTCATGCGTCAGCCCGATCTGGGGACGATGATCGTGATCGCTGCGGCGGCGATGGCGGTGATCCTGGCCAGCGACGCCCCCCTTCGCTATGTGGCCCTCCTCGCGGTGGCCGGCATAGCGGCGGCGAGCATGCTGGCCTTCAGCGACGAGTATCGCGTCGACCGGATCGTCGGCTTTCTCGACCCTTGGGGCAATGCCCAAGAAGAGGGCTATCAGGTCATCCAGGGCTACTACGCGCTTTCCAACGGCGGGATCTTCGGCGTCGGCCTGGGCGCCAGCCGGGCCCGTTGGTTCTACCTGCCCAACGCCCACACCGACTTCATCTTCGCCATCATCGGAGAGGAGACCGGGCTGATCGGTGCGTTCACCGTCATCGGGCTCTTTGTCGCTCTTGGGATCACGGGATGGGTGGTCGCTACCCGGGCTCCGGACCGTTTCGGGCGCATGATCGCGGTCGGCATCACCGCCTGGCTCTCTTTCCAGGCGCTGGTGAACGTCGGCGGCGTTCTGGGGTTGCTGCCCATCACCGGGATCGCATTGCCGTTCGTCTCGTTCGGCAGCACTGCCCTGATCGTCTCGATGGCCGCGCTCGGGGTCATGGTCAACATCGCCCGGAACGGAGTCCAGGGGACGGCGTGACTTTCCTCATCGCCGCGGCCGGTACCGGCGGACACGTCTACCCGGGCCTCGCCGTCGGTGAGGCGCTCGTCGACGGGGGGGTGAGCCCGCGGGAGATTCTCTTCGTTGGTGGCGACCGACTCGAGGCGAAGGTCTACCCGGAGCGAGGTTTTCCCTTCCTTCGGGTCGATCTCCGCGGGCTGAGACGAAGCCTCACTCCGCGGAATCTGACTCTTCCTCTTGTGATGAGGAGGGCCGCCCGCCGGATCGAGGAGGCCATCGGCGATCGATCGATCAAGGTCGCCCTGGGGATGGGCGGGTATGTGACGGTTCCCACCGCCATGGCGGTGCGCCGGCAGAAAGCGGTCCTGATGGTGGCCGAGCAGAACGCCGGGGCCGGGCTGGCCAACCGGGTCGCGGGCAGGAGCGCCCAGCGACAGTTCATCGCGTTTCCTGAAGTTCGTGGTCTGCCCCGCGGGGAATGGGTCGGCAACCCGGTCCGAAAGCCATTTCACGAGTTCAACCGGACTCGACTCCGGGTCGCGGCGTTGACCCGCTACGGCCTGAATGGGGAGACCCCGGTGGTGGGGGCTTTTGGAGGCTCACTCGGGGCCGGAGTGATCAATGCCGCGATGGAGACACTGGTGTCCGGCTGGGCCGGTTCTCCGATCCAGGTCCTGCATCTGACCGGTGAGCGCGGTTTCGATCGAATCGAGGCTCTTCCCGACGGCGGCGTCGAGATCTGGTCGAGGGTTCCGTTCGAGAATGAGATGGAGCATTTCTACGCCGTCTCCGACCTGGTGGTGTCGAGGTCCGGCGGCGGTGTTGCCGAGCTGACCGCCACCGGGACGCCTTCGGTTCTGATCCCGGGTGCATTCGGTTCCAGTGGTCACCAGATGGCGAACGCGCGCTTTCTCGAAACAGCCGGCGCCGCCATTGTCGTCGCCGAGCAGAACATCGGCGATCTCCCCGCAGTTGTCGACGATCTCGTCCAAGACAGAAACCGACTGGGTGACATGGCTGCGGCAGCGCTCTCGATCTCGAAGCCTGAAGCGGCCAAGACGATCGCCACTGCCATGATCGAGGCGGCATGAGCGACCCGGGTATGCGCATCCACATCGTCGGCGCCGGTGGCGCCGGAATGAGCGCCATAGCCAAGGTACTGGTTGGTATCGGGCACCAGGTTTCCGGTTCGGATCTTCGGGCCAGCCCGGCACTCGACCGGCTCGGGGACTTCGGGGTCGATACCTATACGGGGCATCGTGTCGAGGTGGCAACCTCCTCTGACCTGGTAGTCGTTTCGTCGGCGGTGCCCGCAACCGACCTCGAAGTCACCGCCGCCCGGGATGCGGGAATACCGGTGTGGGGCAGGCCGGAGATGCTGGAGGCGCTGACCAAGCGGATCCCCACGATTGGCGCCACCGGGACTCATGGCAAGACCACCACCACCTCCCTGCTGATCAGCGGGCTCAGGGCCACGGGAGCCGATCCCTCATTCATCGTTGGGGGAGACCTGGCGACACTCAACACGAACGGTCATTTCGGGTCCGACCATCTGCTCGTGATCGAGGCCGATGAGGCATTCCGGACGTTCGAGACTCTCATGCTCCGCGGCCTGGTCGTCACCAATGTCGAGTCAGAGCATCTCGAGCATTTCGGCACTGAGCCGGAACTGCTGTCGAGTTTCGTGTCGGTCGCGTCGAACGTGGATGGCCCCGTTCTGGCGTGCGCCGATGACCCTGGATCCCGGGAGGTCGCCCGGAGCTCGGGAGCCGTCACCTACGGGACCTCGGCCGATGCCGACTGGAAGGTCGATGACTACCAGCCGACCGCTGCCGGGACCAGATTCACCCTCCGCGGCCCGGATGTGGCACAGGTAGTCGAGGTGTCCCGGCCCGGCCGTCATGTCGCCCGCAACGCCGCCGGCGCCCTGGCCCTGCTCGGATCGTTGGGCTACGACCTCTCCGAGGCGGCACGGGGAATCGCGGAGTTTCGTGGTGTCGGGCGCCGGTGGGAGCACCGGGGGACGATTGGGGGAGTCACTCTCATCGACGACTACGCCCATCACCCGACCGAGGTCGCAGCGACGCTCTCGGCCGCACGCGACGTCGGCTCCAAGCGTCTGTGGGCGGTGTTCCAGCCTCATCTCTACAGCCGAACGGAGCGTTTCCAACGGGAGTTCGGCGCGGCCCTGGCAATGGCGGATGTTGCAGTCGTGACCGATGTCTACGGCGCACGTGAGGAGCCCGTGCCCGGAGTGACCGGGGCGCTCGTCGCCGATGCGGTGACGGCGCAGGGGGGTGTTTGCCACTATGTGGCGCACAAGGCAGATCTGGCGGGCTTCCTGGCGACCCGGGTCGAGGAGGGTGACCTCGTCGTGTCGATGGGCGCCGGCGACATCACCCTTCTCCCGTCGGAGTTGGCCGCGTTGCTGGCGGCGCAATGAGCGTCGATTCCCTCGTGAAGCGGGGTCTGGTCGAACGCGATGTCCCCCTCGGTCCGCACACCACCTACAAGTCGGGCGGCCCCGCCCGATACCTTGCCGTGGCAGGAGACGAGGGCGCCCTCCATGCCATCGCCGAGTCGGGTGCCGCGCGTGACATGCCGGTGCTCGTTCTGGGCAGGGGCTCGAATCTGGTCGTATCCGACCGGGGGTTTCCCGGGCTCGTCATACGGCTCGAAGGTGATTTCCGTGAGGTGAAGTTCGACGAGGACGCCGTGTCGGCGGGAGGGGCGACTCCACTGCCCCGCCTGGCCAGGGCCGCTGTGGACCTTGGACGTTCCGGCCTCGAGTTTTTCGTGGGCATCCCGGGCTCGGTGGGGGGAGCGGTGCGCCAGAACGCAGGGTGCTTCGGCTCCGAGACCAAAGACGTCCTGAGAGAGGTCTTGCTCTTCGACTTGGCCGATGGCGAGTCATCGGTGGCCGATCCGGTGTCCCTCGGACATTCCTATCGGCACTCCAACCTGACCTCGACCCAAGTGGTGACCCGGGCCACATTCGACGCGCCGGTCGGGCCGGCCGAACCGGCGCGTGACAAGCTGAGAGAGATCACCAGGTGGCGGCGCGACCATCAGCCCGGGGGGACCCTCAACGCCGGGAGCGTTTTCAAGAACCCTGAAGGGGAGACGGCGGGGGAGATCATCGACCGGCTCGGGCTCAAGGGGACCAGCCAGGGTGACGTGTCCGTCTCCACCAAGCACGCCAATTTCTTCGTGGCGGGGCCGGATGCCACCTCGGCTGACGTCCTCGCCTTGGTCGAGGTCGTCAAAGACCGGGTATTCGAGGCCACCGGCACCATGCTGGTGCCCGAGATCCAGTTCGTGGGGTTCGACGAATGGCAATAGACCCGAAGTTGATGGAGCGCCGCAGGGTGGTGGCCGAGGACAAGGCACGACGCAACGTCGGGCGCCTGCTCCGGGTCCTGGTCGTCGCAGGCGTTGTCGGCGCCCTGACATGGCTGGCGTTGTCGCCCTATCTCAGCGTCTCGGAGGTGAGGGTGGCCGGTGTGGCAGTCAGCGACACCTATCGGACCCTCGCCATCGAGCGGGTCGTCGCCGGGACTCCCATGATCTTGCTTCGCGCCGGTGAGGTGGAGAGAGCTCTCGAGCGTGACCCGTGGATCGCCAAGGCGGATGTCGACCTGGAATGGCCGGACACGGTGATCGTCCGCGTCGAGGAGAGGGTTCCGGCGGCCTGGGTCGAGACCCGTGGCGGTTGGGTGCGTCGTGCCGTGGATGGGGTGGCTCTTCCCTCCCCACCCGACCCCGACGCCTCGATGGCCTGGGTCCAGCTGAGACGGATACGCGACGGGGTGGCAGCCGATGCACCCGAGGTGCTCGGCGCTCTCGAGTTCGTGGTCTCCCTCACCCCGAAGCTGAGGACCGGCACCTTGGTGCGTCTCGAGGCGGATGGCGAGTTGTGGGCGCAGGTCGATGGTTATCAGGTCAGGCTGGGACGCCCGGTCGACATGTCTCAGAAGGCGATGAGCCTGATGGCTCTTCTCGAGACCGACCCCGCCCGCAGTGAGGTCCTGGTCCTGATCGCCCCCACCCACCCGGCGGTGGCACCCATGACCGAGGCTCCGTCTCGCTCCGATGGTGACGCCGGTGACCGCGAAGAGGAGGAGTCAGGCGAATGACACCACGGCGTCCCCCCGTTTTGTGGACGAGATCTCGCGCTGATAGCGCGTTCTGCCGTGCACAAAACGGTTTGCGGGGAAACTTTAAAGGTCTAGTAGATGCTTAGGGATTTAGGGTTTACTTACTCGCGGGACAACGGTAAACCTCTACTTCAAGCTTTGAGATGAAAGGGATGGAGGTCAATCTGTGAGCTCTTCAAGCGGCGGCTATCTGGCCGTGATCAAGGTCGTCGGAATCGGCGGCGGTGGTGTCAATGCGGTCAATCGGATGGTCGAGGCCGGGGTGCGAGGGGTCGAGTTCATCGCCCTGAACACCGACGCCCAGGCTTTGCTGATGAGTGACGCCGATGTCAAGTTGGACATCGGTCGCGAGGTGACCCGTGGCCTCGGCGCCGGAGCCAACCCGGAGATTGGGCGGGCCGCGGCCGAGGAGCACAAGGCGGAGCTCGAGGATGTCCTCAAGGGCTCGGACATGGTCTTCATCACGGCCGGCGAAGGTGGCGGGACCGGCACCGGTGGCGCCCCGGTGGTGGCCGAGG
>Ga0299913_10003498_pt1 | contig 12873 bp, 12 predicted proteins | sample RVTome_9_FD_201360 | JGI IMG/M metagenome (GOLD analysis project Ga0299913, IMG submission 201360) | Soil microbial communities from uranium-contaminated site in the Upper Colorado River Basin, Wyoming, United States - RVT155D38 (version 2) ... | reverse complement strand
GCCATCGCCTCGTCGAAGATCTCCTCGCCGAGCTCTTCCAGCTCGGCCACCGTGTGGCCCTCGATGAAGCCGAGCGCGGAGTTGCGGGCGTCGGCGACGTGCTCGGGGTCCTCGACGCCGACCACCCGGAAGTAGGCCTGCTTCCAGGCCGCACCGAGGATGTCGCGGGTCGTGAAGAACTGGCGCCGGTGCAGGCCGCGGGCCAGGTGGAAGATGCTCGCGCCCTGCATCACGGTGTTGTCGACGTCGAAGAAGGCGGCCGCCGTCAGGTCCGCCGGGGTGCTCAGGGCGGTCTCGACCTCGGCCGCAGCGGCGGACGCTTCACCGGCGAGGACCGAGCGCAGCTGCAGGTTCGGTGGGCGGCGTGGCCTCTCCGGGGTCATGATCGGGAATCGTAGACCTCCCGCGCGACCCGATCACGTGTGCGAGGATCGCCGCCATGTCAGCGCAGTCCGTCCTGCCGGACCTCTCGGCGCTGGTCGCGCGGGCAGCCGCGCAGCGGCCGGACGCCGTGGCACTCGTGGCGGGCGACCGCCGACTCACCTGGGCCGAGGTGGAGGACCAGGTCGCGCGGGTCGCGACCGGGATCGGCGAGGCGGGTGTCGTCGCGGGCCAGCGGGTGCTGCTCGCGCTCGGCAACCGGGTCGAGTTCGTGACCTCCTACCTGGGCACGCTGCGGGCGCAGGCCGTGTCCGTCCCGGTGAACCCGACCTCCACGGAGGGCGAGCTGGCCCGGATGATCGCCGACTCCGGCGCCCGGCTCGCGGTGGGCGACGGCGCGACCCTCGGCGTGGTGCGCGAGGCGGTCAGCCTGGTCAACCGCGCGCGCGGCGGCGAGCCCGGGGTCCTCGACCCCGACCTGGTGCTGCGGGCGGTCGCCACGCGGGTGGTCGCGCTCGACGAGGCCCCGGCCGACGGCGAGCTCGGATTCGAGCAGCTGCTGGCCGTGCCCCCGCGCGACGTACCGCCGCTGCCTGACCCCGAGAAGCTGGCTGCCCTCCTCTACACCAGCGGTACGTCGGGCCGCCCGCGTGCCGCGATGCTGACCCACCGCGCGCTGCTGGCCAACGTCGAGCAGGTCGCCGTCGTCGAGCCGCCCATGATGCGCGCCGACGACGTCGTCCTCGGGGTGCTTCCGATGTTCCACGTCTACGGCCTGAACGCGGTGCTCGGTGGCGTGGCGCGACACGGCTGCCGGCTCGTGATCGCCGAGCGGTTCGAGCCCGAGGCCACGCTCGACCTGGTGGCCGCCGAGGGCTGCACGGTCGTGCCGATCGCGCCCCCGGTCTTCGCCTACTGGAAGGGCGTACCCGGCCTTCGCGAACGGCTCGGCACCGTCCGGCTGATCCTCTCGGGCTCCGCGCCGCTCGCGGCGTCGGTCATCGAGGAGTTCGGCGCGGCGACCGGCATCGCCGTCCACCAGGGCTACGGCCTCACCGAGGCGGCGCCCGTCGTGACCAGCACGCTGTGCTCGGAGAACCTCCAGCACGGCTCCGTGGGCGCGGCGCTGCCGGGCATCGAGCTGCGGCTGGTCGACGACCGGGGCCACCCGCCCGAGGGCGAGGACCCGGGCGAGATCCAGGTCAAGGGCGCCAACCTGTTCAGCGGCTACTGGCCCGACGGCGCGGGCGGGCCCGACGGCGACGGCTGGTGGTCCACGGGTGACGTCGGGTTCCTCGACGGCAGCGGCGACCTGTTCCTGGTCGACCGGATCAAGGAGCTCGTCATCGTGTCGGGGTTCAACGTCTACCCGATCGAGGTCGAGGACGTGATCCGCGAGGTCGACGGCGTCGAGGACGTCGCCGTCATCGGGACCGAGGACGAGCAGACGGGCGAGGCGGTCGTGGCCTACGTCCGGGCGCCGGATGCCGATGCTGTCGCGGTCGAGGCCGCCGTCCGCGCGCGCTGCGAGGAGCGGCTGGCCGGCTTCAAGCGGCCGAGCCGGGTCGAGATCGTGGACGAGCTGCCGCTGACCGTCACCGGCAAGGTGCAGAAGGGCCGGCTGCGCGGTCTCGAGCGGCGGCGCTCCCTCGGCCTGCTGGAGTAGACCGTGGCTGCGCGCGTCACGCTCTACAGCCGCCCGGGGTGCCACTTGTGCGATGACGCGCGGGCGGTGATCGAGCGGGTCTGCGCCGAGCTGGGCGAGTCCTACCACGAGGTCGACATCGACGCCGACGAGGCGCTGCAGCGACGGTACGGCGAGGAGGTCCCGGTGACCCTGGTCGACGGCAGGCAGCACGACTTCTGGCGGGTCGACGAGACCCGGCTGCGCACGGCCCTGGGTGGCTGACCCGGCGGGGTCGCCGACCCGGTGGATGTGCGAAAACTCACCTGTGCTAGCCGCCGCGGGTGCGCGGCGGCGCACTCGATTTGTTCCCTCGTTCACAAACTCCTACATTGTTGTGGCCGCGCGCCGATGGGGTCCGGAACCGGGCCCGGTGCAACCGATCCAGGCGGGCGGCTGGAAAGCGGAGCAGTGACGTCAGCGCGGACTTCCACCGAGACCGCCCGGGACATCCCCGAGGCCACGGTCGCCCGGTTGCCCGTGTACCTGCGTGCCCTCGTCAGCCTGGCCGAGACCGGCACCACGACCTGCTCCAGCGAGGAGCTCGCCCAGTCGGCCGGCGTCAACAGCGCGAAGCTCCGCAAGGACCTCTCCTACCTCGGCAGCTACGGCACGCGCGGCGTCGGCTACGACGTCGACTACCTGCGCTACCAGATCGCCCGTGAGATCGGCGTGACCCAGGACTGGCCGGTCGTGATCGTCGGCATCGGCAACCTCGGGCACGCCCTCGCCAACTACTCCGGGTTCCGCAGCCGCGGCTTCCGGGTGGTGGCGCTGCTCGACGCCGACCCCGACCGTCAGGACGAGGTCGTCGCCGGCGTCGACGTACGACCCTTCGACGACCTGGAGACGATCGTCGCCGAGCACAGCGTGGCGATCGGCGTGATCGCGACGCCCGCACTCGCCGCCCAGGACGTCGCCGACCGGATGGTCGCCAGCGGCATCACCAGCATCCTGAACTTCGCGCCGAGCGTGATCGCGGTGCCGGACGGGGTCGACGTCCGCAAGGTCGACCTGTCCATCGAGCTCCAGATCCTCGCCTACCACGAGCAGCGGAAGGTGGTCCCTGAGGAGCGCGCGCAGCGCGCGTCTCGAAGGGGCGCGGGTCAGGAGAACGCGTCATGAGCGTCCTGGTGGTCGGCATCTCCCACAAGTCGGCACCGGTCGCGGTGCTCGAGCGGCTCGCGCTCGACAGCGACGGCGTCGCCAAGCTCCTCACCGACGTGACCGCCGGCGCCCACGTCTCGGAGGCAGCGGTGATCGCCACGTGCAACAGGCTGGAGATCTACGCCGAGGTCGACCGGTTCCACGGCTCGGTCGAGGAGGTCTCCACGCTGCTCGTGGAGCGCGCCGGCGAGCCGACCGAGGCGATGCTGCCCCACCTCTACGTCCACTACGAGGACGGCGCGGTGTCGCACCTGTTCCACGTCGCGGCCGGGCTCGACTCGATGGCGGTCGGCGAGGGCCAGATCCTCGGCCAGACCCGCACTGCGCTCCGCACGGGCCAGGAGCACGGCACGGTCGGCTCCGCCCTCAACGTCCTCTTCCAGCAGGCCCTGCGGGTCGGCAAGCGGTCGCGTGCCGAGACCGGCATCGACCAGGCCGCGCCGACCCTGGTGAGCGCGGCGCTCCAGTGGCTGCTCCCTGGCAGGGTCGCCGGGCTCCGCGTCCTCGTGCTCGGCGCGGGCGGGATGGCCGCGCTGGCCACGGCGACCGCCGCCCGGCAGGGCGCCGCCGACGTCGTGGTCGTGAACCGGACCCCCGAGAACGCGGCCCGGCTGGCCGGTGAGTACGCCGTCCGCTCGGCGTCGCTCGGATCGCTGGCCGAGGAGCTGGCCGCTGCCGACCTGCTCATCACGTGCACCGGCGCCACCGGTGTCCTGGTGGGCGTCGACCAGGTCGTGGCGGCACGACCCGACCAGCGACCGCTCGCGATCGCCGACCTGGCACTCCCGCACGACGTCGACCCCGCCGTCCGCGACCTGCCCGGCGTCACGCTGGTGGGGCTTGCCGACCTCGCCGAGCGGCTGCGCGACACCGCGGCCGGCCAGGAGATCGACGGCGTCCGCCGGATCGTGGGCGAGGAGGTGGCCGCGTTCCTCACCGCGCGTCGGCAGGCCAGCGTCACGCCGACGGTCGTCGCGCTGCGGTCGATGGCCACCGACGTCGTCGAGGCCGAGGTGGCCCGGCTGGCGTCGCGGCTCCCCGATCTCGACGCGGCCGAGCTCGCCGAGGTCAAGCACTCCCTGCGGCGGATCGCCGACAAGCTGCTCCACCAGCCGACCGTCCGGGTTCGCGAGCTCGCCAACGAGGAGGGGGCCGTGTCCTACGCCGCCGCCCTCGCCGAGCTGTTCTCCCTCGATCCCGACGCGGTCGACGCCGTCACCCGACCCTCGGGGGAGGCGCTGTCATGACCGTCCCCGCACTGCGGCTCGGCACCCGCCGCTCCGCCCTCGCCCTTACGCAGTCGACGATCGTCGCCGACCTGCTCCGCGGCCGGCTCGGCCGCGACGTCGAGCTCGTGGAGATCGCCACCGAGGGCGACACCAGCGCCGCCCCGCTCGCGCAGCTCGGCGGCACCGGCGTGTTCGTGAGCGCGCTGCGCGACGCCCTCCTCGACGGCCGCGTCGACCTCGCCGTCCACTCCCTCAAGGACCTGCCCACCGCGCCGTACGACGGGATCGCCCTCGCCGCCGTACCCGACCGTGAGGACCCCCGCGACGTCGTCGTGGCGCGCGACGGACTCACCCTCGGCGAGCTCCCCGCCGGCTCCACGATCGGCACCGGCTCGCCGCGCCGCGCCGCGCAGCTGCACGCCCTCGGCCTCGGCTTGGACGTCCTCGACATCCGTGGCAACGTGGACACCCGGATCGGTAAGGTCCGCACGGGGGACTACGACGCGGTGGTGCTCGCGCGGGCCGGCCTGGCCCGGCTCGGACGGCTCGACGAGGCGACGGAGGTGCTCGACCCGTTGCAGCTCCTCCCAGCCCCGGGCCAGGGCGCCCTGGCCGTCGAGTGCCGCGCCGACGACGCCGACCTGGTGGCCACGCTGGCCACCCTCGAAGACCCACGGTCCCGCGCGGCGGTCGACGCCGAGCGGGCCGTGCTCGCCACCCTCGAAGGTGGCTGCTCCGCCCCGATCGGAGCCCTGGCCGAGGTGGTCGAGGGCGAGGACGGGGACGAGCTGTGGGTGAGGGCCGTGGCCCTCTCCCGCGACGGGGCGCTGACGGTGCGGATGTCCGCATCGGGCGACCCGGCCGACGCCGTCGGCGTCGGCACCCGGCTGGCGAGGGAGATGCTCGCCGACGGGGCAGCAGAGCTCGACCAGCACCTGACCAGCACCACACCAGCAGCACCAGCGAAGAGGCAGAACGCATGACGCGAGCCAAGACCACGACCCCCACCGGGGCCTCGTCCACCACCACGTCCACCGGCACCCCTGCCGCCGGCTGGGTGTCCTTCGTGGGCAGCGGCCCCGGGGATCCCGAGCTGCTCACCGTGCGCGCCGTCGACCTGCTCCGCCAGGCCGAGGTGATCGTCACGGAGGTGCCCGATCACGAACCGATGGTGCGTCGGCTGCTCGGCCTGCCCGAGGCCGACGCCGAGACGACGGGCGCCGCGGAACTCACCCGGCCGCTGTTCGTCGACGGCGGCTTCGGTGAGGACGGCCAGCCGCTGACGCATGCGGCGCGCGCCAAGGTGATCGTCCGGCACGGCAAGAAGCAGCGCGTGGTCCGGCTGATGGCGGGTGACCCGTTCCTCTACGCCTCCGGTCCCGAGGAGGCGCAGGCCTGCGCCAAGGCTGGCATCGGCTTCGAGATCGTGCCGGGTGTCTCGTGCGTCGGGTCTGTCCCGGCGTACGCCGGCATCCCGCTCACCACGAAGGAGAACCGCGAGGTCACCGTGATCACCTGCGGCGGCAACGTCGAGTGGTCGCGGTACGCCGACGACCGGACCCTCGTGCTGCTGAGCGCGGTCGGCTCCATCGGCGACATCGCGGCCTCGCTGGTCGCCGCCGGTCGCTCGGCCGACACCGCTGTCGCCATGACCCGGGTCGGCACGACGACCGAGCAGACCACGGTCACCTCGACCCTCGAGCACATCGCCGAGGACGCGCGGGCGGCCCGGATGGAGCCGCCGGCGGTCACCGTCGTCGGCGCGGTGGTCGACCTGCGCGAGACGCTGTCGTGGTTCGAGACCAAGCCGCTCTTCGGCTGGCGGGTGCTGGTGCCCCGCACCAAGGAGCAGGCGGCATCCCTGACGAACCGGCTGCGCGGCTACGGCGCGGTGCCCGAGGAGGTGCCGACCATCTCGGTCGAGGCGCCCCGCAACCCGCAGCAGATGGACAAGGCCGTCCGCGGCCTGGTCGAGGGTCGCTACGAGTGGATCGCGTTCACCTCGGTCAACGCCGTCCGGGCGGTCCGCGAGAAGTTCGAGGAGTACGGCCTCGACGCGCGAGCCTTCTCCGGCCTCAAGATCGCCGCGGTGGGCGACAAGACCGCCGAGGCGATCGCGGCCTGGGGCCTGCGCGCCGACCTGGTGCCGTCGGGCGAGCAGTCCGCGGCCGGGCTGCTGGCCGACTGGCCGCCCTACGACGACGTCCTCGACCCGATCAACCGGGTCTTCCTGCCCCGCGCCGACATCGCCACCGAGAACCTCGTGGCGGGCTTGATCGACCTGGGCTGGGAGTGCGACGACGTCACGGCCTACCGCACGGTGCGGGCGACCCCGCCGCCGGCGCCGACCCGCGACGCGATCAAGACCGGCAAGTTCGACGCCGTCGTCTTCACGTCGTCGTCGACCGTACGCAACCTGGTCGGGATCGCCGGCAAGCCGCACCCGTCCACGGTCATCGCGGCGATCGGTCCGGCCACGGCCAAGACCGCCGAGGACCACGGGCTGCGGGTCGACGTGCTGGCCAGCAAGCCAGACGTCGAGCTGCTCGTCGACGGCCTCGCCGACTTCGGGGCCTCGCGCCGCGCGGCGATGCTCGAGGCGGGCCAGCCGGTGACCAAGCCGTCGGAGCGCTCGAACGCCGCGAGGAGGTCGAGGCGGCGCGCCACCGCCTCGAGCTCGGGGTGAGCGAGCCCGGAGACCGGGTCAGCCTGCCGCTGGTACGTCCGCGCCGGCTGCGGACGACGCCGGCCCTGCGCCGGCTGGTGGCCGAGACCTCGATCGAGCCGCGGCAGCTGGTGCTGCCGCTGTTCGTGCGTGAGGACCTCACCGAGCTGCGACCGATCGGGTCGATGCCGGGCGTCGTCCAGCACACCCGCGCCAGCCTGCGGGCGGCGGTCGCCGAGGCCGCCGAGCTCGGCCTCGGCGGGGTCATGCTCTTCGGCATCCCGGCCGAGAAGGACGCCGTCGGCACCGGCGCGACCGACCCGTCGGGCGTCCTCAACCTCGCGATCACCGACGTGGTGGCCGAGGTCGGCGACGCGCTGACGGTGATGAGCGACCTGTGCCTCGACGAGTTCACCGACCACGGCCACTGCGGCGTTCTCGGCACCGACGGCCGGGTCGACAACGACCAGACCCTGGTGCGGTACGCCGAGATGGCGCTCGCCCAGGCCTCGGCCGGGGTCGACGTCGTCGGGCCGAGCGGCATGATGGACGGCCAGGTGCGGGTGGTGCGCGACGCGCTTGACGGCGCCGGCCACGTCGACACCGCGATCCTCGCCTACTCCGCCAAGTACGCCTCCGCGTTCTTCGGGCCGTTCCGCGAGGCCGTCGACTCCTCGCTCGAGGGCGACCGGCGCACCTACCAGCAAGACCCGGCCAACGCCCGCGAAGGCGTCCGCGAGGCACTGCTCGACGTCGCCGAGGGCGCCGACCTCGTCATGGTCAAGCCGGCCCTCGGCTACCTCGACGTCGTGCGCGCCGTCCGCGACGCCGTCCCGGTCCCGGTCGCGGCCTACAACGTCTCAGGCGAGTACTCCATGGTCGAGGCGGCCGCCGCCCAGGGCTGGATCGACCGCGAGGCCGCCATCCTCGAGACCCTGACCTCGATCGGGCGCGCCGGCGCCGACGTGATCCTCACGTACTGGGCCTCCGACGCCGCCCGCCTCCTGCGCGCCGGAGGTTGAGGTGCGAGCGGAGCGAGCCACGAAACCTCCGCAGCGTCGCTCCTGACGTCACCACTCACCCGCACCGGGAAGCAACGGCCTTGGTGGGTGACGCATAGCAGGGTCCTGGCATGCCCTGGACCTACCTCATCGAGTGCGCCGACGGCTCGTTCTACGCCGGCAGCACGGTCGACCTCGACCGCCGCCTGTCCCAGCACGACCGAGGGGAGGGGCCGAGGTATACCCGGCCACGTCGACGACGACCGGTGCGGCTGGTGTGGTGCCAGCTGTTCGAGCGGGTCGACGAAGCATTCGCCTTCGAAAAACAGATCCAGGGGTGGAGCAGGGCTAAGCGGATCGCGCTGATCGAGCGGCGGTACGACGACCTGCCGCGACTGGCCTCGCGGCGTTCGCGTGAGGGCTAGCGAGGTGTCGTGGCTCGTCGCTGGCGCTCCTCGCGCCTCAACCTCCGGGACGGGAGGTCAGAAGCCGAGGTCGTCCATGCAGTCGTTGAACTGCAGGAGCTGCAGCGGGCTCAGCGTGAGGACACTGCTCACGCCCAGCTCGGCGAGGCACTGTGCGGTGGCCTCGGACTCGGTGAGGACGTCCTCGACCGGCGGGAGGGTGGGATCGGGTACGTCGTCGGGGTCGGGGAGCCCGCCGCCACCGCCACCGCCACCGGTGCCGCCGCCTCCGCCCCCACCGCCGGTGCCATCGCCACCGGTGCCGCCGCCCCCGCCACCGGAACCGCCGCCACCCGTGCCGCCACCGGAACCACCGCCACCGGTGAGGTCGGAGTCGGTGCCGCCGCCGCCCTGGCCGCCGCCCTGGCCGCCCGAGCCCCCCGGGGACGGCGCGAAGTAGCCGGCGCTCGCGACACCGTTGGGCACCGAGGTGTAGTCGCCGTCGAGGTAGGCCTCCATGAAGGAGAGCACAAGGTCGACGTACTCGTCGCTGTGGTTGTAGCGGTAGATCGAGGCGCGCAGGTCCGGCTCGGTGGCCAGGTCGCCCTTGCCGGAGCAGAGGTAGACGGCGCTGGCGAGGGCCGCGTCGTCGATGTCCTGCGGGTTGCGCTTGCCGTCGTTGTCGCCGTCGACACCGACGACCGACCAGGTGGACGGGATGAACTGCATCGGGCCGACCGCACGGTCCCAGCGCGTGTCGGAGTCGTACTGCCCGGCGTCGGTGTCGCGGATGGCCTGGGTGTTGTTCTTGCCGTTGAGGGCGATGCCGTAGATGCCGGGGGTGGCCAGGCCCTGGTCGTCGAGCGTGTTGCCGTTGACGCGGCCGTGGTCGGACTCGACCCGGCCGATCGCGGCGACCAGCTGCCAGGAGAGGTGGCACGAGGTGTCGGCGGCGTTGATGACGGTCTCCGCACGCTGGTAGGCCGCCAAGGCGGCGGCCGGGATGCCGGAGGCGGACTCGGAGGCGACCTCGCGGCCCAGGCGGCCGTCGACGTCGCGGCGGGGCTCGGCCGGGCTGACGCTCGCCGGAACCTCGATCGGCTCTGCCGGGACCGAACGGCCGTCGGGGAGCGTGGCCGGCGGCTGCGGCTCGGCGACCGCGGAGGTCGCGCCAACGCCCGTCAGGGACGCGGTGACGGCGGTCGAGAGCAGGGCGAGCGGTAGCAGGGTCGTGACCTTCTGGAAACGGCCGAATCGTGGTGCTGCCATGGTTCTGACTCTCCTGTGGAACTCGTCCCGTAGTCGTGCTCCCTCTGCACGGGGACACGTCGTCAACGATCCCGGTCTCCCGGAGTTACGCGCCAGTACGCCCTCCTCCTCCACGGTAACCCGGACCCGGGGGGCCTCGGCCAGCCGGTTCGACAAATTGTTGTCATCCGTACGCCGGCACCCGGCGGGCCGGCGTCCCCGATGCCGGACCTCTCAGGTGTCTCCGCGACAATGGGCGGCGTGAGCCCAGACGCCACCGCCCGCACCGCATCCATCACCCGGTCCGAGGCCCTGCTCCAGCGGGCCCGGGCCGTCACTCCCGGCGGGGTGAACTCACCGGTACGAGCCTTCGCCGCGGTGGGCGGCACCCCGCGCTTCATCCGGTCGGCGCACGGCGCCTGGCTGACCGACGTCGACGGCAACGAGTACGTCGACCTGATCTGCTCGTGGGGGCCGATGCTGCTCGGCCACGCCCACCCCGAGGTCCAGGCCGCGGTCGCCGAGGCCGTCGCCCGCGGTACGTCGTACGGCGCCCCGACGGAGCCTGAGGCCGAGCTCGCCGAGGAGATCGTGGCGCGGACCCCGGTCGACATGGTCCGTTTCGTGTCCACCGGCACCGAGGCCACGATGTCGGCGATCAGGCTGGCCCGCGGCTTCACCGGCCGCGACATGGTGGTGAAGTTCACCGGCTGCTACCACGGGCACGTCGACGCGCTGCTCGCCGCGGCCGGCTCCGGCCCCGCGACGCTGGCCCTGCCCGGGACGCCCGGCGTCCCCGAGTCGGGCACCGCGCTGACCCTCGTGCTGCCCTACCACGACCGGGCGGCCGTCACAGAGGCGTTCGCGGTCCACGGCGACCGGATCGCATGCCTGATCACGGAGGCCGCGCCGGGCAACATGGGCGTGATCGAGCCCGAGCCGGGGTTCAACGAGTTCCTGGCCCGCACCTGCACCGAGCACGGCGCGCTGTTCGTCTCGGACGAGGTGATGACCGGCTTCCGCGCGAGCAAGCACGGCCAGTGGGGTCTCGACGGGGCCGTCGAGGGCTGGCGCCCCGACCTCATGACGTTCGGCAAGGTGATGGGCGGCGGCTTCCCCGCTGCCGCGTTCGGCGGGCGTGCCGACGTGATGCACCACCTCGCACCGGAGGGCCCCGTCTACCAGGCCGGCACGCTGTCCGGGAACCCGATCGCGACGACCGCCGGCCTCGCCACCCTGCGGCTCGCCGACGACGCGGTCTACGCCCACCTCACCAAGGCCGGCGACGTCGTCAAGACCGCCGCCGCCGAAGCGCTCTCGGCGGCCGGCGTCCCGCACGGCGTCCAGTCGGCGGGGACCATGTTCTCGGTGTTCTTCACCGACCGGCCCGTGCGTGACTTCGACGGCGCCTCGTCGCAGGACACCTCGGCGTTCGCCGCCTTCTTCCACGGGATGCTCGACGCCGGCGTGCACCTGCCGCCCTCGGCGTACGAGGGCTGGTTCCTGTCCTCGGCCCACGACGACCGAGCGCTCCAGACGGTGCTCGACGCGCTGCCGGGAGCGGCCCGCGCAGCGGCTGCGGCGACCGGGATGTGACTGGGGTGACGAGCGAGCCGACCGACACGATCGTCCACCTGCTCCGGCACGGCGAGGTCCACAACCCGTCGGGGGTGCTGTACGGGCGGATGCCCGGCTACCACCTCTCGGAGCTGGGCCGCACGATGGCGCAGCGGGTCGCGGACGTCGTCGGCGACCGCGACGTCGTCCACGTCATCGCCTCCCCGCTCGAGCGGGCGCGAGAGACGGGGGCGCCACTCGCCGCGGCCCGCGGGGTCGAGATCGCCATCGACGAGCGCGTGATCGAGTCCACCAACAAGTTCGAGGGGGAGGGCTTCGGCGGCGGCGCCAAGACTCTGCTGCGGCCGCGGACCTGGCGCTACCTGTGGAACCCGTTCAAGCCCTCCTGGGGTGAGCCGTACGTCGAGATCGCGGCCCGGATGATGGCCGCCGTGCACGACGCGCGCGACGCCGCCTGGGGCCACGAGGCGGTCGTCGTCTCCCACCAGCTGCCGATCTGGACGACCCGGCTCCACGCCGAGGGCCGGTCGTTCCTCCACGACCCGCGCAAGCGGCAGTGCACGCTGTGCTCCCTGACCAGCCTCCACTTCACCGACGACCGGCTGACGAAGGTCACCTACTCCGAGCCGGCCGGCGACCTGATCCCCGCTCGCGACAAGCAGGCGCCCTTCTCGGCCGGCGGGGCAGTGGAGGAGAACCGTCCGTGACGAGGCTGATCCCGGCCCTGCTCGCGGGGCTGCTCCTGCTGGCGGGTTGCTCGGGCCTCGACGGGACCGGCGGCAAGGGCTACATCACCGGTGAAGGGCAGGTCGTGCAGCGCGCGGCCGCCCAGCGTGACGAGCCGGTCGAGCTGGTCGCCGAGGACCTCGCGGGCGAGGAGGTCGACCTCGCGGACTTCCGCGGCGCGCCGGTCGTGATCGTGGTGTGGGGAGCCTGGTGCCCGCCGTGCCGCGCCGAGATGCCCGAGGTGGTCGACGCCGCGGAGGACCTCGGCGACCGCGCCCAGTTCGTCGGCATCAACCTGCGCGAGTCGTCGCGCGAGACCGCGCAGGCGTTCGAGCGGAGCAGCGACATCCCTTACCCCTCGGTCTACTCACCGGACGGGAAGGCGATGCTGGCCTTCACCGGTGTCCTCACCATCCGCTCCATCCCGTCGTTCGTCGTGCTCGACGCCGAGGGCCGGGCGGCGGCGACGATCATCGGCCGGCTCCCCTCGCGCACCACCCTGGTCCAGCTCGTCGAGGACGTGGCGGAGGAGGCGACCGCGGATGGGTGAGTGGTTCCAGACCACCGCCGACTCCGGCTCGCTCCTCCTGGCCATCCCGGTGGCGCTGGTCGCCGGGCTGGTGTCGTTCTTCTCGCCGTGCGTGATCCCGCTCCTGCCGGGCTACCTCTCCTACGCCACCGGCCTGTCCGGGGCCGACCTCGAGAGCGCCAAGCGCGGCCGGATGCTGGCAGGGTCGCTGCTCTTCGTGCTGGGCTTCACCGTCGTCTTCGTCGCGCTCGGCACCCTCTC
>Ga0299913_10003497_pt1 | contig 12874 bp, 14 predicted proteins | sample RVTome_9_FD_201360 | JGI IMG/M metagenome (GOLD analysis project Ga0299913, IMG submission 201360) | Soil microbial communities from uranium-contaminated site in the Upper Colorado River Basin, Wyoming, United States - RVT155D38 (version 2) ... | reverse complement strand
GAGGCCGTTCGCCGGAACCGGGACGGCCGAAGTGATGTCGCGCTCAACCGCGACCGCCGATTCGTCGTCAGGGGGCCGGGACCGCAATACCGGTCCGGCCCCCCCGGGAGCGCGGCTCCCGGGGGGGTGGTCCACTGTCAAACTCTCCCCGACCTAACTACTGAGTGATCGTGGAGTCTTGGTCGGCGGTTGCTTCCGCAACGACGTCGTCGAGGTTCTGGTTGATGACGGCGTCCTGGTTCGCTACCGACACTGCCGAAGAGTCGATGGAGGCCACGTTCGCCGCCACCGAAGCGTTGATGGGAGCCGCGGCATTGGCGTTCGCTGCAACCGCGCCGGCCACTGGTGCAGCCAGATCCGCGTCGAGAGCCACGTTCACGTCAACGTTCACGAGGTTTCCATCGTCGAGCAGCGAGGTGGCATCGGTCAGCGTGCCACCCGTGAGCTCCCCGTCTGCAACGGGCTCGGTGGTGCCGTCGGTCGTGCCGGTGCCATCGTCGATGACATCGTTCGACTGATCGATGACGCTCGTCTGCGGAGCATTGGCGATGGCGTCACCGCTGATCGTCTGATCGATGAGCGCACCCTGCTCGGCCACGGCCGCGGCCTGTGACCCGAACGACAAGACGTTCGCGCCGACGGCAGCAGAGATCGGTGCCGCGATGTTCGCATTCGCAGCAACCGCAAGATCGATCGGCGCGGCAAGATCCAGCGCCAGATCGAGATCAACGCCTAGGTCCAGAAGCGACAGCACTTCCTTGGCAGGAAGAAGCGTTGCTCCCTCTGCGTGAAGCTCTTCGCTCGTAAGACGACTCAGTTGCTCTGCCATCACGATCGACTCCTTCCGGTCTGTGGGCAGGGAGTGGGCCTGGGATGTGGAGGCCCCGAACCAACTGCCCTCGGTGGCACTCGAACTGGAACAATCACCTCATACCCGAACGAAGAGATGGAAAACGCGGAATGCTCACAGTTAGTCACAAACCGCAGAACACCGCTCCGGTGGGTATAAGGAGACAACGACGTGGCAGTTGCCGACCGCTCGGAGGTGTAGCCCGCGGCCATTCAGGAGAAACAAGACTTTGCACCTATCCGAAGCGCAGACGGCTACCTGCCGATAGAAGACTTCGGATTGATCGGCGACGGTAGTACCGCAGCCCTGGTCGGGCGCGACGGGCGCGTTGCCTGGCTGTGCGTGCCGCGTTTCGACTCCGATCCACTGTTCTGCTCGATCCTCGACCGCGAGCGCGGAGGATCGTTCCTGCTCGCACCCGATCGGCTTGTCGATGCGCGCCATGGCTACGAGGACGACACCGGGGTGCTGGTCACCGAGATGCGCTCGGATACCGGCGTCGTGCGGGTGACGGACTGCCTCTCGTTGAGGGCGGGCGCAGATCTGATCGAAGACGTACCGGCTGCGCGCGGAGAGTTGCTTCGATGCGTCGAGGTGATCGAGGGCGAGGTCGATCTGCTCATCGCGATCGAGCCCCGCGGCGGCGCGACGGCGGAACGCATCGGCGAAGGGCTGACCATCCGGCCGGCCCGTTCTCAGGCGGTCCTCCGGCTGGCCTCGTCCGTGCCCCTCGATGGGCTACACGATCGCATCCACCTGGTCCGGGGAGAGCGCGCCGACTTCGCCTTGCGCTGGGGGCAGGGCGGACACCGCAGGGCGGCGCGGGAGCCCGGCGAGATCCTGGATGCGACCGTGGATGCGTGGCGACGATGGAGCCGTTGCATCTCCTACGACGGCCCCCGCGAGCCGGCCGTCCGTCGTTCGGCGGTCACGCTCAAGATGCTCGACTTCTTGGGAAGCGGCGCCATCCTCGCCGCGCCGACCTCCTCGCTTCCCGAGTTGATCGGAGGTGTCCGCAATTGGGATTACCGGTTCGCGTGGGTGCGCGATGCGGCGTTCTCCGTCTATGCCCTTCGTCGGGTAGGCCTTGATGCCGAAGCATGGGGCTTCCTCGGATGGGTCCTCGATGCTCTGGAGCGAGACGGCAAGCCACGCGTCTTGTATTCGATCGACGGCATCGCTCCCGCGGCGGAAAGGATCGACCCAGACCTGGAGGGTTATCGAGGGTCCGCTCCGGTCCGGTGGGGAAACGGCGCCGCTCAGCAACGCCAGCACGACGCCTACGGCGAGATCGTCGATGCGGCCTACCAGTGGGGTGCGCGCAGCGGAAATCTCGATCAGATATGGGAGCGCCTCGTAGATCTGATCGAAGCGGCGCGACGACTCTGGAACGAGCCGGATCAGGGGATCTGGGAGGTGCGGACGTCGGGCCGGGTCTTCACCTACTCGGCCGCGATGTGTCAGGTCGCGCTCGAGCGGGGCGCTCGCCTCGCAGAACGATTCGGACTCCCCGGTGACGCCGCAGGTTGGCGCGCAGATGCAGAGCAGATATCCCGGTCGATCCTCGAGGATTCCTGGGACGACAAGCAGCAATCGCTCACGGAGAACCTCGGTGGTGGCGGCCTGGATGCAAGCCTGCTGGCATTGCCGCTAAGGCGTGTCGTACCGGCGAGACATCCCAAGATGGTCGCCACCGTCGAGGCCGTCGTACGAGAGCTCGGAGCCGGTGACGGACTGCTCTACCGCTACCGGCACGATGAGTCACCCGACGGGCTCCCGGGCCACGAGGGCGCGTTCCTGCTCTGTAGCTTCTGGCTGGTCGACAACCTCGCCCTCCAAGGCCGCCTCGAAGAATCGCTCGAGCTCTACGAGTCGCTGTGCGATCGCTCTTCCGCGCTGGGTCTCCTGTCGGAGGAGGTCCACCCGACGACCGGGGCGTTCCTGGGGAACTTCCCCCAGGCCTTCAGCCACGTCGGCCTGATCTCCTCGGGGATAAACCTGTCTCGCCGCCTGCACGAGGCCCCGGCCTAACCGAAACCTGTAACGCAGCGCGGCTCCCGCGGGTACCGCCCCGGCCGACTTGACCTCTCCGCTCCTGAAAGCTAAGTTTCACGCCGTTGAAAAATGACTGACATCCCTTCGAAATCCGATCGCGAGACCCTGAAAGCCATCTACCGGCTGACCAAAGGGGACGCCGGCGTCCACACCGGCGCCCTGGCCGACGCCATGGGCGTGGTGCCCGGCACGGCCACCGGCGCGGTCAAGCGCCTGGCGGAACGGGGGCTCGTCGACCATCGTCCCTACAAGGGGGTGGAGCTCACCTCCCCCGGCAGGCGCATGGCGATCGCGGCCATCCGGCGGCACCGCATAGTCGAGCGCTTCCTGTCCGACATGCTGGGCTACGCCTGGAACGAGGCCGACCGGCTGGCGGGAACCTTCGAACACGACCTTCCGCAAGAGGTCGAAAACCGCCTGTTCGTGGCTCTGGATCGCCCCGCTACGTGCCCGCACGGTTTCCCGATCCCCGAGCCCGATGTCTCCGACATCCCCGAGATGCCTCCGCTCTATTCGCTCGAGCCTGGAGACGTCGCGGAGGTAGCGGTTCCAGGGTCGACGGGCGACGACCTCGTCGAGTTCCTCGACCAGCTCGGCTTGCGCCCCGGAGTCCAGGTTCAGGTCAAAGAGAAGCATCCCTTCGACGGACCTTTGGTGCTCACCGTCGAGGGCGCCGAGCGAACGGTCTCGCAGAGAGTCGCGACCCAGATCTACGTACGGAAGAAGACGAAGAAGCGCATCCGCAAAGAAAGGAAGACATCCTCATGAATCACATGCTTCTTGCCGCGGAGGGGGGCTATCAGGAGTTCGAGTTGACGGGGACCGAGTTCTTCTGGCTCTTCTTCTCGGGAGCCGCCGCCCTGTTGGCGATCCTCGTGGGTTTCCAGTTGATGCGCGGCGTGCTGGCCGCCGACCAGGGCACCGCGAAGATGCAAGAGATCGCCGGAGCGATCCAGGAAGGCGCTCTTGCCTACCTTCGGCGTCAGTTCAAGACGATCGGGTTGATCCTTATCCCACTCACGATCGTCGTGTTCGCGACATCGACGGCCGTGCTGAAGCCGGACGAGACCGAAGCCTTGAGCTTCGCCGAATCCGGGATCTTCAGAACGCTCGCGTTCCTCGCCGGTTGCCTGATGTCCGGGCTGACGGGATTCATCGGGATGGGTCTCGCCGTGCGGGGAAACGTACGCACCGCGGCCGCGGCCCGCTCGGGTTCTCTCCCGGCCGCGCTGAAGGTCGCATTCCGTACGGGTGGCGTCGCCGGGATGTTCACGGTGGGCCTCGGCCTCCTCGGAGCAACCCTGATCATCCTGGCGTTTCAGAACACGAGCTCGGCCATCTTGGTCGGCTTCGGCTTCGGTGGTTCGTTGCTGGCCCTGTTCCTGCGTGTCGGTGGTGGGATCTTCACGAAGGCCGCAGACGTAGGTGCCGACTTGGTCGGCAAGGTCGAGGCGGGTATCCCCGAAGACGACCCCAGGAACCCGGCAACGATCGCGGACAACGTCGGAGACAACGTGGGCGACTGCGCCGGTATGGCAGCCGATCTGTTCGAGAGCTACGAAGTCACACTCGTGGCCTCGATCATCCTGGGTGTCGCCGCGTTCGATTCGATCGGAGCGAACCCCGCCCTAGGTCTTATCTTCCCGGTCATCGCTCGCGCCATCGGAGTACTCGCCTCGATCGTCGGCATCTACATGGTGCGCGCTACCCCGTCAGATCGGTCGGCGATGGCCCCGATCAACCGGGGCTTCCTGACCGCCGGAGTCCTCACGGTCATAGGCACCGCGATCGTCGCCTTCACCTACGTCGGCGACAAGGGTTCGGGCGGCGGACACGAGGGTCTCAAGGTTTTCCTTGCCGTGGTGATCGGCCTCGTGCTCGCGCAGGTGGTCTCTCGCCTTACCGAATACTTCACATCCACCGAGAACCAGCCGGTGCGAGAGATCGCAGAGGCGACACGCACCGGTCCCGCAACCACCATCCTGTCCGGTTTCTCGTCGGGTCTCGAATCATCGGTATACGCGGTGATCGCGATCGCGGCCGCACTGGGGGTCGCCATCGCACTCGGGGGCGGCAACCTGCAGTTCTCGCTGTACCTGGTTGCCCTAACCGGTATGGGGATGCTTGCAACCACCGGGGTGGTGGTGTCGGAAGATACCTTCGGGCCGGTAGCGGACAACGCGGCGGGCATCGCGGAGATGTCGGGTGAGTTCTCGGGCGAGCCCGAGAAGATCATGGTCAGCCTGGACGCGGTCGGTAACACGACCAAGGCCGTAACGAAGGGATTCGCGATCGGCTCCGCGGTGATCGCGGCGGTCGCCCTGTTCGCTTCTTACATCGAGACGATCGCCGGGGAGCTGGGTCTCGAAGCCGCCGGGTCCGAGATCTTCTTGCTTCCAGAGACGCAGATCAACGTCGCCGATCCCAAGACCTTCATCGGATTGTTGATCGGTGGATCCATCGCGTTCCTGTTCAGCGCACTGGCGATCCGTGCGGTCGGGCGAACGGCGGCAGTCGTCGTCCAGGAGGTTCGCCGCCAGTTCGCAGACGGCAAGATCATGTCGGGCGAACGCAGACCCGACTACGGACCGGTGATCGACATCTGCACCGCTGCTTCCTTGCGTGAGCTCGCGACTCCGGCATTGCTCGCGACCCTTTCCCCCGTCGTCATCGGGTTCGGTATCAACTACATGGCTCTCGGCGCGTTCCTGGCGGCCGTGATCCTCACGGGTCAGCTGATGGCAGTGTTCCTGTCGAACTCGGGGGGCGCTTGGGACAACGCGAAGAAGTACATCGAGGACGGCCACGAAGGTGGCAAGGGGTCCGAGGCCCACAAGGCCGCGGTCATCGGAGACACCGTCGGTGACCCGTTCAAGGACACTGCGGGCCCGGCCCTGAACCCGCTGATCAAGGTGATGAACCTGATCTCGCTCTTGATCCTGCCGGCCGTCATCAACCTGCAGGACTCGAACGCGCGCTTCGTCGTCGCGGGCCTCGCTCTTGCGGTGCTGATCGGTGCGATCGCGTTCTCGAAACGCAAGTCCGAGGGGATGGGGGAGCCCGGCTCGGTCGCGGCGGAAGGGGCGGCTGCCCGGGCCTAAGGACCGGGCGCGAAACCGGTCAGCGGGTGGCATGCGGTACGCCGCCGGTGTCCAGGGCGGAGACGAGCTTCACCGGTCTCGGCCGCCGGTCCCGGAGATGCCGGGCCATTCGGCCCTAGTCGGCCAGAAGCCGACGGGGCTCAATGGTCTGAGGAAACCTGCTAGCAGGAGGAAAGAGATGAAGAAGGTCCTCGCGACGCTCGCGTCCGCGGCGCTGCTCGCGGTCGTCATGCCGGCAGTCCCGGTGACGGCGGGAGACGACGATGTGATCAGGCGCGGTTCATGCTCCGGCCGATCGACGTGGAAGCTCAAGCTGAGCCCGGAGAACGGCCGCATAGAGGTCGAGTACGAGGTCGATCAGAACCGCAACGGCCAGAGATGGCGCGTCCGGTTGTTCCACAACGGCGAGCGCTTCTTCGCCGGCGTCCGTACCACGCAGGCACCGAGTGGATCGTTCGAGGTGCACCGAGTAGTCAACGACGCAGCCGGAACAGACACCATCCGGGCGCGGGCCAAGAACCCCGCAACCGACGAGTTGTGCAGGGGCCGCGCCACGTTGTAACGACGGGAGTCGACTACCGGCTACGAACGCGGTGCTAGGTACAGCGACTGCAGGCCGCGGCCGATAACCCCGGTTTCGTCGGAGAGCACCGAGGCAGCCATACCGATCCCATGGGGCTCGATCGTCGTCTTGGCATCGAGGCACACCCATTCGCCGTGCGGGAGGCGATGGAGGTAGATGCTCAGGTCCGGATTGATGTAGACCCACTTCCCGAAATCGAGCGCCGACGAGATCCCGCTCCCGGAATCGGCGAGCACGAGCACCCGGCTTAGTGGAGATATCTCCTCGCCCTGGATCAGGGGTTTCCTCATGCGCCCCCAGGCGGCGGCGGGGCCTTCCTTCAGGAACTCGCCGCGCACGAACCTCCACTCCATCGATGTGAGATAACTGCGCTCCTCGGTGGGAAACAGCTCCACCGATCTCCCCTCCTGGGGACCTGCGGGGGGCCTGCGTCCATGGACGGCGCGCTCGAGTTCCAGCTTCTCGGTGCGGATCGACCAGGCCTGCGCCGTCATCACAACACCCTTCTCGTCCGAGAGGGATGCGGACGACAGAACGACGCTGCGGCCGGGGCGGATCACCTCGGCATGCACCTTCAGCCGTGCGACCGGGACGGGCCGAACGATCTCGAAAGTCGCGCGCACGATCTGAACGTCGTCGCGCCCGACCGCGCGTTCGATCGCCCGGCCCAGCAGAGCGGCCGGCGGTCCCCCGTGCTGCGACTCCTTGCTCCAGGGGCCGGTCGTCCACTCGGTCGCGAGGAACCGATCGTCGGCCTCCTGGATGAAATAGGTGTCGCTCACGGCAAGGCAACCTACCTTCGCCGTACCCCCCCGAACGTGTAGACGGAGAGCTCGTCGGGTACCTATCCCCCAGGACCTAGTCGTCCGAATAGAAGGAGGGATACCCCATGGCCAACCCAATCGAGGAAGTGAAGGGAAGGCTCAAGGAGGGCCTCGGCGCGGTCACCGGTAGCGCCAGCCTCAAGCGTGAAGGCAGATCGCAGCAGAACAAGGTCGACGCCGAGGAGCGGGCGGCCCGACACGAAGAGAAGGCCGACTCTGCCCGGATCGAAGCTTCGAGAGCCGAGGCCAAGGAGAGGCGCAACCAGTAACTCTCCGTGGATCGCAAGAGCAAAGCAAAAAGCAAGAGAAGCGGCCCCTTTGGGGCCGCTTCTTCTTACCCAGCAGATTCTTACCCAGCAGATCTGACCAACTAGGCGAACGCCGCCGTCTTTGCGCCGGCCACGATCTCTTCGATGATCTTGGCAGCACCGACGATCGTGGCGCCCTTTGCGAGCTGGTCCTCGCCGATATCGCGAGGCTTGGTGCACGCGCCACAGAGCCAGACCCGGCCCCCGTTGTCGATGAACTCCTGGTAGAGATCGCTCAACACGGGCATGCCCTCGAACGCGATCCCATCCGTACCACCCTGCGTACCCAGCCATACTCCGTCGATCGTGCACACGACGATGGACTCCTGGCCGGCCGTTGCGGCAACGTTGGCCGCGATGAACGGCAGCGTGGCGCGCTCGGGATCGTCCTTGCCGTGCATGCAGTTGAACATCAACTTGTCGCTCATCTACCACGCTCCACTGAGATAAGGAGACGCCCATCGTCCAGCGTCTCGATCGATCTGACCTTGTTACCCATGAGCCGCGCCAGGGAGGGAAGATCCTCCTTGGCCGCGGGATCCTTGGTAACGACCTCCATCACGTCGCCGACTGCGATCGAACGCACCCACCGTCGGAATTCCTGTGGCAATCCATCACCGCAACCCATGTCTCCGGCATCGAACCGGTGCAACCTCGAGGACTCTTCGATGATGGGTCTGAACCCGGAGCACACCATGTCGATCCGCTCGATCGCCGTGCCGATGTCGCAGAAAGCACGCTGTTCGATCCTCGTCCAACCGGGGTTCTCACCCCGACCCGCGTTCAGGACGCGGAAACCGTAAGACGCCTCGATCCGATCCTGCACTTCACGGGCCTCGGCATGCAGCGAATGCACCTCGTCTCCGGCACCGAACCACCATCGCAACCGCTCCATCACCTCCTCTCTTCCGTCGTACGTACGGGGTCCTTCTGGAAGTAGCGCGCGCATCTCGACCTCTGGGGCAAGCAGCTCGGCAACTCCGTCGAAGTCGCCCTCAGTCAACCGCCCCAGCCATGCTTCGGCGATCTCCAACCGATCCATCACGACCATCTGCGTCAGCTCCTCACGACATGCTTCGATGCAATACCGCTGCGGTTGGCTTCTTTTATCTGATGGAAGTCCTCGGGCACCGGCGGAACGTTCGACATCTGGAACTCGACGAACGCGTCGACATCGTGGGCCAACGACTCGTTCGTGAGCCTCTCTCGCCCGATCGTCGAACTCGGCTTGCCATCCATCCCTCGTCCGCAAACCGAGCCCGCGTAATGACCCGGGTAGACCTCGACATGATCGGGAAGCTCGAGCAGCCTCTGCAGCGACGCATGCAGACGCCGGGCACGTTGCGCCAACTCGTCCTCGTCCGGGGGTGCCAGCGCAAGGTCGACACGACCCACGTCGCCGACGAAGAGCGTGTCCCCGGTCAGGACGAACCAGTCGTCTACCAACAAGCTCACATGCTCGGGCGTATGTCCGGGGGTATGCAGCACCCGGATGCGGCGATTGCCCACCGCCAGGACGTCGCCATCACGCAGCGGCTCGAAGGCGAAGTCGACCTCGGCCCCCGCGCCCAGATGCAGACCGACCCCGGCGCGTTCGGCCAGTCCGGCCGCACTCGAGTAATGGTCGGCATGGACGTGGGTGTCCATGACGTGGCTCACGACCATGGCGTTGTCTTCGATCTGGTCGATGTAGCGCTGTGGGTCTCCCTGAGGGTCGATGACCGCGGCCCGACCGAGGCTCGGGCAGCCCACGATGTAGGAGGCGCAAGATCGCTCGTCGTGCAACAGCTGGCGGAAATACATGGCCGTCTCCCCTTGCGGAACCCGAGCACCTCTTCACCGTGAGACCGAGGACGCAGGCGCTCCGGCGTCCCGACCCCCATCGATCAGACCATCCCTCGAGCGCTCATTCTGCTCGACCTCGAGCTTGCTTGTCAAGTGTTTTCTTGAATACTATATAATCATGGACGCTTCGGTGGATTCGGCGACGCGCGCTCCTCTTGCCTTGGGCATCAGGGCCAACCTCGCGCAGTTCGCCCTACTAGTAGGAGTCAACGGACTCGTCGGCGCGCTCGTGGGCCAGGAACGCGCTCTCGTGCCGTTGCTGGGAGAGAGGGTGTTCTCTCTCCGGTCCACGACGGCGGTCCTGTTGTTCATCGTCACCTTCGGGATCGCGAAGGCGATCTCCAACCTGGTCGCGGGAGCACTGGCGGATCGCGTGGGCCGCAAGCGCATCCTCGTCGCGGGCTGGATCATCGCGTTGCCGGTGCCCCTGCTCTTGATGGTGGCCCCTTCATGGGGCTGGGTCGTGGCCGCCAACGTGTTGCTCGGCATCAATCAGGGGCTGACCTGGTCCATCACCATCGTGATGAAGATCGACCTCGCCGGCCCCCGCCGCCGCGGCCTCGCGATGGGCCTGAACGAATTCTCCGGCTACCTCGCGCTCGCGCTGTCCGCCGCCGCCACCGGCGCCCTGGCGGCGCGCTACGGGCTGCGCCCGGAACCCCTGTTCCTGGGTCTTGCGATCGCCGCGCTGGGCCTCGGACTCTCGGTCCTCTTCGTGAAAGACACCTCCGGGCACGCCGAGCTCGAGGAGGGTGCCGCGACCCCCAGACCATTCGCGGAGGTGGCGCGGCTGACGAGTTTCGGAGACGGCCGTCTGGCCGCGATCAGCCGCACCGGGCTGGTGAACAACGCCAACGATGCCTACATGTGGGGCCTGCTTCCGCTGCTTCTGGCCGGACAGGGACAGAGCACGGCGGAGATCGGCGTGGCGGCCGCCGCCTACCCGGCGGCGTGGGGCATCGGCCAACTCGTGACCGGGGCGCTGTCGGATCGGATCGGCCGCCGCGCTCCCATCGCAAGCGGCATGTGGATCCAGGCCGCCGCGCTGCTCGGTCTCTCGGTGACCGGCGGATTGAGCGCCGGCGTGGCGTTCGCCCTGCTGCTCGGGATCGGCACGGCCCTGACTTACCCCACACTGCTGGCCGCGGTCGGTGATCTGGCCGCACCGGGATGGCGAGCCGCGGCGATCGGCGTCTACCGGACCTGGCGCGACGGCGGATACGTCTTCGGGGCCCTCACGGCGGGAGCGATCGCCGATCTCTTCAGCCTGCGCGCTGCGTTCGCCGTGATCGCGGCGGTCACGGCACTGTCGGGTCTCGACGCCTGGCTCCACCTCCGCCCAGATTCTTCAAGCGATAACTTGAATTCTGTAGGATAGGGACGTGCCCGACCGCGTCGCCAAAGAAGCCCTGTTCGACGAGTTCGCCCGCGTGGCGAAAGCGATGTCGAGCGGGCGACGGGCCGAGATCGTCGACGTGCTCGCCAACGGGGACCGAAGCGTCGAGAGCCTCGCCGAGGAGCTCCAGCTGTCCGTCGCCAACGTGAGCCAGCACCTCCAGGTGCTGAGACGAGCCGGCCTCGTCAAGGGCCGGCGCGAGGGCACCTACATCTACTACGGGCTCGCGGCCCCCGAGGTACTGGCGTTCTGGAGATCCCTCCAAGACATCGCCGGGCATCGCGTCTCGGAGATCGACCGGCTGGCTCGGGCCTACCTCGGCGATCACGATGGGCTCGAAGCGGTAACCAAGGAAGAGCTCAAGAAGCGGTTGCGCGACAAGAACGTGCTGGTGCTCGACGTCAGGCCCCCGGAGGAATACGAGGCGGGGCACATCCCCGGCGCCCTCTCGGTCCCGCTCGCAGAGCTGAAGCGCAGGCTGCGGGAGCTGCCGAGGAACAAGGCCATCGTCGCCTACTGCCGCGGCCAGTACTGCTCGTTCGCTCCGGAGGCGGTCCGCTACCTGACCGGCAAGGGCTACGACGCCAAGCTCCTGCGAGAGGGCCTGCCCGATTGGGCCGCGGCCGGCCTCCCACTAGAGGGCCCCTGACCGTTCTGGGTTAACTGCAGCACGTGTGAGCGTGCTTTCTCGAGGTCAGAACGGCCGGCGGCGCCGCCCTCGCGGCTGCCGGCTTGACATTTCGTAATCCTTCCGTAATAGTTCGTAATTACTTCGTAATAGTGGCGGGAGGGCCGATGGGCAAGCGATTCTTCAAACACGGCGAGCTGCCCTTGGTCTTGCTCGCGCTGTTGGCGGAGCGTCCGATGAACGCTTACGAGCTCATGGCGGAGCTGGGCCGGTTGCTGGCCCCGGCATACCGGCCCTCCCCCGGCAGTGTCTATCCGGCTGTCGATGCACTGGAGGCCGAGGGCCTGATCCGCTCCCTCGAAGAGACGGATCGCACGACGTACGAACCGACTCCGGACGGGACGCAAGCATTGGAGAGGCGGCGGCCCGCGCTCGCCGAGTTCGAGCTCCGTACCGGCGTGCGCGTCACCAAGCGTCACTCGGTGGAGGCGGCGCTCGCCCGGTTCTCGGCAGAGGTGAAAGGTATCGCCGCGTACGTCGATCCGGACGAGCTCGATCGACTCCTGAAAGAAGCCGCGACGAGGATCCGCGGACGGGTCACATCCGCCGAGACGCCACCAAGCACAAGAGGAGGTCTGAAATGATGATGGATGCATTCGATCGCGCCGCCGAACGGGAGGCTCGCGCTCGGCGGGGTCGCCGCACTCGGCCCGTGTGGGTGCGCTTCAAGATCCACCTCCGCATCTACCTGACTATCAATGCGGTGCTGGCGGGGATCTGGGCGATCTCCCAGGCGCTCGGAGACCACGACCATCCCTGGTTCCTGAGCGTCGTTGCCTGGTGGGGAGTAGGTCTCCTGATCCACTATCTATTCGTAGTTCAGATCACGAAGCAGTGGCGTCCGCCGGCGAGATCTCACGCCGGCGGAGCGCGCAGCTGACAAGTCCTCTGTCGGGTTCCCGGTTTCTACCAGTTACTCCAGCGCGATCCGGCGGTCGGGCTGATCACTAGGGTCCCGCCCGTCAGGTCCACCTCACAGTTGATCTCGTTCTCGGCGTCGCATCCGTCGGCGCTGCCGTCTCCGCCGTCGGCGTCGTCGACTCCGTCGTCACCGATCAACGTGTCGTCGTCGCCCAGACCCTGCAGCGAATCGGCACGACCGCCTCCCCAGATGATGTTCGGTCCGTCGTCGCCTATCAGGACGTCTCTCTTGCCGGAACCGGTGAGGTTCTCGAAGTTCACGAAGGTGTCCGAGCCCCAGCCCACGGCCACTGCGGTCCCCGT
>Ga0299913_10003496_pt1 | contig 12876 bp, 15 predicted proteins | sample RVTome_9_FD_201360 | JGI IMG/M metagenome (GOLD analysis project Ga0299913, IMG submission 201360) | Soil microbial communities from uranium-contaminated site in the Upper Colorado River Basin, Wyoming, United States - RVT155D38 (version 2) ... | reverse complement strand
TCGGTAAAGGATCCCGCCGAGACCTTGGAACGCGTCATCGAACCGTTGCAGGAGGCTGCCGCCAAATCCGCCCAACCCGACCCGACCGTTCTCGCCACCAGGTGGTCGATATTCGCCGCGGACGAAGACGAGGCGTGGAATGCCCTCTACCCGTGGCGTGGCTTGCGGGCGCCGGGCCGACTCGAGGCCGTCGATCCCCAGGAGTTGCGGGAACGTGCCGACGAACTACCCCGAAGTGAAGTGCTGGGCCGGTACAGCCTGGTCTCCTCGGTGAAGGAGGTCGTCGACATATATCGACCTCTGGTTGATGAGCTGAACGCCGACATCGTCACTTTCCAGATGGCGTCGCTCGACCAACCCGCCTTGATCGAGTTCCTAGGCAAGGAGGTCCTGCCTCATCTCCGCGGCCAGGCGGGCTAGCCGACTCGGGTAATCACCTCGATGAGAGCGAGGAGCTGCTGAGAAGCTGCCGGGCTGGTGTCGGGCAACGAGGCCGCAACGTGCAGCGACGGCACGATTTCTTGAAGCTCGGCAAGGACCAGCCGGGCGTCCGCGGTTTGTGTGGCCAGCAGGCGTTCCACCGGGCCTGTCATCTTGTCGGCAAGGCCCGAGCCGAAAGACGCAAAGAGATCGACCCGATAGCCGTCTACGTTTCTGACGACGATGGTTCGGGCGCTTCCGTCGGGAGGAGTGAGCGTGACCGTATGGAACTCGACATCGTCTCGGTCAACGGTCCCGTCTTCGACGACTCCGACCTCGCCGGTGAGAAAACCCCCGGTCTCCTGAGCGAACCCCGTCCAGAAGTTGGCCGCGATCTCCTCGTCACCCTCGGAAAGGGACCGGGCCACCTCGCCGAAGGTGGCGCCCTCGGCCAGGGCGGCGAGGGCGGCCTGGCCAGGGACCGCCAAACGGCTGGCTTCGGCGAAGTCCGGGGAGTTGATGGCAGCGACGAGCTCCTCAACCGCCGCGACCGGGGAGTCGGCCCCTTCCCCCGGCGCGACTGTCGACGCGGTGATTGGGTCGTCGCCCCCACACGCCACCGCCAGCACCACGAGGGCGACCAGCGACGGAGCCTTAAGCCACATGATCAGGAAGCCTCCCGGTCTCGAGCGTCGTCTGCCGTCGATCCCGGGAAGACATGCCCAGTGCGATCCACAGCCATATCAGGTAGCCAACACCCAATGCTTCCTTGGCCCAACGCCAGGGATCGGACCAGGCCCTTTCCCACGCCAGCGACCAGAACGGCGCCTCCCCAGGAGGAATCTCCAGTCCGAAGAATGGCCAGAGGAACACTTCTTGTGATGTCCACATGCCGTCGAGCAGGAGATGGAGAAGCCATCCGATGCCCAAGGCCATCCAGGCGCGGCGACGCCGTCCTCGTCGGGTCGCCAATAGGACGATGCTCATGTACAGAGCCGGTAGTAGTAGCGAGTGAAGCCACAACTCTCCGGTGGAGTGTCTGTCGGCCAGGATCAGTGTCCCGACCGGAAGGTCTACCAGATCTGGCAGGACTGCACCCAAGAGCAGGAACCTGACATCGACTTTTGGGTCGCGGAAAATCCATCTGAACAGCCAGAGTGTGGCTCCGAGATTCCAAAAGAGCATTACCGGCAGTCAGAGGACTAGGCGACCAGGATGCGCCGGCAGTGAACGCAGCGGGGCATGTCGGCGGCGAAGGCCTCTTCCTGTTCGGCCGGTGACAGCGTCATGTGGCACCCTCCGCAGACCCCGTGGTCGTATGACGCAACCGCCACCCCCTCTTTGATGTCCCGCAGTTTCTCGTAGAGCTCGAGCAGCTCGGGGTCGATGGGACCGAGTGCCTGCCTCTTTCTCTCCTCCTTGCGGGCGAGCTCGGAGTCGATCGCCTTCCATTGTTGTTTGATGGATGACTCCAGCTCCGACCTGGTTTTTTCGATGCGCTGGATCTCGGCTTCGACCTCGGCGACACCGCCCCGAGCCGGATCGATGTCCTCGAGCATGATCAGGACCTTCTCTTCCATTGCTTCCCGCTGGGCCTGGAGGCTCTGCACTTCCAGTCTCATGTGCTCGGTCTCCCGCCCGCTCATGCCTCCCGCGAAAAGCCGGGTCTCGTGCTCCCGGAGCTTCGTCTCGAGGATTTCCAGCTCACCTTCCGCCTTGTCCAGGCTGAGCTCTAGTTGCTTCAGGCCGCCGGCCCGCTCCTCCCGCACCTGTTCCAGTTTTTTCAGCTCTTCATGTGCCGCTTTGTAGGCCTTCAATTCGGGAAGGGTCTGCCGCTGTTCGAGGAGATGATCGATCTGCAGGTCGATCTCTTGAAGGTCGAGGAGGTCGGCGAGGGAAGTGATCTCCATGTGGAGCAGGCAGGGTAGCCCGGTGTCAGGTCCATGTTCGCGGGTCGATGTCGGTCAAGTCCACCACATCGATACCCGTAACTTCTGCGACGAGACGGGCCAGTGCTCTCATTCCCGGCCGCTCGGTGGCGGTGTGCCCGGGATCGACGATGGCCACGCCCAAGTCGGAGGCGGCCACGGTCCGATGATGGCTCACGTCTCCCGTAACCAGCGCCCGGGAACCAGCGGCGACCGCCGCTTCGATGAACGCCGAGCCGGAGCCGGGGACGACGGCGAGCCGGTCCACAACCATGTCACGATCTCCAGTGATGCGGACTCCCGTTGGCCCGAACTCGTTCACCACCAGCGCGTCGACGGTGCCCAAGGTGCCTTGGAACGACCCCACCCGCCCGATCGCAGGCAAACCCGTGTCGGGATCCCCTCCGAACTCCTCGACATCGCCGAGGTCGAAGAAGGCGGCGAGCGCATCGGCTGTGCCCCCGGGAGCCGAGTCGAAATCGGTGTGGGTCACCAGGAGGTTTACCCCGCAGCGGATCAGCCGGTACGAGCGGGCGCCGGGTGATCTGCCTGCGAGCATGTTGGTCGTGGGCGCGAAGAGAAGGGGATGGTATGAGACCAGAAGGTCGACAGGATCTTGTTCGAGCCGACCTACGACTTCCTCTGTGACCTCGTGACACACCGCCACCGTCGCCACGCCGGCGTCGGGATCACCGAGTTGCAGCCCTACCGGGTCCCAGGACGGGGTGACCTCCGGGTTGGTTCGGGCAGCCAGGCCTTCTGCGATCTCTTGCACCGATGACACGGTGAATCATCGTAGGCTCCGCCGCCATGGATCTTCGCAGGGCCCTGGAATGGGGGCCGCCTGACCACTGGATGCGGGTTTCTGTAATCGAAGCCCATGCCGGTGGCGAGCCATTCCGGGTATTCATCGATGGGCTACCCGAGATCCCCGGCGCGACGGTTTTGGAGAAGCGCCGCCATGCACAACAGAACCTCGATAACCTGCGCCGGGCGCTCGTGTGGGAGCCGCGGGGCCATGCCGACATGTACGGAGGCTGGCCGGGACCACCGACATCAGCAGACGGGGACCTGTCCGTTCTCTTCCTCCACAACGAGGGATTCTCCACGATGTGTGGTCACGGGATAATCGCCCTGTCCAAGGTCGTGCTCGACACCGAGATTCTCTCGGCCACGACACCACAAACTGTGCTCCGTGTCGACACGCCAGCCGGTCAGGTCGAGTCCACCTCCGTGGTGAGAGACAGCCAGGTCGTCAGCACCACGTTCAAGAACGTCCCATCCTTTGTGGTCGGCCTCGACGAGACCATAGATGTGCCCGCCATAGGAGAAGTCAGGTACGACCTGGCATTCGGAGGCGCTTTCTACGCAATCGTCGACGCTTCGAGCCTGGGCCTGGCCCTCGAGGACGCCAGCAAGTTGATCGCAGCGGGACGGTCCATAAAGCATGAGATCGCCTCCCGGCGTCCGATCGCTCATCCCGAGGCCCACGATCTCGGGTTTCTCTACGGGGTCATCTTCACCGGGGCGGCGATCGAGCCCGACAACCACAGTCGCAACGTTTGTGTCTTCGCCGACGGGGAGGTCGACCGCTCCCCAACCGGCACCGGTGTCAGCAGCCGGCTCGCAATTCTCCATGAGCGAGACGAGATATCGAAGGGCGACCGTGTGACCATCGAGAGCATCGTCGGCAGCACCTTCACCGGGAGAATCGTCGACACCACCACGGTCGGCGAGCACCCAGCAGTCGTCCCCGAGATCGAGGGCTCGGCTCACATCACCGGACGCGCCGAGCTCTGGATCGACCCGGACGACGTCCTGGGGAGGGGATTTCTGGTTCGCTGACCGGAAGCCGCTACGTGTTGGCGGGGACCCTGGATCTCGCCGACACCTCGGCAACGACACAGCCAGGAATGGTCAGGGAGAAGCAAGCCCCGCCCAGTCGCTCCGAGGTCCGGTAATCGGCTCGGCCCCCATGAGACTCCGCCACGGCCTGGACGATCGACAGCCCGATTCCCAATCCCGGTGTGGTGGCGTCGAGACGGTGGGCGCCACGTTCGAAGTGCTGCCAGATCATCGCTTCGTACCTCGTGGGAACACCTGAGCCGTTGTCGTGGATCTCGAATATCAAGTCGCGGCCATCGACTTTCGCCACCACCAAGACATGGTCTCCACCGTAGCGAACCGCGTTGTTGGTGAGATTGGCCAGTGCCTGCTTCAACCTGTCGGCGTCGACCCGCACTGTTACTTCGGCATCGAGCTCCTGGTCGATCTTGGTATTGGGGGTGTCGGTCGCTCTCAGGACCGAGGTGACGATGGACATCGCACTCGTCTCTTCGACCTCGAGACTCAGCTGACTCATGTCACCCTTGGCGAGCATCAGCAGATCAGACACCAGCCTCGACATGTGCTTTGCCGCTCCCGCGGCCTCGCCGATCATTTCCTGACGGGCATCCACGGGGAACTCGTCGGGATGGTCGTCGAGGAGGGTGAGGAAACCGACCATCGCAGTGAGAGGCGTTCGCAACTCGTGTGACACCGAGGCCACCAACTCGGCACGCTTGCGATCCACCCGGTTCCGGTCGCGATAGATCACATATACCTGGCGCAAGAGGATCACCACGAGGATCGCCACCACCGCGTCGAGCAAGAGGACGTCGTCGGGACCCGGGGTCAGGTCCCGATAGGTCTGGAAATGCGCCCCGACGAGCAGAGCGGCCAGAAGGTAGGGCCACATGAGCGCCCAGATCGGGGTCGGGGCCTCGGGAAACACACGCTTGCGAGGAACCCAGTCCACGATGGCTGCGGCGAGCACGAGGAAAATGGTGGCGGCAAGGTTCACGCCCCATGCCGGCTCTGCGGTTGAGAAGTTCTCGCCAATCCCCCGGCTCAGGAAGATGAAATCGGCCAGCACCTGAAACCCTGCCCCAACTCCGAGGAACATGAGTCGCAGGTCGAGGTGATAATGAGAGCGACGGAGGACGAGGATGAGGAGGGCGACGACTACGAGAACGTCGCCGATGGGGTACGTGATCGCGATCGCAGCCTGCCACCAAGGCCCGGACGACATCGTGGCCACCAGATCCTGGAAGACGAACACCCACGCCAAGGCGACCAGGGCGATACTCCCGACCAGGGCATCGACGAGGGTGAGGATCCACTCCTGCCCGCCACTGTCCGATCGCATCAGGAGGTAGAGGGCGAAGATGATCGCGGCATATCCACCGAGAAAGAAGACATCGAGAGGACCGAAGGCGGACATTGGATACTCGATGACCGCGAGGCCGCCCACTGTGAGAACGCCCGTCCACAGCGAGGCGAGAGCACCGGCTACCCACAGCCACGCCTTCCTCTCTTTTGGCTCCAACCGGCGCGACCGGCTGATGAAAAGGCCCACTGCCATTCCGAGGCCGAGGACGAGACCGAAGAAACCGACGAAGTCAGCCGATTCGGGGTCGAGCAGGATGGAGAGGACTCCGGCGGAAAGGATGAAGATGGTTATGAGAGGTAGAAGCCACCTCCGGCCTCTACCCAGCGACGGGATACCCACAACGCCTTATCGGCATCCGGGTCCGGCGTATTGAGTGTTCTGGTGGCTAGTCCGATGACTCGCTTGGAGCCTGCTCATCCTCGAATGCAGTCAGGTCGATCACGGCGTCAGGGCCCTCGTGAGCCAGCCTCACCTCGTTGAGTGTGGTCAGCATGGCTTCGATCTGACTGAGGCTGTTGTATCGGGTGACCGTGAATCTCAATCCACCCTGGTGGCGGGGCACGATCGGGAATGCTGCGGGATTGAGGAAGAACCCCTTTTTGAGCATCGAATTGGCCGCCGAGATGGTGGTCATCAAGGCCCCGATCTGGGCAAAGAAGAGCGGGGTGTCCTCATGTGCGGCAAGAGGGATGCCCAGCTGGGTGGAGAAGGCATTGACGAACCTGATTCGCTCCATCAGCTCGTCCTGTAGCTCGGGTAACTCATCGGAGAGATGGATGTCGGCCGAGGCGATGCTCGCACCGAGAGTTGCAGGTGGCAATGGCCCACCGAACACCATTGGCCCCCCGGTGATCTCAATCACATCGATCAGTCCCCGATCAGGGGTTGCCACCACCCCACCCATGGTTCCAAAGGACTTGGCCAGCCCATACGCCATGACGAGGCGCTCGTGCCAGCCGAATCTATCGAGGAACTGGCCACGGCCGCGCAAGCCCGACCAGCCCAAGCTGTGGGCATCATCGCAATAGAGCCAAAGATTCGAGTGCGATTCGACCATGTCCCGAAGCTCCTCGGCGGGAGCGGTCACACCGCGCATCGAATACAGGCCGTCGAACAGGTACCAGGTACGCCCCGGTGCTTCGCGGGCAATCTCGTCGAGACGCTGCATGTCGTTGTGCGGGAGTTGGTGGACCGTCGCTCCATTGGCTTGCAGCGAAGGGATCACTCCGATGAGCGAGGCATGGGCGAGACCATCGATGACAACGGTGTCGCCGGTGCGCACCAGAACCGGCAGTGCCGCCATGTGCGCCAATGTGGTGCTGCCGGCCACCGCCAAAGGTGCGCCCAGCATCGCCTCGAGCCGTTCCCGCAACATGGGATAGAGGGGCAATGCCGAGTAGGCGATCGACGAGGAATACGAGTTTCCATACCGTTTGGTCGCGTCGATCGCGGCCTCTATGAGTCGAGGATCGTCGCCCAGGCCGAGATAGGAGCACAGGCCGAAGTTGGCAACCTCGCGACCACGCAAGATCATGGTGTCACGGTGGAACTCGTCGTCATCGATTACCTGACGATTGATGCCCAGTTCCTGTCCGAAACGCGAATAGCGAAGAAACTGGTCGACGGCCCGACCTGAACTCATATGTGATGTTGACCTGGTCATATGCATTTACCCGGTCCCACCACCCTAAAGGCCGGTCCCACCACCCTAAAGGCTCGACCCCTTGATCTTGCGGTTTATCCGGTGTGGTATCGAGTCAAAGGATACGCGGACAGCAGCTTGTGGTTTTGGGTTTGGCCGTTCGGTAGTGTCAAGCAAATGACACTGCCACCGAACGACCTGCCACCGGAGGCGTTCGCCGGGTTCGACGCCCTGAGTGACCAGCAGCGGGTGAATTTCGTCAACCGTTACAACTCAGCGAGGCGGAGCATGGCTTTGATGATGGCGCTGGCCATCTTGTTCCCAATTCAGCTGCTCCTTCTCGGCAAGGTGCTCCTCGGAATCCTGTTCCTGATCACCGGCGGCGGGTTTGGAGTCTGGTACGTCGTGGAATGGTTCCTCACCCCGGGACGGGTCCGCGAGTACAACGCCAAGGTGGCCGGAGACATCCTGGCCAACACGGTTGACGACACAAGCACCGGGTCCTCTGGAAAAGAGTAAGCGCACTCGTAACCTGGGCGGGTCGTGAATCAGCTGCTGGCCCGATCGCTCGTCTTCTTCACTTCGGCAGCCGTACTGGTCATCGAGATTCTGGCTGCCCGTCTCCTCGCCCCGTACTTGGGAGTGAGTCTGGAGGTCTTCACCGGCATCATCGGAGTGATCCTCGCCGGGATCTCACTGGGCGCTTGGTTGGGGGGGCGCGCGGCCGATCGGGCCGATCCGAGACGTCTCCCCGGCCCCCTCCTCGTCGCTGGTGGCATCACTGCGCTTGCCTCGCCCCTGATCATCGACTCGGTCGGCCCAGCACTGTCGACAGACGCGGTCTCGATCGTCTTCGCGGCGGTCGTTGGATTCTTCGTGCCGGCAGCACTCTTGTCCGCAGTGCCTCCGGTGATCGTCAAGATCCAGCTCGACTCCCTCGACGTGACCGGTCGCGTGGTCGGCTCCTACTCGGCCATCGGTACTGCCGGCGCCATCCTGGGCACGTTCGTCACCGGCTTCGTCCTCATCGCGGCTTTCCCCACGAGACCTATCGTCGTCGTGCTCGGGGTGACCCTCGCCATTGCCGGTCTGGCGCTCTGGTCGACCAGGGGGCGGTGGGCTCTAGCCGCCGTTGCCGCGGTCGGAATGCTCTCGCTGGCACTGCTCGGCTTCACCGGGCCCTGTGAGCACGAGACCACCTACCACTGCGCCATCATCGAGAGCGACGACATCCGCGCCTCGGGGAGGACTCTGATCCTGGACAAAGTCAGGAACAGTTACGTGGACCTCGAAGATCCCACGTATCTGGAGTTTCGCTACATAAGGCTGATCGTCGACATGATCGAGACGGAAGCGCCTCCCGGCGGGCTCGACGTGGTGTCGATCGGAGGTGGTGGATTCACCCTCCCCGGCTACATAGAAGCCACTCGCCCGTCGAGCCGGAACACAGTCCTCGAGATCGACCAGAAGCTGGTTGACATCGGCCGCGAAGAGCTGGCCCTGACCGATGCGATAAACGTGGTCGTGGACGATGCCCGGATCTCACTCAAAAACGTGCCGACCGACCACGCCGACGTCATCATCGGCGATGCCTACAGCGGAACATCGGTCCCTTGGCACCTGACCACCGTGGATTTCACCGAGCAGATCGAACGAGCGCTGTCCCCGACCGGGATCTACACAATGAATGTGATCGACTACGGGGACCTGTCCTTCGTCAGGGCGGAATCGGCAACCCTCCTCGAGGTGTTCTCCCATGTCGCCTTGTGGGCTCCCCCTCACTACCTGGCCGGAGAGGGCGGAGGCAACTTCGTTCTCATCGCCTCCCAGGAGCCGATCGACATCGATGCCATCGAAGACAGGATAAGGGCACGTGGAGGATCCGAAATCGGAATCGAGGCTGCCGGGTTGCGTGATTTCATCGGCGATTCGGCGATTCTCAGAGATGATTATGCGCCCGTCGACCAGATGCTTGGTCGGGCGTGAACTCAGATCGCTTGACTCAGTCCGCCGTCCAACACCAAGACCTCGCCTGTGGCGTAGGTGTTGGTGATCAGCGCCATCACCGCCGTGGCGACTTCGTCGGGAGTTGCCGTTCTCCCGGCCGGGGCCGTGGCGGCGACGAACTCGCGCATGGCATCCCAGTCTTCTGTCCACGGCGTGTCGACGAGGCCGGGAGCGACCGCATTGACCCGGACGGAACCAAACGACTTGGCCAACAGCACGGTGAGATGATTGAGAGCCGCCTTGGACATCGAGTATGCGATCGAGCTTCCGACCGGACGGATCCCGGCGATTGAGGTAATCGTGGTGACGCTTCCATCGGGTGAATCCATGAGATGGGGCATCGCGGCTTTAGTGACCCACCAAGTTCCGAAGACGTTCACCTCGAAGGTCTTCCGCAAGATGTCCTCGGTCAGCCCATCGAGATCGGTGTGATCGACTTGCGTCGTCCACCCCGCATTGTTCACCAGGATGTCCAGTCGACCGAATCGGTTGAGAGCCTGATCGACCAGCCCCTGGCATTGGTGCGGATTGGCGATGTCGGCCTGAATGTAGATGGCGTCAGTGGGCAATGCCGCGGCCACGCGCTGGCCATTCGACACCGATGACGACGAATTGACCACCACGTTGGCACCTGCCAACGAGAGGTTTCGGGCGACGGCCTCGCCGATGCCGCTCGACGATCCGGTGACGATCGCGACCCGGCCCTGTACGTCGGCCATCACCTCTCGAGAAACCAGAACTCGTGAAACGACGAACAATGTCCGTCATCACCAAACTCGAGGAGATAGGCGTTGTGATAGGTCTTCTCGGGCTGGTCGTCAGTGGCGAAGTACCGGCTCCATCCGACGGCTACCGCCTTGTTTCCCTCGACGACGAACGGCTCGTATTTTGCGTCCCAAGAGTCGGGGTCTTCCTCGTGGCGGAGCCAGGCAGACACGATCGCATCACGCCCCCTGGCCGTGACGTCGTCGTTCTCCCACGGGCGGTAGCTGTATGTCGCATCTTCGGTGAACAGTTCGGCGATGGCGTCGGCGTCATTGGATGCCCACGCCTCGATGTAGCCGTCGAGCCACTTCTGAACTTGGTCGTGTGTCATGGGCTCAACGTACGCGATCGTCGGTCAGCCTGCCCGTGAATTGTCCAGATGCTGGAGGATCTCGTGAGCGGCCAGCTCGATCTCCTTGTGATACCACTCGGCGGCCCGATAGATACAGCTGATTATCCCCATGCGGTGGAGCCTCCGGAAGTCACCGAAGACGAATGCATAACGGGCCTTCGTCTCGGGGGAAGCGCCATCGGTGAGACCGAGGTGCCAACTGGCGTACTCATCCCAGTCGTGTCTCTCCAGGAACTCGTCTTCGTCCGACGCTCTTGGTTGCACGTCTGACCAGGTGCTGCGCAGTACGTACTGGCGGGCATCGATCAGCTCTCGGGCCTTTTTCAGGGCCGCCTCATTGACCAGGTACTTGGGCATCTCATCCCCTTACCCAAGGCCACTCATGGGTACTCTGTGCAGCCATGTCCGAATGCTGTAATCCATCCCCCTACCGGCAGTTCTTCGACCAGAAGGAAGCACGAAGAAGCCTCCGCAACTATGAGCGCAAGGGGATCGACGGCATGACCCGGGCCATGATCGATTACATGATCTCCCGGGGAATGCAAGGGCGGACCGTGCTCGAGGCCGGAGGTGGGATCGGTGCCGTCCAGGTCGAGCTCCTCAAGGCCGGTGTCGCCCGGACAGTAAACATCGAGTTGTCGGGGGGTTACGAGAACGCCGCCTCGGAGTTGCTGCAACGGGAAGGTCTCTCTGAGCGCGTGCAGCGAGAGGTTGGCGATTTCACAGAGCTAACTGACCGATTTGAGGCCGACGACGTGGTGATGAACCGAGTCATCTGCTGCTATCCGTTCATGGAGCGTCTGATGAAAGCGGCGATGTCGTCGAGCCGGCGCTTCGTGGGAGCCACCTTCCCGCGTGACCACCTGGGGTCGAGGGTCATGGTTGGCGTGGGGAACACCTACTGCCGGATCCGGGGTGTGGAGTTCCGGTCGTACATCCACCCCCCAAACGAAATCATCGCAACGGCCGGGCGTGGTGGGTTCGAGGTGGCGTTTAGCGACCGTGACTTCATCTGGAACGCCGTGGTGTTCGAGAAAACGGAGTAGCGAAAAGCCCCCGGAAATAGCGAAGTGCCGACAGACCCGAGGGCCCATCGGCACTTCTAGAACGGAATATACACACCCGTGCACAAAACGCAAACGGAACGCGAAAAATTCTCTTCTTCGGACCAGGTCCCGAGACCAGCGGCGCTGCTCCCAAGGAGGGGTGGTGTCGCTCGACACCGCGGTCGGATTCGTGTCAGTTGGCTCAGTGGAGCCCCCGCGACAAGCGGAGGCGATCACCGCGATCGTGAGGGCCAAACGCGTCTCATGGCGACACGCAATGCGGAGCGGTGAAAGTGGCATGAAGGTGCAATGAGTGCGTCGGGAACACACTGGTCCTGCCTGCGGCCCGGTGGATGATCTCAGCAGCTCCAGGATCACCTGATCGGGAATGGGAGTGCGAGGATAGGGTCGATGCCCACCGAAGAGCCCGTCCCCCAAGTCACCGACCCTGCCGATCTCTACTCGCTGCCTCTCGACCAGTTCACTGCCGCCCGGGACACTCTCGCCCGGTGGCTTCGATCTCAGGACCGCGGCGACGAGGCAGAGGCGGTGGGGAAACTTCGCAAGCCATCGGTGGCGGCGTGGGCGTTGAACCGAGCTTCCCGGCATAGCCCCGACCTGATCGGGAGTCTTCGGGAGAGTCATCGCTTGCTACGCGAAGCCAATTCGGTCGAGGAGGTGCGATTGGCGTCAGAGGCACGTCGCCGTGCGGTCTCGGGCCTGCTCGAAGCGGCAGTGAGTGAGCTGCGGGCCGATGGCCGGCCCGATTCGCCCCAAACCCGCGACCGGATCAACTCGACGCTGCTGGCACTGGCCACCGATCCCCAAGGGGAGGCACATCTGGACGAAGGTCGCCTCACTCGAGAGCTCAGACCCTCGGGTGCCGGTTGGGGTGAGATGGGTTTGACGCCTATCCCCGTCGACCCGCATCAGGGTGCTGCGGCTGCAGCCGCACAGGCGCGGGCGCGAGCGGATCGTCTGAAAAAGGAGGCCGACGATGCTGAGCGACGTCTGGAGATCGCCGAAAGGGCGGTCAAGGAGGCGAGACGCAGAGCCAAAGCCGCCCGAGCTCAATATGAAGAGGCTTCCTCCGCAGCCACCGAGGCCGAGAAGGCCGCCGGCCAGAACCCGTCCAAAGGATGAGATGGCGCCTCCGCCTTGGCACAGGCTGACCTCAGCAGCCGTGTGCACCTTGCAGGTGACTCACCACGGGCCAAGCGCCGCCCGTTGTGTTCGAGACAACTGTCCACGTCGAACAGGTCACGGGTTCATGAGCGCTGTAAAAGGACACTCCGGCGTCTCCCCCGACCAGTTTCACGACGGGGCCGGTTTTCGCCAGCCAGAAGCCGAGGCCATACCTTGCGTCCTCCTCGGGCATGTCGCTGTGCGGTCGGGTCATCTCGGCCACCCACTCCCCAGGCACTATCCGACCGTCGGCGAAGGCTTTCCAGAAGACATGCATGTCAGCAACCGTCGTGTAGATCCCGCCGTCGCCGTTCCCACGG
>Ga0299913_10003495_pt1 | contig 12877 bp, 18 predicted proteins | sample RVTome_9_FD_201360 | JGI IMG/M metagenome (GOLD analysis project Ga0299913, IMG submission 201360) | Soil microbial communities from uranium-contaminated site in the Upper Colorado River Basin, Wyoming, United States - RVT155D38 (version 2) ... | reverse complement strand
TCCCCGGCTTCGGCCGGATCGCCTCCGACTTCCTGCGTCCCGAGCCGCAGCTCGAGCGTGCGCGAGGCCTGATGGCCGCAGTCCGCGAGCCGCGGCGGTCGATCGAGCTCTGGGTGGTGGACGATCCCGTCCGTCTGGAGGAGGCAGCGGAAGTGCGTGCGTCGTGGCGCCGCATCGGGATCGAGGCGACGATCCGCTCGTTGCCTTGGGAGGAGTTCCTCGACCTGGCGTTCGAGCGGAAGCTCGACGACGCGCACGTCATCGGCTGGGTGTACGAGGCTCCATATCCGGCCTACCTCCTCGACAACTGGCGCTGCGGGAACGGACTGAACCTGACGGGCTGGTGCGACCCCGCCTACGACCGCCTGCTCGACCGCGCGGCGGCCACCACTGACGGCGAGGCGCGGCTCGACCTCTACGCACGCGCGGAGGCGATGCTGACGGGGCCGCAGGGGGCGATGCCGGTGATCCCGATCGTCTGGGGGAGCCGCGTCATGCTCGAGCGCCCGGCCGTCCGCAGCACGTTCGACCTGAACAAGGCGGCGCTCGTCGACCTCACGCGCGTCCGCGTCGAGCGCGGCTGATCAGCGCGGCGCCACCGCGACCCAGACGGATCCTCCGCCCACCGCCAAGCCGGCGGGCCGGCCGCCGAGAACGACGCTGGCGACGAGCTCGTTCGTCTCCGGATCGAGCCTCGACACCGAGCGGTCGAGCGCGTTGGCGATCCACAGGGCACCGGAGCCGAACGCGAGCGCGCCTGGCCCAGCGCCGACCGGGATCGTGCGCCGGAACGACCTCGTCGGCGCGTGGAAGCGCCAGACGGTGTCGTCCGCGGGGTAGCTAACCCAGACGGAGTCGTCGCCCAGTGCCAGCCCGCCGGGGACGAACCCGGTCGTCAGCCGGTTGACCACCTCGTTCGTGACGGGGTCGATCTCGACGACCGCCGTCGACGCCTCGGCGACCCAGACTCCCTCGGACCCAGCGACGACCTGACGGGGCGAGGCGAGGCCGATCTCCTCGACGATCCGCTCCGCGCGGGGATCGATGCGGACGACGACGAAGGCGTTGCTGTTCGCGACCCAGACGGCACCCTCGCCGACGGCGACGCTCACCGGTCCCGGCCCGCCCTCGCCGATGGGGAGGTCGGCCTCAGGCTCGAACGTGACCGCGTTGAAGCGATACAGTCTGCCTTCCCGGGCGTCCGCGACCCAGACCGAGTTCTCGCCGACCGCGATCGCCCCGGGGACGAAGCCGAGCCCGAACGGGCGGACCGCGCGCGTCTCCGGGTCGATCCGCGAGATCGTCCGGTCGCGCAGGCTCGCGACCCACGCGGCGCCCGCGCCGAACGCGACGGCGTTCGGGCGCTCGCCCACGTCGATCTCCTTATCGACCGCCGCGCGACTCGGATCGATCGCCGCGACGACGTTCGCCCGCCCGGCGTCGCCTCCCGCACCTCTGACGACGACCGCCACCGCCGCAGCGCCGAGCACGACGACCGCCGCCATGGCCGCAGCGAGCCGGACGCGGCGGCGGCGCGGCGCCCGCGGGTCGGGCTCGGCTTCCGGCTCGCCGGGCTCGACAGCCGGCTCGGGCGCGCGCGCCGGAGCCGGGGACGCCGGTCCCTGCACCACCGACGCCTCCTGCCGCAGGATCGCTCCCTGCAGCTCGCGCAGCGCGGCGCCCGGCTCGATCCCGAGATCGTCGACGAGCTTTCGCCACCCTTCGTCATACACGCGCAGCGCGTCCGCCTGCCGGCCCGAGCGGGCGAGCGCGAGCATAAGCTGGGCACGCAGCCGCTCGCGAAACGGGTGCTCCTCCACGAGCTCCCCGAGCTCAGCCACCAGCGCCGCGTGCCGCCCGAGCGCGAGCTCGGCGTCGATGCGTTCCTCGATCGCCGCGAGCCGGCGCTCCTCCAGGCGGGCGACCTCGTGACCGAAGGCTTCGCCGGCGAACTCGGCCAGAGGCGGGCCGCGCCAGAGCGCGAGCGCCTCGGCGAGCCGCCCCGCGGCCTCTGCCGCGTCGCCGTCGGCCAGCGCTCGACGCGCCTCCCGCTCGAGCTCGACGAACCGCTCGAGATCGAGCTCCGCGCGCTCCGTGTTGACCGCGTAGCCGCCGCCCCTCGTCTCCAGAAGCGCCGCCGCCCCGCCGAGCGACTTGCGCAGCCGCGAGACGTAGATCTGCAGAGCCTTGCCTGCGCCCTCCGGCAGCTCCTCGCCCCAGAGACCGTCGATCAGCCGCGTGACCGGCACGACCTCGTTCGCGTGCAGGAGGAGGATGGCGAGCAGCGCCCTCGGCTTCCGGCCGGCGATCTCGATCCTACGGCCGGCCGGGTCGAGGACGTCGAGCGGGCCGAGGATGCGGAACTGGACGAGCGGCCCCGCCACCGGCCGAAGCTACCACGGTCGCGGGCGCACTGAAACCGCGCCGAAGGCGCCGCGATGCCGTCCGGAAACGGCCGTCGTCCACGCTCGTACGGTCGGCTGCACAGGGCGGCCGCCGAACAGGAGGAGCACATGACCATCAGCTGGAGCATCCGAACGGTGGCGCTCGTCGCGCTCGCTGCCGCGGTGGCGGCGACGGCGGCGGACCCGGCGCAGTCCCGGCCCGATCCCAACAGCGGCGCCGGAACGTGGCCGGCCGCCCGCGACGTGGCGTCCAACCCGCGCCCGACCGGCCCGGCCGAGCACGCCTCGATCCGGGGCCTCCCCGCGGCGAGCGAGGACTCGGTCCGCGCGACCTCCGCGGCCGCGACGCCCGTGGTGGAGGTGCCGGCCGCGCCGGCCGGGTTCGACTGGCGCTCAGCCGGCATCGGGGCACTCGGGACGGCGGGAGCGGTGGCGCTCGCGGTCGGCGCGGTGATCGCACGCCGGCGGCCCGGCTCCGCGCGTTCGGTCAGGGCGTAGAAGTAGTGCCGTCCTGCAAGGAGCAGCGATGAAACACGTGAAGGCGTCGACGATGCGTCTCGCGCTTGCAATCGCCGCCGTTTCCGCGTCGGTCCTGGCCGGCTGCGGCGGCGGGGCAGGCGAGGCCGGGGGGCGATGTGCCGCTGACGACGGCACGCGCTCGAGTGACCTCCGGACCGTGTCGCCGTCGGAAGCACAGGAGTTGACCGTCGCCGAGGTGCTTCGCAGGGACGAGCGCTTCAGCCAGTTCCGGAAGCTGGCCGAAGAGACCAGCACCCAAGTCGCGATCTCGTTCTTGGCGATTTGGGATCGTCCCACAGACGCCTTCGGCAACGAGTTGTGGACGACCGTCTTCGTGCCCACCGACACCGCGTTCGCCTTCCTCGAGCCCGACATCCTCACGTCCTTTCAGGAGGGCCGGCTGGACAACCTCGTCCGGTACGGCTGGCTTGGTCATCACAACGTGCACCGGCCATATCCGTCAGCGGAGTTCACCGAGGGCCCGCAGGGCAATTGGCAGCCGACGGGAGCGGGGACGTGGAAGAACACGGCAGGGCCGAGCGGGCCGGTGGATGTGAAGCTCACCCTCGATCCGCTCACCTACGGCGGCTGTCCGATCCTTCAGACCGACCTCAAGGTTGCAAACGGGTACATCCACGTCATAGGAGGAGTCGTCGTCACCGACCAGCTTCGGGAAGCCGTCGTCGACTGAAAAACGCCCGGCGGGTTGGCCGGGTCAGCTCCCCTGCGGGAATTTGCGGCTCCAATGCGGGCCTGGCCGGTTATTCCCGGTGCGGGATGAGCGCGGGATGAAAGAAGCCGGCGGTCGATTTGCGGCCGAGGTGGCGACAAAAGATAGTGATTTGCAGGGAGTTACGGGAGCGACGGGACTCGAACCCGCGACCTCCGGCGTGACAGGCCCGTTCGAGGGTCACGACGGTTGACGACGATTGACGCGGAATCGCTCTATTCATGCGGCTTTCGGGGCTTCTCGCGATTCCGTTCCGCATAGTTGAGCCAAGCCGATTTCAGACGTTTGCTGCCCGTTTGCTGCCCGCGCAGGCCTTTGGCTCCTCGTCGAAAATCGCCGCCAGTCGGGAGTGCGACCCCCTCCTTACCATCCATCCTTCGCCACGGACACTGGCTCCTTCGCAATCGATGGCAGGTAGCCGCCGATCCACTCGGCTGCTGAAGGGCTCCATCCTCGGCGTCACTCGACGTCACACCGGAGAGCTGGAGGCAGCGCGGCCTGATAATCCGCCTCGTGGGTGGACGTCTCCGCGCCGTGTGGCAGAACCTCATCGCGGGGTTTTGGCTGGTTCCGGGAGCCATTGCGGCCGTCGTTGCCGCGTCCGCCTTCCTGTTCGTCGAGATCGACCGGGCGGGGATCGGCGTCGGCTTCGACGGCGACGCTGGCGCCGCTCGAGACATCCTCTCGACGATAGCTGGCTCGTTGATCACGGTCGCCGGGCTGACGTTCTCTTTGACGATCGTCGTCTTGACGCTCATCTCGAGCCAGTTCACGCCGCGTGCGCTTCGCGGCTTCCTCGGCGACCGCGTCAACCAGGTCGTCGCCGGTGCGTTCGTCGGCATCTTCCTCTACTGCCTGCTCGTCCTGCGAAGCGTGCGCGGCGGCGGCGACGGTGAGGCCTTTGTGCCGGCGCTGAGCGTGACGGTCGCGATCGGGCTGGGGCTGCTGGCACTCGTTCTCCTCCTGCTCTTCATCCACCACATGGGGCAATCGATCCAGGCCTCGCACATCGCGGCGCGCGTCGCTCGCCAGACACTGGCCGCCGTCGATCGCCTGTACCCGGAGCGATACAGCGCCTCGCCTGAAGAAGAAGACGCCCGGGAGATGGTGCGTTCATGGCTGGCGGACGGGAAGCCGGCGTCGGTTACGCCGGCGCGCTCGGGACACGTGCTCTTGGTCGACGTCGCCTCGATCGTCAAGGCCGCTCCCTCGGGCGCTCGCTTGCAGGTGGCCGTGCGGCCGGGGGACTTCGTCACCGAAGACGACGTCCTCGTGAGGATGTGGCCGTCGGACGCACTAGAAGAGGCGCGAGCGCCGCTTCGCCGCTCGATCCCGGTCGAGGACGAACGCGACCTGCACCAGGACGTCTCCTACGGGCTCCGCCAGCTGAGCGACATCGCGCTAAAGGCTCTGTCGCCTGGAATCAACGACCCGACAACGGCCGTCACCTGTATTGGCTACCTGCGAGCCGCGCTCGGCCGGCTCGCCGCGCGCGCTATCCCAGCAGCGACCGTTCGCCGCGCCGAGGGGCGCGTCGTCGTTGCCGACAACCGTAGCTTCGAGGAGTACGCCGACGGCGCGTTCAGTGAGATCGGTCGCTACGCGAGCGACAACGCCCGCGTCGTGCTCGTGCTGCTCGCGGCAATGCGCTCCGTCGGGTGCGCCGCCCGCTCGGCGGGGGCCGTCGCCCGCGTTCCAGCGCTGGCGGAAATAGGAGAAGCGATTGCCGCTCCGGCGATCGAGGGGGCGGGCGCTACGCGCGACGAGCGGCTTATCAGGCGCGAGCTCGGACGGCTACGAGAGGCGTTCGGCGCGAACTCGGCCGTCGGAGGCGGGCATGAACGCGATGTCGACTCGGCCTAAGGGTGGAAGCTGGTCCTGGCCGCGATCCTGCTTGCGCTCGTCCACGTCTTCGCGGGCTCGCTCCGCTTTCTCGATCGTATCCCGCGGAGCCGCTGGCTCTCGCTCGCGGGCGGGATCTCGGTGGCATACGTCTTCGCCCGGCTGCTGCCCGAGCTCGCCGAGGCACAGGAGCGGCTGGTTGAGACGCAGGGCGGCTTCTTCGGAGGTCTCGACGACCACGCGTACCTGCTCGCGCCGACGGGCCTCACATTCTTCTACGGCGTCGAGCGGGTGACCGTGCGCTCCAGGGACGGGCGAGGCGAGCGGGAGGGCACAGACGCCGCCGGCGTCCGCGCCTTCTGGCTCAGCATCGGGTCATCTGCGGGTCTACACGGGCCTCATCGGCTACGCTCGAGACGAGGCGAACGCGGGCAACCGCGCGCTCGTCGCGTCCACCCTCGCGATGATGGCGCTCCACTTCGTGGTCAACGACTACGGGGTGCGAGAGCACCACACGGAGGCGTACACGCAGGTCGGACGGTGGCTTCTCGCCGCCGCTGTGCTCGGCGGCTGGCTGCTGTCGACGTTGACGGACGTCCGGAGACCGTTCTGATGGCCGTCCTCGCGTTCCTCGCCGGCGGCATCGTCCTCAACGTCCTGAAGGAAGAGCTGCCGGACCGCAGGCGCAGCCGCTTCTCAGCGTTCGCGCTCGGCACCGCGGGTTACGCGGCCGTCTTGCAGATCGTGTGATGGCGAACGCCCGAGCAGAGCGCTCCGACGACGAGTTCGACGCGTGGCTCGACGAGGTGACGGAGCGTGCCGATCCCTTGATGGCGTGGCTCGGCGTTGTGTTCGCGCTTCTGGTCGGCTTCGAGTTCGCCGTCGAGGTCAGCCCGCCGACGGCACGGGCGCTCGAGTGGACGGCCTGGGGAATCTGGGCGCTCTTCCTGCTCGAGTTCGCGGCGAAGCTGTGGCTCGCGCCGCGCCGAGCCCGTTTCCTGCGGCGGCACTGGTTCCAAGTAGTTGCTCTGGTCGTGCCCACGCTTCGCGTCCTGCGGTTTCTGCGGCTACTGCGACTCGGGCGGGCGCTGCCCGCGGCTCGTGTCGTCTCGTCGTCGTATCGCTCCGTCGGAACGGCGCGACGGCTGTTCCGCAGCCGGCTCGGTTACCTCGCTGCGACGGCTGTTGTCGTCTCGGTCGCCGTGGCCGAGCTCGCCTTTCTGTTCGAGCGGGATCAGCCTGATCCGGCAGTGAGCTCGTTCGGCGACGCGCTGCTCTGGTCGCTCGCCACGGTGCTGGCGCTTCAAGGCGACCCCGTACCGACGAGCGTCGGCGGGAGGCTCGTGATGCTCGCCGGTTTCCTGTTCGGACTCGTAGTGGTCGCCTCGCTCGCCGGAACGGTCGGCGCCTTCCTCGTCGAGGAGCGGCGCGAGCGGGCCGAACGCGAGCAAGCGAGCACGAGGTAGCCGCTTCGGCCTGGCCGGCCGCGGTCGCGTCAGCCATCGACGTGCCATGCGCTACGGAATGTGACCGAGGTGCTCATGTCCCTGGCCGTGACCGGCATGCTCGGGCGCGCGGTCGAGGTCGTGCCGGTGCTCGCCGGCCGCTCGGGCCGCGCCGTGGCGAGCGTCGTCGTTCACGGGGTCTCCGTAGGCGGACGCAGGTACGACATCGTGAGTTCCGCGGCGCGCACGAGCTGCCCGGGCATCTCGGCGGCGGGGCGCTCCGCGAACTCCCTCCAGGCGTGCTCGGGCTTATGGCGGCGGCCTGCCAGCCCGGCCACCGCCTCGAAATCAGGGTCGAGCACGATGACGCGTTCCTCGCCGGCGGTATCGGCGATCAGCGCGTTCAGCGCCTGCTCGGCCGGCGCGAGCCTGCCGCTCGTCTTTCGGTCGCTGTCGTGGACGACGACGAACGGGATCCCGGTTGCCCGGCAGATGCGCGCGAAGAGTGGGATGTTCGGCTTGCCACCGCACTCGACGATCGAGATCGCCTCCCGGTCGACGTCGTGGCCGAGCGCCGCGAACACGAACGGGAGCACGAGCTTCTCCGTCAGCCCCTCGACGAGCACGACCGCGTGGGCGAGAAAGAGCTCGCTACGCGCGGCGTCGAACTCGGTCATCACCCGGAAGTCCTCGTCGGCGGAGACGGGCTCCGGCTGGAGAGCGTGCGTCCCGGTGACCGGAAGGCGCTCGACGAAGACGAGCTCGTCCATCCGCGTGACATTGAGGAAGGCCGGCGAGTGCGTCGAGTAGATGACCTGGTTCCCAGCGAGCGAAAACTCACGCAGGAGGCGGTAGAGGTAGCGCTGGGCCTGGGGGCGGAGATAAAGCTCCGGCTCCTCGATCAGAAGCAACAGACCGCCGAGGCCTTGCGAGCTGCAGGACTGGACCGCTTGCAGAACGGCGTGCGCACGTGCTGTGAGCGTCCGCGCCGGCCGGGCGAGCGCCCGCTCGAAGACCCTGGCGGCGCCACCTTCGCTCCTGGGCGTCCAGGCGGCAAGCATGGCGCCGGCTCGCTCTTCGGCGGGGAGGAAGAGCGTGGGTGGTGCGGTCGCGCCTCCGGTGAGGGCGGTTCGCGCCGGGCTGCCTTCGACTACCGCCTCGCTGCCGTCGGCGAGGCTCACCCGGATCGAGACCGCTCCCTCGCCGCCTGCCGTCAGGTCTCCGGCCATGAGCGGAGCCGCAGCCGGATCGAGAGCGGCGCGGATCGCCGCAAGCAGGTTCGACTTCCCGGCGTCTGCCTCACCCACCAGCGCGCACAACGGCCCCGGCGAAAACGCGACGTCGCGCGCGCTCCGGAAGCCACTCACTTCGACGCGAGTGACGCCAAAGCTCGCGCGGGCGCGTGCCGGCTTCACACTCGGCAGCGCGTCCACGCCGCGCCTCGTTACGTCTGCCCGGGACGTACGACCAGCACGGACGAACGCGCCTGGTGGGCGACTCGCTCGCTCACGCTCCCGAGTGCCTTCAGTCCGTGCAGCCCGCGGCTTCCGACGACGATGAGGTCGGCCGATTCGGATGCGGCCACGAGGACGCCCACCGCGGGATCGCCGTGCCCTTCGAGCTCTGGCGCGATCGCTTCCGCCGCCTCGCGGTCGAGCTGATCCTTCGTCGACGCCACGGCTCGAACGCTGCCGCCGACCCGGGCGGCGACCGAGCGTGCGACGGTGAACGCGGCGGCGGATTCGAGCGAGCCGTCCACGCCTGCGACGACCGTCTGGGGCCACGCCTCGTGGTCGTCGGCCGCCCGAGCGATCAGCACCGAGCAGGTCGCGTCGCGGACCATCCGGGTTGCGACGGTGCCGAGCAGGAGGCCGGCCGTGCGCCGGCGCCCGTGCGAGCCAACGGCGATCAGCGTCGCGCGCTCGGCCTCAGCCTGCTTGAGCAGGACCGCGACCGGGTCGCCGTCGGCAAGCGTGGAGCTCGCGGAGGGCGCGATCGCCTGCGCCTCCGCCAGCGCCGCCTGGGCCTCGTGCTGCAAGAGCTCCGCCGCGTGCGGGGCGGCCATCCCCGCGTGCGCCGCTTGCGCGAGGTTCGCAACTGCCGACAGGAGGAGGCTTCCTTGCTCGCCCTGGAGGCGCAGCGCTTGCCGGACCGCGATCAGGCTCGCCGGTGTGCCGTCGACGCCGCAGATGATGCGCTCGAAGACCGGGGGTTCGCTCGCTTCCATCGTCACGGCCTAGGGAGGCGATCCGGCGTCGATCGAGGCGAGAAAGCGCTCGACCGGATCGGGTGGTCAGCGCACATCGCACGGCATGCTTCCGTCCGCGAGCCGCTCGTAGATCCCCTCGGCATTCCTGCGGACGTCACAGCAAGTCCCAGCACTGGTCAAGCGTCAGCTTGAGCTCGCCGAGGCGCCGGCGGTCGCCCTCAGTCGCCGCGCCGCGCGACCCTGTCTCCCAGAGCTTGTGCTCCTCGCCCACCAGCTCCTCGATCCGGTTTCTGATCTGCTCGTCTGTTGCCACATCAACCTACCTCGTCACGTCGCTCAGGCTCGCTGCTGAACCCGCGGATGGTAGACGGATGTGCCTGCGGATCAAGGAGAAGTGCGAGGTCGCGAAGGGCACGCTCCTGGTCATCTCGGACGTTTTGCCTGGCGGACTCGAGCAGCTCGTTGCGAAGTCGATACACACACTCTGGCCGGTGGTCTGCAAGTCGGTGGAGTCGTGTACGCATTGCCATATCTAGTAGCCGCTGTAGCGCTCCGCGATCAGGTTTTCGTCGCGCACCCCCGCTTCTTGGAGCGCCGTCTGCGCGCCCTCCGCCATCGTCGGCGGGCCGGCGACCAGGAAGGTGTACCGGTTGAGGTCGTCGTCGAGGTAATCCGTCACGAACTCGCCATCCACCTTTCGCGTCTCACCCTCCCAGCCCGGGTCTTGCGTCATGGTGAGGATGAGCCGCAGGTCGGGTAGCTCCTGCTCGAGCTTGCGGAGCTCGTCCAGGAAGGCGGTCGATTCGCGGTCGCGGTTCGAGTAGATCAGCGTGACTTCGTATGGGAGCCGCTCCTCGTGGATGAAGCGGAGCATGCTCCGAAAGACGGTGATCCCGATCCCGCCGGCGACGAAGACGAGCGGTCGAGTCGGATCTTCGGGAAGCGCGAACTTTCCCTTCGGGGCCTCGACCTCCACCTCCGTTCCCACTGGAAGCTCGCGCAGCGTTCGCTTGAAGGCGCTGTCACGCATGCGAGTGGCGAAGCCGAGCACGCCTCTCTCGTTCGGGGACGTCACGACGGTGATGTGCCGGCGCAGCCCCTTGTCGTCATGGTGCCCGACATCGGGGAGCGTGACGAAGAAGTACTGACCCGGCCTGAAGTCCACCTCTTCACCCAGAAGGTCGAACGTCACGAGGAGCGTTCCCTTCGCGACGTCTTGTTTTTCCTTGATCTGTGCTCTCACATCTCCATCCTCTCGCAACTCGGTCCGTTGGCCATTCGTTTCGTGCCTCCGACTTGTGGCTTCTTACGGCGACTCCGGGCTCTAGGCGGCGGCTGCCAGGTCGCGTCGCTTGTCACCGACCCGCTTCAGCAGCTGGTTGAAGGAGGCGACGAACTTCTCGATGCCCTCGCGTTCGAGTGTCGCGACGACGTCGTCGTAGTCGACGCCGACCGCGTAGAGCTTGTTGAAGAGGAACTGGACCTCGTCGAGGTCAGACTCGAGCCGCAGCTCGCGCCACGGCCTGTTTCGGCAAGGCGGCGGTCGGTCTCGGTGTCGACGCGCGAGACGAAGAAGGCGTAAGACCGTGCCCCAGCGCGACACCTACCCCTCCGACACCGAAGGACAAGGAGGAGTACATGCCCTGGGGAAGTTGGATCAACGATCTGCCGACCGAGTTCTTCCTGGTCGTGCACATCACCGCCTTCGCGCTCGGAGCCGGGTTCGCCTGGCTGGCCTTCAAGCGCGAGCTGGCGCTGCTCGGCTCGGCCTTCTCCCTCTTCGCCGCCGCCGAGCTCGTCTACATGACCTACCACCTCGACTGGACCGTGTTCTTGTTCGCGCACACGATCGCCGAGGTGCTCGACCTCACCGCGTTCGTGCTCGTGTTCGCGGCTGCGGTCTACGCGGCCGTGCGCCGGCCTGCGCTCAACACGGTCGAGGCGAACCGCTGATGGGGAAGCTCCTCCTTCCAGCTGTCGCAGCCGCCGCGGTCTTCGCGGCGGGCTGCGGCGGCTCGGGCGAGAGCAGCGAGCCGGTGGCCACCACCGGGGTGCAGATGGTCAAGAGCTACCGCTTCGAGCCGAAGGTGATCGAGGTCGAGGCCGGCGACACTGTCACCTGGACGAACGAGGACAACTTCACCCATACCGTCGAGGTCGACGGTGAGGAAGACCACGAAGTCGAGCAGGGCGAGAGCTTCTCGATCACGTTCGACAGGACCGGCACCTACCACTACGTCTGCACGCTGCACAGCAAGGACATGGACGGCGAGGTGATCGTCAAGTGAGCCTCGCCGAGCTGAAGGGCGACGTCGTCATCCTCGCCGCCGGGATCAGCGCCGGCATCCACGGGGCCCTCGTGCCCGGGCACTTCGACGAGGGCACCGGCGCCGGCCTCGGCTTCGTCGCCGCGACCGTCGCGCTCGCCGGGCTGGTCGTCTGGCTGACTTGGCGGCCCGCGAGTGCGTCCGCCCTCGCAGCTGCGGCGGTCACGTTCGCGGGGCTGCTCGGAACCTACGTCCTGGCGACGACCACCGGATTGCCAGTGCTGCACCCCGGCCCGGAGCCACTCGACGGCCTCGCGCTCGTCACCAAGGCAATCGAGGCCACCGGCCTGCTCGCTGCAACGAGCCTGCTCTGGCGACCCCGAATCGCCGCGACCCTCCACCAACCGAAAGGAACACTGACATGAACGCGCGTACCTACCGCCCCATCCCTCTGGCGCTGACGATGCTGATCGCGCTCTTCAGCGCTCTCGTCGCCCTCGCTGTCGCCGGCGGTCACGACGCCGCCGCGCACGACAACACGAGCTACGAGGCGCCCACGCACGCAACCGCCGCCGACAACCCTGCGCGGATCTCCCGGAGCGAGTTCGCTCTGCGCCAGGAGATGCGCCACCTCTGGGAGGACCACATCACCTGGACGCGACTGGCGATCATCAGTCTCACGACCGACTCTCCGGATACCGAGGCCACGGTCGGGCGGCTGCTCGAGAATCAGACCGACATCGGTGATGCGGTGAAGCCCTTCTACGGAGAGGCGGCGGGGAACGAGCTCACGCGGCAGCTGCGCCTGCACATCCTGATTGCCGCAGACGTGGTCGCCGCCGCGAGGGCCGGCGATCAGGCCGAGCTCGCCGACGCGCAGGCGCGCTGGCAGTCCAACGCCGACGACATCGCCGCCGTCCTGAACAGCGTCAATCCCAAGTACTGGGAGCTGGCGACGATGAAGGCGGAGATGCACAAGCATCTCGACCTGACGACGCAGGAGGCGGTCGCGAGACTCCAGGGCAACTGGAGCGCGGACGTCGCCGCCTACGACCAGATCCACGAGCACATCCTCCACATGTCCGATCTCTTGTCGAGCGGGCTCGTCGAGCAGTTCCCGCAGCGCTTCCGCTAAGCGTCGTCGGAGCGTCCGCACGCAGATCGTCCCGGAGCGGCTCCTTGCGCTCCGGGACGACTCGTTCTCGGAGGTAAGCACCGCGCTCGAGCCGTCACTAAGCAGACATGCAAACGAAGACGGCGAACGGGGCGCGGCACGAGGTCTCGCGCTGGCGGCGCGAGCAGCTCGTCGATTCGGGCTTTCCGCTGTGGGTCGCAGCGCGCTTGGCCGAGGACGGGCGATACGACCTGCACGCTTTGATCGAGCTGGTCGAGCGCGACTGTGCCCCCGAGCTTGCCGCGCGCATCGTCGCCCCGGTGGACGATGAGGTCGCCGTGTGAGC
>Ga0299913_10003494_pt1 | contig 12877 bp, 9 predicted proteins | sample RVTome_9_FD_201360 | JGI IMG/M metagenome (GOLD analysis project Ga0299913, IMG submission 201360) | Soil microbial communities from uranium-contaminated site in the Upper Colorado River Basin, Wyoming, United States - RVT155D38 (version 2) ... | reverse complement strand
ACTGATGATCTCCTTGTCTACCCGTCTCCGGTTGTAACTGACGAGATTGATCGCAGCGCCGACAACATCGGCTGGGCAGCGGTAGTTCACCTCGAGGGCGTAGGCGGCGGCACCAGGGAAGAGCTCTTCGAAGTCGATCAAGTATCCGGGGTCGGCTCCGGCATAGCCATAGATCACCTGATCATCGTCACCGACCCCAAACACGCTCATTCCCGGCCCGGCAAGTAATCGGATGAGGAGCAAATACGCAGGCGTCAGGTCCTGGAACTCGTCGACCAGGAGGTGGCGGCACCTGGCCTGCCAGAGTCCGCGCAGATCAGGCTCTCGGCAAAGCGCCTCGATTGCACCGTAGATCTGTTCCGCATGGTCGGCCTCGCCATCGCGGCTCAGGCGTTCCCGATAGAGCTGAAACGTCTTTGCGAACTCGGGTACGTCGTCACGCCCGGCCTCCACTTCTTCGGGGTGGAGCAGCCCAATGCGCACGTCGTCGAGGGCCTCCACATAAGGTCCGATCACGTCAGTGTTGGGCCGGGGAGGGGCCTTGGTTATGGGAGCCAGCTGACGTCGCTGCTCTGCCTCCCCGATGAGGCGCAGGTGTGGCTTGGCCATTCGGAGGATCTCCCACCCGATCGAGTGAATGGTCCGCACGTTGAGTGACTCACCTGCCGGGAGACGCTCAACCATCTCGGTGGCAGCACGACGGTTGTATGCCAGAGCGGTCAACAGGCCGGGTTCGATCCCGCGGTCTTCGAGCAGATGCCGCACTCTCGCGGTGAGGACGCGAGTCTTCCCCGAACCGGCAGGAGCGATGACTCGTGCCGGTCCGACCAGATGGGATACCGCTTCGAGCTGGTCGGGAGCGAGGTCTGCCGCGGGGGCCTTCAGTGGCGGGATCAGACTGAACCGACCCAACTCCACCGACTCGTGGTGTACGACCGCCCCATCGAGGTCCAGAGGCTGTCGAGGACCGCCGTCGACCCACGCGGGCTCCCCGCCTTGCAACAAGATGTCGGCCGGCCCGCCAACCGTGGCGCTGAAACGGGCAGCAGCTTTGTGTGACCACCACCACATGAGCTCGTCAGAGCGAGCGTCGTAGGAGTTGTGCCAAATCAGCTTGGTCAACCGCTCTCGCAGGAAACTGAAGGTGGCGCCCAATTCGTACGGCGTCGCATCCGTGTGCTCAGCCACGTTGAGGGCATCGGGTCTCACCGTCAACTCGTAAATGCCCGGAATTCGCTTCACGTATCTGCGTTGCAGCGTTTTGACCATGTCGAGGAGGACGTCCGGGTCGCCGAGGAGGTCGGCGTCGATGACAAACCGTTCCGCGTCGTTCCAAGCCGGAAGCGGGTTTGCTCCAGCCGCGACCACGACCGAGCGGCCTAGTTGCGGTGGGCCGGGTGCTGTCACCAGCCGAGGTTAAGCCCGGTGGCGCCCAGTATCGAGGGGGTCGACCGAGGAATCCCTGAACCGTATCGAAAGGTTTTGCGCGCTGATAGCCTCGCCGACCATGACTGACTCTGCGCCCGTGATCGGCTGGCTTCTCGACTCGGATCCTTCGATACGGTGGCAGGTGATGCGCGATCTCGTCGACACTCCCGAGTCGGAGTGGAAGGCGGAGCGGGCCAAAGTTGAAACGGAGGGCTGGGGTGCCAGGCTTCTCTCCCACCAGGACGAGGACGGGCAATGGGCAGGAGGCGCTTTCCTGCCGAGCGATTTCGAGCCGCGCGAGTGGTCAGAGATCGGTCAGCCCTGGACTGCCACCACATTCGCATTGTCTCAGCTCCGGGAGTTTGGCCTCGATCCCACCTCGCGTCGTGCCCGACGAGCCGTCGACTTGATCGGCGCAAACTCACGTTGGGATCACGACGGCCAGCCTTACTGGGAGGGTGAAGTCGAGGAGTGCATCAATGGCCGGACCGTCGCCGACGGCGCTTACTTCGGGGTGGACGTATCGGCCATTGTGGACAGGCTCGTCGGCGAGCGTCTCGGCGACGGGGGTTGGAACTGCGAGAGGGTCAATGGCTCGATGCGCTCGTCGTTCGCCACCACGATCAACGTGCTGGAAGGGCTCCTGGAGTACGAGAGATCCACTGGAGGCACACCTGAGTCTCGAGGGGCGCGCCGATCAGGAGAGGAATACCTCCTGGAGCGCAAGCTCTTCCGTCGTCTCAGCACTGGCGAACCTGCCGACGAACGATTTCTGCTGCTCACACATCCGAACCGATGGCACTACAACATCCTCCGTGCCCTGGACTACTTCCGCTCCTCCGCTCACCTCACCGCCGTACCACCTGACCCACGGCTTGGCGACGCATTCGACCACGTTCGTTCCAGGCGATTGGACGACGGGCGCTGGCCGCTCGATTGGAGCCCGAAGGGTCGGGTGTGGTTCGAAGTGGACGACGGAGAGGGCAAACCCTCGCCGTGGATAACCCTGAAAGCGATGCGTGTGCTCAGATGGTGGGAGAGCTAGGCGGATCTCCTGCTGGTTGCCAGGCGCGAGTGGCGGCCCCTACCGAGAGAGATAGTCCCCTACGGCTTTGACGACAATCGAGGCGTCCTCGCCAACACCCGAGAACAACGCCGACTTGCGTTTCCGGAGGAAGTGGACGCCAACGAAATGCAGCCCGGGTAGGACCCCGCTCCCGCTCATGTCCTGTATCGGAAAGCCGAGGAAGTCAAACGCCTCCGGTGCGTCGATCCAGGGTCGATAGTTCGGGCGAAATCCGGCGGCGTGGATGACCGCTCCGAAACCGGCCAGGTCGATGGCGTCTGGCGCTTCGACCTCCCATGGCGGAGACTCGGCCAAATCATCGACGGAGATCCCCCTCTCCTTGGCCACGGTCCTTATGAGTTGACTGAATTGTGAATAGACCTGATCTCCGGCGGCAACACTGGCGGCGAGATCTGGGGTGAAATATGCCAACTGCCCGTCCGAGCCTTTGAAATGACCCACCAGGGTGACACCCATCCCGACCAGGGTGCGGAGGTTGAGATCGTGGCCACCGTCGCGTCCGCTCAGCTGTGGGTTGGGGGCGAGCCGCTCGGTCGGATCGCTGAGCGCGGTCACCGGGGTATCCATGAACCCAGACTCAGTAGCCCACCAGAAGATGTCCCGCTCCCCCACTCGTCTCGGGAGCCACGGAGACCGACCACACGCCAAAGACACCTCCCGGCCCCCTCGTACCAAGTCCTCCGCCACCTGGCAGCCAGACTGACCGCTTCCCACCACCAGAACTTTCCCTCGGGGCAGAGCGTCGGGGTTGCGGTAGCGACCGACATCGAGCTGGAGGACCGATTCCGGTAATGACTCCGAGCCGACGGGACGGACCGCGGTCTGGAAGGCGCCGGTGGCAGCGATCACGACCGCCGTTCGCAACTCGCCGTTGGAGGTCTCAACGATCCACCCCGGCTTTGAAGGGCGGATACCGACGACCTCGACCCCCTCCCTGACGGGCGATTTCGATTCGGTGGCGTAGCTCTCGAGGTAGGCGACGATGTCATCGCGGGGCATGAATCCATCCGGGTCGTCGCCCGCGTAGGCGTGACCGGGGAGCTGCAGTGTCCAGTTCGGTAGGACCAGACAGAAGCTTTCCCAACGATCCCTCCAGCTCTGGGCAATGCGAAAACGTTCGAGGACGACATGGTCGATCCCTGTCATGGTCAGTTCCCGGCTGGTGGCCAAGCCCGCTTGGCCAGCCCCGACCACAACCACGTCGACGGAATCAGCCTCCGATGATCTCAATGTCTTAGCCAACCGTGGCGCTTTTAAGTTCAGTGCGGTCATTCAAAGCCGTGCCTCCTGCTCGTCCGATTGGAAGAGGTTCTCTCAAATGGGGTGGTCGAGACATCGGCGAGTTCACCTAATTTCGGCGACACCTTCTCGGACGGCATACGCGGCTGCCTCGGCGCGGTTTCGCAGGTTGAGCTTGGACAGCACTCGGGCGACATGGTGCTCCACGGTTCGTCGGCTGATATAGAGACGCTCGGCGATTTCCGGGTTGGACATGCCTTGGCTGAGCAAACCGAGCACCTCCGCTTCCCGTTTGGTGAGAGTTCCGGTGCCTTTGGGGCCGGTCCGGGTCGCGGACACGCCGAGTTCCCGAAGCAGGCCAACGGTGGCATCGGCATCCGCCCCGGCACCCAGGTCCTCGAACACCGAGAGGGCCGAGCGTGCCTCCGCCACCGCTACATTTGGCTGGTCCCTGCGGAGAGTCTCGGCCAGCAGTTTCCTCGTCCGGGCCGTTTCGGGCCTCATCTCGAGGTGAGCGAACCTCGCCAAGGCCGATTCGAGGTGGCTTTTGGCCTTGACGGCATCCCCCGCTGCGGCCATGGCATGACCGAGGAGACGTTCCCCACGAGCCGCCATCACCTCACAGTCGAGATCAGCGCCGAGATCGGCCAGACGTTGTGCTCGGTCGGCCGCCAGATCCGCCTGGTCCTGAGCAATCTCGGCCTCACCGAGCAATTCGGAGAGCAGTGCACTCTCCAGACGATGGTCACCGATCTGGTCCAGTCTCCTGAGGAGCGTCGTAGCGGCCAATGCTGGCTCCCCCTCGGCGAGGTGGATGGCGGCCCGCACCGGTGCTACCGCCGGATGGTCATCGGAGCCGGAGACGAGTTGCCCCGCCTCCTCGATCCGACCCTGGGCGAGACGGAGCCCGGCCAGGTAGGCCAGGGCTTGACCGTGCAGCCCCGAGAGGGCGCTCCTCGACATCTGCACGGCCGCATTGAGTTCTTCCTCCGCCTGCTCCCATTCCCCTGTCGCCACCAGAACTCCGCCATAGAGGGTGCGACAGAACGTATAGAGGAAAGGGCACCCGAACCGTTCGCTGAACCGGTCCGCCGCCCGAACCCATTGGACGGCGCGTTCGAAATCCGCACAGTGGCTACACGACGAGATCATGTGACATGAAGTGAACACCACAGTGTCCGGGCTCTCACCCTCCCCTCCCAACGATCCGGCCATTGCCTCGTCGAGGAGGGCCACACCCTCGTCGACTCTCCCCTGGTCGATCAAGGACGCCCCCACCTGACTGAGTGCACACAGCTCCAGATCGAGGTCGCCAACATGTCGCCCAAACTCGCGAGCCTCCCCGGCCCACTGCTCAGCCTGAATGGGGTCATCACCGTCGTAAGCCCTCATCAGGAGAACCCAGCCCTTGAGGGGTTCCAGCCCGTAGTCATCGACCAGACGGGCCGCACGCTCCAACCAGCCACCCGAAGCGGCGAAGTTGCCGAAGTTGGCGCGGTAGTCGACGCATAGGCGCACCGCGGTGAGGGCTGCCTGCACAACGTCGCCTCGACGTCGGAACTCGGCATAGGAACGCTCCCGATACGCCACCGCCTCACTTATATCACCGAGCCACCACAGGGCATTGGCCAACCCACTGAGGGCCTCCGGCGACTCTTCCTCATCGAGGGCAGCACGGAAGGAGTCACGAGCGATGATCCACGCTCCCCCCGTCAACGCTTCGTGAGCGGCGGCGAGTTGCTGGTCGATTTCGGCCATGACGCCCAAGATCCTAGGGAGGGTGCCAGGCGCTGGCCTCACAGATCTTGCTGGGTGCGGATCGTCCTCTCGACAGCCGCCAAATCCGAACCCCTAGCTGACTCATCTGGTCCTGAAGGCGCCCCTTCGATGCCGTGGCGATTTGGCCCGCCATTGCCTTGTGTTGCCGTCCCGCCACCTAGATGTAGGCCTCACTCGGGTAGAGACGATCGACATTGGACGTGAGCGGCACGACTTGGACGCGATCCGGACTACCTACTCACTGTGGCCGCACCGACACGCGGTACCGCTCACCGAAGACGTGAGCCGGGACGTCGATCCCAGACCGGCGATACACCTCACGGAGGATGCCGATATCCGCCAAAAACAGATCCCCGACAGCGGCGACATCCAGCCCCGTCTTGGGCAGTGCGAGAGTCAGGGTTGCGGACGCCAGCACGTGGGCGCCGGGCGCTTCCCCGCTGGTTGCGTCGATACCCGATGGCACATCGAGGCAGATCACCGGGACAGTCTGGGCGATGGTCCACTCGATCATCTCCCGCGGCGCATCCCGGGGAGCTCCTCCCAGGCTGTAGCCGATGATCGCATCGACCACCACCCCGGCCTCGCGTTCGGGCAGTTCATCGAGCGACGCCACTCGGCCACCAGTGCCTCGATATGTGCTGAGCTGCTCTTCAGTGACCGCTTTCAGCCCTGGCAACTCCGACAGCACCACTGTGACGTCGACACCACGGTTGGCAAGGTGACGGGCGGCGCAAATTCCACCTCCGCCGTTGCCGCCGGTGCCGGCCAAGACGACGACAGGCTGTGGCGCCGAGGCGCCGCCCATCGCGTCGAGGACGGTCAGAGCCAGGCTGCGGCCGGCGTTTTCCATCATCTGATAGAGGTTGGGCCCCACCTCTTCGATGGCGAGACGATCAACCTCGCGCATCTGCTCAGCGGTCACCGCGGGGACCTGGATGCCCGCATCGGTCACAAACGTCGATGCAGTCACCGGTGGGCCCTCTCCTCGCGGCGCCCGGCGGGCCCCCACGCCGAAGGCCCGACCAGACCGTCGGTACCGACGTTATCGACGAGCTCGGCCACGATTACGGCCACCGCCGCAGGGGCGGCCTTGATCCCGGTGCCTCCAATGTCCACTCCGAGTCGGATGGTCACTGTCGTCGCCGTCCTGTTCGGTAACGGCGGATCAGGGCGTTGGTCGAAGAGTCGTGTGTGAGTTCGGGTGCCCCCTCCGAGGTGAGTTCGCTGATGATGGTCGTGGCGAGCTCCTTTCCGAGCTCGACTCCCCACTGGTCGAACGAGTTGATTCCCCAGATCACACCCTGGGTGAAGACCTTGTGTTCGTAGAGGGCGACGAGTTGACCGAGGACAGAGGGGGTCAGCCGGAGGGCCATGATCACCGTGGTGGGACGGTTGCCGGGAAAAGTCCTGTGCGCCACGAGATCGGCGTCGACCCCGGTGGCCGCCACCTCGTGGGGAGTCTTGCCGAACGCCAGCGCCTCGGCTTGGGCGAACATGTTTCCCATCAGAAGGTCGTGCTGACCTCCGACGTCCTCTGACGGTTCGACGAACCCGATCAGGTCGGCGGGAACCACCGTGGTGCCCTGGTGGAGCATCTGGTAGAAGGCATGCTGGCCGTTGGTGCCGGGCTCCCCCCACACGATCGGCCCGGTGTCGATGTCCACCGGTGACCCGTCCACCCGGACCCTCTTGCCGTTCGATTCCATGTCGAGTTGCTGGAGGTAGGCGGGAAACCGGTCGAGGTCCTGGCTGTAGGGGAGGACCGCGTAGGTGGGGTAGCCCAACATATTGCGGTACCAAACGCCGATCAGGCCGAGCAGCACCGGCACGTTGCGCTGGAACGGTGTGGTCCGGAAATGGCGGTCGATCATCCGGAAGCCGGACAGCATCTCGACGAAGGCGTCGGGCCCGATCGCGATCATGAGGCTGAGCCCGATCGCCGAATCCATAGAGTATCGACCTCCCACCCAGTCCCAGAACCCGAACATGTTGGCGGTGTCGATCCCAAAGGCGGCTACCGCCTCGGTGTTGGTGGAGACGGCGACGAAGTGGCGTGCCACTGCCCCCTCGTCCCCGAGTCGATCGACCAGCCAGGTCCGGGCGGTGCCGGCGTTGGTGAGGGTCTCCAGGGTGGTGAAGGTCTTGGACGCAACCACGAAGAGGGTGGTTTCGGGGTCGACCACATCGAGCACCGAGTGCAGGTCGGCTGGATCGATGTTCGACACGAAGTGAGCGTCGATGTCGGGAGACACGTAGGGGCGAAGCGCTCTGAATGCCATGGCCGGTCCCAGGTCCGATCCCCCGATCCCGATGTTGACCACATGGTTGATTCGGCGACCGGTGTGCCCCTGCCATGCGCCGCTGCGCACCCGTTCGGCGAGGTCGATCATCGAGTCGAGGACCTCCCTGACGTCGTGGGTCACGTCGATGCCGTCGACGGAGAATTCGTCGTCTGGACCAGCCCGCAAGGCCGGATGCAGCGCGGCGCGGTCCTCGGTGACGTTGATGTGGTCCCCTGCGAACAGCGCAGCGATCCGGTCGGCGAGCCCGGCCCGACGGGCAACCGCCAGCAGCGCGGTGATCACATCGTCCGTCACCAGGTGCTTGGAGAGGTCGATTACGAGGTCACCGGCGGTGAAGGTGAGCAGCTCGGCGCGGGTCGGGTCCTCGGCAAAGAGGTGGCGCAGGTCGAGCTCGCTGCCTCTAAGGTCGGGGTTTTCGAGCGCTACCCATTCGGCGGTCGCGGTGATCGGTGTCATGTTTTCTCCATTGGCGGAACCGGTGGTCATCATCTCTATCAGGGCACGAGATTCATCGTCCGCAGATGGCACATCTCATTCCAGTGTCGACTGACACGATTCTCCCTCTCCCACCTCACGGTGGAAATCGTGGTGTCGAGCCGGGGGTCCGCACCATGAATCAGACGTGATCCATGTTGGGACGACGCTGTGCGCTCTCGGCAATCGATCGTGCCATGCGACCGAAGATCAGGCTGTGGAAGGGAAACATGACGAACCAGTACACGCGACCGGTGAGTCCCCGCGGCCGGAAATAGGCAGACTGGGTGAGGATCGTCCCATCGGCGGAGGGCTCGACATCCCATTCCAGCCAGGCGTCACCTGGCAGCTTCATCTCCGCTGCGAGTTGGAGGTGGCGCCCCGGGGTGACCGCCACCACCCGCCAGAAGTCGATGGTGTCTCCCAGCCGAACGTCTTCTGGGTGTCGCCGCCCTCGCCGGAGCCCGACCCCACCGACGAGGACATCGATGAGACCGCGTAGCCGCCACGCCCAGTCCTGGGTGTAGTACCCGGCCGTGCCACCGATCCGGGAGAACGCCCAGAAGACATCGTCGCTGGTCGCCGACGTCGCCACCTCCTTGCGGTCGACCAAAAGCGTTCCTCCAGCCCACTCCGGATCCGACGAGAACGCTGCAGCAGCCCCGGTCGAGGCATCAGACCAACGGCTCGGCACGTCCAGGTGGGCATCCCGATCGAGCGCCAGCTCGATGGCAACTTCGAGGCTCATCGTCTCGATTCCGAAACGATCTGCCCCGTGGTCACGCACCGTTACCTCGTTCCTCAGAGAGTTCACCAGGGGTCGGGCAACCGCGACCGGGAGCGGGGTCACCAGTCCAATCCAAAGTGACGAGAGACGAGGAGTCAACAGCGGGACGGGAACGATGAGACGCTTGGGAAGACCGGCCACCCGGGCGTAGGCCTGCATCATCTCGCGATACGACACGATGTCGGGTCCACCGATCTCGTAGATGTGGTTCCCGGTGTCGTCGTCCAACACCGCGGTGAGGTAGGCCAGGACGTCTTCGATCGCGACCGGCTGAGTCAGGGTTTCCACCCAGCGTGGCGTGACCATGACAGGAAGGACTTCGGTGAGGTATCGGAGCATCTCGAAGGAGACCGAACCAGACCCGATGATGACCCCGGCTCGGAGTTCGGTCACCGGGGTTGAGCCAGCGGCCAGCGTTTGCCCAACTTCCTGTCTGCTGGCGAGATGATCGGATAGGTCGTCTTCACGGACGATCCCACCCAAGTACACGATGCGAGCGAGCTGATTCGCCTCGGCCGCCTGGGCGAAGTTCTCGGCGGCCGTGCGATCAGCGTCCGCGAAATCGGCGAGATCACCCATCGAATGGATCAGGTAGTAGGCCACGTCACACCCGGCGAGGGCGGAACGCACCTGGTCTGCATCCAGCACGTCGCACTCCCGCACGTCGACATCAGCACGCCAAGGCCGGTTCGAGAGCCTGTCAGGACTACGAGCCAGGCACACCACCTGGTGGCCGGCCTCGACCAACTTCGGGACGAGACGCCCACCGACGTACCCGGTGGCTCCGGTGACTGCGATCCTCATCGACGAAGGTTACGGATGGCATCTCGGCTAACTCAAGACCAACTCTGCTCCGTACGACGAAGCGCACAAACCTATCGTTAAGGCCAGCCGACACCGGTCGGTCGGCAAGAGACCCTGAATGTGTAGGTTTCCTGATTCCCAGAGGGAGGAACAGTGGAAATCGAGGTCTCCACGGTGATCGACCGTCCTGTTGCGACAGTATGGGACTGGTATGCGGTCCACCACGTCGAGAATCATCCACGTTGGGATCCCAGCCTGGAACTGGAAGCCACGTCGGACGAGCCCATCGGTGTGGGAACCGTCATCAAGAGACGAGCTACCCGCTTCGGCAATACCACCGAGGGAACCATGGAGGTCATCGAGTTCACACCCGAGAAGGCGATGCGGGTCATAACCCAGGACGGACCCATGAAGATAAATGGGTGGGTGCTGTTCGAAACCCTGGGAACCGACGAGACGAAGGTCATCCTCGGCGGCGAGTTCCCAGGAATGGATGACTCGATGGAGGAGAAGATCCGGCCGATGATGGAACGAAGCGCCTCCAACATCAAGTCTCTGATCGAATCCGAAACCTGACCGCCACAGGGACCCAGTCACGCTCGTAGAGGCATCGTCGAATCAGTTCAGGGGTGCTCATCACCGCCACGTCCGCCTTGGTCCTCTCCCGACGTCACACAGCTGCCCTTGGGGGGAGCTACCTGCTCGCCGCGGTGATCCTGGCCTTCTTCGAGCCGAATCTGCAGGCGTCGCGCCAGCAGCCCGCCGTGGAGCTGACCACCGTCGTGGCAATGGACATGTTCGTGGCCAGCCTGATAATCCTCATCCCCACCATCGTGATCCTGGTGGGCCAGATGGTGAGAGAGCAGGCCCAGGCCAATTCACTGTTGTTGAATGTGCTGCCTGAGGTCATCGCCGACCGTCTCAAGGAGTCACCTGGGGTCATCGCCGACAGCTTCGAGGACTGCACGGTGCTCTTCGCCGACCTGGTGGGGTTCACCGAGTACGCGGCGACCGTGGCGCCCGAACGGCTGGTGGCCTTGCTCAACCTGATCTTCTCTCGCTTCGACGAGTTGGTCGCCCAACGGGGCGCCGAAAAGATCAAGACGGTCGGTGACGGTTATTTGGTGATCGCCGGCGCTCCGGTACCCCGGCCAGATCACGTCGCCACTATGTGTCACCTCGCGCTTGAGATGCAGGAGACGATCGGCAAGCTCAACGCCGAGCAGGGCTCCGATTTCCGGCTCAGGATCGGGCTGAACACCGGGCCGGTGGTGGCCGGGGTGATCGGGGAGTCCCGGTTCTCATACGACCTCTGGGGCGATACGGTCAACTTGGCCAGCCGGATGCAGAGCCGCGGCCACCCGGGGGCTGTGCAGACCACCGAGGTGGTGTATCTGCGAGCGAGAGAGAGTTTTCGCTTCGAGCCCGCCGGTATCGTCGACTTGAGAGGACGCAAGGTCGCCGCCATCTCCTCGTCGGATCGGAGCGCTGAGGTCACAGACCCAAGAACGATGGATGCGGAGGTCGATCGTTCAAGCCGCGTTGCATGGCCGTTTCGCCTCATCCGGGTAATCCCCGATTCCCAAGACAGGTCTGGATCACCGAGAGTTGAGGTGTTTTCCTTCAGAGGAGAGTCAGTAGTGCGTGCAGTTTTCCGAGCGGTCGCCGTGCTCGCCCTGACCGCCAGCGGGTGCAACCAGGACCTGACGGTCGCACCAACCTCGACGACCTCCACCGCACCGGGACCGACGCTGGGCCCGACCACCACGCAGTCTTCGCAGACGGCATTGGTCGCTTCCTCTACCACCTCGACAGACGGCGCTGTCGACGACCCTGACAACGCCCTGAAGGTGAGCACAGCACCGATCGAGTTGCCTGCGGAGATCTTGGCGGTAACCGAAGGCATGGTCCTCGGTGTCGGTGAGGAGTTTGTCTGGGACGACGGTGCCCAGGGTTTGAGGGACATCATCGTCAGGGTGGAAAACGGTCAGGCGATGGCCGTCCGAGGGCGGTGGTGTGGCACCTTATTCGGGCCTGCTCCCCTCGACGATCTCATGGGTGGGGCAGTGGTCCTGCCCGAGACACGACCACCCACTCGCTGCACTCCGGGACACGAGGTAACCGAAGTATCGGCGCCCAATGCGATCCCCGCGGACACCGCCGTCGTCGACGGGGTTACCGTCCTCGCCTATCTCCGAGTGTCCGAATCCGCACGAGAGTCCGCCGTCGACATCGTCGACCTGGAGACCTTGGAGACTCGAACACTGTACGCGACCGACATCGAGGTTGAGGTGCCGATCGCTGCCTCCCGATCAGAGAACGGCGTCTGGGTGCTGACTCTGCGTTCCCAACCGGACGACTCTTCCACCGTACGCTATGTATTCGTCGACGACTCCGGTGAATCGCTCACCTTGCAAGCCAACCCCCAACCCGAGTTCCCCCAGCCAGATACCGGGTTCCGCATCGCAGCATTGGCTCCAGACGGCAGTTCGCTCGTGATAGTCGATGAGGAATCAGACGGATCGGTGGACATCGTCATCTGGGACCTCGATCTCGGCGCTCAAGTCTCCCGCATCCCCATACTCGACTCAAGCGTCGATCAATGGATCGGCACTCTGGACGTGAACGAAAAGGCCGTGGTGGTCAACACCCTCGGCGCCGACGAAGAAATTCATCCCGTGGGGATGTTGCTAATGGACCTGGCCAGCGGGGCTTGGACCGAGATAGGCGGGCGGTACGACGGCCTCGAGATCCGCCACGGGACATTCCTCGGTCGCTGAACCGGAAGGAGAGCAGAACAGGTGGTAGCGGTTCCAGCGAGGAAATTCGTGGAGTACGAGCCGGTGTCCCGTATCAGGGGCGGTCCGCTGCCTCGACCTCCGCGGCTAGCGCATCGAGGTCACCGGCGACCGGTTCGTGGGTCAGCAACTTCAGGCCTTTGACCACGTCCGAATACTTGTCGGCCTGACCGGG
>Ga0299913_10003493_pt1 | contig 12877 bp, 10 predicted proteins | sample RVTome_9_FD_201360 | JGI IMG/M metagenome (GOLD analysis project Ga0299913, IMG submission 201360) | Soil microbial communities from uranium-contaminated site in the Upper Colorado River Basin, Wyoming, United States - RVT155D38 (version 2) ... | reverse complement strand
AGGCCTGGCCGCCGGTCCTCACCGAGGGAGACCCGGCGGCCGGGGCGGGCGTCGAGGCGGCGAAGCTGGGGACGACCAAGCGCGATGACGGCTCCCTTCAGGTGACCTACAACGGCCACCCGCTCTACTACTACGCGCACGAGCCACCGGGCGTAGTGGCCTGCCACAACGTCTCCGAGTTCGGCGGCCTCTGGCTGGTCGTCGACGCTGCCGGCGACGCGGTCAGCTGACCGCTACCCCCGGGTTCATACTGCGCGCGTGCCCGCCGCGCCGCGCACCTCGAACCTTCTGCGGCCCGCGCTCGCGCTCGCCGCGGCCGCCTACGTCGAGGAGGTAAAGCGCCGGCTGCGCGAGCGGACATGGAGGCGCGGCCACTTCCTCTCCGCCGGGTAGCCCCCCGGACCCCCCGTGGTTCGCCCGGTCCACAGTCGACTGCCGTACATGCCCGGCATCGACGCGCTGCGCGCGGTCGCGGTGCTGGCGGTCTTCCTCTACCACGCGAACGTCACCTGGATTCCCGGCGGCTTCCTCGGCGTCGACGTGTTCTTCGTGATCAGTGGCTATTTGATCACGACGTTGCTGCTCGAGGAGTTCCGGCGCAACGGCCACATCGACGTCGTCCAGTTCTGGCTGCGCCGGGCGCTGCGGCTGCTGCCCGCCGTCGGCGTCGTGATCGCGGTGACCTTCCTCGCCGCGGCGATCCTCACCCCGGATGGTCTGCTCGGCCTGCGCGGGGACGCGGTCGCCTCGCTGTTCTACGTCAACAACTGGCACCTGATCATCAGCGACCAGTCCTACTTCCAAGAGTTCGCGCGCCCCTCGCTGTTCCGCCACCTCTGGTCGCTCGCCGTCGAGGAGCAGTTCTACCTGCTCTGGCCGCTGGCCTTTGCTGCCGGGATGATGCTGCTCGGCCGGCGCCGGCTGCTGCTCGGGGTCCTCGCCGGGGCGTTGGCCTCGACCCTGCTGATGGCGCTGCTGTTCGATCCGGGCAGCGATCCGATCCGCGCCTACTACGGCACCGACACGCGGGCGGCCCCGCTGCTGGTCGGAGTGGCGCTGGCGCTGGTCTGGAGCCCCTGGGGGCTCTCGGAGCGGACCGGCCGCTGGGCGCCGGCCGCGCTCGACGCCGGGGGGGCTCTGGCGCTGCTCCTCCTCATCGGCGCCTTCATCGGCGTCAACGAGTTCGACACCGGCCTCTATCGCGGCGGCTTCCTGGCGGTCGCGCTCGCGACCGGGCTGCTGGTCGCGGCGCTCGCCCATCCGGCGGCGCGGATCGGCGCCGGCCTCGGCAGGAGGCCGATGCTCTGGGTCGGCCTGCGCAGCTACAGCTTCTATCTCTGGCACTGGCCGGTGCTGATGCTGACCCGCCCCGGGATCGACGTGCCCCTGCACGGAACGGTCCTGACCCTGCTCCAGCTGGTCCTTGTGCTCGCCCTCTCGGATCTCTCCTACCGCTACGTCGAGGAGCCCTTCCGCCGCCGCGACCGTGTGCCGTCGCTGCCCGGCGGGATCCGCATCACCCGTCCGGCGCTGGGCGCCGCCGTGGTGGTGACCGTCCTCTTCATCGGTTGGAGCGGCCTGTTCGGCAGTGGCGGCCCCTCGCGGCTCGAGGTCGAGGTCGCGCGCGCCGAGGCGCAGCGGATCGAGGCGGCGGAAGGCGGCAGCGCCGAGCCCGGGATCCTCGCCATCGGCGACTCGGTGATGGTCGGTGCGGCGCCCGAGCTCCAGGAGCGATTCGGCGCGGCGATCACGGTCAGCGCCGACATCGGCCGCCAGCAGTCCGACGTGCTGGAGCTGATCGACGGCTACGCGGCCGCCGGGAGGCTGCCCGCGGTGGTGATCATCCAGATGGGCAACAACGGCCCCCTGATCGAGGAGGAGATGGACGAGATGCGTGACGCGCTGGCCGGGGTCCAGCACGTCTTCCTGGTCAACGACGAGGTGCCGCGGCCGTGGGAGGAGGAGTCAAACGAGGCGATCGAGGCCGCCGCCGCAAGCTGGCCGCGGACGACGCTGATCGACTGGAACGACCTCGCGAACTCCCGCGGAGACCTCACCTTTGACGGCATCCACCTCACCCCGGAGGGCGTCGACGCCTATACCGACCTGATCGCGCGGACCGTTCGCTCCGAGGCCGACCCGGAGCTGCTCGAGGGCGAGGCGGCGCCGGGGGGCTCCTCCGCTGCCTCGAAGGGCTGATCGCCCTCGAGACCACCAGACCGGTCCTCGAGCGCTTCGAACTCGCCGGTTTCGAGCGGCAGGCAGAGCTCGCAGAAGTCCTTTCCGAAGGGGGTGAGGAGGATGCTGCGCCGCACCGTGCGCGCCGTCCGCCCGCCCTTGCGCAGCGCTTCGACGACCTCCGGCTGGGCTTCGAGGACCTGGTAGCGCAGCCGCTCGCGGATCGGCTCGCGGGAGAACCAGATCAGCCCGAGGCGGTAGAGGTTGTTGAGGTAGGCATGGACGCGGTCCGGATAGCGGCAGCCCGCCTCGGCGCCGATCATCGAGCGCCCCGGCGCGACCAGCTCGGAGACGAGCGGCAGGCCGGCGCGGATGTCCACCGCGGGCTGGGCGCCGCGGGTGGCGAGCAGGCGCAGGATCCGCGCCTCGTCGGGAGCGAGGACCTCGAGGATGCGCTCGTAGGCGGGGTGCACGTCGTCGGCGTAGTGGACGTCCGCCGAGCGGCGCAGCAGCTCGGCGCCGCGCTCGCGCAGCGCCGCCTCAGCCGGCTCCGCCGCGGAATCGGCCCGCTCGTCGGCGCGATCTTCGGGATGCGCCGGCTCGCCGGGGGCGGCGCCGTCGGCCTCGTCGCGGCCGAGCAGCCGCCGCGCGTACTCGCGCACCTCCTCCTCGGCGGTCTGGACGAGGTCGGCTGGGGACCCGCCGCCGACGGCGCTGCGCAGCAGGTGGGAGCCGGCGCGCAAAGAGCTGCTCAGCGTCCACTCGGCGGTCCGCCACCACATCGTCGCGTAGATCCGCGCCAGCCCGGGCGCCGCTCGCAGCGCGGACTCGCCGTAGGAGGCGGGCGCCTCGCGCTCTGCGGCGCCGTCAGCGATGTCTTCTCGTTCGTCCATGGGGCTCATCCGAACAGCGCCAGGTGCACGAGGCCGGCGACGAAGCCGAGCACCGCCCCGTGCAGGAGCAGCAGCCATTCGTCCTCCTTCATAGCGGAACGGAGCAGCTCGACGAGGTCCGGGTAGGACATCTCCCGCATCCTCGCCTCGACCAGCTTCTGGACAGCGCTGCTCTGCTGGACGTTGAACTCCGGGTCGGTGAGCGGGGTCATCGTGTACTCGACGGCCTCGGTGGCGACCGACTCGCGGATCCGGTCGTACTCGCGGGTCCCCATCGCCACCCGCACTGCCGGGCTGGCCGGGCCAACCGCTCCGTCGACGGCCGGGCGCAGGGCGTCCTCGATCATCTGGCGGGTGCGGTCGGCGCGCGGGCCGTGGAGGAGCTCCTCGCCGATGTTTCGCATGTTGACGATGTCGTTGGCGATGATCCCCGAGTAGACCTTGGCGATCTCCGGTCTGCGGCGCAGGAAGAGGCCGTGGACGGTGAAGCCGGCGATCTGCCTGGGCTGGATGGGCTCGAAGATCATCCACAGCGCCACCCAGTTGGTGACGTAGCCGATCACCACCCCGGACAGCGGCAGCAGCCACCAGACGTGGAACGCCACCTCGGTGAGCAGCGCGGTCGGGATGCCGAGCGCGAAGCCGAAGAAGAAGCCGAAGTTGATGATGAAGCGCAGCTCCTTGCGGCCGACCTCGAGGAAGACCCGGTTGATCAGCTCGGGGTGGGCCTCGATGTGGCGGATCACCATCAGCTTGACGTCGAGCAGCTGGTCGACGTGGTTGCCGATCTCGTCGGTGATGTCGCCGATGATCTCGGGCAGCTGCTCCTGGACGCGGCGGTGGACCGCCTCGCGAACGCGGGGCGGCAGGTCGCGCCAGAGCTGGGGGTGCTCGCGCTCCATGATCCGCTCGACGACCGCGCGGATGTCCTCTCGCGCGTTGACCAGCATGTGCTCGGCCATCGCCTCCGGGTTGAGCTGCTCGTAGAACTCCGCGGGGCTGCCGAGCTTGGCGATCCCCTTGTCGACCGCGATCGACCCCATCTTCGCCGCCCGCGAGGGGATGATCCCCTGCCAGCCGAGGCCTCCCTGCATGAACCCGGGGATCTGCTGGATCTTGCGGGGCAGCAACGCGACCAGCGTCGCCAGGCCGGGGATCCGGACGCCGCGGAAGCGGATCGGGTAGAAGAGCATCCAGACGCCGCTCCAGTTGGTGAGGTAGCCGATCGCGCCGGTGAAAAGCGGCACGGTGAGCAGGCTGATCGTCTCGTTCTGGATCATGGCTGCGCCACGGGGCCGGCCCGCGCTCCCGCGACGATCCTATCCCGCGCCGAAGGCCCTGGCGCCGCCTGCGCTGGCCTGGCGCCCACTCCCGACGATGGCGCGTCTCGGCACCCATGGGGTGTTCAAGCGCGCCATCGGGCGCGCCCGGCGCTCAGCTGGTGGCGGCGAGCGGCTCGAGGACCGCGGCGGGGGCCGGCGCGGCTGGGCTGGCGACAACCTGGTTGCGGCCGGCGCGCTTCGCCTCGTAGAGGGCCGCGTCGGCGGCCCGGAAGAGCGGCTCGTAGGCGGCCTGCTCGCCGGCGGCGGCGCTGACCCCGAACGACATCGTCAGCGGCAGACCGCCGGGGCGCGTCTCGAGCAGGTGCAGCCGCAGCCGCTCCGCGGTCTCGGCGCCCTCCTCGAGGGTGGCGCCGGGCAGCACGACGAGGAACTCCTCGCCGCCGAGCCGGTAGATCAGCTCGAAGGAGCGCAGCGCCTTGCGCAGCTGGTAGGCGGTCGCGCGCAGCACGACGTCGCCGCGCTCGTGGCCGTAGGTGTCGTTGACCACCTTGAAGCCGTCGATGTCGCAGGCGACGAAGCAGACGGAGCCGCCGGTGAGCAGGGCCTGCTGCTCGAGCTCGGCGACACGCGACTGAAGCGCGGCGCGGTTGAGGAGCCCGGTCAGCGGGTCCAGCACCGCCGCGTCACGGTGCTTCAGCTCGGCCCGCATCAGCGCCGAGCAGACCGCCGTGACGCTGACCAGCAGGGCGAGTCCGGCGAGGATGCCGACCGGGTCGTCGACGGCGCCGGCGGGGTCGGGGGCGACCGTGACCGCCAGCATCACGGCGGCGGTCAACCCGCCGAAGGCGAAGACGACCGGGCGGCGGAAGCGCGTCGCCGCCATCGCGCAGGGGATCACCAGCCAGGGCAGGATCGGGCTCTCGTGGGCGCCGCTGAAGGCGACGCCGACGGCGAACAGGAGCAGGTTGAAGATCAGGCTGCCGGCGGCGACCCGCTCGGGCCGCTCGCTCCTGCTCAGGCGTCGGTCCAGGGTGACCAGGTTGAGCACGGCGAGGGCGAACAGGCCGAGCACCCACCAGCCCACCCAGGGCGCGGTGATGAGCAGCGCGACCCCGACCGCCCCGGCGGCGACTATCCGGGCGCGGCGGACGCGCTCGTTCGCCTCGACCGCGCGAGCTCGGTCGAGCTCGGTCGGGCACAGCCATGAGCGCGCCTCCTCCATCCCCTTCCATATCGGGTCGCCAGCCGGCCCGCGGGTTACCGAAAACTCGAACATTCAGGCGCCGCCGGCGCTGGTCGTATCGCGAAGCGCGACCGGATCGGTGCTCAGGCGCCGACGACGCGGTCGCGGCCGCCGTTCTTGGCCGCGTAGAGCAGTCGGTCGGCGCGGGTTATCAGCTCGCTGGCGCTCTCCCTGCGGTCCCAGCAGACGACCCCGGCGGATGAGCTCTCATCCTCGGGGGTCGCCTCGCGCAGGCGCTCGAGCAGCTCGACCGCCTCCTCGAGCTCGCAGTCGAGCAAGGCCACCGCGAACTCGTCGCCGCCGTAGCGGGCGAGCAGGTCGGTGTCGCGGAGCCGCTCGCCCCAGGCGGCGGCGGCCTGCTTGAGCAGGCGGTCTCCCGCCTGGTGCCCGAAGCCGTCGTTGTAGTCCTTGAAGCGATCGAGGTCGAGGAAGGCGACGCAGAGCGGCGCCCCCGAGCGGCGGGCGCGCGAGATCTCCCGCTCCAGGTACTCGTCCCAGGCGCGGCGGTTGAGCAGCCCGGTCAGGTCGTCGGTGCGGGCGGCGCGCTCGAGGCGGTCCATCAGCTGCGCCCGCTCGATCGCAATCGATGCCTCGGCGGAGATCAGGGCGACGGTCTGGGCGACCTCCGGGTCGAGGCTCGCGATCGCCTCGCGCCAGTAGGTGATCAGCACGCCGATCGGGCTGCCCTCCTGGAGGACCGGCTGGAAGAGCACCGAGGAGACGCCAAGCCTCTCGACGAGTCGCTGGTCCACCTCGGCGCTGTCCCGGGCCTCGCCGACGAAGAACGGCTTGCGCGAGGTGAATGCCCGGACCGCCCCCGAAGGCTGGCCGATGAAGACGACCCTGGCGCCCTTCAGCTCAGGATCGGTCGCCGCGGTGACCTCGAGCCCACTGCTGTCCGAGGTCGGCTCCCAGAGCGAGCTGCCGCTGGCGTCGGTCACCTCGGTTGCGGCAACGCAGATCGCCACGCCGGCCGCCTCCGGGGTGGTCGAGCGGGCCAGCTCGTGCGCGACTCCGTCGACGGCGGCGAGCATCCTCTCCCGCGAGGCGGCCTCGGCGGCGCGGTCGCGGACGCGGCGGGCGAGCACGTCGATCAGCACCCCGGAGATCGCAATCGTCCCCACTGTCATCAGCCAGCGGCCGACCGGCGCGCTGTGCTGCACCTCGGTCAGCACCCAGGCGAAGGTTGCTCCGACGAGCACCATCTGCAGCGTGCCCCAGAAGCGCCCGAAGAAGAAGAAGACGTAGAGCCCGACCCAGATGTAGAAGAACGTGTAGAAGCCGCTCGGCTCGCCGCTGTAATAGACGGCCCGGGTGATCGCCAGCGTCCCCAGCGCGACGCTCACCTGCATCGCCCAGGGAGGCAGCCGTCCCGCCGTCAGCGCCAGCGCTGCCGCTGCACCGCAGGCGATCGCGATGTTGCTCCACAGTGCCCCATCGTTGAAGGCGTCCGGGTGGGGGAGGAGCAGGGAGATCGCGCCGATCGCGCCGCCTGCGCCGAACAGCGCGGCGAGGGCCAGCGCCATCGTCCGCGTGTCCTCCTCCGGCAGCGCGGTGAGCCGGCGAAGCTCGATAGCGGCCCCCGTCCTCACCGCGCCGAGGATACGCGCGGGTCAGGCCGCTGCTTGCGCACCGCTTCCCCGGCCATCCTCGGGGAGCCAGGGGTCGTACCACTCGCATACGCCTCGCACCAGGCGCTTCGCCGACGAGGGCCCCCACTCCCCCGGCCGGTAGGGCTCGACCGGCGGCGGGTTCTCGAGCAGCGGCTCGACGATCCGCCAGGTCTCCTCGACGCCGACCTCGCGGATGAACAGCTCGCCGCGTCCCGCGAGGGCGTCGCCGAGCAGCCGCTCGTAGGGCTCCGGCACCTCGTCCGCGTTGCGGTCGAAGAGCACCTCGAGGTCGGCATGCTCGAAGTCCTCCTTCCCCGCCTTCTTGGCGAGGAAGCGCAGGCGGGCGCCCGCCAGGGGGTCGATCCGGATCGTCATCTGGTTCGGCTCGGGGAGCGCCGCCGATCCGACCCCGAGCCGCGGCGGCCGCCTGAAGACGACGTTCACCTCGGTCTCCTTCGCCGGCATCTCCTTGCCGGCGCGGATGAAGAACGGGACTCCGCTCCAGCGCCAGTTGCGCACCTCCAGCTCGAGAGCCACGAAGGTCTCGGTCTGCGAGTCGGAGGCGACGCCTTCGATCTCACGGTAACCCTCGTACTGGCCGCGGACGCAGCGCTCGGGGTCGGCCGGCGACATCGCCCTGAACAGCTCGAGCTTCTTGTCGCGGATCGAATCGCGATGGTTGCCCGCCGGCGGCTCCATCGCGACCAGGGCCAGCACCTGGAGGAGGTGGTTCTGGACCACGTCTCGGATCGCGCCGACCGGGTCATAGAAGCTGCCTCGGTCCTCGACTCCGAAATCCTCGGCCATCGTGATCTGCACGTGCGAGACGTGATGGCGGTTCCAGACCGGCTCGAGCACGGCGTTGGCGAAGCGCAGGTAGGTGATGTCCATCACCGGCTCCTTGCCGAGGTAGTGGTCGATGCGGAGGATCTGCTCCTCCTCGAGCACTTCGCGCAGCTCCGCCTGGAGCTCCCGGGCCGAGGCGAGGTCGTGGCCGAACGGCTTCTCGATCACCACCCTCGCGTCCTTGGTCAGGCCGGCGTCGCCGAGCCCGCGCACGACGGTGGCAAACAGCGAAGGCGGCACCTCGAGGTAGAAGACCGGCCGTGCGGCGTCGCCGACCTCCCGGGCGACCCGCTCGTAGGTTTTCTTCTTCGTGTAGTCGCCGGCGACGAATCGCATCCGTGCGGCGAGCCGCTTGAAGACCTCGGGATCGAAGTCGGCGACCGTTTCCTCGATCGATTCGCGGGCGCGGCTCCGCAGCGTGTCATGGCCCCAGTCCTCGCGGCGGCCGACGCCGATGATTGGGCAGTCGAGCCTGCCGCTTCGCTCGAGCCGGTAGAGGGCCTGGAAGGTCATCTTGCGCGCCAGGTCGCCGGTGATCCCGAAGATCACGAGCACGTCGGCGGTGCTGTCGGCCCCCTCACCGGACATCGAGCCTGAGGCTATCTAGGATGCCCTGCATGGAGCTTGGCATCGTCGGCCTCGGCAGGATGGGCGCGAACATCGCCCGGCGGCTGATGCGCGAGGGTCACCGGGTCGTCGCCCATGACGTGAACCCGGACGCCGTGCAGGCGTTGAAGGGGGACGGAGCCGACGGCGCCGACTCGCTGGCCGAGCTGGCGCGGCAGCTGAGCCCGCCGCGCGCGGTCTGGGTGATGGTCCCCGCCGGCGAGATCACCGAGAAGACGGTCGCCGCGGTCGCCGCCGAGCTGGAGTCCGGTGACGCGGTGATCGACGGCGGCAACACCTACTACCGCGACGACATCCGCCGCGCCGCCGAGCTCGGGCAGCGTGGCATCGACTACCTCGACTGCGGCACCAGCGGCGGGGTCTTCGGCCTCGAGCGCGGCTACTGCCTGATGATCGGCGGCCCCGACGACGCGGTCTCGCGCCTCGAGCCGATCTTCGCCTGCCTGGCGCCCGGGGTCGAGGCCGCCGAGCGCACCCCCGGCCGCGAGGGGGAGCCCTCGCCGGCCGAGCAGGGCTACCTGCACTGCGGCCCGGCCGGCGCCGGCCACTTCGTGAAGATGGTCCACAACGGGATCGAGTACGGCGTGATGGCCGCCTACGCGGAGGGGCTGAACATCCTCGCCAACGCCGACGCCGGCAAGATCGAGCGCGAGGCCGATGCCGAGACGGCGCCGCTCGACCACCCCGAGTACTACCAGTACGACATCGACATCCCCGAGGTCGCCGAGGTGTGGCGGCGCGGCAGCGTGATCGGCTCCTGGCTGCTCGACCTGACCGCCGCCGCGCTCCGCGAGTCGGGCGATCTCGCCGAGTTCTCGGGCCGGGTCTCCGACTCGGGGGAGGGGCGCTGGACCTCGATCGCCGCGATCGAGGAGGGGGTGCCCTCGCCGGTGCTGACCGCCGCGCTCTATGAGCGCTTCGCCTCCCGTGACCTCGACGACTTCGCCAACAAGGTGCTCTCCGCGATGCGCCAGCAGTTCGGCGGTCACGCGGAGAAGCCGGATTGAGCACGCGGCCGCGGCGATGGGGCTGAAGCTCGAGGTCCTCGCCGACGCCGAGGCAGCGGCGAGACGGGGAGCCGAGCTGATCGCCGCCGCCGCCGGCGAGGCGCTGACGCTCGCGGTCAGTGGCGGCGGGACCCCGCGGCGGATGCTCGCCCTGCTCGCTGACGCGCCGCTGCCCTGGGAGGCGACCGAGATCTTCCAGGCCGACGAGCGGGTCGCGGCTCCCGGCAGCGAGGATCGCAACCTGACCCATCTGGTGCTGGCGCTGCCGATCGAGCGCCAGGCCGTGCTGCGGCCGATGCCGGTGACCAGCCACGACCTCGAGGCCGCGGCGCGCGAGTACGAGGAGAGCCTGCCGGCTCGGCTCGATCTCGTCCACCTCGGCCTCGGGCCCGACGGGCACACCGCCTCGCTGGTCCCCGGCGATCCGGTGCTCGAGGTCAGCGACCGGCGGGTGGCGGTCACCGCCGGCGAGTATCACGGCTACCGCCGGATGACGCTCACCTATCCGGCGCTGGCGGCGGCGCGGGGGATCCTCTGGCTCGTCACCGGCGAGGACAAGCGGGCGGCGCTTGCCGGGCTCCTCGACGGCGACCGCTCGATCCCGGCGGGACGGGTCGAGAACGATCAGATGGTGGTGATCGCCGACGAGGCGGCGGCCGGCCGGCCGGCGGGCGCGTCGCAATAGCGCCCCGAACCGCCCCCCTTTTACCCAATAGTGGGTATATTTCCCGTCCCGAGGCGCGCGCACGCATGGGGAGGGGAGCGAACAGAGCTGAGGCAATCGCCGTCGATCACCGGCGGTTGCGCCTGCAGCCGGGCTCGCATCGCTCGCCGCTCGACGGCGTTTGCGTCGTCGAGCTGGCCTCGGTGCTGGCCGGCGAGGAGTTCAGCGACCGCCCGGACTGCGTCTGCGAGGTGATCGGCGCCTTTCTGCGGGGCTGGAACGACCGTGCCGGTTACGCCGACAGGCAGCGACTGGCTCCCTACGCGAAGGGCATCGTCGGCACCCGCGGCCCGCGCGAGGTCACCAGGATGCGCCGCGACGCCTGTCTGATCTGGGCGGGCGCGAGGCTGGACCGCGGCCCTCTGAGGCGCCTGGCGGCGCGGATCGGCGTCCGCCTGCGGATCCTCGTTCTGCTCGGGCTGCGGCCGGCGCTGCGGATGAGCGAGGGCGCCGGCGATTACGCGGCGCGGGTGATCTTCGCCTCCTACGGCGAGGAGGCCGCGTTCTCGCTGCTCGACCGGCTGCTCGCGATCTCCTCCGAACGAGGGGTCGGCGGGTCCGGTTCGGCCGGGCGGCGCTCAGAAGCCGCGCCGCTCGCGAACCCGGTTGCGGGCACGACGGAGGAGCGGGTCGCCGCCGCGATCCGCGAGCTCGCTCGCGACGCGCAGGTTGCGGATCGTCACCACCATCGCAACGGCGGCAACGGCCAGGGACACTCCGGCGATGTCCGCCGGCGAGATTCCGGAGAGCGAGACGAAGAACCCGTAGAGCGCGACCGCGCCGAGGGCGGCGACCCAGAAGGAGATCCGCAGGCTGCCGAGCACGTTCACGTCGGCGTAGGGTAGCCGCAGCCGCGCGGCCCCCCCGCCGGTTCCAACGCTACGGGCCGGGGCTTGCAGCGCCCGGCTCGAGCCTCTCCAGCTGATCGCCGCGAGCGACGAGCACCTCGCTGACCAGCTCCGGCCCGAACAGCCCGTGGGCGGCGACCCCGGGATCGGCGTCGAGGCGCGCGGCGAGGCGCTCGGGGTCGCCGAGGTCGCCGCCGTCGCCACCGAGGTCGGCGATCACCCCGCCGTCGGGGCTCGGCGGGGCGCCGCGCAGCTCGACCTCGCCGAGGCGCGCGATAGTCGCCGCGAGGCCGAAGCGGAACAGCTCCAGCGGCAGCGGGGCGTGGAGCGCGGAGACCGGCTTGCTCGAGTCGGCGATCACGACGAAGCGCTCGGCAGCGGCCGCCACCGCCTTCTCGCGCAGGTGCGCGCCGCCGCCCCCCTTCACGAGCCAGCCGTCCGGCGCGACCTGGTCGGCTCCGTCGATCGCGATGTCGAGGCGCTCGAGGGACTCGAAGGGCTCGACCGCGATGCCCAGGCCCCGCGCCTGCTCCTCGGTCGCCGGCGAGGTGGCGACGCAGCGGATCCGCAGGTCGCGGCGTGCCAGCGCCGGCAGCAGGTGGGCGACGGTCGAGCCGGTGCCGAGACCGACGGTCATCTCGTCGGCGACCAGCTCGGCGGCCGCCTCGGCGGCGACGCGCTTCTCGTCCTCGGCACTCACGGGACTGAAATATGCCAGCGCCGGGGGGCCATTAGGATCGACGCCAGTGGACGCTGCTCCGACGCCAGCCGAGCAGGACATCGACCGGCTCTGCATCAACACGATCCGGACCCTCTCGATCGATGCGATCCAGAAGGCGAACTCGGGCCACCCGGGCACGCCGATGGCGCTGGCGCCGGTCGCCTACGCGCTCTGGCAGCGGTTCCTGCGCTTCGACCCCGAGGACCCGATCTGGCCGAACCGCGACCGCTTCGTGCTCTCCGCGGGCCATGCCTCGATGCTGCTCTACGCGCTCCTGCACCTGACCCGGGTGCAGGCGGTCGACCCCGAGTACGAGATCCTCGGCCGGCCCTCGGTCAGCCTCGACGACATCAAGAGCTTTCGGCAGCTCGACTCGAAGGCCGCCGGGCACCCTGAGTATCACTTCACCTCGGGCGTCGAGACCACCACCGGGCCGCTCGGCCAGGGGGTTGCGACCTCGGTGGGGATGGCGATCGCGGGCAAGTGGGCGGGGGCCCAGTTCGGCGCCGAGCTGTTCGACTTCGACGTCTACACGATCTGCGGCGACGGCGACCTGATGGAGGGCGTCTCCGGCGAGGCGGCCTCGGTGGCGGGCCACCAGCGCCTCGACAACCTCTGCTGGGTCTACGACAACAACCACATCACGATCGACGGGCACACCGAGATCACCTACGACGACGATGTCGCGGCCCGGTTCCTGGGCTACGGCTGGAGCGTCGACCGGGTGGGCGACGCCAACGACCTCGGCCTGCTGACCCGCGCCTTCGAGCGCTTCCGCGCGGAGGAGGGGCGGCCGACGCTGATCATCGTCGACAGCCACATCGGCTACGGCTCGCCCGGCAAGCAGGACACCGCGGAGGCGCACGGAGAGCCGCTCGGCGAAGAGGAGGTGCG
>Ga0299913_10003492_pt1 | contig 12882 bp, 10 predicted proteins | sample RVTome_9_FD_201360 | JGI IMG/M metagenome (GOLD analysis project Ga0299913, IMG submission 201360) | Soil microbial communities from uranium-contaminated site in the Upper Colorado River Basin, Wyoming, United States - RVT155D38 (version 2) ... | reverse complement strand
GGAGGTGACCCAGAGCCGCGTCTGGGCGGAACCGCCGTAGCCGTTGGCCACCAAGGATTCCTCCTGATCGGTTAGTCGCAGCTCGTCTCCCGAGATGGCCATCCCAACGAGGCCGAGGGGGCCATGGAGGACGATCTGGAGCCCATCGGCCGTCCAATCAGGAGTCCATCCATAGTTGCTCAAGAGATCGACGTCGAAGCCGTTCTCGCCCATTCGCTCCTCGATGATCCTCTGGACATCGAGTTGGGTCTCGGTCGCCACCATCAGGAGATCCGATGTACCCCCGATGGCCATGGGCCAAATCGTCAGTGGCTCGCCCTCTTCGTCGGCGACGACGATCTCCGATCGGGACCAGGCGAGCCCATCGGATGACTGCCAAATTCCCACCCGATCGCCCTGATCGATCTCGAAGGCGACGAGTCCCTGTGGTGTCGACGCCATGAGCCCGAGCCCGATCTGTCCGTCGACGACCGTGCCCAGTGGCTCCCAATCGATCCCATTGGGCGATCGCCATCCCCGCAGCACGCCCGGGTCGTCCGACCACGGCGACCCGTTGGTCCCGAAGACATATAGGTGCCCATCGTGCTCGATCAGGGAGTGGGGAAACCAGTCTGCGAACCCGCGCACCCGCTCCCACACGAACTGTTCCCCGGTGGTGATCTGACCCACGGTGAAGTTGTCCAGGTCGAGGGGTGGCTCGATCTCGGCGATGGTCGTGGAGGTGGTCGAGGTCGAGGTCGTGGTCGAGTTCAAAGCCTCGATCGCCTCGGGGTCGGGAGCGGTCATCACCCCGAGTACCCCGAAACCGATTGCGATCGCCAGGGCCGCGGCGACGAAGAGCATCGTCCGGCCCTTGCCAGGTCTGTGAGATCCAGACCCCGTGCCGTCGGGTATCACCACTATCAGAGAACGTAGTCGCTATTCGGCCGGTTCCATATGGATGGGAGCACTCAGACGAGGCGTCTCGTCGAGACCAGCTTCGTGGCGAGCAGACCCGTCAAGACGAGCCCCGTGAGGAGGACTGCCTGATCTGTGAGCGGCGTCAGCAGCACCAGTGCCGCGGCGATCGGTGCCCCAAGGTTGACTGCAATCCCCTCGCCTCTGGGCAGATAGTGGAGGACCCAGAGGGCGAGCACATACAACGCCGCCGGGACGGCCACGGCTGCGCCCGCTCCGAAGTCGCCAATTTGGCCGAGGCCGGTCGCATGGTCGATGGCAATGGCCAGACCGGCACCAACCGCCGCTGCCGCCGCCCAGACGAAGTAGTGGCCATATCCCCAGGTGAAGGCTCGTCGCACCGATGTCAGGAGATCGTGACTGGGCCGGGCGAAGTAGAGCCACCACATCGAGAACACGGTGAGCAGCCCGCCGACGATGATCAGGATCAGATCGATCTCTGTGGAGACCTCACCCATCACCGATTGGATGGCGATGGATGAGGCGAGGATGGACTCACCGAGGACGATGATCGTGAACAGCCCGTAGCGCTCGACGATGTGCTCGCGATGCCAGGAGGTCGGGGCGGCGGACTCCGCCCAGATCGGGACGGCCAGCTCCACGATCACCAGGGCGAGAAATCCGATCGAAACCAACGAGGCCGGGGCGAACAGCAGCAGGACCCATCCGATCTGCGCCGCGCTGACGCCCGTGGCAAATCGAAGCGCCGTGCGGGCGTGGCTCGGGTCTTCCCGTGCGGCCCGCAACCACAGTGACACCAGGGCCAACCTCATCACCACGTACCCGATGGTGACGATGGTGTAGTCGCCGACTGCGAACGCCTCGGGGATCCCCGCGGCCAGCGTGAGGGCTCCCGTGATCCCGACGAAGATCGTCACGCGATAAGGGATGTCGTCGGTGTCATAGGCGGATGCGAACCAGGTGAAGTTCATCCACGCCCACCAGATGGCGAAGAAGACCTGCGCGTAGCGGGCGACGCTCTCGCCCACGATTCCGTCCATGACGTCGTGGTGCATCGCACTCGCTGCGAACGCCACGGCGACGACGAACACGAGATCGAAGAACAGCTCGAGCGGGGTTGACGTCCGTCCCTCCTCGTCCCGCTCCCGGCCGGCCATCGGGACTCTCCAGCGGCTCGTCATCGAGAGGAGGCTAGAAGGACATCGATCGCACGGGATACCTCAGGGTCGCAGGAGAATCTGTCGGGGACGAGATGTAGGGTGGTGAACATATGTTCGAGAGCTTGAATCCTGAATTCGGGCTCTGGCCGGGGGAGAGTGACGATGAGTTGGCGGCTGCCGATGAAACCGCCTATGTCGTCACATGTCGTGAGTTGGCCGATGGCTGGATCGATTCGGAACGTCACCTCTTGCCCGATGGTTTGGAGGAGATCATTCCTGGGCCGTATTTGGCGGTGATCGTGAGCTCGGTGGATCCGTCGAAGTTGAACGGTCATGATGTGGTCCGGTTGATGCAGGCCCGGGCCCGCCTGTCAGCCCACGACGAGGCTGGAAAGCTGGCGGCTATGGCCGAGGTGGCGTCTGCCCCACCGTGTGACGCCGGATCGGGCGTCTTACGGAGCACCGACGAGGTGGAGTACGCCGCCGTCGAAGTGGCGGCTGCCTTGACTCTGACGCGTCGCACGTCCGAGATCGAGCTGTCCCGGGCGGTTTCGCTGACTGGGCGTCTCGTTCGGGTGTGGCGTTCGATGTCGCGAGGTGAAATCGACCTGGCCAGGGCGAAGATCTTCGATCAGACGTTGGGTCATCTCCCTGAGGAGAGCGTGGACGCGGTGTTGGACCAGGTTCTGGACGAAGCAACCGGATTGACCACGGGTCAGCTACGGGCTCGTCTCGGCCGACTCGTCCTGGAGATCGACCCCGATGGCACCAGATCGTCGTACGAGCAGGGGTTGGAGGAGCGGCACGTGGCGGTGGGCTCGAATCCGGATCACACCGCCAACTTCAGCATCTACTCCGCTCCGCCGGAGGATGTGACCGCCGCGCGGGCCAATGTCGAGCGCATCGCCCGCAGCCTCAAGACCAGCGAAGAGCCGCGGACGTTGGAACAGATTCGAGCCGACGTCGCGCTCGACCTGCTGATGGGACGACACTTCGGCGGGGGTTCGGGTGGCGGTCGGGTGGATGTCACCGTCCCAGCCCTCACACTTGCCGGTCTCTCCGACGAACCCGGGCATCTCGATGGCTTCGGGCCTGTCTTCGCCGAGATCGCCCGAAAGACGGTGAGAGAGAACATCGACGGCGAGTGGGTGTTCACTGTCACCGACAACGGCCGGCCCATCGCCACGGGCACGCTCTCCCGTCGCCCGACTTCGGCGCAGAAACGACGGATACGTGCCGAATACCCGACCTGCGTGTTCCCCGGATGCCGTCAGCCTTCCTTCGTGTGTGACCTGGACCATCGACGTCCCCACTCACGAGGCGGTCCAACCCACAACGACAACCTCGGTCCTCTCTGTCGCCACCATCACATGGTCAGGCACCATCAACCCTGGCTGTTGGAGCGACAACCCAGCGGCGACCACGTGTGGACCAGCCCCCTCGGGCACAGTTACACCCGTAAACGAGCCCCACCCGATTGACGGAAACTTCCTGGGAACGATCACGCCCGCCGCATGAGCAGAGTCTGTCGCTGCACCGATGGACCTCTACGCAGCCCTGTTTGCCGCTTCTACGAGCCAACCGAAGACTTCGGAGTCGATGTCGTCGAGTGCTCGTATCTCGAGATGGTGCATCCAGTGTCTCGCCGAGGGGTGTGACACCTCTTTCCACCGGTCGGACCCGTCGTGGCGGCCGAGCGCGATCGACAGCACGACCTCGGCGTCCGGGTCCTTCAGCCACTTGGCGGGAGCCCACAGGTAGGCGAAATCCCTGGAGCTGCGAAAGGCGATCTGGCTCTTCGTCACCCGGACCTCACATTCACCTAAGTCCTCCAGGATCTCCTCGACGCGATGGAACACCTCCAAGCCCAAGTCGTTGTCGGCGAAGAACTCCGCGGGCGTGCTCACCGTTTCAGTCGGATGGTGTCGGCCCGGGCTCCTCGAGATCGGCGGATTCTCCGGGTTCATCGGGCTCGTCGATCAGCGTTTCGGTCTCGGTTTGATCGGCTTCGTCGTCAGTCCCGAAGATGGCTCTGCTCGACATCGTGGCGGTGAAGAGTCCGAGTGCGAGGGATGAGGCGACGATCGTTTGCTCGTTGTAGACGAACTGGAACAGGGAGAGCCCGGAGAACCAACCGAGGGCGAGTTGGGTCCAGAAGAAGAACAGAATCGCGAAAGGGAGCACCGAGAACACCAGGAGCACCGGGATCCTGGTCGGGGACTGCTCTGCCCTTGCCGCACTCGCCGCCAGGCCGAACCCGAATCCGGTGGCCACGAGTGTGAGGATCCAGAGCAGCAGGCGCGCCGACGGCACCTCTCTGGCCGCTGCCGCAATAGCTGTCAGATCCGACCACTGGCCATTGGCCCACCACAAGAGGGAAAAGGCCAACAGTGTGAAGGCTCCAACCGAGATCCAGGACCAGATGTCTTTCGCCGCCATGGGGCGAACCTAACCGATGAGGGTCTTTTCGATGATGTCAATCGAGTGGTCGATGTGCTCGGCGGTGGTGCGGCGGTTGAGGACGGCGAAGCGGAGGATGAAGCGGCCGTCGATGATCGTCGGGCTCAAATGGGCGGTGCGGTCCGCGTTGACGGCCTCCCAGGCGGCTCGCCCGAGGTCGTCGTCCTCGAACCCGAAGGCGACGATCGAAAGGTCGGGCTTCCAGGTGGTCTCGATGCCGCGCACCCCGTCCAGCCGTTCGTAGGCGTGGGCGGCGAGATCGAGACTCTGGTCGAGCGCTTCCCGGAACGGGGCCACACCGTGCAGTTGGAGTGGGAGCCAAACCGAGAGGGCGCGGAACGGGCGGCTGAGCTCCGGGCCGAGTGAAGCGATGTCACGAATGCCGTTGTAGAAGTCGTCGTCCCTGAGATACGCCCCCCGTCCGAGGTGGGCATCCACGAGGTGACTCTCTTTCCGGGCGATCAGTGCGCCCACTCCGAACGGAATCGAGAGACCTTTGTGGGGGTCGAGGGCGATCGAGTCGGCGTGTTCGATGCCGGCGAGAGCCGCCGCACCCCGGTCAGTCAGCCGGAAGAAGCCTCCGTAGGCGGCGTCGACGTGCATCCAGAGACCTTCGTCGGCGACGAGATCGGCGATGGGGCCCAGCGGGTCGACGGTGCCGGTGTCGGTGGTTCCCGCCGACGCCACGACGAGGAACGGTTGCCGCCCGGCGCGACGATCGTCGAGAACCCGGTTTCTCAGCGCAGCGACATCCATGCGCAGTTCGTCATCGACTTCGACCGCTACCACCTGGTCGGATCGGAAGCCGGCGAGGCGGGCGGCCTTGGCGGCAGAGTGGTGGGTGTGAGGCGTGACGTAGAGGACACCGGACGTGAAGTCGTCGCCGAGCATCGCCGTACGGGCGGTCACTATCCCGGTGAAGTTGGCCATCGACCCGCCGGAGAGGAGAAGCCCTGAGGAGTCTTCACCCAAGCCGAAGATCGATCGCAACCAGTCGACGACGCCGTGCTCGATCGCGCTGAATCCTGGTGCCGCGGTGGCCACACCGGTGTACCGGTTGAGGCCGGCGGCCAGGAACTCTCCGAGGGCTGCGGTGTACATCCCTGCGTTCGGTATGTAGGAGAGGTGTCCTCCCGAGGGGTGCATGTGCCCGTCCGACCCGGCTCGATCGAGGTCGGCGAGGATGGAGTCGAGCGACCTTCCGGTCTCGGCCGGGGGACTGCGGAACTGCGCCAGTGCCTCGGCGTCGAGCTCGACTCCGTGGGCAGGCATATCGGAAGCACGGTCGAACCAGTCGTTCAGGTAGGCGACGACAACATCTGTCATCTCCGACCGTGTCGACCGGTCGGGCTCGAGTGACTGCGCCATCGCCTGACAAGGTAATACCACCGGCGCGCCACTGCGTAGTCGTCGATGAGCCATCTACGATCGTTGCTCGATGACAGCCGAGTTCGACCGCCTCCGGCTCCTCTGGCCCGACCATCTCGGGCTGGCACGGGGCAAGTACCTGACCCCGGAGAAGGCGGCATCGGGGACCGCCCACTGCATCAGCCTCTTCACCCTCGGATTCGACCGTGTGATGATCCCCCACGACGGTGGCTTCTATTGGGATGGCCTCCCCGACTGCGACGCCGACTTCGACGAGGAGTCCATCCGACCCGGATGGCAGGAGGGAACGGTTGTCGTCGTCCCCGACATCACCCGCGAGGGACAGCCCGTGCCACTGTCGCCCCGGAACGTCCTGAGAGACGCGATCGCAAAATGGGCCGATCATGGACTGACCCCGATGGTCGGCATCGAGTTGGAGGCCTACTTGTTCGAGCCCGACGGCGAGGGGAGTTGGCGCCCGATCAGCACACCGGGAGCATACGTTTACGGCACCGGGATGGCGGTCGACCCCTCCGGCACGATCGACGAGATCATGAGGACTGCGGCCTCGGCGGGCATGCGGATGGAGTCGGTCAACAGCGAGTACGACAACGGGCAGTTCGAGCTGACCCTCGCTTACGACGATGCAATGGCCGCGGCCGACGACGCCTTCTTGTTCAAGGTCATGGCCAGGGAGGTGGCCGCACAGAACGGGATGATGCTCACCTTCATGGGCAAGCCGATCAACGATCGTGGCGGCTCGGGCCTACACGTGAACCTGTCGTTCAACGACGAGAACGGGAACAACGTCATGTCTGACGAGGACGCCGCGGACGGGCTCAGCCCCATGGCTCGCTCGGTCATCGGGGGTCTCCTGCACCATCACGTGGGTATGACCGCCTTGCTCGCTCCCACGGTCAACGCGTACAAGCGGCTGCAGCCCGGCATGTTGTGCGGCTACTGGGCCAACTGGGGCTACGACCATCGCGGAGTCACTGTGAGGGTGCCTCCGGCGCGTGGCCAGGGCACCCGTCTCGAACACCGGGTCGCCGACGGGTCGGTGACCCCTCACCAGGCCCTGGCGGCCGTTCTCACTGCCGCCCGACTCGGTCACGAGAAGGGCTACGAGCCGCCACCGGTCGAGACATTGGACTGTCTGGAGAACGCCTCGACCGACATCGTCACTCCTGCATCGCTGGCTGACGCCTTGGACGCACTCGAAGACGACGCCGACCTCGTCGAGGCGTTCGGCCGTGCCTACGTGGACGGGTTCGTCACCGTGAAACGGGCCGAATGGGACCGCTATCAGAAGTGGACAACCGACTGGGAGCTGACGGAGTACCTTCCTTTTCTCTGATGGGGTCCTTCCTCTTTCCCAGGACACCGAGCGGACGGTCCTCGCTGCTCCCTCCGCCGCCGTGGCATTACTCGGGTGAGATGATCACCGTCGAGTACCGCACCGACCCGCAGAGAGTGGCGGAGTTCCTCCCCGACGGCGCCGAGCTGGCCAGCGAAGACCCGGGGGCGGTGGCCCTGATCTGGGCCGACTGGCAGAGCAGCGGCGACGACTACTCCGAGCTGCTGGACCCGGTCTTGAGTCAATACAAGGAGTGCTTCGCGGTGATCCGTTGCGTGTGGGAGGGTAAGACCTGGAGCCGTTGTCCCTTCATTTGGGTCGACAAGGATTTCGCGATGGTGCGCGGCTACCACCAGGGGTACCCGAAGAAACTCGGTGAGATGTGGATGACCCGCCCGGTCACCGTCGGTAGCGCCGGTCCCCGGCTCGAGCCGGGAGGCAGGTTTGGCGCGACTCTCACCGCCGCCGGGCGAAGACTGGCTCATGCCCGCATCGAGCTGACCGGAGAGGTGGAGAGGCCCGGTTTCGTCAACAGCCACGCGATGCTGCACAACCGCTATTGGCCCGCAATCGAGTCAGACGGATCGGCGGCCATGGACGAGCTGGTCACAATGCGCGGATACGACGCCGAGGTCGACGATGTCTGGGCGGCCCGGGCCGATCTCGACATCTTCGACTCTCCCCACGACGAGCTCTCTCTCCTGACGCCAACCGAGATCATCGGCGGCTTCTACCACCGGGTGGGTGTCTCCTGGCGAGAAGGAAAGACCCTGAGGTCCCTTTGAGCACAGAGGCAGTAGTTTTGATCGGGGCCGGGGCGATATTCCTCGTGACGATCGTGTCCGGGCGTCTCGAGAAGGTGTGGCTCACCGAGCCTCTGGTCGCCACCGTGCTCGGGATTGCCGCGGGGATCCTCCTGGTCGGCGAGGTCGACATGGAGAGCCCCCTGGTCCTCACGGTGCTCGAGCTGACCCTGGCCCTCGTCTTGTTCAGCGATGCTTCCCGGATCGATGTGACACGTCTCCGCGAGGGGTACCCATGGCCACTCTGGATGCTCGTCATCGGCATGCCGGTCGCCATCGCGTTGGGGACGGGGTTGGCCGGGTGGTATTTGGGGCTCCCGTTCGGCCTGGCGCTACTGCTCGGTGTCATCCTCGCTCCCACGGACGCCGCCTTGGCCGAGCCGGTGCTGGGGTACGAGCCGCTCCCTGGCAGAGTGCGGCAGGCTCTCAACGTCGAATCGGGGTTGAACGATGGGCTGGCCGTACCCGTTCTCCTCATCGCCATCGGCATCATCGACGCCGAGACAGGCGCAGGGGTGGGCAACGCCGTCAGGCTCGTCGTCTCCCAACTCGGAATCGGGCTGGTCGGTGGAGTCGTGATCGGCTGGCTCGGCGCCACCGTGATCGGGAGGAGTGCCGAGGCCGGGTGGATCAACCCACTGCATCAGAAGATCGCCGCGGTGGCTCTAGCCATCGCTGGCTTCGCCTCGGTGCAGCTGCTGGGGGGATCGGGCTTCGTGGCCACGTTCATCGCCGGCGGTCTGATGAGCTCGTTGATCAAGCCACGTCCCGCTCACCTCTACGAGTTCGCCGAAGAGGAAGGGCACACCCTGGTGCTCTTGGCATTCTTCATATTCGGTGTCGGGCCGGGCGCCCTCGTCCTCGAACGTGGGGTCCCGGTCGAGGCGGTGGTCGTGGCCGTCTTGTCTCTGGTGCTGCTCCGTCCCATCGCGATCGCGGTGTCCCTGCTCACACAGAAGCTCCATCCTCGGACTGTGGTCTTCCTGGGATGGTTCGGCCCCAGAGGGCTGGCGACCGTGGTGTTCGTGCTGATCGCATCTGAGGAGCTCGGCCAGATCGACCAGCTGATAAACGACACGGTCACGGTGACGGTGTTGCTCTCGATCCTCGCCCACGGTCTGAGCGCTATGCCCATGTCCCAGTGGTTGGCGAGGATGCCCATGACCGACGACATGCCCGAGATGGGGGAGGCCTATGCCCACCCGATGCGTCGCTAGCCGACGCTGTCCTCACTGATCTGGAGGGTCTTGAGGTCGCTGTGGAAGTCGAGTGCGTAGTCCCCACCCTCGCGGCCGATGCCCGAGATGCGACACCCTCCGAAAGGGGCGGTGAGGTCGCGGACCAGGAAGGTGTTGACCCATATGGTTCCGGCGCGGATCCCCGAGCCGACGCGATGGGCGCGCTCCTCCGAGCCGGTGTACACGATGCCTGAGAGCCCGTACTCGGTGGAATTGGCCATGGTGACCGCCTCCGTCTCGTCGGAGAACGTTTGAAACGTCAAGACCGGCCCGAACACCTCTCGCTGCACCACTTCGGAGTAGTTGTCCTTGGGCGCGATGAGCGTCGGCTCGTACCAGAGTCCATCGTGTTTCCATCGCTCGCCCCCGCGGAGGATCTCGTCGCCGGCTTCACGGGACCGACTGACGAAGCCCTCGACCCGGGCGAGGTGATCGGGGTGGATCATGGGGGAGATGGTCGTCGCCGCGTTGCGACTGTCCCCGAGGACGTGCTTGTCGGTGTAGGCGTGGAACAGATCCAGGAACTCGGCGGCCACGGTCTCTTCGACGAGCAGACGGGTGCCGGCGAGACACACCTGGCCAGAGTCGTCGTATTGGCCCGCCGCCTTCTTGGCCGCTGCGTCGAGGTTGGCGTCGGCGAACACCACGAACGGCCCCTTGCCCCCGAGCTCCGCCGTGAAGGGGACGATGTTTCGGGCAGCAGCCACGCCGATGTGCCGGGCTGTCTCCGGTGATCCGGTGAACGAGATGCGGCGCACCCGTCGGTCCCCGACGAGGGCGGCGCCGACCTCCTCGCCGATCCCCTGGACGACATTGAGGGCCCCGGGCGGCAGCCCGGCCTCGGCGGCGAGGTCGGCGAGGATCGACGCCGACAACGGTGCCCATTCAGCCGGTTTCAGGATCGCCGTGTTGCCGGCGGCGAGGGCGGGAGCCAGCTTCCAGGTCGACAGCAACCAGGGTGCGTTCCAGGGGGTGATGACCACGGCCGGCCCTGCGGACATGCGCTCGACGAAGTTGTCCGTTCCCTTCGATGACCACCTACGTCCTTCGTAGGCGGTGGCGAGGTCGGCGTAGTTGCGGAAGTTCTCGGCGCCGCGGTGGATGACCCGTGCCTTCAGGCTCTCGAGGAGCATGGCCATGTCGGCACACTCCACCATGGCCAGGTCCTCGATGTTCTCGTCGATCAACTCGGCGAGGCGGTGGAGATACCCGGCGCGCTCTGCGGGGTTCAGTCCCGACCAGGTGGGGAACGCCTCGACCGCGGCGGTGACGGCACGGTCGGCCGTGAGTGCGTCTCCTCGGGCGACGTCGGCCAGCTTCCAATCCCAGTCGAGAGGGGAGCGAACCTCGAAGGTCCGCTCCGACGGCACCCGCTTCCCGCCGATGAAGTGGTCGGGGGAAACAGCTACGTCTGAGACTTCGGCACGGGCTGATGGCATCGGTATCCGCCATTTCGTTCGGAACCTCAAGGATAAGCAGCTCGGAGATCGCCCCTTCGACTCGACACCCTCCTCGCGGTCTCGGACATCCACCCAGGCGACGAGTGCGGTGCGAGGGGACTGCACGGCTCCCGGATAGCTCTTCAGTGACTACGAGAACGCCACGGCACCGGCCAGGTCCACGTCTGGTTCGAGAGACCCGAGGGGCGGCTGGACGTCCTGAATCCCCGCCGCCGCCTACCGGGGACGCTCACGTCGCCGTGCCACAATCAATCTTCGTGGTCGCCCTGAGAGAGCAGAGGTTCGTCAGCGAGTCGCTCGAACGACTCGCCAGGGCCCTCGAAGCCCTCGAGTTCGGTCCTGACACCGCAGACCTCTCATCAGACCGCGCCCGTATCGCCGGGACCATCCGCTCGTACCTGTTGCCCAGGGCCGTCGACTCGTCAGCGCCCGTGACAGTCGTTTTCGCCGGACCAACCGGATCCGGCAAATCGACGCTGGTCAACTCCCTGGCCGGTGTTGACGCTTCGAGAACCGGGGTGATCAGGCCGACTACCAAGGCACCGCTGATTGTGGCCCGACACGATGCGGCCGACCGCTATCGCGAGATCGGGGGAGTGGCATGCGACGTGGTGACCGCCGACGTGCCGATTTTCGATGCCATGGTCCTCGTCGACGCCCCCGACATCGACTCCACGTCCACCAGTCACCGTGTCATGGCGGAGGCGCTCATCGACAACGCCGATCTGGTGGTGTTCATCACCTCCGCCCTCCGCTATGCGGACGATGTTCCCTGGCAGATTCTGCGCCGCGCCATCTCACGGGGAACACCGGTCATCCACGTGCTGAATCGCGTCGGGTCGGCGTCGGCGGGGGCAAGCGTGGACTTCAGGTCCAGGTTGGCCGCTGCCGGCTTCGACGACGCCCTCATCACGGTCCCGGAGCACCACCTCGCCCCCGGGGGTCAGAGAGTGCCGGCCATCGCGGTAAACGCCCTGCGCGAGCGTCTCACCTCGCTCGTGGCCAATAGAGACGGATTCGCCGACGAGGTGTTCACGAGAGTGTTGCGGGCGACGGTCACTCAGGTCACCGAGTTGGCACGTGCGATCACCGGCCTTCAGGACCAGACCGCCGCTCTCGACGCTGACCTCTCCGCCCTCCTCACGGGGCGGGTCAGCGACCTGAGCCTCGCCGGCATAGGAGATGGCCTCTATCCGCCGGCGCCGGGACGGGCTACCCGGATCACTGGGCGCCGTTGGACGAAGAGGAGTGAGCTCGCGCCCGAGCACGCAGCGAGGCTGGAGTCGGAGGTCACCGAAAAGCTCGTCTCGCTGGTCAGGTCGGACGTGAGACGATGGCTCGTGGCGGAACGGGAGACTCTTCGGGAGCGGAACATCGACCCGGGGCCGGTGATCTCGGGCACCAATGCCGCCGCCAGGTCGGCCGCGGAAGGATGGATCGATTTCGTCACACGCATTGCCACGGAGTTCGCCGGGGCGGAGCCATGGCTCGGTGAGGCCGTGCTCATCCACGCGGCCACCGCCGACGACCTGCCGCGTTCCGTCGACATTCTCTTCGGGGAGGACGGGCCGGTCGTTGTCGAGAGGGCCCGGCGTGAGCTCGTCGGAAGACTCGAGGTGGTGTTCGAGCTCGCGGGCAGGCTCGTCGTGGAGGGTCTGAGAGGGCGTTTCGGCAATCTCGACGACGAGGAGCTCCGTTCCGCCCTCGCAGCGGTGACGTCGTCGCTCCCCCCGGTCTATGCGTGACGACCTGGTTGGCCTGCTGGAGAGGGCTGACCTGGCGCTGGGTTCTTCAGCAGGAGTGGTGGAGGAGGAGGCACTGACCCCACTGATCGAAGCGGTCGCGGCCGTGCGCACGAGGCTCGCCTACCCGGACGATGTGCTCGTCGTGGCGCTCGCCGGGGGAACAGGCTCTGGCAAGTCGTCGCTGTTCAACGTGTTCACCGACGAGGATCTGGTCGACGTCGGTGGCGTGAGGCCCACGACCTCCACGCCCGCGGCCGCCATACCGTCGTCGGCCGGATCGTCGCTGGACGGATACCTCGATCGGCTCGGAGTCACGGAGCGTCATGTCTACGAAGGCACCGGCATATGCCTGATCGACCTCCCCGACACCGAC
>Ga0299913_10003491_pt1 | contig 12885 bp, 10 predicted proteins | sample RVTome_9_FD_201360 | JGI IMG/M metagenome (GOLD analysis project Ga0299913, IMG submission 201360) | Soil microbial communities from uranium-contaminated site in the Upper Colorado River Basin, Wyoming, United States - RVT155D38 (version 2) ... | reverse complement strand
TGTCAACAAGACGGTTCGTCACAGGAATGGGGCCCGAACAGCCCGGCGGCCTTGGCGGGAGCCCGAGGAACTGGCACATAGGCGCGCGCCGCGGCTTGCGGCGATGCAGCATTTCGGCGGAGTTCGAAACCCATGGCGGCTAGCGAGGCGGCAACGGAGGCTGGGCGCGATTTCATTCGCGACATCATCGCCGCCGACCTGCAATCGGGCCGGGCCAAGGAAGTTGTGACCCGGTTCCCGCCGGAGCCGAACGGCTACCTGCACATCGGCCATGCCAAGTCGATCTGTCTCAACTTCGGCGTGGCCCAGGAATTCGGCGGCCGCTGTCACCTGCGCTTCGACGACACCAATCCGGCCAAGGAGGAGCAAGAGTACATCGACGCGATCGAGCGCGATGTGCGTTGGCTCGGCTTCGACTGGGGCGAGCACCTCTATCATGCGTCGGACTATTTCGAGCAGCTCTATGCTTGGGCCGAGCACCTGATCGAAGCCGGCAAGGCCTATGTCGACGATCAGTCGCAGGCGGATATGCGCGCCAACCGCGGCACGCTGACCGAGCCGGGCCGGAACAGCCCGTTCCGCGACCGCGGCGTTGAGGAGAATCTCGGTCTGTTCCGGCGCATGCGCGCGGGGGAGTTCCCGAACGGCGCACGTGTGCTGCGCGCCAAGATCGACATGGCGTCGGGCAATATCAATCTGCGCGATCCGGTGCTCTACCGCATTCTGCACGCAGAGCACCCGCGCACCGGCAGGACCTGGCACATCTATCCAAGCTACGACTTCGCGCATGGCCAGTCGGATGCGATCGAGCACATCACGCACTCGATCTGCACGCTCGAGTTCGAGGACCACCGGCCTCTGTACGACTGGTTCATCGAGAACCTGCCGGTGCCGTCGCGGCCGCGGCAGTACGAGTTCGCGCGGCTCAATCTCAGCTACACGGTGCTGTCGAAGCGGGTGCTCACGCAGCTCGTTCGCGACGGTCACGTCGGCGGCTGGGACGATCCGCGCATGCCGACGCTTGCGGGCCTGCGGCGGCGGGGCGTGCCGCCGGAAGCAATCCGTGAATTTGTCCGCCGCATCGGCGTTGCCAAGGCGAACAGCGTGGTCGACATGGGCATGCTGGAATTCACCATCCGCGAGCATCTCAATCGCACCGCGCAGCGGCGCATGGCGGTCCTGCGTCCGCTCAAGGTGGTGATCGAGAATTATCCGGAAGGGCAGACCGAGGAGCTCGAAGCGATCAACCATCCGGACGACCCCTCGGCCGGCAAGCGCAACATCCACTTCGGCCGCGAGCTTTATGTCGAGCGCGACGACTTCATGGAGAATCCGCCGAAGAAATTCTTCCGCCTGTCGCCCGGCAAGGAGGTGCGGCTGCGTTACGCCTACTTCATCACCTGCCGCGAGGCGGTGAAGGATGCTTCCGGCAAGGTGGTGGAATTGCGTTGCACCTACGGCCCGGCAACCAAGGGTGGGAATGCGCCCGATGGCCGCAAGGTGCAGGCGACGCTGCACTGGGTTTCAGCAGCGGATGCTGTTCCAGCCGAGGTGCGGCTCTACAATCAGCTCTTCACGTCGGAAGCGCCGAACACCGCCGACTTCGCCGCAGATATCAATCCGAACTCGCTGGAAGTGCTACCCGGAGCGATGGTCGAGCCGTCGCTCGCCGGCCTGAATGCCGCCGAGGCTGTACAGTTCGAGCGGCAGGGCTACTTCTGCCGCGATCCGGAGTCCAAGCCGGGCCGGCTGGTGTTCAACCGCACCGTCGGCCTGCGCGACACATGGGCCAAGGTGCAGGCGGGCGGGTAACGCCCGCACCTTACCGCAGCGGCCACGGCAGGTCGGCGTAGGCTTGCAGCAGGCCGGGCGGGAAGTCGCGATTGAGGAAGTAGGCGAGCAGCAGGATCGTTCCGACCGCTGCGGCGCTCAACGCGACGGTCAGGGGCCAGCTTGCCCTGGCGCGCATGCGCAGGAAGGAGAGACAGAACCCGGTCACGGCGATCAGGAATCCGAAGCAGGCGGTGCCGACGAGCAGGCCGACGAACCAGGACAGCGCCTGCCACATTGACAGTTGATCCTTTTCGGCCGCTTCGGCCCCGACCACCTCGTCGTCCCAGTGCACTTTGTGGGTCAGGGGCGCGGTCGCAAGCTGATAGATCACGACCAGCGTTGCCGGCAGCGCCACCAGCGCAATGGCGAGCGGGAACACCTTGTCGATCAGCGCCGCGATCGGCCATACGTTGACGATGCAGAGCACGAGGAACGCCGCGATCACAGCCGCAAAGGCGAGTTCCGGTCCGCGGCGGATCGCGCCCATGGCGAGGTCATCGACGCCGCGGGCAATGTGCCGCGCCTGGCGGATGCCGACGGCGACTGACGCCACGGTCAGCACCAGCAGGATCGCGACCGTCGGCGTCGTCAGATGGCCAAACCCGAGTTGCATCGTGTATTGGGTCGCCTGGTAGGTGTAGACCTCCGCGGAACGCGCGAGCACGAAGCCGATCAGGAACGCCGGCCGCGGCCAGTCGAAGCGGCGCATGTAAAGCGCCAGCACCCCGACCACCAGCAGCGTGGCGAGATCCCAGATCGATTCGCGCGATTGAAACGCCGCGAACAGTATGAACATGAACATGAACGGCGCGATCAGCGGAAAGCGGACGCGCGTCAACGACGCGATGAACGGCGCCAGGACGAGGCAGAGACCGGCGCCGAGCACATTGGCGATCGCGAGCGACCAGACGATGCTGTAGGTCGTGTCGAGTTCGTTGCCGACCATGGCGGGACCGGCTTCCAGGCCGAGCAGAACCATGCCGCCGAGGAAGATCGCCATGCTTCCGGAGCCGGGGATGCCGAACAGGAGTGTCGGCACCAGCCCGCCGCCTTCCTTGGCGTTGTTGGCGCTCTCCGGCGCGATGACGCCGCGGATGTCGCCTTTGCCGAGGGTGTCGCGCTGCTTGGTCGTCTGCACCAGGTGCGCATAGGCGATCCAGTCGACCACTGAGCCGCCCAGTCCCGGGATGACTCCGATGAAGACGCCGATCACGGCGCAGCGCAGCGACAGCCAGAGATTGGCCCACCAGTCGAGCAGGCCTTGCATCCAGCCGGTGCCGAGGCGGGTCTCCTCCGAGATGGGCTTGTTCTGCCGCAGCAGCGTGACGATCTCCGGGATCGCGAACACGGCGAGACCGACAATGACGAGCTGTAGTCCGTCGGAAAGATAGGCGCTGCTGAACGCCATGCGGGTCGTGCCTTGTCCGGGCGCCGCCCCGATTGCGCCGACGATCAGGCCGAGCCCGGTTGCGGCGAAGCCCTTCATCATGCTGCGGCCCGCCAGCACCGCGATCATCGAGATGCCGAGGATAGTCAGCATCAGCAGCTCGGGTGTGCGGAAGTGCAGGATAATCGGCCGGGCGCCGACAATGAAGACGGTCAGCAGCACCGCGCCGAACAGGCCGCCGGCGAGGGAGGAGATGAAGGCGGCGCTCAGCGCGCGGGCCGCCTGACCCTGGCGCGCGAGCGGGAAGCCGTCGAGCACGGTTGCCTGGCTCGAACTCGAGCCGGGGATGCCCATGAGCACCGAGGTGAAGGTGTCGGAGGTCGGGATCACCGCGACCAGCCCGATCATCATGGCAAGACCGGAGATCGGGTCGAGGCCGTAGAGGAACGGCAGCAGCAGCGCCAGGCCGGCGATGCCGCCGAGCCCGGGAAAGACACCGATCGCAAGCCCCATGACGACGCCCAGAACGAGGAACGTCATGTGCTGCACGGATGCGATCACCGCAAAGGCGTCAGCAATGGCTCCGAGCATTTGCAATCGTCCGTGCCGCGCCCGCCGGTCATCGACGGGAATGCCGGCGCGACCGGAAAGCTACTTCAACTCGACCTGGAAGCGGCGCTTGAGCCAGTCCCTGACCCAATTGCGGTCGTCCGCGTCGATCCTGGTGGCGCGCACCATGGTCTTTTCCGCCGCTGCGCCCGTAAACTGCGGATAGACGCCGAGCGCCTTGCGCGACCCGGCCTTGAAGCCGGGATCGGAGAACGCCTTGGTCATCGCGCCGCGGTACGCGTCGACGATGTCCTTCGGCGTGCCCTTCGGCAGGAAGGCCATCTTCTGGCCCGGGAAGCCCGCGACGAAGAAGGCCTGCCACGCATTCCAGGCGCTCCCCGACGGCTTCTTGCCGGTGATCGCTTCGTAGACTTCGCCGAAATGCGGCAGGTCCGGGACGGTCGGATCGCGCGCTAGATTGCCGTCGGCGTCGAGGGTGCCCCACGACCACAGCGGCACGACTTTGCCCTCCTTCACCAGCGGCACCACCTGGGACAGGTAAGCCGAGGTCGTCTGATAGTCGATGGTCAGCTCACCCCGCTCGAGGCCGAGGCGGGCGTCGCCGCGGCTCTTGATTCCGAACACGGGCTCGACATTGAGGCCGAGCAGCTCGAAGCCGAGGATCGGCACCAGGTCGAGCGACGTCGCGCCGGAACTGCCGTAGAGCAGTTTCTTGTCCTTGAGGGAGATGATGTCCTTCGCCGACTTCACGCCGAACGAGGTGCTGATATAGACCACGCCGCCGGTCGCGGAGGCGAGGAATATCGGCCAGTCCTTGTACTCGTACTTCACCCGCCGGTCGCCCAGCAGGTATGGGAACTGGGTCGAGCCCGAGGTGCCGATGAAGGTCAGGCCGTCGGGCTTGGCGCGCGCGGCAAAGCGGTTGGTTGCGGTGATGGAGCCGCCGCCGGGCTCGTTCTTGACGACGACGGTTGGCTCGCCGGGAAGCGCCTTGCCGATCCACGGGGCATAGAAGCGCGCCCACTTGTCGGAGCCTCCGCCGACGCCGAAGGGGATGATCCATTCGACGGTCTTGCCGGCGAAGTCGGCGGCCTGCGCGGGTGTCGGACCACCGGCCAGAGCTGATGTCATGAGCAGGGCGGCGATGCCGCCGAGAACGAATGACTTGCGGTCCATGATGGATTGCTCCTCCCGTTGTCTCCCGGGCCGTTGGATCGGCCGAACGTATGTCGAGCATGCGGTGCGGCCTCGGCTGGCGCAACCGGGCCAAATGACGCTGACGCGCCGCACAGCGGGACAGCCTGGGATGGCAGGTATGCCTCGACATTTTTGCCTCGTGCCGCATGATGGCGCTCGGCGGGCAGGCGCCCACACGGCGCTGCGGGAGTGGAGCGCCGGATTCCTGGGAGATTCTGATGAAGCTCGGCTTTTTCACGATGCCGGTGCATCCGATCGGGCGTAACTATGCCGAGACGCTGAAGGAGGACCGCGAGGCCTTCATCCTCGCCGATAAGCTCGGCTTTTCCGAAGGCTATTGCGGCGAGCACCTCACCGATGAGGTCGAGAATATCCCCAACAGCCTGATGTTCATCGCGACCCTGCTCGATGCCACCAAGCAGATGAAGGTCGGCACCGCGGTCCACAACCTGCCGCACAGCCATCCGGCGATTGTCGCCTCCAATGTGGCGATGATCGACAACCTGTTCGAGGGCCGCTTCATCTTCGGCATCGGCGCCGGCATCCTGCGTTCCGACGCGGAAGCGCTCGGCATCCTCGACCAGGACCGCGGCGCCATGTTCGTCGAGGCAATCGACCAGGTGCTAGCGATCTGGGCGGGAAGCGCACCGTACAATATCAAGGGCAAGTTCTGGAACATCTCGACGGAAAAGACGCTATGGCCGGAGGTCGGTATCGGCAACATCGTCAAGCCGTACCAGAAGCCACATCCACCGATCGTCGGCACGGCGTCCGACCCGGACTCCAAGGGCGTTGTCGCGCTCGGCAAGCGCGGTTGGGGGCCGGTCTCGTCAAACCTGATGCACGTGAACACGCTCGGCAATCATTGGACGAACTACGCCAAAGGGGCCGCCGAAGGCGGGCACAAGGCCGACCGCGCAGTCTGGCGCGTGGCGCGCTCGATCTTCGTCAACGAGGACGATCATGTGGCGCACGCCTACGGCGGTGACGACCCCAAAAGCCCGTACCACTTCTACATGAAGCAGCTTTACGCCAAGCTTGCGCGCTACAAGCGCTTCGCCGCCTTCAAGGAACGGCCAGACATGCCCGACGAGGCGGTGACGTTGGACTACGCCATCGACAAACTCGTGATCCGCGGACCGGTCAACAAGGTGGTCGATGAGATTTTGGCGATGCACGAGACGATCGGGGATTTCGGCACGCTGCTGTATTGCGGCAAGGACTGGACCGATCCGGCGCTGGGCCGCAAGTCAATGGAGCTGATGGCCGAAAAGGTAGTGCCCGCGGTCAACGCCGCGCTCGGCAAGAAGGCCGTGGCGGCGGAATAGGGGAGGCGCATGGCCATCAAGACCCAGACCATCAACGGCACGGAGCGGTATGGCTATCTCGCCGAGCCGATCGGCGGCGCGCGCGCGGGCGTCGTATTGCTGCCGACCATCTTCGCGATCAATGCCTTCGCCAGGAGCTACGCCGACACGCTCGCCAATGCCGGACTCGCCTGCGCGGTCTGGGATATTTATTCCGGGCAGCCGCTGCCGGCCGACTACGACGAGTCGCTCAAGCGCGCCCGGACACTGACCGATGAAGCTGTCGTCGCCTCGGTCGGCAAGTGGATCGACCATATGCTTGGCGAGATGAAGCTCGCCTCGGTCGGCGTGCTCGGATTCTGCATCGGCGGCCGGTTCGCCATCATGCAGGCTGCTACCGACAAGCGGATCAAGGCCTGCGCCATGGCCTATCCGTCGATTGAGAACCCGCGTCTGCCCAATCAGGCGATGGATTCGCTTGCCATGGCGGCGGATATCGCCTGCCCGGTGCTCAATATCCAGCCGGGCAAGGATCACGTCAGCCAGCCGGACACCTACGAGGTGCTGAATGCGGCGTTGTTCAAGCGCAGCGCGCCGACGACGCTGCAATACTATCCGGTTGCCGAGCACGGCTTCATGCACCGGCCGAAGCCGGAGGAGAATCCGGCGGCGACCGTGCTGGCCTCGCCACAACTGCTGGCATTCTTGACGGCCTGTCTGAGATAGAGGCCAAATCGGGCAGGCAAATCCGCCGGACAAATCACTCCTGATCAAAAACCAAAAGGGGGAAATATGACCAAGTGGTTCAAATTGGCCGCCGCAGCGACGCTGGTTGGCTGTCTCGTGCTTCCGGCATCCAAGTCGGCTGATGCGCAGACCTATCCGTCGCGGCCTGTCACGGTGATCGTGCCGTTGCCGGCCGGCGGCATCGTCGACGTCCTGGTGCGCCGGATCGGCAAGGAGCTCGAGGCGCGTTACAAGTACAACGTCGTGGTCGAGAACAAGCCGGGCGGCAATACGCAGCTTGCGGCCAATGCCTGCAAGAGCGCGGCGCCGGATGGCTACACCATCTGCCTGCTCACCATGTCGACCATGACGCTCAATCCGGTGCTCCACAAAAGCGTGACCTACGATCCGATCAAGGATTTCACGCCGCTCACCAACATCGCCTTCGTCGAGCACATGGTGATCATGCACAACTCGGTGCCGGCGAATAACTTCAAGGAGATGATTGAGTACTCCAAGGCCAATCCGGACAAGCTCAACTACGGCACCTTCGGCATCGGGGGCGATGCGCATCTGTCGTTCGAATGGATGAAGAAGGCGACGGGCGCCAAGCTGACCCACATACCGTATCGTGGGTCGGCGCCCGCCATGCTGGCGTTCGCGCGCGGCGAGGCGCACCTGCTGGTGCTGGTGCCCGGCAACGGCACGCTGCTGGAGCAGATCAAGGACGGCAAGATCAAGGCGCTGCTGGTCGAAGGTGACCGGCGGATCGATCTTCTGCCGAACACGCCATCCTACAAGGAAGCGGGTCTGCCGCCGTTCCCGGCGCGCAGCTGGTTCGGTCTGTTCGGGCCGGCGGGAATGCCCAAAGCCGTGGTCGACAAGCTCGGCGCCGACCTCGCCTCCGTGATCAAGGATCCGAAGATGCAGAAGGAGTTCCTGATCCCGGCGGGTCTCGATCCGGTCGGCAACTCACCTGCGGAGTTCGCCAAGTTCCTTCCCGAGTCGATGGCTGACGGGAAGAAGTTTGTGGAAATTTCGGGCGTCACGATCAAGTAGCCGGACGATGAGGCGGCGAGCGCGTCACGTCTCCGCGTGGGCGCGCTCGAACGCCCACACGCGCTCGAAGCCCATCAGCTTCGAGAAGTCGTTGAAGGGATAGAGTTCGCCGTTCCAGCCCTTGGTGGACCCGTTGGCGCGGATTTCACCATAGACCGACCGCATCGCGGCGCCGGCGGCCAGGAATCCGGCGCCGGGAAAAATTGCGATCTTGTAGCCAAGCTGTTCCAGTTCGACACGCGAGCACATCGGCGTGCGGCCGCCTTCCACCATGTTGGCGATGAGCGGCAGATCGAAGCTTCGTCCGATACGATGCATCTCCTCGATCGACTCCGGCGCTTCAACGAACAGAATGTCGGCCCCGGCCTTGGCGAAGGCCTCGGCTCGGCGCAGCGCCTCGTCGAGCCCGAGCGGTGTGCGGGCATCGGTACGGGCGATGATGAGGAAATCCTGCGAGTCGCGCGCTTCCACGGCGACGCGGATTTTCCGCACGGCGTCGTCGAGCGCAATCACGCGCCGGCCGGGCGTGTGGCCGCATTTCTTCGGAAACTCCTGATCCTCGATCTGGATGGCCTGAACGCCGGCTGCTTCATAGCCCTTCACGGTGAAGTCGACATTGAGCAGGCCGCCGTAACCCGTATCCGCGTCGGCAATCAGGGGCGTCACCGTTCCCGATACGATCTGCCGGGCGCGGCCGACCATGTCGGTGTAGGTGGCAAGCCCGGCATCGGGCAGGCCGAGGTAAGACGCGACCACGCCGTAGCCGGTCATATAGAGGGCGTCGAACCCAATGCCGTCTGCAATCTTGGCGGAAATCATGTCGAACACGCCCGGCGCGCTGATCAGTCCGGGCTGCTTCAGGCGGGCGGCGAGGGTCTGCGGCATGGCGGTCGTCTCCGGCGTTGGCCGGAGAGTTATAGCAGGCGTCATCCCTCCCCCTGAAAGGGGGAGGGGGCCGTTCACTGCTTCCGCGAGACGAACCACACGTTCATCGGATCGTGCGGCAGCACATGGCGCTCGACGTTATGGAACCCGGCTTCCTTCAGCATCGCTTGCGCCGTCTCCCAGCCCCACATGGTGCCGAGCCCCACGCCGCCCTGTCCGAGCGAGATCGGCGTGCAGTGGAAGCAGGAGATCGCGTAGAGAAACGACGCCATCGGAAAATCCATATTGTTCTCCAATCGGGCCGAACCGCCGATATCCTGCATCAGGTAGATGCCTCCGGGGCGCAGGGCGCGATGGAGCCTCCGCATGAAGTCCTGCGGGTCCTTCTGGTCGTGGACGGCGTCGAAGGTCGTGACAAAGTCGTAGGCGCCCTGCTCGTCGAACCAGGTGAGATCGCGTGTCTCGAAATGGAGGTTCGACGCACCAGCCGCGGCGGCGTGCTTGCGCGCACCGGCAATCGCCTCGTCGCAGAGGTCGTAGCCGGTGAAGCGGCTTCCCGGAAACCGTTGCGCCATGGCGGTCAGCGCGTGTCCGTGGTGGCAGCCGGCATCGAGCACGTCGATGCCGGCTTCGAGCCGTGCCGGCAGATCGGCGGCAAGGGGGAGCAAAATGTCGAACAATGGACCGACTACTGTCTGGTCGCTGTCTTCCGACATGAACTGGTGGAAACACGGATAGTCGCCATAGCGCGTGCCGGCGCCGCTTTCGAACCGCTCGAGGACCGTGTCCTGGCAGGCGCCCATCATGGCGACGGCCTGGGCATAGACCGCGAGATTGCTCGAGCCGCTGCGCGTGAGGCATGCCGCATGCTCGGCCGGCAAGGCGTAAAGGCCGCGCGCCGGGTCATAGGTCGCGATTCGGCCAGTCACCATGACAGCCAGCCACTCGCGGACATAGCGTTCGGCAAGCTCGGCGGCCTTGGCAATTCGGGCGCTGGTGCTTGGCGGCAGCTTCGCCATCACGTCGAACAGGCCGGTGCGGTGTCCGACTGAGAGCATCACGGCCACTGCTCCGTCATTCAGTGCTCCGGCGATCCGATCGGCGAATGCCTCCGCGGCGGCCTCGTCGATTGGTGTGGGTTTCGTGAGAGGTTGGGCCACGACAGTCTCCTTTCGGCTTGTGTTTCGGTGTGGCTGCAAACTGGCGCAGGAGCGGGGCTGCGTTGAGAGCCGAATTGGACAGGACCGGGGGATTCCGGTCATTCTTGCGCGATGGTTGCTGCCGCCGACGCCGCCCCTGTCCGTGTCAGCCTGCTGGCGCTGCCGGAAACCACGCCAGCGGCGCTCTACGGCCTGTATGAGGTGTTCGGGGCGGTCGGCGTCGTCTGGCCGGACCTGACGGGAGAGCCAGCCGCCGGGCCGCGCATCAATGCTCGCATCGTAGGAGTCAGCGGAGAGACGCCGGGAAGCATTGCCGGCGTGCCGATTGCGCCGCAGGCGTCGCTGCAGGAGGCCACGGACTGCGACATCGTTATCGTCACCGATCTGGCGCTTACGCCCGATGGCGATCCGCGCGGGCGATGGCCCGCAGCAACGGCTTGGCTGCGCGATCGGTACGCAAAAGGAGCCACGCTCTGCTCAGTCTGCACGGGTTCGATCCTGTTGGCCGACGCGGGCCTGCTGGATGGGTTGGAAGCGACGACCCATTGGAGCGCGGCCGGCCTCTTCGGCCAGTACTTTCCATCCGTCCGTCTGCGCGCTGAGCGCATCCTCGTGCCGGCCGGGCCCGAACATCGCATCGTTACTGGCGGCGGTTCGTCCTCATGGGAAGACCTTGCCGTCTACCTGGTCGCGCGCTTCTGCGGTGAGGTCGAAGCGGTGCGGATCGCCAAGATTTTTCTGTTCGGCGACCGCAGCGAAGGGCAGGCGCCCTATGCCGGCCGGGTCCGGCCGCATCGCCACGAGGATGCGGTGATAGCCGATTGCCAAGCCTGGATTGCTGAGCGCTATGCGGGGGAGAATCCGGTCGCTCGCATGGCCGCGCGATCAGGCCTTTCCGAGCGAACCTTCACGCGCCGCTTCAAAGCGGCGACGGGATATTCGCCGGTGGATTACGCCCAGACGCTGCGTATCGAAGAGGCGAAGCAGTTGCTCGAGACGACAAACGAACCCACGGACGCTGTAGCCGCACAGGTCGGCTACAACGATCCGGCCTTCTTCCGGCGGCTGTTCAAGCGCCGCACCGGGACCACGCCGGCGCGATACCGGCAGCGGTTTAGGTCAATCGCAGCCCTGCCACGCTAGCTTGTCGTCCGTGAAGAATCCGGTTTTCAGGCCGGAATGGATTGAACGCGGGCGAAGAAGCGCCACCAGGATCCGGGACAACAAAAGCCTCAGCCACCTGAGCAGGAGGCTGAAGTTGTGGCCGACGGCGGCCAGGACGGCATTGGTGGCGTCGCCCTGGCGGTCCCAGAGGTAGTTTCGGCCCATGCGGTGCTCGGCCTTCATGTGGCCGATGACGGGTTCGATCGCGGATCGCCGTCGCATCTCGCGTTTGATCTTGGGCGTCACCCGCCGCCTCTGGCCGGCGATGACGACCCTGAACTTGTAATCGGGCGGCGCATTGTGGCCGCGATAGCCTTTGTCGACGAAGGCACGCTGGATGGTGTTGCCGACCAGGGCTTCCATGTCGGGGATCACGGTCGCGAGCGTGTGACCGTCATAAGGGTTGCCCGGCAGCGCCTTCGCATGGGTGACGAACTGGCCGCCCCTGGCCCGGCGCAACGTCGTGGCGACCGACACCTTGACGCCGAACTCGTAGGGCCGATGCGCCTTGCCCTTGCCGATGCATTCCACTTCCGGCGCGTGCAGGGAATAGACCTTCGGGCCGCGCTGGCGCGCCCTCTGATCCCGCACCCGTCTGGCCAGCGACAAGACGGGGCCGAACACCATCTCCTCGAGCCAAACGTCCCCCTCGATCTTGCGGGCGATGTCGCGGATGATCCGACCCAGATAGGTCCTGAGCTTCTTCAGTGCCCGGTTGGCGCGCTTGAACTGTTTGGCATGGGCGTAACGCTGGTGCTTGACCAGGGCGAACTTGCCGACCCGCGTATAGGATTGGCGAAGCTTGATGCCGTATCGCTTGGCCAGCCGCACCAGGATCTCGCGCGCCCGGTTCATCAGCCGCGCATCGGTGGGGAACATGACGTTCTTGGGCTGCACCGTCGTGTCGACGACGACCTCGCTGAGCTGCGATGGCTTGATCGCCTCGGTCCTGGTCGCGACCGCCAGGCTCTCCTGCAAAAGGACCCTGACCTTCTCCTCGCCCATGCGCTTGCGCCAGTGCGACAGCGAGCTGCGATCGAGCACCAGCTCGTGCTGGAAGAACTCCTCCCCGCAGAAGAATTGATAATACGGGTTCTCCACCCAGCGCTCGCACAGCGCCTCGTCCGACAGATCGTGGGTGTATTTGAGGATGATCAGCCCCGCCATCAGCCGCGTCGGCAGCGGCGGCTGGCCGGGGCCGTTCGTATAGACTTCTCCGAACGTCCGCTCGAGAAATGCCCAATCCACTTCGCGCGACAGCTTCACCAGCGGATGGCGCATGTCGATGATCTGGTCCAGCCGCGACCGGAACAGGTCCTGCTCGCCCGTCTCACGACGCTCCCGTGGCCTCATGGCATCCCCGCATCGACTCGCTTCCGATGCAGGGAATCACGAATCCGATTTGCAAGGAATCGCCATCCAACGCCCCACTTTCCGGCAAAATCGATTACTTCCAGCCCGAAGTTTCAGATTCAAAATCAATGGCTTCGGATTTCTTCACGGACGACTCTTTCGCCACTCCCGTGACCACGTCAAAGCTTGGCCGGTTGCCTCGCGCGCTCCAACCCGCCAGCAGCCCGGCCCCGAATGCGCCGTC
>Ga0299913_10003489_pt1 | contig 12887 bp, 11 predicted proteins | sample RVTome_9_FD_201360 | JGI IMG/M metagenome (GOLD analysis project Ga0299913, IMG submission 201360) | Soil microbial communities from uranium-contaminated site in the Upper Colorado River Basin, Wyoming, United States - RVT155D38 (version 2) ... | reverse complement strand
CTGCCCTGTTCATGGACCACCAGACCCCGGCCGAGGTCGCCGCCCGCTACGGCGTGTGCCGCGCCGGGTCTACGAGCTCAGGGCCCGCTATCAAGCCGAGGGCGAGGCGGCGTTAGAGCCTCGATCCTGACGCCCCGAGACCGTCGGCCCGACACCCCTTCCTTGAGCAGCGCGGGAATGACGCGGTGGATCGCGAGTTCGACCCCTTCACGGGCCGGTGGCGTGACTGCAGCCGCAGCGGGTTCCGGGCTCAGGCGACGCTGAGCGTGACCTGCATGTTGCCGCGGGTGGCGTTCGAGTAGGGGCAGACCTGGTGCGCCTGGGCGACCATCCGCTCGGCGGACTCCTTGTCGAGCGCCGGAAGGCTCACCTCAAGATGCGCGGTCAGGCCGAACCCGCCGGTGTCGAGCATGCCGAGGGAGACGTCAGCGACAACCTCGGAGTCGGTGGTGTCCGCTTTGGCCTTGCCGGCAACCAGCTTGAGCGCGGAGTGGAAGCACGCTGCGTAGCCTGCTGCGAACAGCTGCTCAGGGTTGGTGGCTCCGCCTTCGCCGCCGAGCTCCTTGGGAGTTCGCACCGCCGTGACGAGGCCGCCATCGGTGGTCTCGACATGGCCGTTGCGGCCGTCGCCAGTCGCAACTGCTGTGGTCACGTAGAGAGGTGTCATGTGCACAACCATATTGCACACACTTTAATAATGCAAGTTAGACTTTCGCCATGCCGCGCTCATACCCCCAGCTGGACCTCGACGCCCAGATCTGCTTTCCCTTGTACGCCGCGACCCGCGCCGTGAACCGCACGTATGCCCAACTGCTCGACGAGGTCGGACTCACCTACCCCCAGTACCTGACCATGCTCGCCCTCTGGGGGGCCGGAGAGCCGCTGACCGTGGGCGAGCTCGGTGTCCGTCTCCGGCTCGACTCCGGCACGTTGACCCCGCTGCTGAAGAGGCTGGAGGCGGCCGGCCACGTCGTACGCCGGAGGGACTCCGCAGACGAACGGCGGGTGCTGCTGGAGGTTTCCCGCGAGGGTTGGGAGCTGCGCGAGCGGGTCGCACATGTGCCGAGTGCGCTCGTGCGGTCACTCTCGATGAGCGCCAAGGACGGCGCCGAACTACGTCGCCTGCTCAAGGAGCTGCTGGAGACTCTCGACGCCGCGGAGTAGGACGGGGTGTCGAGTGTGCGCGCCACCAGGTGCGTCCTTCCGCAGCCGCGTGCGGACCGTTTCGAGGCTGGGCGTCCTCAGCGCAAACCTCTGAGTCCGCCACCTGTGTTGACCCGTCAGCGCTGCCTGTCGCCGTTCCACGCAGCGGTCTGGGTCCGGTTGGACAGGCTCAGTTTGACCAAGATGTTCTGGACGTGTTTCTGCGCCGTGCGCTCGGGGACCTCCTCTGGTCCTTCGCGTCCAGCCTCTCAAGGACGCGGTGTTCGTCGTCGGTGAAGATCCGGGAACGGATCATGAAGCGGACGCCCGCCGGTGCCTCCAGGGAGAACCCGGCACCACGGCCCTTCACGAGGTCGATGGTCAGATGGGTGTGTCTCCAGTACTCGAACTGTGACTTTGCCATCCACACCGGCACGTCCGGGAGGATGTCTTCGATGACGAGGTCTCCGAGGTGGACGTCGGAGTCCCCGGTGATGAACTCGCCCAGCGGGAAGCACATTGGCGATGACCCGTCGCAGCAGCCGCCGGACTGGTGGAACATCAGCGATCCGTGTTCGGCCGTGAGGCGGCGGAGTAGGTCCGCCGCCTCACTGGTCACGTCCACGCGTGACACCGCCGGTGCAGCCATCAGAAGAAGCCGAGGGCGTCCGGGGAGTAGGACACCAAGAGGTTCTTGGTCTGCTGGTAGTGGTCGAGCATCATCTTGTGGTTCTCGCGCCCGATCCCGGACTGCTTGTAACCACCGAACGCGGCGTGTGCCGGGTAGGCGTGGTAGCAGTTGGTCCAGACCCGACCGGCCTTGATGGTGCGCCCGGCGCGAAACGCCCGGGACCCATCACGTGTCCACACACCGGCACCGAGCCCGTACAGGGTGTCGTTGGCCATCTTCAGGGCATCGGCCTCGTCGTCGAAACGGGTCAGCGCCAGCACCGGACCAAAGATCTCCTCCTGGAAGATCCGCATCGAGTTGTCACCCTCGAACACGGTCGGCTGCACGTAGTACCCCCCGGCCAGGTCCCCCTCAAGGATGTTGCGCTCACCACCGGTGAGGACTCTCGCACCCTCCTGACGACCGATGTCGAGATAGGACAGGATCTTCTCGAGCTGGTCGTTCGAGGCCTGCGCACCCATCATTGTGTCGGTGTCGAGAGGGTTGCCCTGCTTGATCATCTCCACCCTGGCGATCGCGTCAGGCACGAAGTCGCTGTAGATCGAGGACTGGACCAGGGCACGTGAGGGACAGGTGCAGACCTCGCCCTGGTTGAGCGCGAACATCGTGAACCCCTCGAGCGCCTTGTCGTAGAACGCGTCGCGCTCGGAGGCGACATCCTCGAAGAACAGGTTCGGGCTCTTGCCGCCGAGCTCCAGGGTCACCGGGATGATGTTCTGGCTTGCGTACTGCATGATCAGGCGGCCGGTGGTGGTCTCACCGGTGAAGGAGATCTTCGCGATCCGGTTGCTGCTCGCCAGCGGTTTGCCGACCTCGACCCCGAAGCCGTTGACCACGTTCAGCACACCAGGTGGCAGCAGGTCGCCGATGAGCTCCATGACCTTGAGGATCGACCAGGGCGTCTGCTCGGCTGGCTTCAGGATGACGGCGTTCCCGGCAGCCAGAGCTGGTGCGAGCTTCCAGGTGGCCATCAGGATCGGGAAGTTCCACGGGATGATCTGACCGACCACGCCTAGTGGCTCGTGGAAGTGGTAGGCGACCGTGTTCTCGTCGATCTCCGAGGTGGTGCCTTCCTGCGCACGCAGCACTCCGGCGAAGTACCTGAAGTGGTCCACTGCCAGCGGCAGGTCGGCTGCGAGCGTCTCGCGGACGGCCTTCCCGTTGTCCCAGGCCTCGGCCACCGCAAGCATCTCGAGGTTCTGCTCGATGCGGTCCGCGATCCTGAACAGGACGTTCGACCGCTCGGTCACCGATGCCCGGCCCCATGAGTCCGCAGCCGCATGAGCGGCGTCCAGCGCGGCCTCGATATCTTCCGACGTGCCCCGAGCCACCTCGGTGAACGCCCTGCCGTTGACCGGCGAGATGTCCTCGAAGTAGGCGCCCTTGATGGGCGCGACCCACTCCCCGCCGATGAAGTGGTCGTAGCGGCTCTTCACCGAGACAAGCGAGTCCGCGGTGCCCGGTGCTGCGTAGACAGTCATGAGTGATTTCCCATCTCGGAGGTGCGAAGGTCGAAGACGATGCGGGCCTTGACGTTGCCCTTCTCGACCTCTTCGAAGCACTCGTTGACCTCCTCGAGCCTCCGGGTCTCCCGGATGACCCGGGTGCGGCCTTGAGCGTGGATCGCATACACCTCGTCGAGGTCCTTGCGGGTGCCCACGATCGATCCGAGAATGGTGATGCCGTTCAGCACGGTCTCGAAGATGGGCAGGCTGACCATGTTGTCGGCCGGCAGGGCGACGAAGACCAACGTGCCCCCGCGGCGCAAGGAGCCGAATGCCTGCTCGAACGCCTTCGGCGCGACGGCCACGGAGATCGCCGCATGGGCACCTCCGAGTGCCTTGATCGCGGCGACCGGGTCTTCAGTCAGGGCGTTGACCACATGGTCGGCGCCCAGTTCTTTCGCGAGTTCCAGCTTCTCGTCGTTGATGTCTACGGCGATTACCGTGGCGCCGCTGATCTTCGCGTACTGGAGCGCGAGATGGCCGAGCCCACCGATGCCGAAGACCGCCACCAGTTGCCCGGGGCGCGCCCCGGAGAGTTTCACAGCCTTGTACGTCGTGACCCCCGCGCACGTGAGTACTGCTGCGTCCAGGGGATCCACCGCCGGGGGGACCTGTGCGACGTACGCGGCGTTCGCCGTTGCGTACTCGGCGTAGGAACCGTCGATGCCGTAGCCGGTATTGACCTGCTCCTCGCAAAGCGTCTCCCACCCGTCGACGCAGAACTCGCAGATCCCGCACGCCTTGCCGAGCCACGGCATGGCGACCCGGTCACCCACGCATGGTGTGGTGACGCCCGGCCCAACCTGCTCGACGATCCCGACCCCCTCGTGACCTGGGACGAACGGCGGAGTTGGCTTGACCGGCCAGTCGCCGTGGGCTGCGTGGATGTCGGTGTGGCACAGGCCGGCGGTCTCGACCTTGACGAGCACCTCGCCGGGCCCTGGCACGGGCTTCGGCGTCTCGTCGATGCTGAGCGACTTGGTGAAATCGTGTACGACAGCTGCCTTCATGGAGTTCTCCTTGTGAAGATGGACCGACCAGGACCTTCGCTCACGCGTGAGATCACTGCCGTGGGAGGAATGGTCGTGATGTCCATCACACGCTACGGACGCAACGTTGCATTGCCGTTGCGGCCTCCAGAGCCAGTCAGCTATCTACCGAACCGAACTCCCTGTCCAGCCTGGCGATCTGGCCGGAGATGAGTGGAAGCAACGGTGACGTGGTGCTGAGAGCAGCACGTTGGGCGAGCCACATCTCGTAGTCGTCAGCGCCCCAGGACGATCGGGTCCACGACGACATCAAGTCTGGGACCCCGTGCTCCAGAACCGCCTGCCGCAGCGAGAGCTCCACGTCAGTGCGAAGCCTGACAACACCTGGCGCCACCGAGCGTGGAAGCAAAGGCCCTCGGTACGCCTGCGCGGCGGCAACGACATCGCCGGACGCGAGATGCGCCTCGACCGCCAGCCAATCCGCTGTCACCTCAGCGACCAGCCGATAGGGCCGGGACGCCAGCAGGTTGTCGCCCAAGAGGGAACGCAGCCGGTTGAGCTCCGCCCGAAGAGTCGAGGCGCTGTTGTCCTCGCAGTACAAGAGCACCGCCAGCTCATCCCCGGACAAACCACGAGGTGCCGATGCCAGCAGCAGCAGGATCTCGCTGTGCCGAGGAGTCAGCCGCAAGGTGGACCGATGGGCGCGTCCGTCGTCGATCGTGAGCAGGGACTCGTGGCGCCCCAATGCCTCCAGCGCGATCAGCAGTCCACTGGTGGGACGCTGGGCCGGCAATCCCTTGTGGGTCAGGAGGTGGCGGGCCAGCTCTGCCTCCGCCATCCTCGCCGCGGCCCGTACCATCGCCATGGTCTGCGGTACGACGATGTCGTCGCCGCCAGTGATGTCGAGCACACCCAGCAAGGCGCCGGACGTCGGGTCGTGGATCGGTGTCGCTGCGCAGCTCCACCTCTGCACCGATCGACGGAAGTGCTCCGACCGGCTCACACTGACGGGTTGGTCGAGGTTGAGGGCCATCCCGGGGGCGCTGGTCCCAGCAATCCTCTCGTCCCAGTTGGCTCCTTCGACGAAGCCGATTGACTCCGCGCGACGCAGGACCGTCGGATGCCCGCAAACCCACAGCAGCTGCCCGGTCGCGTCAGAGACTGCCATGATCGCGTCACAGTCCCGTGCTGCTTGGCCGAGCACATCGTCCAGTACCGGGAAGACCTGCGCCAACGGATGCGCCTCGCGATAGTCGCGCAACGTGTCATTGGGAAGCGTGATGGGCGCACCGACGGTGTCCGGCTCAACGCCTGCGGCGGCTGAGCGGCGCCACGACTCCGCGACTTGGGTGCGCATCACCTTAAAGGCCACCCCTCAGTAGACAGCGCGATCCCTGATGGCGCCAGCCCTGGAGACCGGAAGACGGCCCGAGGACGAATGGACTCTTCGACCTAGCTCACGAACACACCGATTTCGACTGTCCTGGATCACCTCCGTGGTTGAGGGGTTCTTGCTCGGCGAGAAGCAAGACCGGGCTTGGGCAGGTCATCGCGCAGGTCTCCCCCTTCAGGTGGTGATCGTCCGGGAGGCCGCCACCGTTCCGGACTCGAAACCGTCGATTCGTAGTCGCTGTCCGCCGGTGACGCCGTCCAGGGCGAAGGATGTGGTTTCCCCGGCCAGGTCGAGGGAGCGTTGCGGGCGTCCGTCGAGGTAGACGTCGAGGCGGTCGACCGCGGCGGTGGTGGTGACCTCGACGGTGAGCCTGCTGCCGGTCAACGAGGCGGCGACGGCCAGGTTGCGTACGGGGAGGCCGGCCAGGAGCTGCCCGGCGGCGTCGAGTAGGTCGACGTTGCCGGAGAGCAGGTCGTCCCGGGTCAGCCGGTGGACCACGTCGGGCACGACGCCGAGGTCCTCGACGGGTGTGCCCGACAACGCCCCGACGCGGAGGGTACGTCGGATCGAGACCCGCATGTTCGCGCCGTTGGGCAGCGGCTGGTAGGGGGACCGCGGGTCGGGTTGCGGTACCTGCATGAGCGTGGACAGCAGTCCGTGAGTCCAGACGTTTGCGCCACCGGCGCCGGTGTTGTCGTCCACGCCCAGGATCGGGCCGATGCCGTGGTCGGCGAAGCCCGCGGCGAAGATGTCGGTGGCTGAGTAGCAGCGGGCGTCGGTGACCAGCACCACCGGGCCGAGGTAGGTCTGGCCGATGTCGTTCGCGCCGTCGGCGGGGGTGATCGGGTGCGCCGCCGAGAAGACCGATCCGGTCTCGGTGGCCTGGTCCAAGGAGTCGAACCAGGGCCCCAGGTCGATCTGCCCGGTGGGGTTGGTCCGGTGGCGACGACACAGTGCCAGGTTGAGTGGGGTGCTGATGAACTGCACCGGCTCCGGCTGGATGGGGTGCGGTGTCAGGGTCTGCAAGGTGAACTCGCTGGCGTAGATGTGGCCGCCCCCGTTGTCGCGTACGTCGATGATCAGGCCGTTCTGCGGAAGGAGCCCCGCGAGCCGGACGAACTCGTCGCGGAACGTGACCGGGTCCTGCACGCTGAAGGTGAAGATGCGCAGGTGGCCGAACGTCCCGTGGGCGGTGTCGACGGTGCGGGCTCGGAAGACCCCGGGCATCGTGGTGGGCAGGTCCGCGGCGCTCACGGCCGCGGGTGCGGCGAGTGCGGCGGAGCTCTGTCCATCCTCGAGGTCGACCACGCCCGGAACATAGAGCAGCTTCTTCGCGCGGGACTTCTCATCGGAGTCGAGGTCGAGACCGAGCGATGTCGCGGTGATGGTGACGGCATCGGCATCCGTCATCGTCGGGAGGTTGGTGGTGACCCGCCACTCGACCCTGAGCTCGTGCGCCTCGCCGTCGAGCCCGATGTAGGTCACCTCGACCCACTCCTCGTCCGGTGGCAGCTGCATGACCAGGGGGCGCAGGGTAAGCGAGTCCAGGCCGCGAGCCAGGTTCGCGGCCGCGTTGCTGCCCGCGAACTTCGCGCCGTTCAACGCCACAGCCCTAGCGATCGTCGTGCCGTTCCAGTGCGTTACCTCGACGCCGACACCGAAGTGGGGTGCGGTGAGTCCCGCCACGGTGCGGGTCACCAGGTAGTGGTCCCGCCCATCGTCGTGTGACTTCTCGATCATGAACGGCAGGTAGGCGATCTTGCCCGCGAACGGGGCCGGCAGGAGGTAGTTGGTGTGTAGGTCGCGTACCGAGTGGAACACGCCGGCCACCTCGGCGTGGAAGGCCCACTCCGGCTGCATCGTGGACTCGGTCTGACGTTCGAGTTGTGCGCGGATGACCCGGAGCCGCTGCAGCGGGTTGACCGCGTGCATCGCAACTTTCAACGGCAGGTGTGCGTAGTTCTGCTCGAGCAGGACCACCGCCTGCTCCACGATCACCTTGCGCTGGCCAAGGCTCAGGGTCCCGGCCTCGGCGAGGAAGACGGTCAGGCTGGTGCCGGCCGCTTCGTGCGTGGTCACCGCGCCCGGGGTGTCGCTCGCGAGGGACGGCTTGGTCGTGGCGTTCATGAGGAGTCCTCGGGCGAGGACTGCACGTGGATGGTGTGACGCATGGCGGGACTCCTCAGGGGGCAAGGTTGCGGAACTGGAACTGGACGCGGACGTTGTCGTTCACGGGGACGAGCAGAGTGGTATTGCGGGCGCTCCACGTGTCGGGGACCAGGAACATCTGGTCCTCACCGTGGACCAGAAGCCGGAGCTTCCAGTAGCGGTACCGGAACGTCTGCTGCTCCGAGGAAGGTCCGAGGATGCGCTCCTCGACGCCGGCGCCGCTGGGCAGGAAAAGCCGTTCCTGGGTGTCCAGGATCACGCTGGGCAGTTCGTGGAGGTTGCGTGCCTGCTCCTGGCCCAGACCGAGTCCGGACCACTGGGCGACGGTTGCGGTCGCCCAGAACACCCCTGCGGCTACCGCGACCCAGATCAGCACGACCACGGCACGCGTCGCCACGGGCTGGGTGTGGTTCTCGGTCGCGGCACTCAGCCGGCGCAGCATGGTGAGCCCGTAGCCGGCGAGGGATCCACCGAGGGCGAAGATCAGGGGTGTCACGAGGGGGTAGTACGCCCATGCCGAGACCAGGGGGTAGGCGAACAGCAGGACCACACCCATGGCCACCAGGACCAGCCCGGCGGTCACGGCACCACGGAACCCGCGCCGGAACCGCGTGCTGTGGCTCATCCGCCGCCCCAGGGCACCGTGCAGCGCGACCAGGGCGGCGCTGAGGAGGGTGAGCACGAGCATCGGCACGAGCAGGGGCTGGGGGCTACGCATGACGTAGTCCTGCGTGGTGAGCCCGACCGTGTCGACGTCAACCCCGAAGTAGTCGTACTGCGCCCGTGAGGAAACGTAGCCGAAGTAGAACAGCAGCGTGGTCAGCGCGGTGGTGGGCGCGATGATCCTCCCGCCAATGCTGAGCCACTGCTCGAACTGGGTCGCCGATCTCACCTCAGCCATGACAGCTAGCCGTCACCGGGATCTCCGTCTTCGGGCGTGCCGTGGTCAGACGGAGAGTCGCCCGAGGTCGACCCGCCCCCAGCGTCCGTCCCAGGACCCGTTTCCGAGGGGGCCACTGTGGGGCTCTCTGTGCCCTCCGTGCCCTCTGGCGGGCCATCCGTGGGGGTGCCGGTCGGATCGTCGGAGGGGGTGCTCGTGGAGTGCTCGAGGGGGAGGAGGTCGAGGGTGGTGTTCTCCGAGGCGGCTACCTCCACGGCGAACCGGTCACACAGATGTTGCTCGAGCTGTCGACAACTCAGCTCTCCGACGAGCGTGACGAGGGGGTTCGCGGCCTCGGCGTCTGGCCGGGGAGCAACCGCGAGGTTGCACAGCTGGGCGTCCTGGGTGAAGACAAACCCTGGGCAGGGCGGCCTGCTGTCGTCACATCCCCAGGGCGCCACCACGAAGACGTCGGGGGTGAAGCGGAAGCCGGTCACCCGCACCGCGACTCCCGCGGTGAGGTCGGCGGTGCCGTCGTCTCCCGCCCGCCAGTTCACCGCGACACACTGGTTGTCTGGATGGGCGGCGTCCACGGACGCTGCGGTGCTGCCGCCGATGGGCAGACCCGGGAGAGACACCGCAGGGCGGGGCTCCACGGGGTCGTCGGGATCGGGTTCAGGCTGGGTGAGGTTCGGACTCGGCGACGATGTCTGTGGCGGCCCCGGGTCGACCTCGGGCGCGACCTCGGTTCCGATGCCGTCCGCGCAGCCGGTCACAACAGCGGCGGCGAGGGCGACAGAGGCGACCCAGTAACACGAACGGGTACGAGCCATAGCCAAGGCACCGATCTGGGCGAACGGGGACGTTCCAGGGTCTTTACTTTGACTATCCGCCGTTTGCGTGACGTGGTCGATGACCCACTTGGTCTATTTGTTCCCGCTACCGACCACCCGTTCGTGTCAGTGCCAGCAACAGCCATCGCCCCTCGCTCGCCCCGCGTGCTTCTGGGCGCATCTGGACGTTCAGGGGGCCGTGCTTGTTCCCAGCAGGAGCCGGCGGCCGACGGGGGTGAGCAGGCACCGGGAGGCCATCCCGACGGTGTGGCCGAGCATGGCGACGTACCGGGCGGCCAGGAAGCCCAGTGGCCCGGTTGCCCAGAGGGTCTCCACGTTGACCCAGGCCAGGTCGCGTGCCTTGTCGATCTTCCAGGCGCTGACCAGATGGACGAGCGGGCCCACCTCCTCGTCCACGCGCTGACCGATCTCGGTGAGGAAGGAACGCCGGATCTCCGACTCCACCCCGGCAAGAAGGTCGTTGACCGCCTCGTAGTCCCGGTGCACCGCCCCTCGGCCAGGAGTAACGCCGCGGGACCGGCAGGTGGCCACCACCGCCAAGGGGAGGTCGTTCTCGATGTGGGCGTTCATCCCGGCGAGGGCGTACTGGATCGGGAAGATTCCTCGGGTGTTGCGTTCCTCAAACAGCGGGGCCCATGCGGAGGGCACCTTGCCGCCAGTGACGGCCGCGTCATACGCGGCGATCCACAGGCCGGCGAAGCGTACGTCGAGCTCGTGCATGAACTCCGGGTCCTCGAACGTCGTGCCCGCCTCGAGCGCGGCCGCGACTTGTTCGGTCACCCGCAGGTACATGGCGTTGAACACCGCCACACCGTCGGCCGGCGACAGGCTGCGCTGGATCTGGCTCAACCGGGCGACCACCCCTGCGACCGTGTCCGGCACCGGTGTCATTCCACGTCGCCTCGTCGCGCCGGGACGTCCCGCGTCCGGACGGTGCGCGGGCGCCGGCCGCCGGGCATTGCCTCAGCCACCCAGGCCGTCCGCGCCCGCTCCGGCACGGTCTTGGACCGTCAACCTGATCGCCGCCTTCCGGCCGAGGAACTTACGCGCAGGCAGTGGAAGCGGGACACGCGTCACCCAGGTTCCCGGGGCCGGGTTCTCATCGGTCAGTGGCGCGGCGGACGGCTCGTAGTCTCGCAGTGGGACCCGCAGCTCGGAGTTCCACAGCGCCCAGGCGACCAGCTTCGGCCCTTGCGCCCCGATGTCGACCACGAGTACGTCGTCGAAGTCCGCGGTCTGCTCGAGATGGTCACCGAAGTCGAAGATCCCGCGCCGCTGCCGCAACGAGAGCAGCTTGAGGTGGAGCGTGTACCGGGCCTGCTTACGCTCCTCGGGTCGCACGTTCGGGTCGGCGATCAGGAAGGTGGTCACCAACGGCTGGGGTCGGTCGGTGGCGTCACTGGGTCGCTCGAGCACCACCGGGCAGTGATGGGCGGCGACCTGCTGGTGCATCAAGATGGGCAGCCCCCTGACGGCGAGCTCCACCTCCGCCTGCCACACCACGTCGTCGTCGTCACGGTTCGGCAGCTGCACGCCCACCAGGTCCGCGGTGACCTCGAGGTCCCCGAAGAGGAACCGGCGTAGGTTCTGGTAGCCCTCCTCGGAGTTGACGATGCCGTAGCGGCCGCTGTGGCTGCGGTGCACGAACGCGAAACGTGCCCCAGGGATGTAGGCGTTCTCGATCTGCACCAGGCCGTCGCTCTTGGGACCGACGATCCTGGAGGACAGGCCCCGTGCCGCGTCGTAGTCCTGGGGGTTGGTCCCGATCAGGGTGAAGATCCGGTCCTTGGGGAACGCGTGATCCGGCATCTCCCGCGGCTGCCACCCCTTGGGGACCGGGCCGGGGTCGCCGGGGTTGAGGTACTCCCACATCCGCTCCGGCCCGAAGATGTCCGCCCCGCTGATGCCGAAGGCGTCACGGACCTTCTCGAAGAGGCCGAAACCGGCGTCGAACTCGATGCCGCCGTGGGGGGTGGCGTAGGTGAAGAGCCGGTCGACATAGTCGGTGGCAGACTTCCCACCCCTACCGGCGTGCTCGGGGATGACCTTCTGGATCAAGCAGCGGCAGATCAGCCCACCCATCGAGTGAGCCACCAGGTGGACCCGCCGGGCGCCGGTCTTGCGCTGCACCAGCTTGATCAGCTCCAGCAGGTCCGATGCGGCGCGTTCGAGGCGGAACTCCTGCGGCTTCCCGCCCCAGCCCGAGGCGGAGGCGTCGTAGAAGCGGTGGATCCAGATCGTCGCGGGGGCGACCTTGCCGTCCCGCTGCTGTGCGAGCCAACCCAGCTGCCCACCCTTGACGAACAGCTGGTAGTCGTGGTCGATCATCAGCCGGAGCAGGGGACTCTCGAACTGGTAGAAGCTCGGGTCGCCGTGCGCGCCGACCCGGACGTGGGTCGAACCGAGGTTGAAGCCGTAGAACGGATCCTCGGTCTGCTCGTCGATCCCCGCGGGGCCTCCGGCGAAACCCCGCACATAGATGATGGGCAGTCGTTCGGCCACGACGACCTCTTTCCGGTCCGAGCGCCCCGACGGACGCGCCGCCTGTCCTCCCAGGATCCCGCGGTCCCCGCCCAGTGTCTCCCATTCAGCCCAAATCCTCTCCTCGTTCAGTCAGTGGCGATCTGGTGATCCCGAGGCACGGTCATCCAGGATCTGGATGGTGCCCGCCCTGGACGCGCAGATTCCCGCGCACCGACACCAACCTGCTGATCGGGATCTGGAACCTACGCGCATTCAGCGACCTCACCCACACGTGCCGGTCCACCGACGGTGGCGCCCCGAAGCGGGGCTGGCGCCCCCTTGCCTGCATCGTCACCATCATCGACCGGTTCGATGTCACCGCGATCCAAGAGGTGCTTGAACGGCCCTGACCGCGGGGACGCCCGGTCGTCGCTGGTTCGGTGAAGATTTCTTCGGATTCGCGCGCCACCAGCGCTCCGAGCGCTACGGGACTCGTACCGCACTGTCGGTTGTGTACGGGTGGACTCCGAGGCGTGCCACCGCGTTGCGTTCCCCCGCGCGCCGACCGTACGGTGGCACCAACCCATAGGGGGCACGTTGACGACACACGAGCACGGCGCCAGCGCTGGAGACAGCACCAGCGCGGCCGCCCGGCTGCTTGAGATCGCCACCCGCAACGCGGACGAACTCCTCGGCGAGGCGAGGACCGAGGCCGCCTCGATCGTGGCAACGGCGCAGACCGACGCCGACCGGCTCACCGCGTCGAGCCAGGCCCAGGCTGACCAGCTGACGGCATCGAC